>ERZ1027150.40-NODE-40-length-101313-cov-12.332942_pt1 | contig 101313 bp, 63 predicted proteins | sample MGYA00519276_ERZ1027150 | MGnify/ENA primary metagenome ERZ1027150 (study PRJEB26926, sample SAMN06164860) | human gut metagenome | biome: ENVO:00009003; feature: ENVO:2100002; material: ENVO:00002003 | host: Homo sapiens | place: USA | collected 2012 ... | reverse complement strand
GTACGGGAGATCACTCAGATATACACAGGATTATCAGAAACGCCTTTCCATAATCAGAAAGGTTCTTGTACAGGAGAAGGAACTGTTTGAAGGCAGGAAGGTCAATGACCGCATCGTCAGCATCGACCCTCATTACGTACGTCCTGTCGTAAGAGGCAAGGAAACAAAGTCTGTTGAATTCGGTGCAAAGGTTAACAACATACAGATAGACGGTATATCGTTTATCGGACACCTCTCGTTCAAGGCATTCAATGAGGGAATACGACTGAAGGACTGTATCCGTATGCAAAAGAAACGCATGAATGTCAGGGTTAGATGTGCGGCTGGAGATTCCATATATGCCAACAATGCAAACAGAAGGTTCTGTACGAAATATGGTATATCCACTTCCTTTGTACGCAAGGGAAGGGCGGCAAAGGATGAACCCTTGAGAAAGGTTCTCAGAAGTGAACTCTCCAAAGAAAGGGCCACCCGGCTTGAAGGAAGCTTCGGTACTCAAAAGCAACACTACTCACTCGCAAGAATAAAGGCCAGGAACAGAAAAACTGAAATCCTTTGGATTTTCTTCGGAATACATACGGCAAATGCCGTACTGATGATAGACAAGGTCACGAGCAGAACTGCTAAAGCGGCATGACATGAATTTACAGACAGGAGCAGAAGAGGTCATCAGACTTCTTCCGGAACATCATGTCCAACAGATAGGATTATATGAAAAAACACAGAAAAAGGGCAATAATAATGGCATATAAAGTGATTATACTCTATCGACTTTATATGCCATCTTACTTTTTAGGGACATTTACTGAATATCCCTAAAAACTAATTCGTCCATGAGGCATTTCTTTCCGTGCAGGAATGCTTCATGGACGAATTGTTTTTTTTATTACCTGATTTGCCAATTAATTTTCTGCAGGTACCGTTGCGGCATTTTCAGCTGGAGCCACCGGTTCTTTGTCTTTGATGCCAAACAGCCAGCGGAAGAAACGAACCAGGAAGTTGCGTTTTTTCGGTGCCTGTGTGGCTGGTTGTTCCACAGGAGCCTGAATCTGAGTGGAATCCTTCTGCAAGGTTTCTGCCGGTGCGACGGTCAGACTGTCATTGGCCGTTTTCTGAAGAAGGGCAGGCGGAAGGATGCTGTCTGTTTGGAGATGAAACAGCGAATCTTTCTTCAGCGAATCCTGGAGAAGTACCGGAGGTTGCGGTAATACCGTATGGTTTAATGTATCTTTTTGCGGGCGGGGAGCCTCTTTGGGCTCCGGCGCTTTGCGAGGTATTTTGAATTGTACCGGTACGGAGTATTTGCAGCGGACTGTCCGGCCGTTTTCCTTTCCCGGAATCCAGCGTGGCATGTTTCTGATGGCTGTCAGGGCTGCCGTATCCATACTAGCTTCCAAGTGTCTGACAATGACCGGAGAGGTGATTTCTCCATTGGTTTCTACCACGAACTGCACGGCAACTACTCCTTCAATCGAGTCGCGGAGAGCCTGAGGAGGGTATACAAGGTTCCTTTTCAGGTAGTTAACGAAGGCTTTCATACCTCCCCGTGGAAATTCGGGCATCTGTGAGACGACCGAATATACCCTTCCAGCACTTTTTTCTTTCATGTAGACGGTATAAGGGGCGTTGGTTTCTTTAAGGAAGGGGGTGATGTTCAGCAGGCGGTTTTCCATGCCTTCCGCACGTATGGCGATGGGGTGGTTATAATCGGCTTCAATCTGGAATAATCCGATTTCATCCGAAACCGTTTTCCTTCCCGTTCCCTGAATGCTGATGATGGCTCCGGTGATGGGATTGTCTTTCTCGTCTTTTACGAAGCCTTCAATGCTGAAGGTCTGGTTCTGCTGTTTGAATACCGCAATGTCTTCGGGACTGTCCAGATAGAAAGTACGGATGTTTTTTTCTTTTTCCAGTGGAAAAGACAGAACAGACTTCTGTAAATCGGACAGGAAATACAGGGAAGCCGTGTAGGTATAACTGGAACTTGCATCGAAATCGAAAACGATTACTCCTTCCTTATCTGTTCTGTATTCATTGCTTCTCCCGTTGATTTTCAGGAGTACTTCAGTCTGAGGTTCGCAGGTTGATTTTAATATCGTAAACTGAAAGTTGGTTTTGGCGTTTTGTGCATACAGCCAGGGCGTGCCGATGAAAATGAGACACAAGGCAAGAAATGGAAGTAACTGAAATCTTTTATCTTGATTCATAATTGCTAATAATAGATGTGCAAAACTACAAGTATTCCTGCGTTCTGCAAAGTTTCTTCCTCATTTTTTCTTGCTTGTGTTCATTCTGCTTATTTAAAACGTTTTTTCTTTTTGTACTGATAGATACGTCTGATGGCATGGTAGCGGCTCAGACGGATTTGATACCGGTAGGCCAGGCATGCGGTCAGGAAATACACTCCGGCCTGGATCCATAAGGCACGGAATTCGGGTATGACTTCGTGCAGTGTGGCTCCCATGCTGTTTATCCGGACAAAACCGTTGATACCGAAGGTTGATGGGAATATCCATGACACCACTTCCCAGAATTTGGGTATGGCGGCTCCCGGCCAGGAAATTCCAGAGATGAACAGCAACGGTACGGAGGTGAAGACGTAAATCATCATGCAGGCTTCTCTGTGGTGTATGAAGATGGAGCATGTGATGGCAAAAAAGATACATGCCAGCAGATAGGGCAGTACAAAAGCAATTAATGTAGCAGGCTGTGCAATCTGTACCAGACTGAACAGTTTAGGGACTACACAGAGTACATAGGCTGCTACCAGTATGTAAATGAGCAGATAAGCGAATGATTTGCCCAATACGATACGCAGAGTTCCCTGATACTGTCTGGCGATAGGTACGAGGTCGTGAAAACGGTTGTTTTCACGGGCGGTACCAGCTGACAGTCCTATGCCCAGCAAGAGTGTCTGCTGGATAATCAGCATCAGTACGGCCGGAATCAGAAAACTGGCAAATCCGTTTTGCGGATTGAACAGGGAGACAGCTTCGTACTCAATCGGGGCAGTTGTGATTTCATCCTGCCGGTCGGTGGTGTTGCCAGCCCGTTGGATTTTAATGCTTTTGTTCATTGTCAGTGAGGCCTCGGTACTGGCAGTCAGGATGGCCTTGTAATAAAGCATTCCACTCATATCACAGAAGATGCTGACGTGTGTCTGCTCCCCCTGTGCAATATCTTTACTGAAGTTTTCTGGAATGTAGATAATACCGTATACGTCCTGTCTTTTGACCAGTTCTTTAGCTTCTTCCATGTCGGCGCAGTAGGACTGGATCTTGATATCCGGACTTCCGTCTGCCAGCCGCAGGAATTCCCGGCTCGAACTGGAATGGCTTTGATCGACCGCAGCTACCGGTACTTCACGTACCACCTCAGAGGTATAGATGAACGCATAGACAAGCGGATATGCCAGCGGAACGAGCAGGAAGAAAATCAGTACCCCCTGATCCTTGAACGTGGCCCGAAGTTCTTGGCAGCAGATGTGAAACAATCCGCTTAATCCTTGCCTAACGATATGTTTGAATGAATAATTGTTCATGGTTTAAAATTTTAAGGGATATACACATATTGAGTCATGACAGTGCGGATGCGTTTCAGTACGAAAAATGGCAAAAGCATGAAGATCAGCAATGCCACCACCGAATGCCAGACATAAATAATGGGATATCCGTTTAGGGCAAGATTTACATATAGCAGGAAATAATGCCGCAGAGGGAAGAGGTTGCTGAGTGCCTGCAGGGTGGGATGCATGGCCATCACCGGAAAGGTAAATCCGGAAATGGAGAATGAAATGACTCCCCACAGAGACCCGGCACTCAGAGCCAGTCGCAGGCTTCCGAATATTCCGAAGAAGAGTACCCCGATAGCCTGTGAAGCCAGCACCAGTGCCATACTGATCAGAATCATCGGCAATATGCCACTGTGACACGGATAGTGCAGATAGCCATACAGGTATACGTTGTAGAAAATCGCCATGATAAAAAAGAACATACTCTGTGGCAGTAATTTACCTACGATGGCCGTGATAATCGACTGGTCTGCTTTCTCCATCAAGTCATGAGCCGTATTGTCTTTGATCTCTGTTCCCAGTGTATAGCTGGTGGTGAGGAATATCAGCAGCATCAGTATACCGGGAAAAATCGTATTGCAGAGATATATCGAATAATTCAGCCAGGGATTACTGATGGCATGGGTATCGATTACGATGGGCTGCAGAAATGCGAGTGCCTGCCGCTCGGTGGCTCCCTTGGCCAGTAGCGTACTCTGGCCAAGGGCTGCTGAGGCCAGTTCTGACATCATTCGCTGGTCTTTGTAGAGCAGTGAGGCTGCCACCAGGTAGGCGTTGTTGGTGTAGAACGATACCCGGGGCTGCTTGCTGGAAATGGCTTTTTCGGTTGTTCCTTCCGGAATATAGTAAAATGAATAGATTTCTCCTCTTTGCATAGCCTGTCTCGCGTCGTCAAAGCTGCTGTAATGCTTGACTACCTGTGTCTGCTGAAAGGCATCCAAGTTGCGGATGATGTTACGCGTGACGGAGGTATTGTCCAAATCCACAACTCCCGATGGCAGGTTGGTAGGCAGTCCTTCGTCCATCAGCGTAGAAAAGAAGATGAAACTAAGTACCGGAGCTATTACCATGCAAAATAAATACATGGGTTTGGTTGCAATGCGTTTGATTTCCCGGATAATAACCTCTGACAGGCATTTATGGATTGTAATTGACATATAAACAGATGGATAAACAATAATTTATTTTTCAATAATGGCCGACATTCCCGGACGCAGGGACTCGATGGGCTGCATCGGTTTGGCTTTTACCTCAAACGTCTTCAGGTCGAACTGTCCGGTAGTCTTGGTTGCTTTCCAGGCGGCATAAGTACCCAGGTCTTTCATATAAGTGACTTTAAAGGTCACGTCTTTGTCCAAAGCCGGAACGTATGCCTTTATTTCTCCGCCTACGCTGAAATCCTTCAGGAAGTCTTCACGGACATTGAACGTTACCCACATGTCTTCCATTTGGGCAATATTCATGATCGGGGCGCCAGTGCCTACCAGTTCTCCGACTTTAGGGAATATTTCGGTTATTTCTCCGTCGGCAGCGGCTATCAGGTAAGTCTCTTTGATGTATGAGTTGACTTCTGCCACGGCACCTTTCGCACGTTCTACCTGAGCAGCTGCCATTTCCTTATCCTCTTTCTGAGCTCCGTTCTTTGCCATGGTATATTGTGCCTTGGCCGCTTTTTCCGTAGCAGCCATTGCATCATATTGTGCCTTGGCCTCGTCGCGTTTCTGGGCCGACATCACTCCGCTTTCAAAAAGACGGTTTACCCGCTGATAAGATTTTTCAGCAATCTCCAGTCCGGCTTTGGCTTTCTGCCACATTTCATAAGCAGCCTGCAGCTGTTCGGCACGTACTCCTTTTTCCGCTTTCTGGCTGAGCGCTAAAGCGGCCTGTTCTGCGGCCTGTGCCTGTGACAGTTTCGCCATGACTTCCGGGGCTTCCAGAATGGCCAGTGTGTCTCCGGCTCTGACTTTATCTCCTTCGTATACCCAGTATTTTAAAATTCTTCCAGGTACCTTGCTGGATACTCTATATTCTGTGGCTTCGGCTTGTCCCTGTATAATTTCCGGTCCTTTACCCAGTGTAAAGAAACCGATCACGCTGACCAGAATAATAACCGCTATTAGTGTAAAGAAGGCCAGCATAACATTGCTGCGTTGATTTTTTTCTGACATATCAGTATTTTATTTTAAAATTCCCATTGATTTATTAAGATATAACTCACTCATTTTCATGTCTATCTGCGCGTCGATTTTGCTGGAATGTGCGGACAGCCATGCGGTTTGTGCCTCCAGTACGTTGCTGGTAGGGATGACTCCTTCCTTGAAACCTAAGTCGGCATATCGGAGGTTTTCTTCTGCTTTCGACATGTTCTGTTCTGCCATTGCCAGTTTCTTTACTGCTTCGTTGACTTTATAGGAACTTTGAGAAACCTGCAATTCGATTTTTTCCTTGGCATCGTCCAACTGGTAGCGGGCAATGTTGGCCTCTGCTCTTGCGGCTTTGACCTTATATATTCCTTCTCCCCAGTGGAATACCGGAATCTTGACAACGACTCCCACTCCCCAGAATCCTCTGAATTTGTTTTCAAATCCGTTGACCAGTGAAGGGTTGGTAAAGGTGTAGTTGGCGGTAAGACCTACAGAGGGCAGGAATTCCGAACGGGTCACGTTTACTTTTTGGCGATAAATCTTTTCTGCAAGTTCCAGACTCTTGATTTCTTCCCGGTTCGACAGGGCCGTATTTACATTGAATTCGGTGCGGTTGTCGGGAATTGGTATGTTCTGCATGTCCTCGTCGGCTAGCCGGATGTCGGAGTTCAGCGGAATGCCGCACAGTTGGCATAATACCATTTTCGACAGACTGAGTCCGTTCTCCACCTGTGTCAGTGTGATTTCAGCTTCGTTTACTTTCACTTTAACGCTCAGTTCATCGGCTTTTGTCGCTACTCCTTCCTTGACCATCTGGCTCACATCCTGGTCGAGCTGTTTGACCAGTTTCAGGAAACTTTCGGCCAGTTTTCTTTTATTAACCAGTGAGATTACCTGCCAGTATGCCTGGTCTGTATTCAGAATTAAGTCTTGCATGCCAGTAGCATGTTGTGACTCAGCCAGCTGTTCAGCATATTTGGTGATTTTATTATAAGCTACGATTTTTCCCCCCATGAAAATCGGTTGGGTTAAGGTAGCGGTTCCGGCATATAAGTTCCTGGTATCAGTACGGAAAGCATTTACAAGTTCTTCTCCTTTCTGATTCAGACTGTTGGCAATTCCCGGAAGCATTGGTAGTATCGGTTGCAGGATAGTTCCTAATCCTGGTACACTTCCCGCCATTCCCTGAATGGCCTGCTGCAGTTCCGTACCGATGGTGCTGATTGCCGTTTTTTGTTGGTCATTGAGTAAGGATATCTCCTTTTGCGTATGCATATAAGTACCCATTACATCGATTTTGGGCAGAAAATTAGTAAATGCCGCTTTGTTCTGATAGTGGGCTGCATTTATTTTTTCCTGAGCAATACGTAGCTCTTTGTTGTTTTCCAGAGCCAAAGCCCGGCAACTGTCTATGTTGAGAATACGTTGGCTGTATCCTCCTAGAGCGATTCCCGAGAGTAAAAATAAACTTAAAAATCTTTTCATTGCCTGATTCGCATTTGTTATTGGTTGTTTATGCAACATTGCAAATATATACATTATAAACAAATGCCAAAAGAAAAGGTTGAAAAGATATTTGGCTAACTTATTATTTTACCATTTTTTAGTAAATAGTTGCTCTTGAAGGAAAGCGGATGTCAACCGAGCCTGCTTTTCTTTTTTTGTAATGGAATTATGGAGAATGTTTGTTGATGCAACCCGTGTTTTAGAGGTCTCGACCTTAGGGAAACTTCCGTTTTCAATGTGATAGAGCACTGGCCGTAAGAGACTGTCTTGCGGGGTTCCGAATTCTCCGAGCTCGCCCGCCAGATTTTCTTCTAACAAGAAATCGGGCTTAAGTCCTTCCTCGTAATACTCGTATTCACCTTTCGAATTGCTGATATAGGCTGTTGTCAGCCAGAATTCCAATTTTGGCGCCAGAGGATCTTTAAAAAGGCTTTGAGCCACGTTCTTACCGAAAGTCGCTTCTCCTACCTGGAAGAGTTTTCCGGGCATGTACGGGCGCAGGCAGTTGATGACCAGTTCGGATGCCGAAGCGGTATTGGAAGTGGTAAGGATATACAGATTTCTGTAATCGAAGCGGTTTCCTCCTGCCAGAAGCTGCGGATCGAAGTTGTACGTCTGTACTTTATTGATCTTGTCATTCGGAATCAGGTCCACACATTTCTGGTTCATTGCATTCGACGGTGCCAGATAGGTACCTAATAGGATGGCAGTTGATACGCTTCCTCCCGGATTGTATCTCAGGTCGAGGATAATGTCGGTGGTATTGGAAGGGATGTTGGCAAACGCATCTTTCAGTTCATTCTCATTTTCTGCTTCAAAACTGTTGTATAGAATGTAATATGCATGCTGGTTTCCTACCTGAATCGATTTGGTCATAAGCACACTCGGTTCTTCAATCACTCTTGGAGCCGGCATTTCAACCATGATTGTATCGTTCTTCTCCTCTGGGTTTTTTCGGGCAATTTTATAACTGTACGCCTGCATGGGCCGTTCTATGTACTGTTCGTAATTGCTGCTGTTAATCTTCTGACTGTCTGCCTCAATGATCCAGTCTCCCCGTTTCAGTCCCGCTTCCGAAGCCGGTGAGTTGGGGTAGGTATACAACACGTGCACCACATTGTCACCTGCAGCATTTCTTACTAAAGCTCCCTCAATTCCGTAGCTGGGATACTGGCTGGTTATCGTTCTTGTTTCGTTGAATACCGAATCAATGTGCGAGAACAGGATACCGTTTTTCTGGTCGCGGGAAGATGCGGCCGATTTTAAGAACTCACTGGGCTTCCTGAAAAAATCCAACTCACTCTCGGCAGGAATATCGTTGTAGAACAAGTAATTTTGCTGCATGGTCTCATACATCCATGTCTTGGTGCTGATAAGGGCATAATATTCCCCCGACCGGTCTTCTCCGCAAGACGACAGCAAGACCGGAGCCAGAATAAACGGCAATATGAAATAAGTCAGAAATTTCTTCATGAGTGGCTAATTAGTTCATTTCAAATGTATTCTGTCCAATCATGTTTCCATCGGCAAAGATATAGATGTTGTATTCTCCTGCCGGCAGGAATTCTTCCACATCCCAATATACGGTAACCTGCTGTTCTTCTCCGGTATATTCAATATATTTCTTGATGGAATAAGTCAGCTTGCGGTTTTCGTACGGGAAGGTAGTATCGCCTTTAGACAAAATCTCATTGTTCGGTTTGGCAATCCGGATGTACAATGTCTTGTTTCCGGTCTCTGCAGTAATATTCTTCACGATGGTGAACGAGATGGCAATTTTTTTCACATCCTTCACTTTCCGCGCTTTCTTACCCCGCTTGTTCATCGGCAGGGCAGTAATATTGGTTGCATCCAGTTGGGCAGCCAGTGTCACCTTCTCATTCAGGTTTTTCTTTTCGGCCGAGAGTGTATTGATTTCCCGGGTTGCAGCCGAGTATTTATTCTTCACCTCCTGATTTTCGGCCACCAGTGCTGCATTGATGCGGTTCAGTGAGTCGATTTGCATCACATAGCTTCTTAATACAGCCCTGACTGTCTTAAGTTCTTTTTTCAGGCGCATGATTTCATTGGCATTGCTGCTTTTTACCTGACGCAGTTCTTCCAGCAAACGCTGTGTCTTCAGTTTTTCGCTTTCCAGCTTTTCCCGGAGCGAGTCATTGTTTATTTGAATTTGCAGTTCATCGTACTGAGTGGCGAATGTACTGTATTCATTTTCCATCTCTTCCTTTTCGATGGCAAAAAGCTCGGTCATGTTCTTGTTCTTCCGGAACTCGTTAAAAGCCAGAAAAGAGACACCGGCAATCAGGACTACCAGTGTCGCGATAATTATCAGCAGTTTTTTGTTCTTATCCATGAAAAAATGTATTTGGTGCAAAAATACAATATTTTATGTATAAAACAGATTCCGGATGCTAAAAAATCTAATCATCTTACCGTGTGCTGCAGATAGGCCGGCAGTTCCTGCCGGCTACGCCATTCATGGAACTGACGCTTAGGGTACTGTTTCTTTCCGGTGGTCTGAATCCAGTTGTTCAGTGCATTGACTACCGGTTGCCTGCTGTTGTCATTCCTGATAATGAGAAAACTTTCAGCTTCATAAGGATAGGTATTAAAGTTCTTGCTGGTTCTGCTTTTCTTGTATACCGGCCGTGTAAATGAGCTTTCCTTCATGTAATAACAGTTGCTGATATATCCGCTGGTTTCATAGACGATGTGTGCATATTCTGCCACTTTGGGCTTGTGGGTATTCTGGTGTGAATAACAGTTCTGGATTACTCCGCCAGAGTTGACTCTATGGCATATGCCAGCGCCTGTCAGAATGTTCTTCAAGTCGCAGTGCGCAATATAACTGTTTAACACACTTCCATCTGTTTCGTTTACGATACCTCCGGTATTTCCATTAGGATTGATATTGTAGAAAGAGGTATTTTCTACCGAACAATTGAGAATTATTCCTTTGTTGTAGCAGGTTATGGCACCCAGGTACAATTGGTACTGGGGTTTTATGCGACTGTCCGTAATCCGGCAGTTGTTGATGGCTCCTTCATTCAATCCGCAAAGTAGTCCTATATTCCTGTATCTCCATGTACTCGGGGCTATCTCAGCATGGGAAAGAGTCAGGTTTTTCACTTCACCCTCGGGGGATATATAGGAAAAAAGTCCGAAATAATTTGATTCATGGAACGGATGTAAACTTAATCCGTATATGGTATTTCCTTTTCCGTCGAAACAGTCTTTCAATCCTTTTTTGTTCCCTTTTACCGAAACATAACCGATGGGCTGTATCTGCTTGCTTTCGGCAGGTGTCAGTCGGATATCATTCTGCAGGGGATAGACCGTCCGGCCTCCCTGGGTATGTCCGAATTCTTCCAGTCTGCGGTCTTTATAAGGAGTCCCATTAATCAAATGAGTGAAGGCCACCAGGTCTTCCCCCGTATAGATGCCCGGTTCTTTTTCAGAAGGAGTCAGTCGACAGATATATTGTCGGTTTTGTTGATAGTCTCTAGGAGACAAGTCTGCTTCCTTGGTCTGATTGTCGGAATAAGTCAGCCGGATGCGGATACTCATCTGCGGGGCAGGAGGAATCAGGAAAGAGTAACTGCCCTTTTCGTTGCCTTCAAGCATATAGCTCTTGGACTCTCCGGTGGTAAACTCCATCTTTCCGGAATAAGGATCAATGGAGGAGATTTGTTGGGAAGGAGTGATTGCAAGTTGTCTGAGGTTTCTTTTGAGTTCCTCTTTTACCTCTATGGTCAGCAGGGAGAACAGGTGCTTGAATTTCAGTGCAATATTTTCTTTATAGGGTACCTGCTGTTCGCAGTACAGAAAATCTTTCAGGAGACCGTCGGATTCATAAAAACCGTTCTGATTTTCCGGAAAAACGGGGTAATAGGATGAGAGATGGACCGGTGCAGGAGTCTTTTTCCATTCCAGTGTGTGCTGCCACCTTCCCTGCCGGAAGGTCAGTATGGCATTGTGGGCTTCGATACCTCCAGTTGCAAACAGAGAAATTTGGCTTTCTTCCGGGAGCATTTGCAGCGAGAGGCTGCGTGAGTGTTCTTCCTGAAAACCGTAGTAGGTATTTCCGGTAACGGTCAGTGACGACTGAAGTTCATTAAGGTGTTCTGCGGTACATCCAAAACTGCAGATAACGGCTATCAATCCAATAATTTTTCTCATATTCATAAGATTCTTTTTATTGGAATAACGCACGTTTCTCCCAGTGTATACTTTATCTGATGTGTTTTTTATTTATCAGAAAAAAAGCGCTGCCTACCTTCACAGGTAGACAGCGAAAACTACAATACAAAATACAAATACAACTAAACGAGATATTTAAATTTATTATGATTAAACAATTCCTTGTGCCATCATGGCATGGGCAACCTTCATGAATCCGGCGATGTTGGCTCCTTTGACGTAGTTGATATATCCGTCCGGTTCGGTTCCGTATTTGACGCACTGTTCATGAATGTTGTGCATAATCTGATGCAGTTTTTCATCTACTTCCTGGGCACTCCAACTCAGATGCATGGCGTTCTGGCTCATTTCAAGACCTGAGGTAGCTACTCCACCTGCATTGACTGCCTTACCCGGAGCATACATAATCTTATGTTCAAGGAAAGCGTCGATGGCTTCCGGCGTACATCCCATGTTGGAAATCTCGCCTACGCAAGTTACCTGGTTTTCAATCAGATGTTTGGCATCCTCTCCGTTCAATTCGTTCTGGGTAGCACATGGCAATGCGATGTCTACTTTTACTTCCCATGGGCGGCGTCCTTCTACGAAAGTGGCTTCAGGATATTTTTCTGCATAAGGTGCTACGATATCGTTACCGGAAGCTCTCAGTTCAAGCATGTAGTCGATCTTTTCTCCGCTGATACCGTTCGGGTCATATACGTATCCGTCCGGTCCGGAGATGGTGACTACCTTGGCACCCAGTTGGGTAGCTTTTGTAGCAGCACCCCAAGCCACATTACCGAAGCCTGAAATGGCTACTGTCTTTCCCTTTATGTCAATGCCCTTCTTGTCGAGCATGTGTTTTACGAAATAAAGCCCTCCGAATCCCGTAGCTTCCGGGCGGATCAGTGAACCTCCGAATTCCAGTCCCTTACCTGTGAAGGTACCTGTAAATTCGTGCGTCAGTTTTTTATACATACCAAACATGTATCCCACTTCGCGGCCGCCTACCCCGATGTCACCTGCCGGAACGTCCATATCCGGTCCTACATGACGCCACAGTTCCAGCATGAATGACTGGCAGAAGCGCATGATTTCGGCATCGCTCTTTCCTCTAGGAGAGAAATCCGAACCGCCTTTTCCGCCACCCATAGGAAGGGTAGTCAGTGCGTTCTTGAAAGTCTGTTCAAATCCCAGGAATTTCAGAATGGACAAATTGACTGATGCATGGAAACGAATACCTCCCTTGTAAGGACCTATCGCATTGTTGAACTGTACACGATATCCCAGATTAACCTGTACCTTACCCTTGTCATCTACCCATGGAACACGGAATGTGATGATTCTGTCGGGTTCCACCAGACGCTCAATCAGTGATACTTTTTCAAATTCAGGATGTTGGTTATATACGTCTTCGATACAAAGCAATACTTCTCTTACGGCTTGTAAATACTCTGACTCACCCGGATGCTTGGCTTCCAGGGATGACATAATTTGGTTGATATTCATGACACATTAATTTAAGGTCTGACAAAATGTTTCTTTTGTTACTGCAAAGTTATTCTTTTATCGGAGACTGCAAAATGTTTGGGGTATTTTTTCTCTGAGATTGTAATAAAATGTAGGCCGCCGGTTGCGGTACAATTGTACCTTGTGTTAAAAACATGAGGAGTTTTATTGGAAAAATCATCAGAAATTCCGTAATTTGTTAGAAAAATAAAAGCTTAAATCAGAAAGCAATGCTCAGTAAGTTAAAATTAAATCAGCTTTATTTCAAGGATACGCAGTTTGTGAACCTGATGACAAAGCGTATTTTCAATGTGCTTTTGGTTGCCAATCCCTATGATGCTTTCATGCTGGAGGACGATGGCCGTATCGATGAGAAGATTTTTATCGAATACATGAATTTGAGTCTGCGTTATCCTCCCCGCTTCACTCAGGTATCCACTGAGGAAGATGCCTGGAAGCAGTTGGGCAATACCATGTTCGACCTGGTAATCTGTATGCCCGGATCGGATAACAGCGATACGTTTGACATTGCCCGTCAGATCAAGGAGAAGTACCCTCACATTCCGCTGGTAGTATTGACTCCGTTCTCACACGGTATTCGGGAGAGAATGGAAAACGAAGACCTGAGTATTTTTGAATATGTATTCTGCTGGCTGGGAAATACCGATTTGCTGGTTTCCATCATCAAACTGATTGAGGACAAGATGAACCTGGAACACGATATTAAAGAGGTGGGTGTACAGATGATCCTGCTGGTAGAGGATTCCATCCGTTTCTATTCGTCTGTATTGCCCAACTTGTATAAGTTCGTGCTGCAGCAGAGTCAGGAGTTTGCCACCGAAGCCTTGAACGAACACCAGCGTACGCTCCGTATGCGCGGACGTCCGAAGATTGTACTGGCACGTTCGTACGAAGAGGCGATGGAACTGTATGATAAGTACCAGAACAATACCCTGGGTATTATTTCTGATGCCCGTTATCCGCACGAAGGAGTGATCGATCCGCTGGCAGGTATCAAGTTCCTGAACGAAGTGCGCCGCCGTGATCCTTTCATTCCGCTTATCCTGCAGTCGGCTGAAGAGTCGAACCGGGCCTATGCCCTGAAGTGCAATGCGGAGTTCATCGACAAGAACTCGAAAAAAATGAACATCGACCTGCGGGAGGCTGTATCGGAGAAATTCGGTTTCGGGGATTTTATTTTCCGTAATCCGACCACCAAGGAAGAGGTACTTCGGGTACACAACCTGAAGGAACTGCAGAATGTGATCTTCTCCATTCCTGCCGATTCCTTCCTGTATCACATCAGCCGCAATCACGTATCCCGCTGGCTGTATTCGCGTGCCATCTTCCCGGTGGCTGAGTTCCTGAAACAGATTACCTGGGAGTCTTTGCAAGACATTGACGCGCATCGGAAAATCATCTTCGAGGCCATCGTAAAATACCGTAAGATGAAGAACCAGGGTGTCGTGGCTGTCTTCCAGCGCGACCGTTTCGACCGTTATTCGCATTTTGCCCGCATTGGCGACGGATCTTTGGGAGGAAAGGGCAGGGGACTGGCCTTTATAGATAATATGGTGAAACGTCATGCCGAATTCGAAGAGTTTGAGAATGCTTCGGTAGTCATTCCGAAAACGGTGGTGCTCTGTACGGATATTTTCGATGAATTTATGGATACCAACCAGCTGTATCAGCTGGCACTAAGTGATGCCGATGACGAAACGATTCTCCGGGCCTTCCTCAAGGCAAAGTTGCCAGACCGGTTAGTGGAAGATTTCTTTGCCTTCTTCGATGTCGTGAAGACACCGATTGCCATCCGTTCGTCCAGTCTGCTGGAGGATTCTCATTACCAGCCTTTTGCTGGAATATATTCTACTTATATGATTCCTTATCTTGATGATAAGTATGAAATGCTGCGTATGTTAAGTGATGCCATCAAAGGTGTATATGCTTCGGTGTATTACAAGGACAGTAAGGCTTACATGCAGGCTACCAGCAATGTCATCGATCAGGAGAAAATGGCGGTAATCCTGCAGGAGGTGGTAGGAACGCAGTATGGCGACCGTTTTTATCCGTCCATATCCGGGGTGGCCCGCTCCATTAATTATTATCCCATCAATGATGAACTGGCCGAAGAAGGTACGGTGAGTCTGGCCTTGGGACTGGGTAAGTACATTGTGGACGGGGGACTTACGCTGCGGGTTTGTCCTTATCATCCGGACAAGGTGCTTCAGACCAGTGAGATGGAGATGGCTTTGCGTGAGACGCAGACTCGTTTCTATGCGTTGGACTTGAAGAATACGGGACAGAACTTCTCGTTGGATGACGGTTTCAACCTGTTGAAGCTTCCGGTAAAGGAGGCCGAGGCGGATGGATCGCTGAATTACATCGCTTCCACTTACGATCCGTATGACATGGTGATCCGTGACGGTATCTATCCGGGAGGCCGTAAGGTCATTACCTTTGCGAACATTCTGCAGCACGATGTCTTTCCGCTGGCCGAAATCCTGCGGCTGGCACAGAAGTACGGGCAGGGAGAGATGCGCCGTCCGGTGGAAATTGAATTTGCGGTCAATCTGAATGCGAAGGAGAAAAAGGGTACGTTCTATCTGCTTCAGATCCGTCCGATGGTGGATATGAAGGCCGATTTGCAGGAAGACTTGAATGAGATTCCCGAAGACCAGGTATTGCTGAAGAGTGTGAATGCTCTGGGACATGGGGTGATGGAGGATATCCAGGATGTGATTTATGTGAAGACCGAGGGATATTCCGCTTCCAACAATCAGCTGATTGCCTATGAAATAGAAAAACTGAACAGGCGGTTATTGGATGAAGGAAAGCATTATGTATTGGTGGGACCGGGCCGATGGGGCAGCAGTGATACCTGGCTGGGCATTCCTGTCAAGTGGCCGAACATTTCGGCTGCGAGGGTAATCGTTGAGGCCGGACTGACCAATTATCGGGTTGACCCGAGTCAGGGAACGCACTTTTTCCAGAACCTGACTTCTTTCGGAGTTGGATATTTTACGATCAATGCGTATATGAACGACGGTATTTACAATCAGGAACTGCTGAATGTCATGCCTGCGGTGGAGGAAACGCGTTTCTTGCGGTGGGTACATTTTGATCGTCCGCTCACGGTTAAAATGGATGGAAAGAAAAAGTTGGGAGTAGTGGTGCCATAGCTTTCTTCCGACGTTTGTTGGCTATATCGACGGTCCCTCCTTCCGCAGTATTTCAGTAAAGGAATGCTGCAGAAGGAGGGACTTGTCTGTTTCATAAAGGGCAGAGAAAAACCGACATCAGCCGTTGTTGCGGTATTCCAGCGGACTCATTCCCACATACCGTTTGAAGTATTTTCCGAAGAAAGACATGTTGGCAAAATTCAGTGAGTCCGAAATCTCCTGGATGGACAGGGAGGTCGACTTCAACTGGGATTTGGCATCCATGATGACCATGCGTGAAATGATTTCAATGCATGTGTTTCCCGTAACCTGCTTTACGGTAGTGCACAGATGGGCATGGGTGATGCCCAGCTTTTGGGCATACCAGGCTACGTTCCGGGTTTCATTGTATTTCTGCATGACGAGTTGGGCAAAGTTCTTGCATATCTGCTCACTTTTGGAAAGTATACGTTTGGTGTTTTGGCGGGTATTGTAAATGGCGGAAATACCGGCATGGATGTTGTTATATAGGTAAGGAGTAATCATTTTGCGGGTTTCTTCATTGAAAAATTCATAAAGTTTAATCAGGAAACAAAAATATTCCTCCAACAGCCTGGCCCCTTCTGGTTTTAGGGTGAATACAGGCCTGCCCAAAGTGATAAACAAAGTTTCTAATACGGATAGATCCAGATTAGCCTGTTCAATATATAGTGAAGAAAATCCTCCGAAATAGATTTTCAAATTTCCTTCTACGCTGTGAATCTGGAAAATGCTTCCAGGCATAAGGGTTACGAAATCATTTGCACGGACTGAAATGTGGTTTAGATTAACGGAGGCTTCTATCTCTCCATCCATGCAAAGTACGAAAATCTCAGATTTGAGGCGGCAGGGAAAGTTGGTGTACAAGCTAAGGATTTCTTTGCTGATACCTGTACCGATCAGCCATTCTTCAGGTAATTCTATCTTGGGAAGCTCTTTTTCCATATTTATATTAACGTATGTAAATGATTGTATCAAGGATACAAATATAGTTTTTTTTCTCTAGTTATCAAATCCCGTAGTTGAAAGTGATTTTAAAAAAAGAACTATTGATATGTGTGAAGCAATCAGGAAAAGCGTGGTTTTACATGGGGTTATAAACAGAGAAAAAGGATAAGAATTTAAAAATAGAACAAAAATAAGACAAATAGACCTTGTAGAGGCTTAAAAATCATTGTTACTTTGCAATGTAATAATTATAGGATACCGGAAGGAAGTGACCGCCGTACCGGTTTTTATTAACTAAACGTGTTATTTTAAAATGAAAAAAAAATTATTAGTGTATTTATTTGCTGCCTGCTGCACCGTACCGGTGCTTACTGCATGCAGCAGCGATGACGACAATGCTGCTGTCGTTTTTCCTATTGACCAGGAAATTGCCGGAAAGTATAAAGGTACTCTGGTGGTAAAGGTAGATGGAACTCAGCTGGGTGGTCCTGTGGCACAGCAGATACAGATTGAAAAGGCAAGTGACAACTCCATTAATCTTTTCATGAAAGATTTCAGTTTCATGAATATTCCTGTAGGAGACGTGAATTTGAATAATTGTCAGTTGGTTGAGGCTGCCAATGGATATACCTTTACTGGAACTACTCGCTTGGATATGCCGGGAGTATTGACGGCTGATGTGAATGCCAAGGGTGCCTTGGTTCGCGGTGCGATAAAAATTGTTATGGATATCAATGCCAAATTGGGTTCTACGGACCAGAAAGTGAATGTGGTGTACGAAGGTACTCGTCTTTCCGGAACAGAGAGCAGTGAAGCCAAGATCCTGAGTTTTACTTTTGACGCAGCCGATGGGGTAGTTGTTGAACAGCCTGTAATTTATGATAATAGCCGTACCGTTGTGTTTAGGGTTGCCGAAGAAGCTACTGCAGATCAGTTGAAAGCATTGGTTCCCACCATTGAAGTTTCAAAAAATGCAACAATAGTACCGGGTAATGGAGAAGCGCAGGATTTTTCTAATGGAAAGGTCGTAACATATACAGTTACGGCTGAAGACGGTACCACTGTCGTATATAAAGCTTCAGCACAAGTGCTGGGTGTTTATGATTTCGAGAGCTGGTCATATGATACTTCATCGTATCCGGAAGAACAGAAGGTACATATGGCAGAAGGCTGGGCATCCTGCAACAATGCAGTGGCACTGATTAAAAATATGGGAGCTTTAGCAGGCATTCAATACGATGGGGAATACCCGGTACGTCCCTCATCAGATGCATATACAAGAAATTTTTCTGCCTTACTGGAAAGTGTAGATACCAAGGGAGGAACAATGATGGGGGCTAAGGTTCCTAAGGTAACAGCGGCTACTATTTTTCTGGGTACCTTTAATCCTTATGCCGGGATAAAAGACCCGATGAAAACAACCAGTTTCGGTGTGATGTATACCCAACAGCCCGACAGAGTAACCGGTTACTATAAATACACTCCGGGAAAGGATTTCTATAATGCAGCAGGTGAATTGCAGGAAGGCAAGACTGACGAATGTGCTCTTTCCGCTGTATTGTATGAGGTGGAAAGTGAAAAGGAAACCTTGGATGGCTCAAACATCTATACTTCTGAAAAGATTGTGGCTCAGGTTGTGATGAAAAATGGCAATGAGGTTACAGAATTCACTCCGTTTGAGTTGAAACTGAATTACGTGAAAGAATACGATCCTTCGAAGAAGTACAAGTTGGCAGTTATCTTCTCTGCCAGTGCCGACGGTGCAGCCTACAATGCAGCCGTAGGTAGCAAACTGTTGATTGACGACGTAATGATTGTGAACCGTTAAGAGAAACACTTTTAAATAACAGTGGGATTACATGGCATATAGGAATTTTTTAGATTTCCTATATGCCATTTTCTTTTCATGGTGCACAGACGCTGGAAGGTGTCTCTCTTATCTGTATGAATATGGGAAAATACAACTTAATATATAATTGTTTGTATATTTGAATATTAAGTTTTAAAAGCGTAGTAAAAACGTACCCTTTATATTATAAAGACGTATTCAAGTAGTAATGATTTGTGAGGTCTGAATGGGGAAAAACGATATTTTTGATGAAAAATTATCAAGCTATGAAACTTAATACACTTTTGTTATCCATTTCTTCGTTGGTATTCAGCTTGCCTCTTCATGCCCAGAATACTCGTATGGAAACCTATTGTAATCCGCTCAATGTGGATTATACTTATATGATCTATAATTCCGACAAGGATATCTCTTATCGCTCAGGAGCCGACCCGGCAGTGGTGGAATTCCGTGGAGAATATTATATGTTTGTTACCCGTTCACACGGGTATTGGCATTCAACCGATCTGCAACATTGGAATTTTATTTCAGCTCCTTCCAACTGGTACCCTCAGGGGTGCAATGCTCCGGCAGCTCATAATTACAAAGATTCGTTGCTTTATGTATGTGGTGATCCTTCCGGAAGCATGAGTGTACTTTATACCGATGATCCTAAAAAAGGAAACTGGAAAGGTGTTCCGGCTATTTTGCATGACTTGCAGGATCCCGACCTGTTCATTGATGACGATGGTAAGGCTTATATGTTCTGGGGATCTTCGAATGTATTTCCTATCCGGGGGATTGAACTCGACCGTATGCACCGCTTTATTCCTAAAGGAGAGAAAAAAGAGCTTTTCGGACTGGACTTGGCCAATCATGGCTGGGAAAGATTTGGAGAAAACCATGTGAGCGATTCTGACCTGGGGGGATTTATAGAGGGTCCTTGGATGACGAAACACAATGGGAAGTATTACATGCAGTATGGTTCTCCGGGAACTGAGTTCAACGTGTATGGAGATGGGGTATATGTGGCCGATCATCCGATGGGGCCTTATACTTATCAGAAACACAATCCGGTGTCCTATAAACCTGGAGGTTTTATGAATGGAGCGGGACACGGAAGCAGTGTACTTGGCCCGGACAATACCTATTGGCATTTTGCTTCGATGTCTTTGTCGATTAATGTGAACTGGGAGCGACGGTTATGCATGTTCCCGATGGGCTTTGACGAGGATGGCATTATGTTCTGTGACACCCGTTTTGGAGATTATCCTCATTATGCTCCGGCCGTACCAGGTAAAAAAGGGGACTTCCGTGGATGGATGCTTCTTTCGTATAAAAAACCGGTAATTGCTTCTTCTCAGGTAGATTCGTATACTCCTTCCGGACTGACAGATGAAAAAGCAAAATCATTTTGGCTTGCAGAAGCCAATGACGACCGGCAATGGGTGACCATTGACCTGCAGAAGGAGGCCGAGGTCTTTGCCATACAGGTTAATTACCATGATTATAAGAGTGATATGTATGGACGATATGAGGGGTTGTATCATCGGTATTATGTAGAAGGCTCTTCTGATGGACAGACGTGGACCGTATTGGCCGACCGTCGTAAAAGTTACAAAGATACTCCCAATGATTACGTTGAACTGGCACATCCTGCAAAAGTGAGGTATGTCCGTTACCGGAATGTACATGTGCCGACTCCTTATTTGGCGATTGCGGAGTTGCGTGTCTTTGGATTGGGCACCGGTCGGGCTCCTAAAAAAGTGGAAGGTGTCCGGCTTCAGCGTCAGGATGACCGGAGGGATGTGGCCATCCGCTGGAATCCGGTCAAGGGGGCTCAAGGATATAATGTATTATGGGGAATCGCACCCGACAAGTTGTACAGTTCCTGGATGGTATATGATGTCAATGAACTGTTTATGAGGTCGCTGACTACTACTCAGGATTATTATTTTTGTGTGGAGGCTTTTAATGAAAACGGGGTATCAGAACGGTCTGACATCGTTTATTGTCCGTGAAAAAAGTTTTAAATATATAAAGTTATCTGCTGCGGAAAACTGCAGCAGGTAACTTTTACTACATAATTGTACATATAGGCAGGTATGTTTTTGTGATAAAACATATATCTTTGTATTTAATTGTCAGAAATACTCCTATGAGGTCGATATTATTTAAGATAATTCTAACGCTCATGTGCTTCCCGGGATTACAGTTATGGGGAGCTGATTTTATTCCCGCAATCACTAATTATACAGTAAAAGAATATAAAGGTGGCCATCAGAACTGGGCTTGTGCGCAAGGAGAAGATGGAGTGATGTACTTCGGAAATAATAATGGTTTGTTGGTATATGATGGCTTTTCCTGGGAACTCCATCAAGTGCCTGGAGACTATATTGTCCGTTCGGTATTTGTAGACGGCAGTAGGATATATGTAGGGTCGTTTGAAGAGTTCGGCTATTTTGACCGCGATGAAACCGGAAAGATGTGCTATCATTCCTTGAGTGAAGGGTTAAAACAGGTTATCAGTCCTAATGATGAAATATGGCATATCGTAAAATATGGAGAGAGTATTTATTTTCAGTCTTTTACAGGTTGGTATGCTTATGATGGAAAGCAAGTGAGTTTCATGGAGAAAAATGAGGCTTTCCGTCCATTGTATTTTTATGATTGTTATGGGCGTGTTTTTGCACAGATGATCAACGGAGGGTTTTATGAGTTTGACGGAAAGCAGTTCCATCCCTTGCTGGAGCGGAGTTCAGTAGGAGATGATAATGTGGTGGCAGTACTTCCATTTGAAAATGAAGGGATGGTTTTACTTACAGTTGACCATGGCATGTATCTGTATCAGCATGGAAATGTTTCGCCGCTTCAGACGGAAATTGACGAACGTCTGAAATGGGCAAAGGGTAACCGGGCCGTTATGCTGGGGGATTCGATACTTGTGGTAGGAACGATATTGGATGGAATTTATGGTTTGACAAAGGGTGGAAGACTGCTTTGGCACTTAAACAGGGATAACCGATTGAATAATAATTCAGTAATGGGATTGTTCTGTGATAATGAGAACAATCTTTGGGCGGCTCTCGACGACGGGCTTTCTTTTGTACATACCAATACTTCAGTAACCCTTCTTACTCCTTCTGTAAAGGATACAAGTATCGGGATGGTGTACGGGATCGAACGCATAGGGAAGACATTTTATCTGGCTACTAATCAAGGAGTTTATGAATACAGTAAACTTACTGGAAATATTAAATTACTTCCACATACAGCTGGGCAAAACTGGTATGTAAAAAAGATAGACTCCCAAATCTTTATCGGAAATGATGCAGCCACAATGTGTGTGGAACCAGGCGGGCAGATACGGGCCGTGCCAGCGACTTCCAACAGTACCTGTATCATGGAAGCATATATCAACGGCCAGGAGGTTTTGGTGGAGGCTTCGTATGCAGAGTTGCGCATCTGGAAGAAGAAAGAAGGCATATGGCAGCTGTCGCATAGTGTGAAGGGCTTCTATGCCCCGATCAAGTCACTTGAAATAGATGCTACCGGAGCTATTTGGGCCTCTCACATGTATACAGGCCTTTACCGTATCAAACTTGATGACGATTTGTGTACTATCAAGGAAAAGGAGTATATTCAAACCTTGGGAGGAAAAATCGGCTTTGGGAAAATTCATGTAATGAAAATCAGAGGGCATATCGTGTTTTCCAGTGCCGAGGGATATTATATGTATGACGATATCGAACGTAAAATCAAGCCTTACGAACAGTTGAATGAGTCGATTCCCTTTCTGATGGATGCCCATACGGCTGTAGACGTACATAACAATGAGATGATCTGGTTGATGAATTCTCACGAATATGTGCTTCTTGCATACAGTAGTGGACGATTTTTGGTGAAACGCCGCATTCCTGCTGAGATGTTCAATGCACCGTGTATAGAGGGAAACAACAAAATTTATGTGGATGGGAATATCTGTTATCTGAACTTGAATAACAGTATTGCCAGTTTACAGTTAAATGAACAGTATGGAGAGCAAAGGAAAAACTATGAGTTGAAAATCAGAAGTCTCCGGGCTTCTTCTTCAACGGGGGAAGAGCTTCTCCTGGATTTATTTCAAAAAACGACTGTTCCGAGCGGCTTTCGTGATATATCGGTTCTTCTTTCTTATCCATGTTATGATCAGCCACTTCTCCGTTTTAAATTTAAGTTGCAGTCAGGGAGCGGTTGTCTGGTAGAAGAGACTTCTTATCCATTTGCACATTTTGGAAGCCTTGAGTTTGGCACTTATCGTCTTTCTGCAGCTGTATACAGTGATGATGGTCGTTTGTTGGGAGAAACCGAATATGAATTTGTCATTAACAAGCCCTTGTGGATTTCCTATCCGATGTGTTTCCTGTATGTGTTGCTGATTATAGGTCTGGTATACGGGGTAGCCCGGTGGCGAGGCAAGGCTGTGGAAGAGAAGAAAAGAAAGGAGTATGAAGCGCATAAGATTGAGCAGAATATCAAGTTGAGCGAGCAGCAGCGGTTGATTGCCGAGCAGCAGAAAATGCTGCTGGAGACAGAACTGTCTCTCAAGGCGAAAGAGCTGGCCAGTATGGCCCTGGGGACTTTTGCGAAGCGGGAGATGTTGGAGAAACTGAGGACGGTGGTGCAAGAACAGCTTACCAAATCCCAATGCGGACGTAAGAACATGGAACTGGTATTGAAGCAAATCAATGAGAATATTGCGGAAGAGGATTCATGGGAGGTTTTCCAGCAGAACTTCGACCTGATTCACCAGCGCTTCTTCCGTACGTTGCGTGAGCGTTATCCCAGTCTGACCTCCACCGATTTGCGTTTCTGTGCCTTCCTGCGACTGAACCTTTCCACGAAGGACATTGCACAAATGACTAACCTGACTATCCGTGGGGTAGAGGCGGCGCGCTACCGTATCCGAAAAAGAATGGAGGTGCCCGACGGAGTGAGTCTGGTAGACTTTCTGATTGAACTGAAGTGATAAGTCAATACATTGTAAATAAACTGTTTAAAAGCTGAAAAAGTAGCAAAAACGTACCGGTAAAAGTTTATAAAGTAGTAACATCGTACTGTTTTTTTTGTGGGTTGTTGAGTTTATATTCACCTTTGCCGGTGTTTAAAAATTCAACTTTAATCAATTCATGAAAAAACAATTAGTATTCATTTTGATGTTATTATTGTTTGGCGTGGCAGCGAATGCACAACGGACAATAAGGGTTCAGGGTACCGTTACAGATGGCACCTTTAATGAACCAATTGTTGGTGCTAATATTTTGGTGAAAGGCACAATGAACGGTACCATCTGTGACATAGATGGTAAGTACTCTCTGGAAAATGTTCCGGCAGATGGAACCTTGGTCTTTAGTTTTATCGGTATGAAGACCGTGGAAGTAAAAGTGGAGGGAAAGACCACTATCAATGTGGTGCTTTCGGACGATGTACAGAAGCTGGAGGATGTGGTAGTGATTGGTTATGGAACCAGTAAGGCCAAGGACTTGACAGCCCCTATTTCGGTGGTAAAGAGTGATCAGATTGCCTCTCAGGCAACTACTTCTCCGATGTCGGCTCTGCAGGGAAAGGTGCCGGGAATGAATGTGGTGGCTTCGGGTGCGCCGGGAAGCGGACCGAAGGTTACCATACGGGGATTGGGTTCGTTCGGGGATACTTCTCCTTTGTATGTGGTAGACGGTATGTTTTATGATAACATTAACTTCCTCAATAATTCGGATATTCAGGAAATCTCTGTCTTGAAAGATGCTTCTGCTTCGGCTATTTATGGTGTGCGTGCGGCCAATGGTGTCGTGATCATTACTACAAAGAAAGGAAAGCGGAATACCAAGGCCCGTATTACCTATAACGGGTATGTGGGTGTACAGTCGGCTACCAATGTGCTTGAGATGGCAAACTCACATGAATATGCGACGTTGCTGCTGGAGGCCAACCGCACTGCTTATGATCCGCTGATTAAGGCTTCGATCGAGAAATTCGGTGGGGATTATGAGTCGCTGACTTTCGGAGCGGATACGGACTGGTATAAAGAATTGTTGCGACCGGCATTGATGACCAACCACGGAGTGGATATCAGTGGGGGTAGCGAGAAGGCGACTTATGCCATCGGCCTGAATTATTTGTATCAGGATGGAATCATGGATACCCGCAATAATTACAGTCGTCTGAATTTCCGTGCCAACTTTGATTTTGAGGCAACCGACTGGCTGAAGGTGGGAAGTAACATCGTTCTCAGTAGTTCCGAACAGTATAATCCGGATAATTCGGCTTGGCTGGCAGCTTATAATATGCCTTCGTTGATTCCGGTTTACGATGACAGCCGCTCGGATAAGGAGGCTTATCCTGAAAAGTTTGCCTCTCCCCAGCAGATTGGACTGACCAATAATTTCGCTAATCCGGTAGCGATTGCCAAATATAACAACAACAGCCTGAATGAGAATTTTCAGGTAATGGCCAACTTCTTTGCAGAGTTTTCACTGATTCCTGACAAATTGAAGTTCAAGACCAGCTACAGTCAGGATTTTTCATTGATTAAAGGACGAGTATATATTCAGCCTTATCTGGTAAGTTCGTTGCAGCAGAATTCAGAGTCCAGGCTGACCAAGACAGATACTAATTATTACAATTATATCTGGGATAATACACTGACGTATACGGATTCTTGGAACAATCACAACCTGAATGTACTGTTGGGACAGTCGGCCCGTCAGGAGCAGATGCGCAAACTGGAGGGTAAGGCTACCAATGTACCGGGTGATTTTGATGAATATCTGTATCTTACTCAGGGTAATTCTACGGGACGTGAAGTAAGTGACGATGGTGCGTGTTATCGTGGCCTGTCTTACTTTGCGCGTGCCAGTTACGATTATGCAGGAAAATACCTGCTTTCTCTGACCATGCGTGCGGATGGAAGTTCCAAGTATCAGAATAAGTGGGGATATTTCCCTTCGGTAGGTGCTGCATGGGTGGTAAGTGACGAAAGCTTCTTCCAGAAACAGCATTTGCTGGATTATATGAAGGTGCGTGCCAGCTGGGGACAGTTGGGTAATGATCATGTTTCGGCCAGTGACGGGTTTGCTTCTATTGTTACCGGTTCTTCGGCTTCGGGTGTGTTCGGAAATACGACCTTGCCGGGTTTCCAGAATACCAGTTATTTCAGCTGGCTGGGCTGGGAGAAGGTGGAAGAGTTTAACGTGGGTGTCAACTTCGCCCTGTTCAACAGTCGTCTGAATGTGGACGTGGACTATTATAACCGTATGACTAAGAATGCGGTCATCAGTACTACCCTGCCTTTCAGTACTCAGACTTTGGCAGGCAATAATGGTGAGATTGAAAACAGTGGTGTGGATATTCAGTTGAACTGGAGTGATAAGATCGGAAAAGATTTCAGCTACTATGCGGGTGTGAATTTGTCTACGCTGCGCAATCGTGTAAAAAGCCTGAATGGTGCTCCTTATATTTATGGTGGTAGTGCTGAAAGCCGTACGATTAACCTGGTAGGAGAAGAAATGCAGTCTTACTATGGATATAAGGTCGTAGGCGTTTATCAGAATCAGGCGCAGATTGATGCCGATCCGATTGCCAAAGCCAACGGACTGGAGCCGGGAGACTTTATCTACGAGGATGTGAATAACGACCAGGTAATCGATGATAAGGACCGGCAGATACTGGGAGCCAATATTCCGCGGCTGACTTACAGCTTTAATCTGGGATTCCAGTATAAGAGATGGGAATTCTCTTTGTCTACCTTCGGTCAGGCAGGAAATGAGATTTATAATCGTAAACGTGCGGTCAGATATACTCAGGCCAACTTTAATTTCGACAAGGATTTCTATGAGAACCGGTGGACAGGAGAAGGGTCAACCAACAAGTATCCTTCGGCCAAAGGTATGCTGAATGCATGGAACAATAACCGTACCAATTCATTCTTTGTGGAGAAAGGAAACTACTTCCGTATTCAGAACGTGATGCTGGCATACAGTTTCCAGAACATCCGTATGGGTGGGTATACCTTGCCGGGACTGAGAGTAAGTCTGACAGCCGACCGTCCGTTTACTTACTTTACCTCCAACGGTTTTACTCCCGAAATCAGCCAGAGTTTCGGATGGGATGAAGGAGTATATCCTTTGGCAGCCACTTATACCTTGGGAGTAACTATTGATTTCTGATGAATTGCAAAATGTACTGAGTTATGAAAAATCTGAAAGTAAAAAATATATTGTTGGGTGCTTTTGCGGCCGCAACACTGCTTTCTTCTTGTTCCGGATACCTGGATAAACTGCCGGAGAATAAAGTAGATGAAGAAAAAGTGGATTATACCAATCTGAACAATATGTACCAGCCGGTGTCCGGCGTATATGCGAAACTGCGTCAGAGAGGTTCTCACTGGATTGTCTGGGGAACTACCGTGGTACGTGATGACGATGTGTCTACCGGACGTATCAACGACCAGGCAGATTTGGTGGCCATTGACCAGACGTATCGTTACAATCCGGGATTTTGGGGTACCAATGAGGCCTGGATGGTGTATTACGATGTGATAAAAGTGGCCAATGCGGCATTGGAGGCCCTGGGCAATTATGCGCTGAATATTCATTCTGAGGCCGATCAGAAACGTTATGAGGAGTATACCGGAGAAGTCAAGTTTATCCGTGCATACTGTTATTACCGTCTGGTGGAACTGTTTGGTCCGGTAACTATTTTGAGAGACAATAAGCAGACTGATATGACGCGCTCTACCGTGAATGCCGTGTATCGCTATATGTTGGAGGACCTGAAGGATGCCATTGCATTTTTGCCCCGTATCCGTCCGAATGAGTATACCGACCGTATTGGAGCCGCTTCGCAGTTTACTGCTGAGATGTTGGCAGCAAAAGTCTATATGCAACAGGGCGACTGGGAGAAGGTGGAATCACTGACGGATGATATCATCGGCAGCGGCAAGTTCTCGCTGTATGCCGATTTCAATAACTTGTTCAAGATTCCGGGCAAGTTGTGCGATGAGTCGCTGTTTGAACTGCAGTTCACTGATTTCGGCAATGCTTCGGGAGAGGTCATTGTATCAGACAGCTGGTTCTTGTTCCAGGGTCCGCTCAATGAGGGAAACATTTCAGGATGGGGCTTTATCAGTCCTACGAAAGATTTCCGCCAGTGGGCCGCACAGCGGGGGGAGACTGTCCGCGCTACCACAACCTTCCTGCTGGCAGGCAGCACTACGGCCGAGGGGGATTATATCAGGGAACCGGCCAGTGGTATCGATCCGGACTGTTTCAACGGCAAGGCCTATACCCCGTCCAATCAGCTGACGGAGGGACGTACGGAATACGGTACCAACAATAACATCCGTGTGTTCCGCTATGCAGAGGTGTTGCTGATGAATGCGGAGGCTAAGGTACGTCAGGATAAAAACGGAGACATACCTTTCAATCAGGTTCGCGTGCGCGCTAAAATGGCCGAACTGGAAAATGTGACGCTGGAACAGATTATGGATGAACGCCGTATGGAGCTTGCACTGGAGTGGGGAGTTCGTTACGATGATTTGCGCCGTACGGGAAAACTGAATGAGGTACTGGGGCCTTTGGGATGGGCTTCGGGAAAAGAGTATTATCCGATTCCTACGGCTCAGATTGACATCTCTTCTACTTTGGAGAATGAACCGAAAGACGAATAAGACGCGGGTCCGAAAAAAAGTTTTCAGGAGTATGGCTTGGCCGTACTCCTGCTATAATCAATAATTTATAAACTATTATGTGGAAATATTTTTATGGTTTGTGTTTCTGTCTGTTGTGTGCTTGTACAACGGCGAAACAGAAGGAGGTAACAAGCATTACGGAACAGACAGCCCTTCGTCCGGACTCTTTTGCTTCGGACAGTGCAATGCTTGATTATATCCAGAAAGTACATTTCAATTATATGTGGGACGGGGCTGAAAAAAAATCCGGTCTGGCGTTGGAGCGCATTCACCTCGACGGTTATTATCCTCAGCACGATTCTTTGACGGTAACTACCGGGGGAAGTGGCTTCGGTATTGCCGGAATTCTGGTGGCCATCGAGCGTAATTTCATTACCCGTGAGGAAGGACTGAAACGGCTGCATCAGATTGTGGATTACCTGACAGAGGCCGACCGTTTTCACGGGGTATGGCCGCACTGGCTGGACGGACCGACGGGAAAGGTGAAGCCTTTCGGACAGAAGGATGATGGCGGTGACCTGGTGGAGAGTTGCTTCGTAATGCAGAGTTTGCTTTGTGTACGGCAGTATTTTGCCCAGGGGAATGAGGAGGAACAGCAGTTGTGTGATAAAATCAACCGACTTTGGCATGAAATGGAGTTCGACTGGTACCAGAATGGAAAGGATGTGATTTACTGGCATTGGTCTCCACGCTATGCGTGGGAGATGAATTTCCCGCTGGAGGGTTACAATGAGGTGCTGATTGTATATGTGCTGGCGGCTTCTTCTCCGACTCATCCGGTATCGGCTTCTGCGTATCATAATGGATGGGCGCGCGGAGGAAATATCCGTACGCAGGCGGCACCTTATGGCTTGCCTTTGGAGCTGAAGCATAATGGTGCGGAACTGAACGGGGGACCTCTTTTCTGGGCGCATTATTCGTATATCGGATTAGACCCGAGGGTGATCAAGGACCGTTATGCGGATTATTGGTCGGTGGTAAAGAATCATGCGTTGTCCAACTACCGTTATTGTGTGGAGAATCCGAAAGGATATAAGGGATATGGTGAAAACTGCTGGGGACTTACTGCCAGTTATTCGGTAAACGGATATGCGGCACATTGTCCGGGAGATGGCGACTTGGGTGTGATTACGCCTACCGCTGCCTTGTCCAGTTTTCCGTATACTCCCGAAGAGTCCATGCGTGCGTTGAAGTATTTCTATTCGAAAGGGGATGCTATCTGGGGTACGTACGGATTCTATGATGCCTTTTCGGAAGAGGCCAACTGGACGGTGCCTCATTATCTGGCTATCGACCAGTGTACGATTGCTCCGATGATAGAAAACTATCGTTCCGGACTGTTGTGGAAACTGTTTATGAGTTGTCCGGAAATCCAGAAAGGACTGAAAGAGTTGGGTTTCGAAGTAAATAACTGATTATAACAAGGATAAAGAATGAAAAAGAAAGTATTGTTTTTAATAGCTTCGCTGTGTGTGTCTATGGGATTGCAGGCTGGCGAAAGAAAGTCATTACTTCCTGAAGATAAAGGTGATATGAACAAGTTTGTAACCGAGCTGATGGAGAAAATGACGCTTCGGGAAAAACTGGGACAGCTGAACTTGCCGGTTACCGGAAATATTACGACCGGACAGGCCAAGAGCAGTGACGTAGCCGGAAAAATCGGTCGGGGAGAAGTGGGCGGATTGTTCAACCTGAAGGGGGTAAAGGCAATCCGTGAAATGCAGGAACTGGCTGTGGAAAAAAGCCGTCTGGGTATTCCGTTGCTTTTTGGTATGGATGTGATTCACGGATATGAGACTATTTTCCCGATTCCTTTGGGGCTTTCCTGTACTTGGGATATGGCTGCCGTGGAGAAGTCGGCACGTATCGCGGCGGTAGAAGCCAGTGCCGACGGAATCTGCTGGACCTTCAGTCCGATGGTGGATATTTGTCGCGATGCCCGCTGGGGACGTGTTTCTGAAGGCAATGGAGAAGATCCTTTTTTGGGTGCGGAAATTGCCAAAGCCATGGTAAAAGGCTACCAGGGCGAGAAGATGGAACGGAAGGATGAGGTGATGGCCTGTGTGAAGCATTTTGCGTTGTATGGAGCCATTGAGGCCGGACGGGATTATAATACGGTAGACATGAGTCGTAACAGAATGTTCAATGAGTATTTCCCTCCTTATAAGGCTGCGGCTGAAGCAGGAGCGGGCAGTTTCATGAGTTCATTCAATGAGGTGGACGGTGTTCCGGCTACTGCCAACCGATGGCTGATGACAGAGGTGCTGCGCAACCAATGGGGATTTGACGGTTTTGTGGTAACGGATTATACGGCTATTTCGGAAATGATGGACCACGGTATCGGGGATTTGCAGGAGGTGTCTGCGCGTGCCTTGAAGGCGGGTACCGACATGGATATGGTAGCCGACGGCTTTATCGGTACGCTTGAGAAATCCCTGAACGAAGGAAAGGTGACCATGGAGGATATCGACCGGGCTTGTCGCCGGATGCTGGAAGCAAAGTATAAATTGGGCTTGTTTAAGGATCCGTATAAGTATTGCGACTTGAGCCGTCCGGCAAAAGAGGTATATAATGAGGCGCATCGTGCGGAGGCCCGCCGGATTGCAGCGGAATCTTTTGTGCTGCTGAAGAACGACAACCGTCTGTTGCCTTTGGAGAAAAAAGGAAAGATTGCACTGATTGGTCCGCTGGCCAATACGCGTACGAACATGCCGGGTACCTGGAGCGTGGCGGCTACTCCGCAGCGTTATAGCACCTTGCTTGAAGGATTGCAGAGAGCGGTAGGAAACCGGGCACAGGTGTTGTATGCACAGGGCAGTAACCTGATGTACGATGCCGATTACCAGACTCGTGCAACAATGTTCGGACGTGAAATTCCCCGTGGAGATGATAAGGCTTTGCTGGAAGAGGCTTTGCAGGTGGCTGCCAAGGCAGATGTGATTGTGGCAGCATTGGGAGAATCGTCTGAGATGAGTGGAGAATGCAGCAGCCGGGTGGATCTGGAAATGCCGGATGCTCAGCGTGATTTGCTGGAGGCGTTGCTGAAAACCGGAAAGCCGGTGGTACTGGTTCATTTCTCTGGCCGTCCTACGGTGATGACTTGGGAACAGAAGTATGTACCGTCTATTCTGAACGTATGGTTTGGAGGAAGTGAATCGGCAGACGCTATTTGTGATGTATTGTTTGGAGACGTTTGTCCTAGCGGAAAACTGACCGCTACTTTCCCGCAGCACGTAGGACAGTTGCCGATGCATTATAACCATAAGAATACAGGTCGTCCTCTGGCAGCCGGCAAATGGTTTGAAAAGTTCCGCAGCAACTATATTGATATTTCGAACGATCCTTTGTATCCGTTCGGGTTTGGTCTGAGCTACACGACTTTCTCTTATTCGGACATGCAGTTGAGCGCCACTTCCATGAACAAGCAGAACGGAGAGTTGCTCGCTACCGTAACGGTTACCAATACCGGTAATTACGATGCCGATGAAATCGTCCAGTTGTACATTCGCGACGTGGTTGGAAGCATTACCCGTCCGGTGCAGGAACTGAAGGGTTTCCAGCGCATTCACCTGAAGAAGGGAGAAAGCAAGAAGGTTTCGTTCAAGATTACTCCGGAACTGTTGAAGTTTTATGATTACGACTTGAACTATGTCTGTGAGCCGGGTGACTTTAATGTCATGATCGGTCCTAACAGCCGCGACGTCTCTACACTGAAGTTTGTGGTAACCGACTGACCATCCTCCCTGTGCATGGAAGAGATTTAAAGAAATAGATTCCTTTACATATTCTATTAAAATCGGTATATGCCTCGTTCATAGACAGATAAGCATATGCCGATTTTTTAATTGTGGCTGGGTGGTAGGAAAACCGAGTTCGCTGCTGATGAATTCTCTGACACAAAGAAAGGGACTTTCCTGCTGAAGCCTATATAAAGTCCGACCCGCGCAGGGAGGTTCTATAACCTCGCTACGCGGGTCGGACAACTTCCGTACGGAGGTTGTATGACCTTCCTCCGCGGGTTTATGCAGCTGTATCGGACATTCAGACTATATTCGCTGATGCGCGGATAAAGCCATATATGTGTGGTTACCAGTTTTCGTTGGCCATTTTCCACATACCCAGGAAGGCCGCCCGGGTAATCTCTACCAGTTTGTTCCAGTTGAGTTTGTCGGATTCATCTCCCGGCAGGTGATAATCGCGGTGCCCGTCGGTATGATACCACATGATGGGAATGTCATGAAGCGCAAAGGTGGCATTGTCACTTCCTCCCGTCGGACGGTCCCACGCCCTGTAATCCGGTTCCAGTTGCAGGCGGTACTCCTGAATGTCCTTTTTCAGCCATTCTCCGAATACCGGCTGACCGGCCGTATAGAAATAGACCACGTGCAGCGGACGGTTTTCGTTGTTATTCCTTCCAATCATGTCAAAATTCAGGTATCCCTTAATCTTTTTCATGTCCGGGAAGGTCTGTGCGAAATACTTCGACCCCAGCAGCCCTTTCTCCTCACCGTCCCAGAAGGCAAAGATGATGGTCCGTTCCGGCTGGGTACCGGCAGTCAGAAAGCCTCTCAGAATCTGCAGTACGGCCGAAACTCCGGAAGCATTGTCGTCGGCTCCGTTGTAGATACGGTCGCCTGCCAGCATCGGGTCAATGCCCAGGTGGTCATAGTGTGCCCCGATTACGACATACTCCTCTTTCTTTTTTCCTTCTATCTGGCACAGGATGTTCCGCATGACGTATTTCTGATATACTCCCTGTTCCTTGATCTGCCGGATGGAATCCGGATGCACCTGCAGCCTTCCCTTTCGCTGCCGTTCCACCCGGTAAGCTTCGAACGGCTGGAAATAATCCTTGTACAGAGGTTGCACCTTCCATAACTTCAGCAGCGAAGCAAGGTAGTTGCCCGCTATCCGGCCCCCTTCTGTTCCAGCCTCTCTGCCCTGCAGTTCGTCGCTGGCAAGAAATTCCACAAAAGCCTGTGCGCTTTCGCGGTTGATGCTTCCCAATCCTTTTTCCAATGGAGAAGGAACCGCCTGTCTGGGACTTTTGGCAAACACTCCCAGGGAGGTCTGCAGCGCCAGCAGGCACAATACGATACATAGTTTTTTCATCAGTCAGTTTTTTAGTGTGTATTCCGCATCAATATCCGGAACGGTATTTCCCTTCTTCCTTATCCTCCAGGATATTCAGGTAAGAAGCATAGCGCGATTCGCTGATGTAGTGATTCTCCACGGCCTCACGTACCGCACATCCCGGTTCATGCCGGTGCGTACAGTTGCCATACTTGCAGTTGGCCGAAAACTCGAAGATTTCCTTGAAATAATGGCTCACCTCCTCGTCTTCCATGTCGAAGGTTCCGAAACCCTTGATGCCTGGAGTATCAATGATATAACCCTCACCCTCTACCGGAAACATTTCCGAGAAGGTAGTGGTGTGCATCCCTTTGTTGTGAGCCGCCGAGATGGCCCCCGTCTTGACATTCAAATCCGGAAGAATCGCATTGATCAGGGTCGACTTTCCCACGCCCGAATGGCCGGAGAAAAGTGTCACCTTTCCCTGCAGGTCTCTTTTGATTTCCTCTACTCCCGTTTCATTCAAAGCCGAAATCCGGTAGCAGGGATAACCGATGTGCGTATAGAGGTTCACCAGCGCATCCAGGTAACGCTGTTCCTCTTCGGAATAAAGGTCGGTCTTGTTGAAAATCAGTCGTACCGGTACCCGGTAAGCCTCGGCCGAAGCCAGAAAACGGTCGATGAAAATGGTAGAAGTTTCCGGATAATTTACCGTGACCACCAGCATGCACTGGTCCAGGTTTGCCGCAATGATGTGCGACTGTTTCGACAGGTTCGAAGAACGCCGGATGATGTAGTTCTTGCGGTCTTCAATCTCTGTGATAAACGCAGTACCCTCTGTGTTGACTGCAATCTGAACCCAGTCTCCCACCGCGATAGGATTGGTACTCCGTATTCCCTTCAGGCGGAAATTGCCCTTGATTTTGCATTCTATCTGCTTGCCGTCGTTGGTCTTTACCAGATACCAACTTCCTGTATTCTTAATTACTAGCCCTTTTTCCAAGATCTGATATAAACGATAAAGTTGATAATAATAAAAAATGAGGAGTAAGGCAAGGACAGATTCCTTGCTTGCTCCTCATCCGTCTGTTTATGTGAAATTACACAGTCATGATTTCCTTGTCCTTGGCAGCCAGCATATCGTCAATCTGCTTGATATACTTGTCATGCACTTTCTGCAACTTGGCTTCCGAGTTCTTCTGTTCGTCTTCCGGCATACCGTCCTTCACAGCCTTTTTCAGGGCATCGATGGCATCACGGCGTGCGTTACGTACACTGACTTTAGCGGTCTCGCCTTCGCCTTTGCACTGCTTGGACAGTTGCTTACGGCGTTCCTCTGTCAACGGTGGAATACCGATGCGGATGATTTCGCCGTTGTTTTCAGGCATGATACCCAGTTCAGAGTCGATGATTGCCTTTTCGATAGGGCGGAACATGCTTTTGTCCCAAGGCTTGATGGCGATGCTGCGCGCATCGGGAGTAGTGACGGCCGCTACGTTGTTGATGGGTACCATGCTTCCGTAAGAGTCTACACGAATACCATCCAGCAAGCGTACGTCAGCCTTTCCGGCACGGATGTGTGCCAGTGCATCATCCAGGTACATGATTGCCATATCCATTTTTTCTTCAGCTTCGCTGAGAATAGTCTTTGAATCTGCCATATATTTTTATTGTTTTTAAGTTTATCAATGTGCTGACAAATGTTTATGCGAACAAAAATATATTATTTTTTACTTTTCTGCAATAGTTGGCAGAGAATTGTCGGTGTTTTACTGGATACCGGGGTTGGCATCGATTTCCGATTGCGGAACGGGCAGTGCCACACGAGGATCGGTATGTACAATGACATTGGATTTGTACTGGCTGAGGTCATGATGCCATCCGCCCTTGCGTTCGATAGGTGTCTGGGTCCTTAAATAATCGAAGTAGATCAGTCCTTCGCCGACCAGTTCCTTCCGTCTTTCTTTCAGGATGCGTGCCACGCTGAAATCTGTCAGGGCTACCTGCTGTCCGGCATTGGTCGTACGCAGGGCAATCAGCTGGTTCAGGTATTGCAGCCCTTTGTCCTTGGCGCCTCCTCCTTCCTTCAGTCCGGCTTCGGCTGCATTCAGGTAGACCTCTGCCAGGCGGATGATGCAGATGTCATTGTTCCTTACATCTCCGTTCTTTCCGGGAAACTTAGTCAGGAATACCGGCTGGTCCTGGGCCGGGGTAGGAAGTCCCGGGTCACGGCTGGTCTTGGATTTCTCCAACAGACAGCGCCGGACATCCTCGCTGTCTTCGTTTATCAATTGCAGGTAATCCTGGGTCAGTATCAGGTTGTTCCATCCTTCATTGTCTGTCCGGTTCTCATACACCGAGGGGGCTCCTTCTCCGCCGGTACCTCCTCCCCATTCGGAAGGCTCATTGGCGTCGATATACAGCTCGAAAATAGATTCAGCCTGAAAATCCTTTCCCCATACCTCCGGATATTCCTCCCGGGTATACAGGTGGTACAGATCTCCGTTATTTTCTATCACATCGGTGGCACACAGGTAGGCATTCTTGTAATCACCTTTGTTCAGGTAGACCCTTGACAGCAATGCCTGCACGCCCCAATAGTTGAAACAGCCGTCTTTTTTCTCTTTCCCGATACCCAGCGAGAGGGCAGTTGTCAAATCAGAGATGACCTGGTCGTAGCATTCGGCCACTGTATTTCTTTCGGGCTGATAGTCGGGCTGTTCCGGCTTCAGTACGATGGGTACCCCGAGTGAGGCTCCGTTGTCGTTCGTATAAGGCATGCCGAACATGCGGGTCAGGTTGAACAAGGCCAGTGCCCTCAGTGACAGGGCCTCCGCTTTCAGCTGGTTGAGTGCCTGCGCATCTCCCGACTCAATCTCGTGGTTGTCAATCCGCTGGATCAGGTTGTTGGCCTGACGGATGACCAGATACGGGCGGTTCCAGGGAAGGGTGACATTGAAATTGTCGGTAGCCTGTACATAAAACATATAATAAGGTACCACCCGGGTCTTTCCCGTAATACGTGCCTGTACGTCCGTTCCGCGGCAGTCTCCGTAATACCAGTAATTGTCTCCGTAATAACTGTGCTGTGAGGTTTCCCGGTAAATGCCGTTCAAGGCGAACTGGGCATCTTCCAGGGTCTTGATTTCGTCACTGGGTACAGAGGTAGCAGGGGAGAGGTTCAGCCAGTCGGCCGAACAGGAACTGAAAGTGATGCAGGCCCCCGAAAATAAGGATATAAGTAAATATCTGAGTTTCATTTGATTCGTTTTTTAGTTAAAAGGTAAGTTGTACACCAAAACTGAATGTCCGCATGGCAGGAGATTCACACCATACTTCGCCATTGACCGGAGTCTCCGGATCGTACTGTTTCCATTTGGCCCAGGTGAGCAGGTTGCTTCCCGAAAAATAAATCCGGGCATTCTCAATCATCGCCTTGTTGACCCACTGCTGCGGCAGGGTAAATCCGAGCGTCAGGTTTTTCAGACGAAGGTGGTCGGTACTGTGTACGTAGCGCGAACTGTTCACCGCCTTTGCCTTGTCGGCATAGCTGAAACGGGGAATATCGGTCTGGTCGCCGGGCTCCTGCCAGCGGTCCATCATGTAAGCCGGCAGGTTCAGCCGGTTGGCATAAATATTTTCTCCGCCATTTTCCAGCGTCGTACCCAATTTGTCGAAAGAATATCCTCCGAGTGAGTAAGTCAGGGTAAAACTCAGGTCAATCCACTTGTAACTCAACAGGTTGGTAAGTCCTCCCGAAACCGTCGGGGTAGCCGATTTATAAGCCACACTGGTAGCCTTGTCGGGGTCGGTGGTCAGTGAACGGTCGGTCGATCCGTCTTCCTGTGGAGTATTCATGTAATACTCAGCCAGTCCGGTCTGCGGATTGACACCTGCAAACTCTTTCACATAGAACGTATGATAAGGCAGTCCCACCTTATGAATGAACCAGGTACCTTCAATGCTTTGTTCCAGCTGACCGTTCAGCGAGACGATTTTGTTGGCATTGTGGCTTAAATTGAACACCGTTGTCCAGTTGAAGTCATTGGAAGCAAAATTCAGGGTGCGCAGTTCCACCTCCACTCCCTTGTTGTTCAGCTGTCCCACATTGGCCAGGTAATTCGTAAATCCGGTAGTGGCACTGATGGGCAGGTTATACAACAGATCCTTCGTATCCCGGTTGTAATACTCTACGGTCAGGAAAATCCGGTTGATGAAAGACAGGTCAACCCCGATGTTCAGGTTGTAGTTCTTCTCCCATCCCAGGTTTGGATTCGGCTGGGATGACTCATAGGAACCGGAATTTCCCATATAGTTCTGTCCGAAGCTGTACAGTCCCATATATCCGTACAGCGCCCCCGGCTGGTTACCGTTGACACCGTACGATGCCCGCACTTTCAAATCGCTCAGGACATGCTTGACGGGTTGCATGAACGCTTCGTTGGTGATGTGCCACATACCCGATACCGACCAGAAGTTGCCCCAGCGGTTGTCGGGAGACAGGCGCGAACTGCCGTCACGGCGGAAACTGCCGGCAAGGTAATACCGGTCGTCGTAATTATAATTCAGTCGTGAGATATACGACAGCATCCGGTAAGCCTGAGGAGAAGAGACAAACGAATTCAGGATGGCGGCATTGTCCGGTTCCGTCAGTTGTCCGGAAGGCAATTTCGACTTTTCACCTACCGCCTTGTCGGTCTGGTAACTCTCGGCTTCATAAGCCCCCAGCACATCCAGGTGATGCTTCTGCGCAAACGTATGTACCCAGTTCAATGAAGTCGATGAAATCAGTTTCCCGTATTCAATAAACCCTTTTGACGTCTGGGCATTGGTTCCAGCCTTGATTCCCGAAGCACTGAGGGGATTCAGGTAACGGGAATCTTTCTGGATGGTATAATCGTAACTCAGTGTTTCCTTCAGAATCAGTCCTTTCAGCGGTTCAACCGATGCATAACCGGTAGAGAACATACGGGTCATCCGGGTACGGTTGTAGTCGGTCAGCATATCACGGAGGGGATTCAGCGAACTGCCTGCATAGGCTCCGACATAATTCCCGTCCTGGTCTCTCACCGTCATCGACGGATTCATGGTAGACGCGATACACAAATAAGGGTTGATGGCCGAACCACGCTCTTCGTTCATTTCCTGATTCATCTGGGTAAACATCATGTTGGCACCCACTTCACCCATCTTGCCGATTTTCTGCGTCATGTTCAGACGGGCAGAATAACGGTCGAGGGAGGAGTTGAGGGCCAGCCCTTCCTGGCGGTTGTAGCCCAGTGAGGCATAGAACGTTGTCTTCTCACTACCTCCGGAGACAGATGCCTCGTAGTTCTGCTGACGGGCCGTACGGAGCAGTTCCTTACGCCAGTCGGTATATCCCATTTCGGGCATATACGCGTGTTTTCCGATGTGAGTATCGGCATAGGCTGTTGGATTGGCTTCTCCCATGTCAATGGCCCCGTTGACGAGTCCTTCATAAAGAAGTTCGTAACGCTGGTCTCCATTCAGGGTAGGACGGAAGTCGACGGCTGCATTGGAGAAACCTCCCGATACATCTACGGTCACCCTTGCTTTGCCGGCCTTACCTTTCTTGGTGGTAATCAGGATGACGCCGTTGGCGGCCCGCGAACCGTAAAGGGAAGCGGCTGCCGCATCTTTTATGACTGTAATGTTTTCGATATCAGAGGGATTGAGGGTACTCATGATATTGGTCTTCGAGTTGTTCATGTATGCAGCGTCTACGTTGCTGCCTGAGCCCAGGCTCCCCGAACTGACCGGTACGCCGTCGATGACAAACAAAGGCTCCTGTGAGGCGTTGAAAGATCCCATACCGCGGATGCGGATATTCTGGTTGGCTCCGGGCTGTCCGGAACTGCTGGTAATGTTGACACCGGTGGTGAATCCCTGCAGTTTCTGCTCTACGCTGACTACCGGGATGTTTTTCATCATGTCACCTTTCAGTGTGTTGGCCGAGCCGGTAAACGACGACTTGGTAAAATTGCCGTATCCGGTGACCACCACCTCGTCGAGGTTCATACTTTCGGGTTCCAGTACAATATTCAACTGACTCTTATGGGGAACTCTGATAAACTGGGTTTTCATGCCTAGATAGGCAACCACCAGGATGCGGTCGTCGGGACCTACTTCGAGGGTGTATTTCCCGTCGATGTCGGTAACTACTCCGCGTGCTTCATTCCCCTTTACCGAGACGGTGGCTCCGATGAGTGGCTCCTGATTCTCGGATGAAAGGATGACTCCACTGATGGTCCGCTGCTGTGCGAAGGCGGGGGTGGAGAGGATGAGTGAGATTAATAAAACTACAAAACCAATCTTTTTCATTCTTTTAAAATCTAATAAACACTATAATCAACACACTCCGATATTCAAAAAGTAGGCCAGAAGGGATTTTTGTACGATTCAGTTGTAAAAAAGCAGTGATTCAATGTGAAATATTACGATTTCGACCGGGAACCGGTGAGACGAGTGTGGAATTATTCCTCTTGGTGTGTGGATTATTTCTACGGCATTTTGACAATACACGAGTGGTAAAAATCGGACTCAACCTCTAAAAAAATCAGGAAAGTCGGTTGTTTTATAGAAAAATGTTATTATATTTGCCATCACAAAATCAATATTAAATGAACCGATTGTATATCCATATCATTATGACGGGATTGGGGCGCATGATGGCGTGTTTCCTGTTGGCCGGGATGACCCCTCTGGGGTGGGCATGATATATATCGGTGTTTCTATGTGATACACGCTTGCGTATGCAAGTATTTTTTCTTCTGAGAATAATCTGTTTTTTTTCAATTAATCTGGGCTTTTGCCGGTGGAAGGGTATTCCCGGTAGAGGTCAGTATATCCTATATTTATTACATGAAAGTCTTAAAATTCGGTGGAACATCAGTAGGATCTGTCAACAGTATGTTGAGTGTGAAAAAAATTATCGAGTCTGTTGACGATAATGTCATTGTAGTGGTGTCGGCTTTAGGGGGAATCACGGATAAGTTGATCAGAACTTCGTGCATGGCTGCTGCAGGCGATTCGGAATATGAAAAGGAAATGAAATCGATTGTGAATCGTCATATAGAAATGGTGTATACTGTGATTCCGGCCGGGCAGAAACGTGAATTGCTGCTGGATTGCGTCAATGAGCTTCTCAGTGAACTGAGGGATATCTTCCAGGGTATTTTTCTGATACGTGATCTTTCGCCTAAGACGTCTGCCGCCATTGTCAGCTATGGAGAGAGACTTTCATCCATTATCGTGGCGACACTGATAGAGGGGGCACAGTGGTACGATTCGCGTACGTTTATCAAGACGGAGAAAAAGCATAACAAACATATTCTGGACTCGGAACTGACCACACGACTGGTGCTGGAGACCTTCCGTGACCTGCCTAAGGTGGCTCTGGTGCCGGGATTCATTTCTACCGACAAGAATACCGGAGAGGTGACGAACCTGGGACGGGGCGGATCGGATTATACGGCTTCTGTCATTGCGGCAGCGCTGGATGCGGATGTGCTGGAGATATGGACGGATGTCGACGGTTTCATGACGGCCGACCCGAAAGTCATCAGTACGGCTTATCCGATCAAGGAACTGAGTTATGTGGAGGCAATGGAACTGTGCAACTTCGGTGCAAAGGTGGTGTATCCGCCTACCATTTATCCGGTTTGCCACAAAAACATTCCGATTCTGATTAAGAATACGTTTAATCCGGAGGCTCCGGGAACCATCATCAAGCAGGATGCGGATCATTTTTCGAAGGCCATCAAAGGAATTTCTTCGATTAATGATACTAGCCTGATTACCATGACGGGGCTGGGAATGGTAGGAGTGATCGGGGTGAACCACCGGATATTCAAGACCCTGGCAGAGAACGGTATCAGTGTGTTCCTGGTGTCTCAGGCTTCTTCGGAGAATTCGACTTCCATCGGGGTGCGCAACGAGGATGCGGCGCTGGCATGTGAGGTATTGAACCGGGAGTTTGCCAAGGAGATTGAAATGGGAGAAATCAGTCCGATGATGGCTGAGTGCGGACTGGCTACCGTGGCAATCGTTGGGGAGAACATGAAACATACTCCCGGGATTGCAGGGAAGTTGTTCGGTACGCTGGGACGGAACGGAATCAATGTGATAGCCTGTGCCCAGGGGGCTTCGGAAACCAATATTTCTTTTGTGGTGGAAAGGGGTTCGCTGCGCAAGACGCTGAATGTCATCCATGACTCGTTCTTCCTTTCGGAATATCAGGTATTGAACTTGTTTATCTGCGGTATCGGTACGGTAGGTCACAGTCTGATAGAACAGTTGAGCGGACAGCAGGAACGCCTGAAGCAGGAAAGGGGACTGATGCTGAGAGTGGTGGGTATCGCCAACGGACATCAGGCGCTGTTCGACAGAAAGGGCATCTGCCTGGATAATTATCGCCGGGAACTGGATGAAAAGGGAATTCCTTCTTCGCCACAGGTGCTGCACGATGAGATTATCGGTATGAATATCTTCAACTCGGTGTTTGTGGACTGTACGGCCAGTGCGGATATTGCCGGACTCTACAAGGAGTTCCTGGCGCACAACATTTCGGTGGTGGCTGCCAATAAGATTGCGGCTTCTTCGGAGTATGAGAAATATGCGGAACTGAAGCGGATTGCCCGTCACCGGGGAGTGAAATTCCTGTTCGAAACGAATGTGGGAGCCGGACTGCCGGTCATCAATACCATTAATGACTTGATTAACAGTGGTGACCATATCCTGAAGATAGAGGCTGTGGTGAGCGGTACACTGAATTATATATTCAATACGCTGAGTGCGGAAGTGCCTTTGAGCGAGACTATCCGGAAGGCGAAGGAGGAAGGATATTCGGAACCGGATCCGCGTATCGACCTGAGTGGAAAGGATGTCATCCGCAAACTGGTGATTCTGGCACGTGAGGCCGGTTATCGCCTGGAGCAGGAAGAGGTGGAAAAGCATCTGTTCATTCCGGAAGAGCTGTTCGAGGGAACGCTGGAGGACTTCTGGAAGAAAGTGCCGATGCTGGATGCCGGATTTGAATCCAGACGGAAGGTGCTCGAACAGCATCATATGCGCTGGAGATTTGTGGCCCGACTGGAAAACGGAAAGGGTACGGTGTCACTGGAAGAGGTGGACAGCCGTCATCCGTTCTATAACCTGGAGGGTAGCAACAACATTATTCTGCTGACAACTGAACGATATAATGAATACCCGATGCTCATACAGGGCTATGGTGCCGGTGCCGGGGTAACGGCTGCCGGTGTCTTTGCGGACATTATGAGCATCGCCAATATTTAAGCTTATGAAGCACATCATCATTTTGGGTGACGGAATGGCGGACTGGGCTGTTCCGGCACTGGGCAACAAGACTTTGTTGCAGCAGGCAGATACTCCGTATATGGACTTGCTGGCCCGGAAAGGACGGACGGGAAGGTTGTGTACGGTAGCCGACGGGTTTCATCCGGGAAGTGAGGTGGCCAATATGTCGGTCATGGGATACGATTTGCCGAAGGTGTATGAGGGGCGCGGCGTGCTGGAGGCTGCCAGTATCGGCGTGGACCTGGAACCGGGGGATATGGCAATGCGTTGTAACCTGATTTGTGTGGAGGGGGATTTGCTGAAGAATCACTCTGCCGGACACATCTCGACCGGGGAAGCAGATGTGCTGATTCGTTTTCTGAATGAAAAACTGGCTACGGACCGTATCCGTTTCTATACCGGAGTGCAGTACCGGCATTTGCTGGTCATCAAGGGGGGAGACAAACGGGTTGTCTGTGTGCCTCCGCACGATGTGCCCTTGCAGCCTTTTGCCCCTCATCTGGTGAAGGCGGAATGTGCGGAAGCTCAGTGTACGGCCGACTTGCTGAATGCACTGATCCTGAAATCGCAGGAGCTGCTGTCGATGCATTCGCTGAACCTGGAGCGTAAGGCGAAGGGAAAGGATATGGCCAACAGTATCTGGCCGTGGAGTCCCGGCTATCGTCCGCATATGGAGTGGCTCTCGCAGAAATATCCGGCTATCCGGAAGGGGGCCGTCATTACGGCTGTCGACCTGATCCGTGGAATCGGAAAGTATGCGGGACTGGAGTGCATTGACGTGGAAGGGGCTACCGGACTGTACAATACCAATTACGAAGGTAAGGCAGAGGCGGCGATTGAGGCGCTCCGCACCAATGACTTTGTGTATCTGCACGTGGAGGCCAGCGATGAGGCCGGTCATGAAGGAGATGTGGAACTGAAACTGAAGACCATCGAATATCTGGACAGCCGCATTGTCAAGCCGGTTTACGAGGCAGTGAAAGACTGGGAGGAACCGGTGGCAATTGCTGTATTGCCCGATCATCCTACTCCGTGTGAACTGCGTACGCATACTGCCGAGCCGGTACCGTTCCTGATTTATTATCCGGGAATTGAGCCTGACAGTGTACAGACCTACGATGAAGTGGCCTGCTGCCAGGGCAGTTACGGACTGATGGAACGGGATGAGTTTATGAATGAGTTTATGAAATAACCGCAGGCTGGTTCCGGCCTGTATCAAGCAAGAGGGATTATGAAATATTACAGTACCAATCGACAAGCACCCGATGCCACGCTGGAAGAGGCAGTGGTGCGCGGACTGGCGGGTGACAAGGGACTTTATATGCCCCGGTCAATCAAACCGCTTCCTGCTTCTTTTTACGAGCATATAGAGCAACTGTCTTTTCAGGAAATTGCTTATCAGGTAGCTGAGGCTTTCTTCGGTGAGGATGTGCCGGCCGAGACCCTGAAGCAGATTGTGTATGATACATTGAGTTTTGATGTGCCTGCGGTGCAGGTGAAAGATCACATTTATTCCCTGGAACTGTTCCACGGACCGACGCTTGCCTTTAAGGATGTGGGAGGACGGTTCATGGCCCGTCTGCTCGGATACTTTATCCGTAAGGAAGGAAAGAAACAGGTGAATGTGCTGGTGGCTACTTCCGGAGATACGGGAAGTGCCGTAGCCAACGGTTTTCTTGGGGTAGAGGGCATTCATGTATTCGTGCTTTATCCTAAAGGAAAAGTGAGCGAGATTCAGGAAAAGCAGTTTACTACCCTGGGCAAGAATATCACGGCCATCGAGGTGGACGGCACTTTTGATGACTGTCAGGCGCTGGTGAAGAGTGCTTTCATGGATAAGGAACTGAACGAACACATGTTGCTGACTTCGGCCAATTCCATTAATGTAGCCCGTTTCCTGCCGCAGGCGTTTTATTATTTTTATGCTTATGCGCAGATGAAAAAACTGGGCAAGGCCGACCGTCTGGTCATCTGTGTCCCCAGCGGCAATTTCGGAAATATCACGGCAGGCTTGTTCGGCAAACGGATGGGATTGCCCGTGGAGCGCTTCATTGCTGCCAATAACCGGAATGATATTTTCTATCAGTACCTGAAGACCGGCAAATACAGTCCGCGTCCTTCGGTGGCTACCATTGCCAATGCGATGGATGTAGGCGATCCGAGTAATTTTGCGCGCATTCTTGACCTGTATGCCGGCAGTCATGAGGCGATTGCGGCGGAAATCAGTGGGGAAACCTATACAGATGAGGAAATCCGCCAGACGGTGCAGCAGACGTATGAGGAAACGGGATATCTGCTGGATCCTCATGGTGCATGCGGATATCGGGCATTGGCAGAGAACCTGCAGCCGGGAGAAACAGGAGTATTCCTGGAAACGGCTCATCCGGCGAAATTCCTGCAGACCGTGGAAAGCATCATCGGTAAGGAGGTGAAGATACCGGAGAAACTTCAGGCCTTCATGAGAGGGGAGAAGTTGAGTGTACCGATGTCGAAGGAGTTTGCAGCCTTCAAGGAGTATCTGCTGAATTATTAAGCGGGATTCCGATAAATATGGGATATAAGAGGAACGGAAGGGGAAAAGCTTCCGTTTCATTCTTAGCTATAATGGTGACAGCCTGTCATTGGAGCGATACGCTTCAGCGGCAGGCTGTCTGTTTGTAGATAATATGTATATAAGACATGAATGAGATTCCTCCGGATGGAGACCATCCGGGAAATCTCATAATAGATAGAGAGAGGCCTATTCGGTTAAGATCTGTTCGTAGTATTTTCTGACCTTTTCCCAGGAATAATACGGATAGGTGTCCGTTTCGACCGGGATGCGGGCTTCTGTTTCGTTCAGCAGGAATTTCACCAGGATGTCTTTGTCAGAATCTTTCTTTTTGTAGAATATTATCTGGATGTTTCCTGCCATGGGAACAATCTTATAGTCGGACCAGACTTTGTAGACCTCTTCCGGTTGGCTGACCGCTACGTTGCAGTCGTTCAGGCGGAGTATGGCTGCCAGTGGAATCACGTTGCCGTCGTGTCCGAAACGGAGCGTAGAAGCGATGGACGGATCTTTGATGGCTTCGTCGGCACTGTCGAGGATGTTTTTCAACAAGGATTTTGCATTGGCTACCACGATGCCTTTGCCGTCTGCATGGTTAGCATTACCCACGTAAAAACGGTAGTTGATGCACTGCCACAGGTCGAACAGTTCTTCCTTTTCGAACAAATCATAGAAGGATACCTGGGTCTCCACGTCCTGCATACCGCTGGCAATCCAGTACAGCCCCCACATCAGGCTGTGCGGGTTGACCTGCTTGCGGATGAATTCGGCACTGCTGAACAGGCTGTGGGTCAGACGTTCGGGATTGGTATGTTCTTTTTCGAACTTCCGGTATTCTTCGGCCCAGGGACCGGTCTGATCGGAAGTAAATCTGTTCGATTCATCGGTATGGAAGTTCAGGTAGTCCATGTATTTGGGACTTGCCTCGTACGAGATGGACAGCTTGGGGTTCAGCTCTTTGAGCTTGTCGCCAAATGCCGCCATGCTCATTGCACAGCGCAATACAACGGTAGACCGTGCCGAAATCTTCCGGTTGTCGGTGAATACCTCCGGATAAGAGAGGAACATTCTTTCGGCAATGCCCTGGTGCTGGCGCACGCCTAACGGAGTCAGGTCACTTCCGCGCCCTTCCACTTCTTTCCACAACAGCTGCAGTCTCTTCAGTACGTCTTCGCCCAAGGCTGTCAGTGCCTGTTGTTCCTTTCCTTTCTCAAACAAATCGATGAGCCATTTGTAGTCGGCATCCGCAATCAGGTATCTCGAACCGTGACGGCCGTAATGACTGATGTAAAAAGGCTTATACCCTTTAGGAGCCTTTGTCTGAGCCTGTATCTCGGATACAGGATATGCATAATATACTCCCGCAGTCTTACGGATATCATCGAACATTTCCTGCCGGGTAGTCTGCCCGGAGAGGGGCAGACCGGCCAGCAGCATGAGGGCTGTGATAAAATAATTTCTCGATTTCATAGCAGTTAATATCCTTTATTTTGGGTGAGGGTAGGATTGTTGACCATTTCACTTTCCGGAATCGGGAAAAGAACGTATTTATCGTCTACATCTCCTCCGGTACGTATTCCATCCTTCCAGTCCCAGTTGTGGTTCTTGGTATATTTTCCAAAGCGGATCAGGTCGGTTCTTCTGACAAGCTCACTGGCCAGTTCGCGCTGGCGTTCAGCAAGGATGAAGTCCAGGTTGAGTTCAGATTCCTGAATTCTTCCGGATACATCCGAGCGTATGCCTGCCTGTGCATAGTTGTCCGACATATAGGCACGTTCACGGATTTCGTTGACATAACCCAGGGCAGCACCCTGTGGGGCATTGGCTCCGCGGAGAATGGCTTCAGCAGCCATCAGGTAAGCGTCTCCGGTACGGAACAGCGGGAAATCGATGGAAGTATAGGTGTCTCCGGCTGCGCAGAGCTGGTCGTCCTTGGTGACGTTTCTCCATTTGATGTATCCGTATCCGCGGGTAAAGGTACTGGTCATTGCCATGTTTTCATCCCAGGTTTCTTTTACCTGTCCCGGAAGTGCTGTCATGAACTGTGCCCGTTTGTCTTTTTTCTGGTTGCCCCATGTATCTTCTGTGTCAAACATGACATCGTCGGCATCGAAGGCGTCTACCAGAGTGGTCTTTGCACGGACGTTGCCCCATCCTCTTGAACCGACACCGGTCTGGTAAAGTTCATCCATCGGACCGTTGACAAAGGCTTTTACGAAGAAGTTGGTACCTGCTGAGCTCTGTGCATACTGTCCGTCTTGTACCAGCGGCCATATGATTTCGCTACAGGTTTCGTTGTCGGCAAGGAAAATCTGGCGGTAGTCGCGAGCAAGCGGATAATGTCCGTCGTCGATGACCTTCTTGGCATACTCATAAGCTTCCTGACACTTGCTTTCACCGGTCCATACCTCTGCGTTCAGGTACATACGTGCCCGGAGGAACCAGTTGGCTACACGGTCTACTCTTCCGTATTCATTATCTCCCGGAGCCACCATGTCGTTTTCAATCTCCTGGAGTTCAGTAAGTGCGAAATTGAAGATGTCTTTTCTGCTCCACTGTGCCGGAATATCCTTTACACCGGTATATTCGTCGATGTAGGGAACCGAGCCGAACAGGTCGCACAGCATGGAATAACAGTAAGCACGGATGAAGCGGGCTTCTGCACGGTAATGCAGGTAATCATCTTTCAGAGCATCCCAGACACCTCTTTCCTGCAGTTTGCTTTCGGTACATTCGCGCAGGATTTCGTTGGTATAGGCAATGGTCATGTACAGGCGCTGGTAAGTCCAGGTAATGACAGAGGCGTTTGCCGCACTCCATTGCAGGTTCAGACACTGTCTCAATCCGTTGGAAGTGGAAGGCATCAGGAAGTTGTCGGTATTCTGTTCTTCCAGATAGAACAACAGACGTACGTAGCCGGAATATCCTTCGTTGGCACCCTCAAGGTCGCCGTCACCTCCGTCTCCACCCTTCTGTCCGGTCTGGATCAGTGAGGCATAACATTTGGCCAATACACCGGTGTAGCCTTCTGGCGTGCTGTATACTTTTTCGGTTACCAGCTGATTCTCATCCAGCGGCATCGTATTCAGGTCACCGAAACAAGAGGATAATGTCAATCCTAAAAATAACGATAAACTGTATAGTAATTTTTTCATGATCTTAATCGTTTTGGGGTTAGAAAGTCAGGTTTGCACTAAATGAATAAGTTCTGGGTCGCGGATATACTTCCCGGTCGATACCGCTGTAGATTTCTGGGTCAAGTCCGGAATATCCGGTAATGACAGCCACGTTCTGCACACCGAAGGTCAACCGCAATGAACTGCTTGTCTTCCAGAGTTTTTCGAAGGTATATCCCAGCGAGATATTGTCGATACGGAAGAAAGAAGCATTTTCCAGGTAGTAGTCTGAATAAAGCTGCTGTGTCTGGAAACCGGTGTCGCGTGTCACCTTCAGGATGTTGGAGTAGCTTCCCTGGTCGCTGTATACCGACTGCAGATACTGGTCGGCGGCCACATAGTTATAGATATAGTTGCCGAAAGAACCGTGTCCGCTGATTGCAAAATCCCAGTTCTTGTAGCTTACCTGCGTATTGAATCCGAGATAAGAAGTCGGCAGGGCACTCTTGTCGGTTGCATATCGGGTCTCAGTAGCAGAAATGCTTCCGTCGGGCTGAACGTATTTGCCTTCGATCGGTTTGCCAGCTTCGTCATAAGCCTGTTTGGCCAGATAGAATGTGTAAGGACGCTTGCCCACCATGAATACCTGTACGGTCTTTCCGGTATTGGAGATGGCACCGGTCTGCACAAAATTGTTTTCAGAGTCAATCATGTTCAGCTTGGTAATTTCCGAATCATTCCAAGTGTAGTTGAAACCTACGGTCCAGTTCCAGTCCTTGGTACGTACAGGAACAAAGTTGATAGAGAACTCAGCACCTTTGTTGTCCATCGCACCGATGTTGGTTGTCAGCACCGGAGCATAGTTGGTTCCGGCAATCACATTGATGGTATTCAGCAAGTCTTTGGTATGACGCTGGTAATAGTCGAGCGAACCATAGATACGGTTGTTGAGGAAGCCGAAGTCGATACCGGCATTGTAAGTTGTCGTAGTTTCCCATTTGATGTCCGGGTCGTATCCGTTAGGACGGTAAGTACGGTACCAGGTATCTCCGAAAAGATAAGACGATTCCGGATAAGACACATTGAAGGTAGTCATATACGGATAGTCGTTCAGGATATCCTGCTGTCCGGTCTGTCCATAGCTCAGACGGAGCTTAAGGTCGGTCATTACATCCTGTTCCTTGAAGAAATCCTCTTCACTGATTTTCCATCCCAGAGCTACAGAAGGGAAGTATCCCCAACGGTTGTTGGCTGCGAAACGGGAAGAAGCATCTGCACGCAGGGTAGCAGTAATCATATACCGGTTGTTGAACGTATAGTTCAGACGGCCATACAGTGACAACAGGTAATATTCTGTTTCATAGTGTGTCGGAGAGAACAGTTCTTCTCCTTCCGGAGAAAGGGTAGTCGTATTGTATTTTCTCCAGAAATGCTGCCATCCGTATCCTCCCATGAAATTGAAGCTGTGCTTTTCGCCCAAGTCGGGAGTATAAGTACCGTAGAAATCAAGCAGCGTATTCTTCTTTTCCTGCTTTCCGTCGTAAGCCAGTCCCGTACCGTCTTTCATGTTAGACGTGTACATCATACCTGCCAGATTAGGCACGTCCTTGTTTTCCTTGCTGGAAAGAATATCATATCCCATGTTCAGGGTAAACTGAAGGTCTTCGAATCCATGCACCTGATAATTGATGTTGGCATTTCCGATGGAACGCAGGATGGCTGTATTGTCTTTCTGCAGTTCCAGCTGAGCGACCGGATTATCGGTCTGGATAGCCATCGGTGAGTTTCCGTTCATCCAGATGAAATATCCCAGTCCCGGATCGATTGAGGCTGTGCTGCTTCCGGTCTTTACCGGACGGGTCGGATCGTATCTGAGGGCATTGCCTACTACACTGTCGTCTACTTTATCATTGCTTTCGTACGACATCTTCAGGTTCAGGTCGATGCTCAGATGCTTGTCGAAGAACTTAGGAGAGATACCTCCGTTGAATGTCACACGCTGATAATCATTGTTGCGGATGATACCGGCCTGGTTGGTATATCCGATAGAAGCACGGAACGGAGTTGTTTCCTTGATTTTTCCTGATACCGACAGGTTGTGTTCCTGTGAGAATGCATTCCGGTAGATTTCATCCTGCCAGTCGGTAGAAGCTGTACCGAAAGAAGGATTCGAAGGAACTCCTGTTACGGTCGGTACAAATTCCTTGAACTCTTCGGCATCGAGCACTTCCAGTCGTTTCGCTGTCGTACTCATGGCCAGGTTGAGCGAGTAATTTACCTGCGGTTTGCTGCTGGTTCCTTTCTTGGTAGTGATGACAATGACACCATTGGATGCACGGGAACCATAGATGGCAGTGGCCGAAGCATCCTTAAGGATGGTGAATGTTTCGATATCGTTGGGGTTGATGGCACCGATGACATTACCTCCACCTTCGATGGTTGAGTTGTCTACCGGTACTCCGTCGATGACAATCAGCGGGTCGTTTGAAGCAGAGAGTGAGGCACCGCTACGGATACGGATAGTCGCACTGGATCCGGGAGCTCCCGAGCCGGCCACTACGTTCACACCCGACATTTTTCCGACCAGCGCATCCTGTGCAGTGGTCTGCATTCCTTTGTTGAATTCATCGGGCTTGATGGCAGTTACCGAACCGGTTGCATCCGATTTTTTTACAGTACCGTATCCGATGACCACTACTTCATCCAGCAGTTCAGTATCTTCTTTTAATACAATCTGGAGCAAGTTGGCAGATACCGGTACTTCCACTTCCTTATAGCCGATGTATCCGATGCGGAGCACGGCTTTTTTGTCGGCCACCTTCAATGTGAAGTTTCCATCATAATCCGTGATGGTTCCGGTAGTGGTTCCTATCACAATAATGTTGGCTCCGATGATCGGTTCACCGGTCAGGTCAGCTACATGACCTTTTACAATCAAGTCTTGTGCGTGTACATGTACGCAAAACAATAAGGCAGACAGCAGGACTCCTATCAGCCTTATTAAACTTCTGTGTGTCTTTTCTTGTTTCATAATTGATTTTTTGAATTTGTTGATACAAAGGTATGGTTTGGATATTTCATTCGTTTTACAAATACGGTCTTACAACACGATAGTAAATTGTTATATATGTAACCTATTGAAAAATAAATGATTGATGATTGAATCCTGTGTTTTAAAGTAACTGTATTATAAATGGGAACGGGTAATATCCGTTATTGTCTCATGTGTATTTCCCCCTAAAATCATTCAGTGGTTGTTCAAAGAATTGAACTTAGGCTGAAGAAAGTAGTTTCCCCTTATGTATGGGAGGATGGAAGAAGGTTCGTGTTTTCATTTTATATACGGTTTTAGGTGATTAGATGCCATCGGTAAACAGTGTTCCATATCGAACTGATGCGAAATTACGCAGTGTACGGGTTTTTTTGATGCGAAGAACGGGAAGAGTAAGGCCAAATGATAAATCAGGCGACTTACCCTATTGAATTTCAATAGAATAAGTCGCCTGATTGTAAAACGAGAGTAATATTTGAGTAAGTCTTTTTACAAGTATTGGAGCTGTGAAATCAGGTCTTTCTTTTCCGGAAGGGCCTTGTTGCGCATTTTCATTCTATAATTATATACGGTCTGGAGGGAATAATGCAGGAAACTGGCGATTTTGGCATTGTCCTGGATACCCAGCCGCATCAGGGCATAGATGCGGAGTTCGGGAGTCAGCAAGTCACCTTCCTTGGGCTGGATGCGCTCTTCCGGCCGGAGCAGGGCATTGAAGTTTTCTACGAAATCAGGGAAGATGTTCAGGAAAATCGTATCAAACTTATGGATGAAATCCTTGAAGTCGTCGGATGAATTCTGCTGTTCGCTGATGAACTTCGACAAATCGGCAATGCGTCCGTTACTGGCAATCCGGTTCAGGCCCTTATAAAGCGTATTCTGCTTCTTGATGTATTCCGAGCATACATTAAACAGCAGGCCGATATATTCCTCCTGTATGTGTTCCTTCTCCTTTATCTGCTCATTCATTGCCATCAGATTGTCCGACAGTTCCCTCAGATGCTGGTTCTGGCTCTTCAAGGCATTTTGTGCCTCCTCCAGTTTGTTGGTCCGTTTCTTCAGCAGAACGAACGCAGTAACCAGCAGGATGATCAGTACCGACAGGATGGAGATAAATGCCCGGAACTGCCTTTCATTCTTTTTTACCCGGACTTCATTGGCAGTGCTGATGATAGGAAGATAAGTCAGAATATCCGTAAACCGGTACTTGGCATGTCCTGCATTGATGTCTTCGAGGGCGCATAAGATGTAGCTGTAGGCCCGTTCGATGTCTCCCTGATAGAAGAGCAGGATGGCCAGGTCCTGTAAGGACATGTATACTTTCTTAGCATTTTTCAGGTCGGTCAGCGACGAAAGAATCAGGTAATGCTTGGCATTGGCCGTATCTTTCTGCATCAGATAGAGGTTGGCAATGTCGTATTCCAGACTGGCTTTGTCGGGCTCCAGACTGTCGGGTTGTGTTTCCTTGTAAAACTTCTCCAGCAGTTGTATGGCTCCCACCGTATCCCCCTGTGAAAGATTATGCTTGTACAAATTGGAAATATAACCGTAGGTTCCCGGAGCATTGACTTCCATGGCATCCTTCTGATAGACCAGTTGTTCGTTTTTCAGCATGTGATGATGGTCTTTGCCGTATACGTCGTTCGATATGGATATCGAAATGGCCTGTCGCAGGTAATGGAAATAGCTGGTCCGGTAGACCGTAGAGTCGAAAGATATCTTTTTCAGTTCCTCAAATGCCGCATGATAATTGCCCGATTTATACAGCGCGTCGGCATTGTTCATCAGCGCCTCTTCCTGACATACCTCATCCAGCTGCCGGGACAGTTCCAGCCGGAGCTGGGCTATCTCCCGTGCTTTGTTCACCCGATACGAACGATAGATGTTGAACAGTTTTCCCAGTATCTCGAAGCGTGTCTTGACCTCCGATCCGGGAGTGTAGCTGAGTTCTTTATTCAGCTTATCGATTTTTTCTTCTACTGCCTGATCGTATTTGCTCCGTTCCTTAATTACGTTGTCCAGTTCTTCCAGCAGTTTCTGATCTTCAGACTTTGGAGAGGAACACCCCAGCAGAGAGACGGAAAGAATAAGCAGGATAAAGGATAGTATCTTTTTCATCGTTGAAAAATCGGGATTTGGTTAATCGTGTGTAAAGATAAGAAAATAACCTGAATGATTCCCTGTTTTTGAATAAGAGTGTAGTTGGTTTTAGGAAAGAAGGAATATTTTATCAGAAATTACTGCTGAAAAGTGGATTTTTGTAAGTGTGGGGAAAAAGACGGCAGGTTTCATCCGAAAGAAGAAATGAGACGAATGACCGACGGTTTCCTGCCGTTCGTTTCCTGTCGTTCATTCTGTCCCTTCTGACTGAAGCTGCGGCATGAAAACAGAAAACCTGTATTGGCAAGTCTGTCGCAGGACCTCCTTGTACCGGTACAGGTTTCCGTAATATATCAGTCTTGATTATTTCAAGCGTGCCAGTGTTTCCTTGATGCGGCGCATTGCTTCTACGATGTTTTCGTCAGAAGTAGCGTAGCTCATACGGATGCATTCAGGCGCACCGAATGAAGTACCGCCTACGCAAGCCACGTGTCCGACTTCCAGCAAGTACATAGCCAGGTCGTCTGCGTTGTTGATTACGCGGTCGCCGTCTTTCTTGCCGAAGAAAGAATCACATTTCGGGAACAGGTAGAAAGCACCCTGAGGGAAGTTGACTTCGAATCCAGGGATTTCCTTTGCCAGCTTGACAATCAGGTCGCGGCGGCGTTCGAATGCCTGACGCATTTCCTCTACCGGAGCCTGTGTGCCGGTATAAGCGGCTTCAGCAGCTTTCTGAGAAACAGAGCATGGACCAGAAGTATACTGTCCCTGCAGTTTGTTTACACCTTTTACAATCCATTCCGGTCCGGCGATGAAACCGATACGCCATCCGGTCATGGCATATGCCTTTGACACACCGTTTACAATCACTACCCGGTCTTTGATTTCAGCAAACTGTGCGATGCTCTCGTGCTTGCCGATGTAGTTGATATGTTCGTAGATTTCGTCTGCAATGACAATCACACGTTCGTGCTTAGCCAGCACCTCAGCCAGTCCGGCCAGTTCTTCCTTGCTATATACAGAACCGGTAGGGTTAGACGGAGAGCAGAGAATCAGGGCGCGTGTGTTCGGAGTGATGGCAGCTTCCAGCTGTGCCGGAGTGATCTTGAAATCCTGTTCGATACCTGCACGTACGATTACCGGAGTACCTTCAGCCAGTTTCACCATTTCCGGATAGCTCACCCAGTAAGGAGCCGGAACGATCACTTCATCGCCTTTGTTGACGAGGGCCATGATGGTATTACATACAGACTGCTTCGCACCGTTTGCGCAGCTGATCTGTGCGGCGGTATATTCCAGACCGTTTTCGTTTTTAAGTTTTGCTACAATCGCGTTGCGCAAAGCCGGATATCCGGCAACAGGTGAATAGCGTGAGAAGTTGTCATCGATAGCTTTCTTGGCAGCTTCCTTAATGTGGTCAGGAGTATTAAAATCAGGTTCTCCTACACTCAGGTTGATTACATCCACACCTTGTGCTTTAAGTTCACTACTTTTCTGAGACATAGCCAGTGTTGCCGACGGGGACAGGCTATTCAAACGATCTGAAAGTTGATTCATGGTTGTTGTCTTATTTTAGTTTGAAATTTTTTGCAAAATAAGTTATTTTCTTTTAGATATAAAAGCGTTTTCCTTACTTTCTGTCACCGAGGATTCTCAGCAGATAAAGGAAGAGATTGATGAAATCCAGGTACAAAGTCATGGCACCCAGCAGGGCGATTTTCTGTGTGGTTTCATTGATTTCCACTCCGTCCTGCATCAGAAGGCGTTTGATTTTCTGTGAATCGTATGCCGTAAGTCCCACAAAGAGCAGTACCCCAATGTATGAGATAATCATATCCATCATGGAGTTCTGGAGGAAGATATTGACCACTGAAGCAATGATGATACCGATGACTCCCATGATGCACAGGCTGCCGATGCGTGTCAGGTCTTTCTTGGTGACATATCCGAAGAGTGCCATGACTCCGAAAGTACCTGCCGTTACAAAGAAGGTAGTGGCAATGGAACTCATGGTATAAATCAGGAAGATCATTGACAGGGTAGCCCCGTTCAGTATGGAGTACAGGATGAACAGCAGGGTAGCCGAAGTAAATGAGATTCTGTGGATGCGTGCCGACAGGTACCATACCACTCCCAGTTCGGCAATCAGGATTCCCCAGAACAGCAGGGAGTTCTGCATGATCATGGAAAGCAGTGTCATCGATTTGGCCATGTACATGGCCACTGCTCCGGTGATGACCAGGGCAAGTGTCATCCAGGTATATACGTTGCGGAAAAGTACCGACTGGGCCGTTTTTTCCGCCAGATTTCTTGTAAGATTGTTCGTTTCCATAAGTTGATTTTATAAAAATCTCCTGTCCGGACAGAGAATATCGGAACGGACAGGAGAGCTGTTTCTGTTTTATTTATTGAAATGCAAGGTGTGACCCATGCGGTCTTTCTTCGTGTGGAGGTATCTCTCGTTGTACGGATTCGGAGTTGTTTCGATAGGCACATTCTCCGTGATTTCCAGTCCATAAGCTTCCAGACCCACGCGCTTCACCGGATTGTTGGTGAGCAGTCGCATTTTGTGGATACCTACTTCTCGCAGAATCTGTGCTCCTACACCGTAATCCCGTTCGTCGGCCTCGTGACCCAGACAGATATTGGCATCCACTGTATCCATGCCCTCCTCTTGCAGTTTGTAAGCCTTCATCTTTTCCATCAGTCCGATACCTCTTCCTTCTTGATTCAGGTAGATGATGGCTCCCTTTCCTTCTTTTTCTATGATTTCCATTGCCTTATGCAACTGTTCTCCGCAGTCACAGCGCATGGAGCCAAAGATATCTCCGGTAGCACACGATGAGTGCACACGGACCAGTATCGGTTCATCTTCCTTGATTTCTCCTTTAATCAGTGCAATGTGTTCCAGACCGTTGCTTTTCTGGCGGAATGGAATCAGGCGGAAATGTCCGTGTTCGGTAGGCATGTCCACTTCCACACCTTTCTCTACCAGTGTCTCGTGTTTCAGGCGGTAAGCAATCAGGTCGGCGATAGAAATCAGTTTCAGTCCGAACTCATCGGCCATTCTGCGCAGTTCCGGCAGACGGGCCATGGTTCCGTCTTCGTTCATGATTTCCATCAGCGCGGCAGCCGGATACAGTCCTGCCAGTCTGGCGAGGTCGATACTTGCTTCAGTATGGCCGGCGCGGCGTAGAACTCCCTTGTCCTGGGCATACAGCGGGTTGATGTGTCCCGGACGTCCGAAAGTTTCCGGACGAGAGTTCGGATCGGCCAAGGCACGGATGGTAGCCGCACGGTCGGCAGCCGAAACACCTGTGGTACAGCCTTCCAGCTTATCGATGGTAATGGTAAACGGAGTACCCAGGATAGAAGTATTGGTTGTAACCTGATGCGGAAGGTCGAGTTCCTTACAGCGTGATATAGTAATCGGAGCACAAAGCACCCCTCTGGCATGCTTCAGCATGAAGTTAACCTTTTCTGGAGTAATCAATTCTGCTGCGATTATCAGGTCACCTTCGTTTTCGCGGTCTTCATCATCTACAACCACTACAAACTCTCCCTTGCGGAAATCCTCAATCGCCTCTTCAATAGTGTTTAATTTGATCTTGTCCATAACGTGATTTATTGTAAATATAATTGTTCTTTATTTATTTGCTCTATGATTGTTTCATTGGTCTTTATGATTACCTTCAGGTCTTTCTCAAGTCGCAGACGGTATCTCCAGATATTGAAATACACCAGCAGTCCCACCGGTAGGGTTACCCCGAAAAGCAGGTTCAGCCAACGGTTGTCGAACAGGCTCTTGTGGGCCTTGATGGAAAGGAACGGATAGTTGTTCATGGCATTGAGCAGAATGGCATCTTTTGAGTTGGACAACTCTTCGATGGCCGTTTCCAGTTGCTGGCTGATTTCAGCCACAGCATCGTCGTGCTTGTTGTTGGTAAAAATCTGAACGTAGTTGGGCACACTCTTCAGACGGTGTGTATCCAGATAGTTCTGGCAAGCCATACTGATCTGTGCCAGAACTTCCCGGTTCTGGGCATAGTTGGGACTGTGGATAATTACCTCTTTCTTGAAGATATGGCGTGACTGTCGTATGCCCAGTATCTTTCGGAAGAAAGCCGCATAGACGTCGATGTTGAACACTACCGAGTCCTTGTTCGACTTATAGGTAAAGAAGGCTCCCAGCGGCGCCAGTACGATGGTACTCATCCAGGTACCCAGTACAATGTTCATTTCCCCACTTTTCGCCACACGAGTCGCTCCCGAGTCGATGATATAGTATATCACGAAAATCAGCACCGAGAGTACGACCGGCATACCCAGTCCCCCCTTGCGGATGATGGCTCCCAGCGGTGCCCCGATGAAGAAGAAACAGATGCAGGCCAGTGAAAGCGTTATCTTCTTGTGCCAGTCGGAACGGTGCGAACGGATGTCGTCATCGGTGGTCTGTGTCATGAAGCTCTTCATGCTCCAGTCGGAAGCCAGAGAAGACACCCGGTTTCCGGTTGTTGAAACCGTTTTCAGTCTTTCGTCCGATGCCATGGCATTATAGATACTGTCGGTGTTGATGACCGTCAGGTGTTGTTCCACCAGCTTCAGCGAATCGGTCCGGTTGGTAACCGGAGACTTGTAAGTGGTATTCATGATTTCGGTGTGCATGGCACGGCCCACACTGTCGGCATGATGCACCAGTGAGTCTATGGCCACCGCTATCTCGTTCATATTCTTGATGTCGGAACGGCGGTCCAGGAAACTTCCATCCACCATGTTGAATTCCGAACTGAACTGAATCAGGGTATGCTTTTCCTTGAAGGACTCCCGGCGGTAAGGGACATTTTTGGAAATGACCGACTGTGATTTTAGGTTTTCAAACTGCTCTCCGTTGTACAGGTGCAGGTAAAGATGCTGCTTGTCGGCTGTAAGTTCCAGTTTTCCTTCTTGTGCCCAAATGATATGGGCATTTTCGAATCCGTCGGAAAAATTGTAAATCAGTACATCCTTCAGGATACCGGTCTTCCGGTCCTTCTGCTTGACATAGATGTTGTATCCGTCGATGTCACTGTAGAACACCCCTTCAGGGATATCCACTTCCGGTGATTTCTGTTTCATGGAAACCAGTAAGGTCCAAAGCTGCTTCTGCGCCTTCGGACCAATTACGTTCTGGAAGAAGAAAGACATTCCTCCCAGGAAGATACAGAAGAGTACAATGGGGCGGATGATGCGCAGCAGGGGAATTCCCGCTGCTTTCATGGACAGAAGTTCATACCGCTCTCCGAAGTTTCCGAAAGTCATCAGGGCTGCCAGCAGGATGGCCAGAGGCAGTGACAGCGGAATCAGGGTCAGTCCCGAATAAAAGAAAAACTGTGCAAGCACATTGATTTCCAAACCTTTTCCAACCAGTTCATCTACATATCTCCACAAAAACTGCATCATGAAGATAAACAGGCAGATGAAAAATGTTCCGGCAAAGAGCAGTAAGAAACTCTTCAGTACGAATATATCAAGTTTTTTTATGCGTAGCATTCCTTAAAATCATGTAATCATTTTCAATATGCAAAAGTAGCATAAAAAATGAAGTGAAACATGATGTTTTGTATATTTTTAATGTTTTATACTCCGCAGACTCTCCGCAAAACTTCGATTTGTGAATTCCAGAGATTGATGACGTCCGTCTCCTCTCCCGGGTCGGCAAAATCAGTTATTTCCAGCAGGTGTTCATTGGTGAGTTCGTTATAATTGATTTTGAATTCAAAGTAGGTTTTGGGTTCTTCATCCTCCCAGTGGAAACGGATGAAATACTCCGACCGGTAGTTGATGATGGTGGCGTTTCGGGTTTCGGTTTTTCCCCATTTGAATATGTAGGTCTTGGCATTCTTGGAAACGTCATCGGCAAACCACCGCTGCAGACCGGAAGGGGTGCTGACGGCATTCCAGACTACGTTGCCCGATGCCGAATTTAACGGATATTCTATGCGTATTTTTCTTTTCATATTTATTTTGATATTAAGATAACGGGCGGCAAGATAGAAAGTTTTTTTGAATTAGATGCAAAAAAAAGTGGCTTAATTTTTCAAGATTTTCCAGGATTTCTCTGTAAACAGTCTGGCTGGGAATAGGAAAGAAGGCTTTATCCTTTGTCGTACAGTGAATTATAACGTGCGGAAGAGTGGAAGACAATTGAAGTGTAAAATAAAAGGAATACAAAAACGTTTCGTTGCAGGTGGGGAAAATCCCTGCAATTTGACCTTGGAAACATCAAAATAAAAATATTTTTTGTCCGAATGCTTGCATAATTAAAAAACATGATTTACCTTTGCACCCGCAATCGAGAATGATGGCGGGATAGCTCAGCTGGTTAGAGCGCATGATTCATAATCATGAGGTCCCCGGTTCAATCCCGGGTCCCGCTACTAAAAAAGGCTTTCAGAATTTCTGAAAGCCTTTTTTAGTTTTACCTTTATTTCTGCCGTTCTTTCCACAAGCGTGTCATGTCTTCCAGGGTTTTACCTTTTGTTTCCGGCACTAATTTCCATACAAAGATGGCTGCGATGATGCAGATAGCTCCATAGAGTCCGTACACAAACATGTGACCGAACTTATCGCCCATGTCTCCAGCACTCATGTTGTACATGGGCAGGAAGGTAGATGAAACGATGAAATTGAATATCCACTGGAAAGCTACGGCGATGGCTACGGCTGCGCCACGGATGGTGTTAGGGAATATCTCGGCGATAAGTACCCAGCAGATGGGACCCCAGCTGAACATGAATGAAGCACTGTAGACCATGATGCTGATGACGGGTACCATGGGGTTGATGCCAGTCACGGCATTACTGAGGGCTACTCCAAGTGCACCGATGGCCATACCGATGGAACCGTATATTAACAGAGGTTTGCGTCCCCATTTTTCTACCGTAAAGACAGCTAACAAAGTGAACAGGATGTTTACAATTCCCATGAATACCGTTTGTACCATCGGATTGCCCATGCCCATGCTTTCGAAAATACGCGGTGCAAAGTAAAGTACAGCATTGATACCTACCGCCTGTTGGAATACACTCAGCATGATGCCGATAAAGATAACCATCCAGCCGTAAGTGAATAGCTTTTCTGTTTTTTCATGAGCTGTAGCCTTGATTTCCTGTAGAATTTCTTTTCCTTGTGACAGTCCGTTGATGCGGCTTAATACAAACAGGGCTTTTTCATCGCGGCCGGTCATAGCCAGGTAACGAGGCGTTTCCGGAACAAACAGGACTAAAAGAGTAAACAATCCGGCGGGAACGGCTTCACTGACAAACATCAGTCTCCATCCGGTTTCAATACTCCAGGCTGCTGCTTCCGGGTTCATGATTCGGTTGACACCATCTACTACTTCTACCACCGGATTCAGGTGGTCTCCCAAGATGAGGAAGTTGACAAAATAGACTACCAGCTGGCCGAAAATAATGGCAAACTGGTTCCAGGAAACTAATGTACCGCGAATGCTGCTTGGAGCGATTTCAGCGATGTACATCGGACAGATGGCAGAGGCCAGTCCTACGCCTACGCCACCTATGACGCGGTAAAAATTAAAAGTCAACAGAAGCGAATAGGAGGGGGTTCCGTATGGAAATATCAAGAATTCCGGATAATATGAACCTAAAGCAGACAAAAAGAACATGATGCCGGCCATCAGCAAAGAGAGCTTTCTTCCGAAACGGGAGGCAAAAAAGCCCGATAAAGCGCTACCGATAATACAGCCTAGGAGGGCACTTGAAGAAGTGATGCCGTGCCAGGAATCTGTATAAATGAAATCGTCTGCTCCCATGAAGAAAGCTTGAAGACCTTTTTCTGCGCCAGAGATAACAGCAGTGTCATAGCCGAATAATAATCCTCCCAGTACGGCTACTAGTACGATGGAAAACAGATAACTTCTGCTTCCTTTTTCAGTGTAATTCATAATGATAAGATGTTAAAAAAAGAGCCGACATACCTGATCGGAGAAAGAATCTTTCACCGACGGGTATGCCGGCTGCATACTGATAAATCAGTGATTAGCAATACATATTTACAATAGCCTCATACAGTTCTTGTTTTCCACTGGTCTGTTTCGGTTCACCTACAGTCTTCGCATAAGCTACTACATCTTCCAGTGTCAGCTTGCCTTCTTCAAATTCTTTACCTTTTCCGTTGTCGAATGAAGCGTAGCGGTCAGCCAGCATTTTCTTGTAAGGAGATTCTTCCAACAAACGTGCTGCATTTTCCAAAGCACGTGCCATGGCATCCATACCGGCGATGTGCGCGATGAAGATGTCTTCCAGGTCGGTAGAGTTACGACGAGTCTTCGCATCGAAGTTTGTACCACCGTTACCCAGACCACCACCACGGATAATCTGCATCATAGCCTGAATCAGTTCAAAGTTGTCGATAGGGAACTGATCAGTATCCCATCCGTTCTGGTAGTCACCACGGTTAGCATCGATAGAACCCAGCATGTTGTTGTCTACAGCTACTGCCAGTTCGTGTTCAAATGTATGTCCAGCCAAAGTTGCGTGGTTTACTTCGATATTTACTTTGAAGTCTTTGTCCAGACCGTGTGCTTTCAGGAAGCCGATAACAGTTTCAGTATCTACATCGTACTGGTGCTTGCTTGGTTCCATCGGTTTCGGTTCAATTAGGAAAGTACCCTGGAAACCTTTGCTGCGTGCATAGTCACGAGCCAGTTTCAACATCTGAGCCAAGTGTTCTTTTTCACGTTTCTGGTCAGTGTTCAGCAGTGACATGTAACCTTCACGTCCACCCCAGAATACGTAGTTTGTACCACCCAGTTCGATAGTGGCATCGATGGCATTCTTAATCTGTACGGCAGCGCGAGCCACTACATCAAAATCAGGGTTAGTAGCAGCACCGTTCATATAACGTGCATGACCGAATACGTTAGCAGTACCCCACAACAGTTTGATACCGGTTTCAGCCTGTTTCTGTTTCAGGTAAGCTACTACTTCTTTCAAGTTAGCTTCGTATTCTTCGATAGTAGCTGCTTCGTCGCATAAGTCTACATCGTGGAAGCAGTAGTATTCGATACCGATTTTCTGCATGAATTCAAAACCTGCATCTACTTTATCTTTTGCAGCCTGTACTTTGTCAGGGTTTCTTTTCCATGGGAAGTTTTTTGTGCCGCCACCGAACTGGTCTCCGCCTTCAGCGCACAATGTGTGCCACCATGCCATAGCGAATTTCAGCCATTCTTTCATCGGTTTGCCCAGGATGACTTTTTCTGCGTCATAATAGCGGAAAGCCATCGGATTCTTGCTTTCTACACCTTCAAATTTGATTTTTCCAATACCCGGAAAGTACTCTTTTGTTGCCATAATATCTTTGTTTTATAAGTTAATGAATTGTTATATTTAATTGTTTGTTGATTTTGCGAGACATTCTTTCCAACGTGCGTATGCGTCGGCGTATGCAGCTTCGTCGGCAGCTTTCGGTTCGATGACAGCCAGTTTGTCGAGAGTGGCAAAAGCTTCTGCATTGTCGCGGTAGATGCCTGCACCCATTCCGGCTCCCTTGGCCGCTCCTACCGAACCGTCGGTGTCATAGAGTTCGATGGTAGCACCTGTGACTCCGGCCAGTGTGTCACGGAACAGCGGACTCAGGAACATGTTGGCATGTCCGGCGTGAATCTTCTGTACATCCATTCCCATACCCTTCATGATGTCGATACCGTAACGGAAAGAGAATACGATGCCTTCCTGAGCGGCACGAAGCAGGTGACTGCGGTTATGCAAGTTGAAGTTGACACCTTGAACGGAACATCCGGTTTCCTGGTTCTGCAACATACGTTCAGCTCCATTACCAAACGGAAGGATGCTGATGCCGGCAGCACCGATAGGCGCCTGAGCAGCAACCTCGTTCATATCTGCATAGCTGAGGTCGGAAGCCAATGTGCGTTTCATCCAAGAATTGAGGATACCCGTACCGTTGATGCAGAGCAACACTCCCAGGCGGGTCTGTGAAGTAGTATGGTTGACGTGTGCAAATGTATTGACGCGCGATTGCGGGTCGTAGTTGATACTGCCGTTCACTCCGTATACCACTCCGGAAGTTCCGGCTGTAGAAGCGATTTCGCCCGGATTGAATACATTCAGAGAAAGAGCGTTGTTCGGTTGGTCACCGGCGCGGTAAGTCACCGGAGTACCGGCTTTCAGTCCTAATTCCGCAGCTACTGTTTCTGTTACTTTTCCCTGTTCTGAGAAAGTCGGACGGATGTCAGCCAGCAACGATGCGTCGATACCGTAATAATCCAGCAAGAAATTAGCTACCTTGTTTTCCTTGAAATCCCAGAACATGCCTTCCGATAATCCGGAAACAGTGGTGCAGATTTCTCCTGTCAGTCGCATGGCGATGTAGTCGCCCGGAAGCATCACCTTATAGATACGTTCATAAACCTCCGGTTCGTTTTCCTTTACCCAAGCCAGTTTGGACGCTGTAAAGTTACCCGGTGAGTTCAGCAAGTGTGATAAGCACTGCGCTTCTCCCAATGTCTGGAAAGCCTTCTGGCCGTATGGTACGGCTCTGGAGTCACACCATATAATAGAAGGGCGGAGCACCTGCTGGTTCTTGTCCACGCAGACCAGGCCATGCATCTGATAAGAAATACCGATGGCCTTGATTTCTTCCGCTTTTGCACCAGAAGTAGTGAGAACGGCTTGTGTAGCCAGTTTCAAGTTATCCCACCAGCTCTGCGGGTCCTGTTCAGCCCATCCCTGTTTGACAGCGAGGATAGGGGCTTCTGTTTTCGGGAAAAAGGCAGATGCGGCACATTTTCCGCTTTCTACATTGACCAGACTCGCCTTTACTGACGAGCTTCCTATGTCATAACCTAATACGTACATCGTTATATAGTCTTTTAAAATTATCTTCTTGTCTTGTTGTAGATTTTTCGGTCAAACCGATAATACCTTGCGGCTCGGTGAGATACTCCTTGTTCGTACTCTTCCGTCGGCACAATGTATTCTATCATGGAAATCTTCTTATGGAAGTTGCGTACATCCAGTGCCTTGCCATAAATTACTTCATACAGCATTCGCAGTTGCAGGGCGGTAAATTTCCGTGGAAGCAGTTCGAAGATGCACGATGGGTTGAACTCGATATGCTGCCGGATAAACTTCATGGCTTCTGCAATAATCAGATTGTGGTCGAATGCCAGATCCTTCACCTCTTCCAGCGCCACCCATTCTGCTTTATATTCATCCAGGTTCTTGTTGAGGGTCTTGTCTATTTTTACCATGGCAAAGTAGGCAATGGTCACAATTCGTTCCACTTTGGCCTTTTCGGCTCTTTCCAGCCAGTGTACATCTTTGGGATTCTTGGTACGGTTCTTTGAACCGAACGCCTTGAATTGCATCAGGTCTACGTTCTTGAGTCCAGTCAAATCACGAAGCACTCGTTTGGCCGCATCATCCAAATCCTCATCCATATAGATAAGGCTTCCGGGGAGCTTCATATCATGGAAAACTTCTCCGCTTTCTTCTCCCATTCTTTTTACGAGCAACACCTTTAGTTTTTCTCCATCGAATCCGATGACCACGCAGTCTACCGAGATGTGATTGTTGGCTAATTTTCCTGTGTATTCCATAAGCATTTATCTGTTTACACCGCAAAGGACGTTTTTTTTATTGATATATGCAATAGACGTTTTATATGTGTAAAACCTTATTGTTCAATAAGGTAAATATCTTATTTGATACAATATCATTGCGTGATGTTTTTGTAGTTTATACAATATGTATAAAAGGTAATTTGAAGGATTGACTTCCTGGCGGAAGTACAACAACCCGAAAAATCGAATTTTCAATAATTTACGTGAGAAATATACGAAGTTTCCTACAAGGGACTTATTGTATTTTATGTTTAATCCGGAATTTCGGTGCTTTATTTTGAAGAAAGAGGGGGATAGTGGTAAGAATTCTTATATGTTAAAAAAATAAAAGCAGGAAATTTGTATCTTTGTGCTGTGTTTAAAAGGATACATGATATGGAAAATTCAATGAAGCTTATTATGCTAGGTACGGGAAATGCGGCTACTGTAGACTGCTACAATACCTGTTTTGCCTTGTGCTGGGAGGATAAATACTTTTTAGTGGATGCCGGAGGAGGCAACGGCATTTTGTCGCAGTTGCAGAAAGCACATATCCCGTTGTCGGGCATTCATGAGATATTCGTGACGCATGCACACACCGACCATATATTGGGTGTGATATGGATGATTCGCATGGTGGCTCAGGCCATTCAGAAAGGAGAGTACCAGGGTGAGTTGCGCATATATGGGCATGACAAGGTAGTGCAGGTACTCGACTGGATTTGTCGGATGACTTTGCCCAAGAAGATTGTGGCCCGTTTAGGAGAAGAGATACTGTTGTGTGAGGTGAAGAGCGGAGAGAAATTTCAGGCCATCGGGCTGGAGGTGGAATGCTTTGACATTGCTTCCACAAAGGAGAAACAGTTTGGTTTCCGTGCGTGTCTTCCCGACGGGCAGTCGCTGATTTGCCTGGGTGATGAACCTTACAATGCATGCAACCAGATGTATGTGGAAGGAGCAGACTGGCTGTTGTGTGAGGCGTTCTGTCTGTATGAAGACCGGGAACGGTTCAAACCCTACGAAAAGCATCATAGCACGGCTTTGGATGCCGGACGGTTGGCAGCCCAGCTTGGAGTGAAGAATCTGCTGCTGTATCACACGGAGGACAAGACACTGTCCACCCGCAAGGCGCGTTATACGGCAGAAGCAGCTTCTCAGTTTAGCGGTAAGGTCTATGTGCCGGAAGATTTGGAGGAAATTTTACTACGGGGTAATGACTGAATTACTGCGTAGTAGTCAGTCTGTTACTGCGGGGTAACGGAGACACTACTACGTAGTAGTTTAAATTGCATTCGAAGAGGTTTTAAATGCAAAGAAGAAAGGCGTTCCGACTGTGTGGGCGGAACGCCTTTCTTTATGAAGAGATGTGTTTTTCTCTTATTTCATTACCTTGACGAAATAGGTGAGGGTAGGCAAGTGGTCGCTGAATCCATTTTGGAATGTGGTGCCCGAGAATGTACGAAGTGGATACCCTTTGTATTTTCCTTCTTTTTGAAGCAGGAATGGACGGTTAAACACTTCGCTCTTCCAGAATTTCAATGTGCTGCGGTCCTTGCCAATCAGGTTGCCCGATACGATTTGCTGGTCGAACAAATTCCATTGGTTCTGGTAGCAGAGAGAACCGATACCCTGATCATACAATTTCCAAGTGGCATTGTAATATCCGTCAGGTTTTACTTCCTTGATGTTCTTTTTAGCGCCCAGTACCTCGCTACAGCTCTTGTTGAACGGGTCATCGTTCATGTCGCCTACAATGAGTACTTTGGCTTCCGGATTCTGTGCATGGATAGAATCGCCGATATGTTTCACGATGCTGGCAGCAAATTCTCTCAGCGGAGAAGAAGCAGAACCGCCGTAACGTGAAGGCCAGTGGTTCACAATCAGGTGGAACGGTTCTCCGGCCAGTATACCACTTACAAGCAGAATATCACGTGTCTTATAATTGGGCATATCCGGCTTGTTGAAAGGATAAGTTCTTGCATCAATCAGCTTGAACAATTTCGGGTTGTATAAGGCTGCTACGTCAATACCTCTGTGGTCGGGCGATTCGAAATGCACGATTTCATATCCCATTCCGCTGATTGGAGCTGTTTTTGTCAGGTCTTCCAATACTTTCCGGTTTTCCACTTCCGAGATGCCGATGATAGCAGGACCTGCCGGGCAATAGTCTCTTCCCAATTGCGAGATTACCTTGGCAATATTCTGTAACTTTTGTTCATACTTGGTCTGAGTCCATTCATACTTTCCTTCCGGAGTGAAATCATCGTCACCGGCATTATCGGGGTCATCCACTGTATCCCAAAGGTTTTCTAAGTTATAGAATGCGGCTGCATAGACACCCAGTCTGTCTTGTGCAAACAGACTGGTAGTATATACACAAGTAATGAACAAAGTGAAAATAAGTAATCGTTTATTCATAACTTTCATTGTTTAGTATGTGCATTAGTTGTTGGGCGTGGGTTCGATGGTTGTACCTCCGTCACCGCCAGTGCTGCTACCTGTGGTTGCGGTTACTTTGACATTCTTAATCTCCCAAGTACCGGCTGCGTCGGTTGTACTTACATATTTAAAAGCAAACTTAATTGTTTTGCCTGCATAAGCAGAAAGATCAATAGTTGGAGTTACAAATGTATAATCATTGTTTGTACCATATTTGTCGATAGTTAATTGTTTCCAGTTATCAGCACTTGTTTCAGTTATCCAAAGAGTTAGTTCACTTGAAGGTGTTCCTGCAAATTTGTGAGTATGATCGAATGTCAAAGTGGCTGTTGTTGCTTGACTCAAATCTACCGCAGGAGAAACCAACCATGATTCGGATGCTTTTGCTCCATTGATAAAGGCACTTGCTTTCATGTAGCCTTGATTGTTGTATGTTTCAAACTTCCATACATGATCACTACCTTCAGGAAGAGCTTTATCTTCAATAGTGAAGCTTCCTTGGCTGCTTGCAAAAGTTTCTTCAAGAATTGTTTTAGTTTCACCACTTGGAGTTTCTCCACCTTCATCTCCGCCTTCTTCTTCACTGCTTCCAGTAAAGTCGCTTACGTCATCAGCTGTGCGTAAAGTAAGCTGCCAAGTACCTCTGAACCGTCCTAAGATACCTGTTACATTACCTTTCCCCTCCGGAAGCTTGTTACCTGCAAAGCTGGCATAATTGCTGGTACGGATCATCAAAGTATTGCCATGACTGTCGGTGATGTTTTCCTCACCATAACCATCTTCAGGGGCAAAGATACCATTCCCGCCGTTCTGGAAAGTAACTCCGGTAAATTGCACTAATTTGAATTTGTAATCATCAGGAGCCGCATTGACTGTACTGATGTCATCAATTACAATAGGTTTGGCATTTTCCGGATTAGCCCATCCGTCTTTGGTGACATGTTTCTCGAAATCTTCCCATGGTGTACGATACAAATATCCTTCAGGATGTCCTAACTGTTGTTCGTCACCGTATACAGAAATACTTAATCCGTTCAGGTCCACATATACAGTCTGACCTACCGGATAATAGTTGTACACACTACTTTGGTCTACTTCCATTTCAATGGCCCCCGTTTCATCCTGCAAGTAAATTTTCTTGAAGATATTTCCTGACTCATCGTTACCTGTGATAACAGCTTTCAATACCTGATCCTGTGTAATGATGACGGGAACATCCGGGGTAGCGGCTGCAGTTTGGGCACGTAATTTTGAAATTGTAGTGTTGGCTGCCGGACCTGTGTATTCAGGTTCTGTCAAAAGAGGGGCATCATAGTCTCGTTCACAAGCAAAGAGGGCGAGTGAGGCAATGAGTGGCAGACTGATATTTCTTAAAAGTTTCATATATTCTGAGTTTTATGTAGGTTAATGATTAAAAACGGTAGCTCACATTCAGGAAGCAGTTAATTCCCTGCATGTAATAGTATTTTCCTCCAAAACGTTCCGGATGTTCAAGGTCGAATCGTCCTTGTTCATATCCTCCGGTGCAGATATCTTTCTTGTTCAATACATTGTTCAGAGAAAGATTGAAGTTGATAGATTGTCTTCCAGGCAGATAGAAAATCTTTCCGACTGACAGGTCTAATGTATAAGCTGCCGGGAAACGCTCTTGTGTAGTCAGTTGCTTGAAGGCATCATAGTACTGGTTATAGGGTGTTACTTCTGTATAGCTTGAAGCCAGACGACGTAGAGGAGCTGCTTCAATGTAATTGCGTGCAAATCCATTCAAGTTGGCTCCTAAGAACCAATATTTGATGAAGTAACGGATTCCAAATGTACCGGCAATCTGTGGTACTCCACCCACATAGACATCTTTCATGTATACCTGTTCTCTTTCTACAATCTTTCCGTTTTCAGAGTTTTTGATACCATCCGGATTGTTGCTGTAATAATATTCACCTACGGTTCCTGCCAGGTCAAAACTCCAGTGGTCATCTAATTTATAAGTAGCTCCCAGTTCCACTCCTCTATGAATACGGTTCACTCCATACAACACGTGGTTGATAAATGTTCCTTCGATGCCATCGTAGTAACTGTTGCGTTCCATCTGGTCGTAGAAGTTGGTTTGGAACACTCCGATACGTCCGGCCAGGCGTGGAGTAGAGAAAATGTAATTGATGTCGGCCGAAAGAACACGTCCGCTCTTTATATCATCAATGGTACGGTCTGTGATACGCGGTGAAACGTATGCTTCGTTGGGAAGGGGAGCTTCACTTCCGTAGCTGATGTTGGCATTAATCATGTGGCGTCCGTTGAATTTGTAAGTCAGTCCTCCCTTCACCATCAAGTCTGTAAACTGGTGGCGCATACCTTTACCGAAAGAGCTGTCCGGATAACGTCCGTTGCGCATCTTACCATCACGCTGGAAGCTGGTATAGGTCAGTTTCATACCGTAATAGTAATCCCAGTAGCGTGAATGATACTGATTGACAACCCAGGCATTCAGTGAGTAAATGTTCAGATTATAGTGATAACCAAAGATACCGTCCTCGTATACTTTTCTTTGCGGACGATTCAAGTCGTTCTGAATTTTATCCGGATCACCGGAGAAGTCTTGTTCTGCAAACTTGTCAATATCCAGCACATATTCTGCTCCCAGCAGGTCGGCTACAGTTTTGAACTGGCGTGACTGAGTGTAGCGTGCACCCACCCCTGCAGTGATATCGAAATGGCGGCTCATGCGTGCATTCAAGGTCGAGTTGAATGATGTTTCCAGCAGGTCACTGCGGCGTTCTTCCAGCATATAAACGGCAGCTCCATTGCCGTTGCGTATGTTGTTGGCATTAGCCAGATAGAGGTCATCCCAGTTGATTTGTGTAAAGCTTGTCTGGTTGCTGCTCCACAATTCTTTGTATCTTGATTGGGCTGATTCATTTTCAAAGTAGGATGGTAGATAGCGGTAGTAATCCGGACGAGGGTCTGGGGCATTGTACCAGTTGAGTGCCGTATTTCCGTAGCGGGCATAATGTGCTCCTACACCTGTCGTCAGCGTCATGTTGTCGTTGATTTTCCAGATGTGTGAAATGATAGCAGTCGGGTCGAATGCCGTAACTACCTTTGCATTTCTTTTCTTCCCGTTCTGGTATCCCCAGTTCGGATTGTAAAGATAATTGCCAGTCAGTTCATATACTTCACGGTAAGAGCTACCCTGCTGTCCGCGCTGTACAGGTGACACGAACGCTACCATTGACAGGCTGTGTTCTCCTCCTTTCCATTGCTTCTCAGCCGAGAAGGCAAAAGATACGTTTTTGTAGAAAGTACCGTCAATGTTACCTTCATTCGAATAGCGTCCACCGATAGAAGTCGTAAATGCCCATCCATTATCCTTCAGTCCGGTAGAGTAGGTAAACATACCACGGAGATAATAGTTTCGGTTGGTATAGCTTAAGGTTAACTTTCCTCCAGGAGTATAGTTGCTGGCACGCATGTTGATGTTTTCAGTACCTCCCAATTCTCCAAAAGTGAAAGACGAAGGAGCTGTGAAGTTGGTCACATCACCGTTACGTGTCATGTCGTTCAGTGCGCCTACTGCCGCATAGTTGAATACACCTCTGTTCTGGTCATTGAATTCCACGCCATTGATGTATTTCACTTCCTGCGTACTATTGTATCCACGCGGAGAGAAACGTGCCGGTGAAAGCTGGTAGGCAGCTTTGTTCAGGAATATATCATTTGATAGAATTACAGTAGAGCTGACATCCTGCCCGGAGGTTTCCACGTCATCATCCACCATACCAGCATCAATGATACCAATCATGGACACGTCTTCGTTTGCGTTAAGTTCTGTTACTCGGATAGGTTTTAGTTCAGTTACGCCTAAGTTTTCTACTTCAATGGATACACTCTTGGGCGTAATCATTACGGAGTTAAGCTGAATGACGTAAGTTCCCGGCTGAATATTTCGGATGGTGAAATTCCCGTCCGCGTCGGTTCTGACTTGGCGGTTCAGTTCTGTCACCGTCACAATTACACCTGGAATAGGGTCATTGCTTACTGCTCCGATCACACTTCCTTTCACGCTTACATTTCCTTGTGCAAATACAAGGCAAGGAAGGAAGAATGCCATGAAGAACAGTAATTTGTGTTTCATAAAAATAATTGTTAGTTTAGTGTTATTTTATAAGGGGTTGAAAGAGAACATGAAAAAGTTTTATAGAGCTTTTTCATGTTCTCTTGTGAGGGAATGGAACAAATTGTTATTGAATTTCAACTAATTCCATGTCGTCATAATAAATATATCCGCCAGCTTCATTGCTATCCATATTGCGGTAAGTTCTTACTTCGTAGCGCATTTTTACAGTACCAGCAGGAGCAGTAAATTCTATTGTAACTTGTTGCCATTCTGCTTTGTCTGTAGAATAGTCGTTTTGCTGGATTTGTTTGTTTATATCATTAATCGTTTTTCCGTCACTACCTACCATGGCAAACCAATAGCGGCTACTTGCTTTTGTATCATTGTCCAGGAACCAGTAAGAGATTCTATATTTCTTTCCGGCTGTGATAGCTACTTCTTGTTGAATTTTATTTGTGCTACTAGCCGAAGTTTGTCTCAGTGAATTATTTCCACCATGTTTGATGCTGGTTTCTTTTACAATTTCTCCTGTATTATATGTAGCATTGTCCCATGCAGTTGGCAATTCGCTGGTCCAGTCTTCGAATCCAGGGTTAGTTAATAAATTAGTTCCTTCTTCCGGTTCAGGATCAACTGTTCCACCTCCTTCTCCGTTGGCAACTACTTTCACGTTCTTGATTTCCCAAGTACCGGCTGCATCGGTTGTACTTACATATTTGAATGCAAATTTGATTGTTTTTCCAGCATAAGCAGACAAATCGACAGATGAAGTTACAAATGTATAGTCATTGTTTGTTCCGTATTTGTCAATGCTCAACTGCTGCCAATTCTCAGCGCTTGTTTCAGTAACCCAAAGACTTATAAAGTTCTCAACAGGAGTTCCTATAAATTTGTGGGTATGGTCGAATGTCAAAGTTGCAGTGGTTGCCTGGCTCAAATCTATAGCAGGAGAAATTAACCATGATTCAGATGCTTTTGCGCCTCCGATATAAGCGCTGGCTTTCATATAATTGTCATCATTGTAAGTGTCATGTTTCCACACGTAACTTCCACCTTCCGGAAGCTGCTTGTCTTCAATGGTGAAGTTGCCTTGGCCAGTAGCAAATGATTCATCTAATGCTACAGTTTCTCCACCCGGTTGAGTTCCGCCGTCAAAGTCTACGTTGATGTCTCCACCTGGTTTTTCAATCCAGTCATTGATTGTTGCATTGCCTACGCTAACCACGGGCTTGCCATTGTTGATAGACAGATTGGCATTGAAACTTACGTTCGTTCCTTTTTCAAAAATGCTTACATCACTAATCGTATGGGTAAATGATTGTCCGTTAAGATTAAAGGTCAGATTGATTGATGTTTGCTCCGTGCTTGCAGCGGTTGGAAGTATGATAGCTGTAGCCGTAGCTGTAGTTCCTTGCGCATCTACATACATTGCTACATCCTTATTGTTGGTACCTGTTGTGCCTGCTAGGGTTCCGTCTGCCAAGTTAAATTCACCTTCTGTAGTGATACCCTTCATGTTAACGTTCAGTCCGTTAAGGGTTTCGATGGTTTCATCTTTGGTAACATTCAAAGTTAGTTTGGCCAACTGATGTGTAAAGCCCAGGCTGATGTTAGTGGCAGTAGCAGCTTCTACTCCTTTAGTTCCATTTGAATAAATCAAGTCGATAGCAGCCGGATTACTTTGATCTGATACGTTGATTGCAATTTTATTGCCACTTACATTCGTGGTATAAGGATAATATGCAATGAAGTCCACGCTTCCGCTTTCCGGAAGATAGATGCCATTGCCTGAGGCGGCAGTCAGGGTACCATTGGTTTGTGCAATATACTTTTTGTTTTGTGCAGTAGCAGCTTCAATTCCACTTCCTGCATTCATCATGTAGATACCTACTTCATCATTTGCATTCCAGACATTACCTGAAATTCTAGACTGAATAGTTGTTGTGAAAACGATGCCTTCGCTTCCGTACCAGTCACTGTGGTCGTCGTTGTTTGTACAGCTCATTAGTGCTAGGGTTGACAATGCCCCTGTGTACAATAGATTCGAGATTTTCATACTAATTTATTTTTTGTGAACATGATTATTTTATTTCCAGCTTGTTTTCTGGCTTTTAATGCTTTCTGTGATCTCAGGCTTGTCAGGAAAGAATGTGAATCCTGTTATTTCTTCCAGTTCCTTAACGGATAGGATTCCTACATTGTAATCTCTGTGGCTGTAGGATATGTTATCCAGTTTGTAGGCTACTGTCTGGAATTGTTCGTTTATTTTTCGTGCCAATGCCTTAAAATAATATTTGGGAACAGCCATGTTTTTCCCGTCATTATCTTGTACATATTTGATTGTTTGGTCTGTCTGGGTCGTAGGCATAGCTCCAGTTACTACATATAATGTATCTGTGGCACTACTCCATCCTCTGACGGCACTTTCCAGATCTGCCCAAATAGCTTGATTCATTTTTTGTCCTATTTGAGGAGTCATGTTAGTATAATAAAAGGTTTGGCTGTTGATTGAGCTTGAACGTGTCCGGTCGCCACTGGGAATTTGATGTCCCCGGTCATATCCGGTGATGCCTTTTAATAAATTGGGTTGTAGGTTTTCTGCTAATTTATCATCATATCCCCATGCGTCAGTACGTCCGCTGTCTCCCAAATACCATGAGCATAATGGATATGCCACCCAATAAGCCATTTTCAAATCCGTATCATAAAGCATGCTGTAATTACGGATTTCGACACCGTTGAGCGTACTGCTCTGATAAGTTTCTCCAGTATAATGAATAATGTATTTGATATTAGGTTTAGCTAATTGAGATTCAGTAATTAATGGAGTTTCTGCCCATTTTGTGTATTGGGCTTGCGGATCAGTTGTAATTTCTCCTCCTTGGTAATTTACATTTACATTGTATGTATATTTGTTGCCTTGTTCAATACTTCCAGAAAGCTTGGTATCAATTTCTTGACTCTGTCCGTTGAACTCCAGTTTGATTTTTATGCTCTCACTCAGACTTTGTGGCAATAAGATAGCTTCCGCTTGGGTAGCTTCTTCATTTATATATAAGGAGAAAGCACTTGCTTCACCAGAAGGAGTGATTGAACCATTGGACAGGTTGGCCGTGCCTTCTACTTTAAGCCCGCTGATAGAAGCTTTGATACCTTTCAGTGAACTTCCAGAAGTAGATTTCAGGTTTAATACCAATTTTGCCAGCAGGTGCTTGAACTGCAGATTACCTTGTGGGGAAGTTTGGTCACGCCCTGTCAGGTTTACTGCTGTCATCAGGTCAATAGCATTTTGTTTAGTCTGATCATTGAGGTTGATAGTATAATTAGTGTGATCATTTGTATTTTCATTATACGGGTAATATGCAATGAAATCAACAGCACTATTATTTTCAGGATAATACATGGGCTGGTTTTGACTGATAAAATAGCCGTCTCCTTTTGATGTCACATAGGGTACGTTTGTTTCCAATACATTTTTATTTTCACTGGCGAGCATGAAAACTCCGATGACATCGTTTGTTTCCCAGGATGTATCATATGCACGCGAATTATTGGCGTCATCTATGAGTGACATGAATGTTATGCCATTTTTGTTCACTTCATTTTGGATGCCATTTGTTTCGTCATTCTGACAGGATTGTAGAATGCTCAGGGAAAGCATAATCCCTAATAGTGATTTCATTTTCATATTAAGAATAGTTTATTTTATGTTTTTTAATCATTCGGAATTATGTTTTGCTGATATTTTATTTATTGTTAGTGTGTTGTGATGCCCTTTGTTTTTTGAATTTTGGCTTTAATTTACAATATTTTCTCCAAATAAGAAAATATTTATGTGATTTATTTTCAATAAAAATGTGATGAAAGGTAAACTTGTTTCGAAATCTTACTTAAAGATAAAGTTTTCATTAAATTTTAAGCAAGAATAAAAAAGAGGTATCTGTTTTGTTAACGGATACCTCTTATGTAATCAAAGGTTAAGTTTATTGTTTTATTCTTTCTCTCTCAAACTTTCATCAATATCCTTGATTTTTTTCAATACCAGTTCCATGTCTTTTTTCAGACGTTCAATCTTACGGCTGATGTCTGCTACCAGTGTATTTCCTTTCTTGGAGGAAGAGTTCAGGAATCCAAGGTTATTCTCGTAGGTCTGGATGTCGTTTTTCAGTCCTTCGTAAGTACGAACCAGACGTTCGCGGTCGCGATATAGATTTCCTTCCTTGTTTCCGCTGGTGCGTACACTGCTCAGGCGTTTTTCGGTTGCTGACAGGTGCAGGCGGTCGAACAGCTTGTCTACCAATGCGTGGAATTCTTTATACAGACGGTCCTTTTCTTTGAAAGGAACGAAGCCGATGGCATTCCATTCTTTCATCAGGGCACGTACTTGTTCGGCAGTTGCATCGTCTGCAGTTCCGGCAGCTTCCAAGGCAGCCATGCGCTTAATGACATCTTCTTTCTTGCTCAGGTTTTCCACTTCTTCCGAACGTTGTGAAGACGTAGCCTTGTTTTTCCGTTCAAAGAAATAGTCGCAGGCACCGATGAAACGTTTCCATACGGCATCAGAATGCTTTTTGGCTACCGGACCGATGGTCTTCCATTCTTTCTGGAGCTTAGTCAGGATTTCAGCCGTTTCTTTCCAGTCAGTGCTTTCTTTCAGGGCTTCTGCCTTTTCGCAGAACGCTTTTTTCTTTTCCAGGTTGGCTGCCATTGTTTCCTTCACTGATTTGAAGAAAGCAGCTTTCCGGCGGAAGAATTCATCGCAGGCAGCACGGAAACGTTCGAAAATCTTGACGTTCATCTTTTGCGGAGCATAGCCGATGGTTTTCCATTTAGCCTGAAGGGCAAGGATTTCATTGGTTTTTTCTTCCCAGTCGGCAAATGTGGTAAAGGTGTCGTATTCCATACTTTCCACGATTTCGCAAATCACCGTCTTCTGATCCAGGTTATTCTGTTCTTTTTCTTTCAGTTCTTCAAAATGTTGCTGATGACGTTTGTTGACCACGGTAGAAGCAGCTTTAAAACGGCTCCAGATTTCTTCGCGCAGGTCTTTGGCTACCGGACCGATAGCACGGAATTCCTGATGAAGTTTCTGCAGCTGATGGAAAGCAGAAATCACATCGGGTTCTTCAGCCAATTTTTCTGCGGCTTCACACAAACGGGTTTTCTGTTCCAGGTTTTTCTTGAAGTCATATTCGCGGAATTCGTTGTTCAGCTTCACCATGTCGTAAAACTTCTCGGTGTAAAGCTGGTAAGTTTTCCACAGTTCGTTTACCTTAGCTACCGGAATCTGTCCTATTTCATTCCATTCCTGCTGTAATTTTTTGAAGTCGTCGTATATCTTGTTTGTATCTTCTTGCGATTCGGTCAGGAACTTCATTCTTTCCAGGATACCTAATTTTTTGGTCAGGTTTTCTTCCTTTTCCTTTTCCTGTGCAGCAGCTAAGGCATTTCTCTTTTCCTTGATGGCATTCATGACAGCTTTGAATTCTTCTTCTGCCGGTTCTGTTTCCGGAGTGAAGTCTTCTGCCTTTCCTCCTTCGTCGATGAAAGCTTTCCGTGCCGCTTCTGATTTGGCTTTTTGCAGTTTGTAGAACGTTTGTTTAAGTGAATCGATTTCCTGTTTGTCGGTCAGGTCATTTTTTTCGTTGATTTCCTTGAGGCGTTGCACCACTTCTTCCAGTGTCTGTTTGGGAGCGGATGTTTCCTTTTCGGTGTCTTCAACAGTAGGAACCGGTGCTTCAATGGGTTGTTCCATCGGAGTTTCGGTTAATGGGCGGTTGGTTTCATTTACTTCCATCGTATATAGATTTTAAAGAGATAAATATCATTGTTGTTTCTTTGCCGGTAGCAAAGACTCTTACAAATTAAAGAAAAAAAATCTGATTTTCATACTTTTTCAGAAAAAAACTGCAATGTAAAGATGAATTTTAGAAACAAAAAGATGAAAAATGTGCTTCAGAAGGGGTTGTAGAGGGGGTGAAAAAACGCCTTTGCGTTTGAAAGAAAACTCTTTTACGTTTTAATCAAAACGTAAAGGCGTTTGAAGTAAAATGTACTTGTGTTTTACTTCAAACGCACTTGTATTTTATTTAACGAAAATTCAGGATAGTAATACGGTGATTCCCATGTACATGAGCATACCGATAATGTCGTTGGTAATGGAGATAAACGGTCCGGTAGCAATGGCCGGATCGATTTTCAGTTTTTCCAGGGTCATGGGCACCAGTGTGCCGAAAATGGAGGCAAACATGACCACGGCAAACAAGCTGATGGATACCGAATAACTGACCGTAGCTGTAGCTCCGAAGCGGATGAAGTTGTAGATATACACCAGCATGGAGATAATAGTGGCGTTGATAAGGGCTACGACAGATTCTTTCAGTACCTGCTTGAACGTGTTTTCGGCATTCAGCGAGCTGTTGGCCAATCCCTGCACGACCAATGCAGAGGACTGGGTTCCTACGTTTCCTCCCGTTCCACCGATAAGGGGAATGTAGAGCGCCATTTCCGGATGAGCGGCAAAGGTAGAGTCGAAGTTGCCCAGAATCATGGAGTTACCGATTCCCCCCAGCATACCGATGAGCAGCCACGGAAGGCGTGCAGTGGTCTGGCGGAACACGTTGTCGTCTGTTTCTACGTCCTGTGACAAACCGGATGCCAACTGGTAGTCGCGTTCGGCCTGTTCACGAACCTCGTCCATTACGTCGTCTACGGTGATGCGTCCTACCAGACGGCCGATACTGTCGACCACGGGAACGGCTACCAAGTCATACTTTTCAATGGTCTGCACCACCTCTTCAATGGGGGTATCCACATGAACAGAAATCGGGTCCTTTTTCATCACGTGTTTCACCTTGGAAACCGACGGACTGGTAATCATCTTTTTCAGCGGGAATACGCCGCGCAGACGTTCATCATCGTCTACCACATATACATAATATATTTCGTCCATTTCTTCTGCCTGTAGTCGCATTTCGCGCAGGCATTCGGGCATACTCCAGTTCTCATTCACAATCACCATTTCCGTACCCATCAAACCACCGGCCGTATCTTCGTCGTATTTCAGCAAGTCGACGATGTCTCCAGCCTGTTCGATGTCTTCAATGTGTGAAAGCACCTCTTCCTGCTTGTCTTCGTCCATTTCGCGGATGATGTCTACGGCATCGTCCGAATCCATGTAGTCGACAAAGCGCTTGGCGATGGTTTCAGGGGGAAGGATTTCGAGGAATTTCTTTCGGGCATCCTCGTCCATTTCAATCAGTACGTCGGCTGCCGTCTCGTTGTCCAGCAGCAGGTAGATGAAGCGGGCGTCTTCTGCGTCCAGTTCGTTGCACAACTCGGCGATGTCGGCCGGATGCAGGTCCTTGATGACTTCTTTTAACTGGTCGGAATCTTTCTTCTCAATCAGTTCGGTGACTAATTTAATATCTTCGCTATTCATCTTGTAAACTCCTGATGAGGGTTGTTATCGTAGTCTGTAAGTCTCGTGTGCAGGGTCACTCGGCCTTTGCGGCTGAGGAATTCAAGGCTTCTTCCACCCGGTTGGTCAGGTCGATGAAGTCTTGTACGGAAAGCTGTTCAGGCCGTTTGTTGAAGATAGGGTCGGCACTGAGCGGATTTCCTTTCTCCAGAATCGGAGATATGGAGTTGCGGAGTGTCTTGCGGCGCTGGTTGAATGTCGTCTTGACAATCTGCTTGAACAACTGCTCGTTGCATCCCAACTCCTTGGTTTCGTTGCGGGTCATGCGGATGACGGCGCTCTTTACCTTGGGAGGAGGATTGAATACATGCTCGTGTACGGTGAACAGGTATTCCACACTGTACCAGGCTTGAATCAGTACACTCAAAATACCGTAGGTCTTGTTGCCCGGACGAGCCGCGATGCGTTCGGCCACTTCCTTCTGAATCATGCCCGTGCAGCAGGGAATTAAGTCCTTGTAGTCGAGCATCTTGAAGAATATCTGGCTGGAAATGTTATAAGGATAGTTGCCGGTCAGCACAAAAGGCTGTCCGTCGAAAAGTTGCCGGAGGTCCATTTTCAGGAAATCCTGCTCGATGATATGGTCTCCTAATTGCGGAAAATTCTCACGCAGGTAAGCTACCGATTCAAAGTCCAGTTCCACCACCTTGAGCGGGCGGTCTTTTTTCAGCAGGTATTGGGTGAGAACTCCCATTCCGGGACCTACCTCGAGAACGGGAAGAGCCGGGCAGGCGTCTACCGTGTTGGCTATGTCTTGTGCCACTTGCAGGTCTTTCAGGAAGTGTTGTCCTAAAAACTTTTTAGGTTTAACTAATTTCATACCTCAGGTTTTAAATGTTCGTATTATCTTTGTGACTTGCAAAGTTAAACATAAATCTTTATATACAGACCGATTTTGGAACGAACAGGTTTAAAAAAAGTACTAAATAAAGTCTTCCAGATAGCGCTTCCGTTGGTACTTGGGGCGGCTATTCTGCTTTGGACATACCACGATTTTGATTTCCGGCGTGTGTGGAGCGTGCTGGATGGCGGCATGAATTATGGTTGGATGGCCTTTTCGCTGGTGTTTGGTGTGTTGGGGCATTTGTTTCGTGGTTGGCGCTGGAATCTGACGTTAGCCCCGTTAGGTGAATACCCCAAAGTGTCGAACAGTGTATATGCGGTTTTTGTGTCGTACGCGGCCAATCTGGTCGTACCGCGTGTAGGGGAGGTTTCCCGCTGCGGTATCCTGTCGAAGTACGACGGGGTTTCTTTCTCCAAATCGCTGGGTACGGTGGTAACGGAACGTCTTATCGATACCATCTGTGTGCTGTTGATTACCGTGGTGACGCTGTTGCTTCAGTCGCGTGTGTTTGCGGCATTTTTTGAAAAGACCGGTACGAACATGGGCTTCTTTACGGGTTTGTTTACTTCTACAAACTTTTACATCACACTCATCTGTCTGTTCGCATTGGGTGTGCTGGCGTTTTTTCTGGTCCGCAATTTGACGATTTTTACGAAAGTGCGCGGCATATTGAATGATGTGTGGGCCGGATGTTTGTCGCTTCGGCATGTAAAGCACCCGTGGCTGTTCGCTTTTTACACCGTAGGTATCTGGGCATGTTATTTCCTGCAATTCTATGTGAGTTTTTATTGCTTTGATTTTTCTGCCTCACTTGGTTGGATGCCTGGGCTGGTGATGTTTGTCGTAGGTAGTATTGCAGTGGCTGTTCCTACCCCTAATGGAGCAGGTCCATGGCATTTTGCAGTCATTACCATGATGATGATGTATGGGGTAGGAAAGGAAGATGCCGGAATATTTGCCCTGCTGGTGCACGGTATTCAAACCTTTTTATTAATTTTGCTAGGTGTTTACGGGCTTATAGCCTTACCACTTGTAAATAAGAAACGGACCGGGAAGTGAAATTGCTTTTCCGGAATAAAATCAAAAAATATAATATGAACGAAATTCTTTCTTTGGCTCCGCAGAATGTGTGGAAGCATTTCTATTCGTTGACGCAAATTCCTCGTCCGTCTGGACATTTGGAAAAAATTCAGGCTTTCTTGCTGGAATTCGGCAAGCAGGTAGGTGTGGAATCATTTCAGGATGAGGCTGGAAACATTATCTATCGCAAACCGGCCACTCCGGGTATGGAAGACCGCAAGGCTGTCATCCTTCAGGCTCACATGGACATGGTTCCTCAGAAAGACAAACATACACAGCATGATTTTGAAAAAGATCCTATTCCGGTTTATGTAGACGGTGAATGGGTGAAGGCAAAAGGTACCACACTAGGCTCGGACAACGGTATGGGTGTGGCAGCCATCATGGCCATTATGGAAGACAAGACCCTGAAGCACGGTCCGCTGTCTGCGCTGATTACTGCTGATGAAGAAACCGGTATGTATGGGGCGTTCGGCTTGAAACAGGGCACGGTGGAAGGAGAAATCCTGCTGAACCTGGATTCGGAAGAAGAAGGTGAACTTTATATTGGCTGTGCAGGTGGAGAAGACCTGACGGCTACTTTGGAATACAAGGAAGAAGAAACAGATCCGGAAGACGTAGCACTGAAGGTAACACTGAAGGGATTGCGCGGTGGTCACTCGGGTATCCAGATTGGCTGGGGACATGCCAATGCCAACAAGTTGATGGCCCGCTTCATGAATCAGGTAATTGCTTACGATGAAGCTTGTCTGGTGTCATGGGAAGGTGGAAACATGCGCAACGCCATTCCACGTGAATGTGAAGTAGTGATTACCGTACCGGCTTCGGAAGTAGAAGATGTGCTGGCATTTGTGGGTGAATGCGAACAGGTATGGCGCGATGAATTCGCTACCATTGAAGATAACATCAGCTTTACGGCAGAACGTGTGGACTTGCCAAAGATGATGGTACCGGAAGAAATCCGTGACAACTTGGTGGATGCGATTTATGCATGTCCGAATGGGGTAGAACGTTTCATCCCGACTATCCCGGATACAGTGGAAACTTCTTCTAACCTGGCTATCGTAGAAATCGGCAATGGAAAGGCTGCCATTAAGGTATTGACACGCAGCTCTCGCGAATCGATGAAGGATTATCGCAATACGGCTATTGAAAGCTGTTTCTCTATGGCAGGTATGCACGTAGAACGTTCTGGTAGCTACTCTGGATGGGAACCGGATGTAAATTCACCGATTCTGCATGCCATGAAGGAATCTTATAAGGCACAGTTTGGTGAAACACCGGAAGTGAAAGTGATTCATGCCGGACTGGAATGTGGTATCATCGGTGCGGTAGTGCCGGGACTGGATATGATTTCATTTGGTCCTACTTTGCAGTGTCCGCATACACCGGAAGAACGCTGCCACGTGCCGTCTGTGAAGAAGTTCTATGATTTCTTGCTGGCTACACTGGAAAATACACCGAAAAAGTAATATCCGTTAGTAGATAATAGATGCGGAGGTTGTCCGATTCCCGTAGAAGGGAAAGGGACAGCCTCCGTTTTTTTGTCTCGATTTCTTGTGGTTTTACTTCTTTTAATGAAAATCTGTGCAGTAAATCAGGGTTTTGGTTTTATCTTTATAAAGACAACCTTGTAAAACTTAAAATTGGAAATAATGAACAGACTATTCTTGATATGTGCCACGGGATTGTTGGCTTTCATGTTCCCTTTGACGGGGATAGCTCAGAGTTACGACCGTCTTTGGAAGGAGGTAGAGGAAACCCGGAAGAAGGATTTGCCGCAGACTTTGATTTCACAGGTCAATCAGATTTATGAAAAGGCAAGAAAGGAGAAGAATGCCCCGCAGATGCTGAAGGCGTATCTTTCGCGGGTGGAATGTCAGGTGGGGCTGACACCGGACAGTTTGCAGCGTGAACTTTTTCGATTGAATGCATGGGCTGTAGAGGAGAAAGATCCTTTGCAGAAAGCCGTGTTGTCGTTTCTGGCTGGATACTATAAGTTAGAATCCGCTCCTCAGGAAGTGGACAGCGCATTGTATTATTTTGACCGGGCAGTAAAGGATAAAGAGGTCTTGCTGGACGTAGCTACGACCGATTTTCGTCCGATGGCTGAACAGGGCAAATGGAGCCAGCGCTATTTCGGTGACAATATGTACGATTTGCTGCTACGCCAGTCTATCTTTCAACTTCTATGGAATGGAGGAGGAAGTAAGGCCGTACAGTTGGCTGTATTCGACAAGTATGAAAAGCTGATTGCACAATACGAGGAAGCAGGAAATCGTAACGCGGAATTATTGGCACGTTTAGAGCGATTGATGTACTGGCAGCGTAATGGATGGAGGTATCCGCAACAGCTGTCGGACGAGCAGGTGCTGGAGCAATTGCAGGCGTGGGCAAAAGCCTATGACGGAGTAGATGCCTGTGCGGCGTTGTATGTGTCGTGGGCTGATTTCTATCATCAGAAACAAGATTTCGTGTCCGAAATGAAGGTGATAGAAGAAGGAATAAAACGGTATCCTTCTTCAGAATTCACGGCCGATTTGAAGGATAAGCAGCGCATAGTGTGCATGCCGTCACTTTCGGTGCAGGTAACTCATCCTTATCCGCAGGCAGAAGCGGAACTTCGTGTTACTAGCAAGAACCTGAAAGGGGCGACGCTGGAATGGTATAGGCTGAACCTGAAGGCTTCTTCTTCTGTGTTTGCACGGAATCTGGAGTATGCGGACCTGATAAAGAAGTACGGTACATTAGTGGATAAAGTGCGGTTGAACTTGCCGGATACTCCCACGTACAAGGATACGGTTTCTGTGCTGACCAGCCGGATGCCCGAGGCGGGGATTTACATATTGAAATTAATTCCCGACGGCTATCAGGATAAAATGGGATACGATGTGGTGCATCTGTCTGCACTGCAGGTGGTTTCTTTCCCGATGGAAGGAAGGCAGACGGAGTGTCATGTGGTAGACCGTAAGACAGGAAAGCCGGTCGCAGGGGCAGAGTTGGTGTTCTATTCCATTCCTGTGCCGGGAAATTATACCTTATATAAGACGTTTAAGACTGATAAGCAGGGCAAGGTCGTAGTGCCGGACATGAAAGAATCATTGTGGATGCATGCACGTGCAGGCAAGGATGAGTTTATGCAGGTGGCATACTGGTCCAGAAGGGTGTTGTCGACGGTCAATGACAGCAAGAAGAAGGTGGACCGCATGGATTTGTTTACCGACCGTGCGTTGTACCGCAAGGGGCAGACGGTGTACGTGTCCGGAGTGGCTTATACGCAGGAAGGAGATAGTGTGGAGGTACGCAAAGATGCAGCCATCTGGCTGGCTTTGCGGGATGCCAATAACCGGGAGATAGCTCGGAAAGAATTGACTACGGATGACTTCGGCGCATTTTCAGCGGAATTCCAGTTGCCTTCGGAAACATTGGCTGGCATGTTTCGGGTAGAATCGGATAAGGCTTCCTGTTATATCCGAGTGGAAGAATACAAGCGTCCGACGTTTGAAGTCACCTGGAAGGAAGTGCAGGAAGCTTACACGATGGGGGATTCCTTACAACTGGAAGGTACGGCGAAAAAGTTTTCTGGTGCACCGTTGCAGGGCGGTAAGGTGCGTTATACCTTGACCCGTTCAAAGGCTTGGTTCTGGCGGAACATGGCAGGAGAACAACAGTTGGCAGAAGGTGAACTGATGACTTCAGCCGACGGAACATTTGCGGTGAAGGTTTGTCTGGAACATCCGGATACGGAAGTCTCCTTGGGCTGGGACGGATTCTATCGTTATCAGGTGAAGGTGGAAGTGACGGATGTGGCCGGAGAAACGCAGGAAGGTGTACTGGTGCTTCCAGTGGGTGAACATGCCATCGGATTACAGATAAAGGGATTGGCCGGAAAAGTGGCTCGTGAGAAACTGGATAAGATGCAGGTGCAGGCCTTGAACATGCAGCAACAGCCTGTAGCATTGGATGTGGTCTGCTCGCTTTATGCATTGGATGCGGCTGGAAAGAAGCAACAAACAGTATGGGTGGATACGGTGAAATCCGGACAGCCTTTCCTGCCGGAAGCATGGAAGAAGTTGGGCTCTGGAAAATACTTGCTGGAGGTAACCGCCAGTGATGAGCACGGGCGTCCTTGTCGTGCAGCGCAGGAGTTTGTACTCTTTTCGTTAAAAGACCGGGTTCCTCCGGTAAAGACTGTGGAATGGTTCTATCAGGACGGTACACAGTTGAAGGAAACGCAGCCGGTGACCTTGTATGTGGGCAGCAGTGAAAAGAATGTACATTTGTTCTATCATGTGTACAGTGGCAACCGGATGCTGGTTTCAGACTCGTTTGTGCTGAACGAGGAAATCCGTCCGTTTGATTATACGTGGCGACCGGAATACGGCGATGGAATCACTGTCAGCTTTGGGTTTATGAAAGACGGTATCTGGTATTCCAAGCAAGTGGCTTTGAAACGTCCGGTACCGGAGAAAAAACTGACATTGAAGTGGGAGGTCTTTCGTGACCGTTTGCGTCCGGGTACAGAAGAAACCTGGACCATGCAGATTCTGGATGCGGCAGGTAAACCGGCGGATGCCCGTCTGCTGGCTACCTTGTATGATGCTTCGCTTGACCGTCTGTGGGATAATCCGTGGAATTTCCAGTTGGGCTTCAGCCGGTATACTCCTTCAGTCATGCCGTTTATTCAATCAGTGAACAGCATCGCGATGGCTTATTCGCCTTTCTATACTTATTCATTGTCTTCTGTATATACTCCTGACAACTGGCAGTTGTATAGCCGGCTGTGGATTCCTTCTTTGCGTCAGTATAGAACCTTCTCTCGAAACGGTCTGATGGTACGCGGGGCAGGAATCATGATGAAGGCTGCGGCTGCAGCACCAGATGTCATGAGGGCGGATGAGGCTTTGAATGCGCAGGCGGGATTCACACAGGACGATGGAGTGGCAGAAGTAGAACTTCAGTCTGAAACGGTTTCTTTGGAAACGGAACAGACAATGACTTTACGTGAGAATTTTGCAGAAACGGCTTTCTTCTATCCTGATTTGCGTACAGATACAACCGGCACCGTGCGATTGGTATTTACCGTACCAGATGCATTGACGCAGTGGAGGTTCAGAGGCCTGGCACATACACGCCGCATGGATTACGGACTCCTGCAGGCAGAAACCCGGACCGAAAAACCGTTTATGATTCAGCCTAACTTGCCTCGTTTCCTTCGTAGAGGAGATGAGACCTCACTGGCAGCTTCTTTGATCAATCTGTCAACGGAAGAGGTGAAAGGGGCGGTACGCCTGGAATTGGTGAATCCGATGGATGAAAGTGTGGTGTATCAGGCAGTGCAGGATTTTCAGGTGAAAGCAGGAGAAACGGGCAATGTACGTTTTACTTTTCCGGTAAATATGGATGGCGAGGTCTTGATTTGCCGGATGAAGGCGGAAGCTGGCGAGTTTAGTGACGGAGAACAGCATTATCTTCCTGTGCTGACTGACAAGCAATGGATGACGGAAACCTTGTCCTTGCAGGTGAAAGGCGGGGAATCTCAGGAAGTGAACCTGGAGGATTTGTTTAACGGACAGAGCAAGACAGCCCAGAACCGGCAGCTGACCATCGAACTGACTTCTACTCCGATATGGTATGCCGTGCAGGCACTTCCGGTAGTAGGGAATCCGCAGCAGGATGATGCGTTCTCCTGGGCTTCGGCTTACTACGCTAATGCGGTAGCACGGAAAATTGTGGAACTGAATCCGCAGATTCAGCCTGTGTTTGAAGCTTGGAAAAAGCAGGGAGTAAAGAAAGAGACGTTGTGGAGTGAACTGGAGAAAGACCAGGAACTGAAAAGCTTGTTGCTGGCCGAAACGCCTTGGCTGGCTCAGGCGGCAGATGAACAGGAGCAGAGACAACGGATTGGATTGTTGTTCGACCTGAATACGATGAATTACCGTATGGGACAGACCGTGGAGAAATTGAAGGCCTTGCAAAAAGCGGATGGAAGCTGGAGCTGGTTCAATGGCATGCAGGGAAGTCGGCTGGTTACTACACAGGTGGTAGAACTGCTGGCTCGTCTGAAATCCATGCATATCATGGCGGATGCGCAAGTGGCTGGCATGTACTTGAAAAGCTTGAATTACTTGGAAAATGCCTTCTGTCAAGAATATGAGAACCTGAAGAAGGATGAGGCTCGTAAGAAAAGCCCGCAATGGCCAAGTGAACTGGCGGTAAGGTATCTGTATATTACATCGCTGGATGCGGTGGCAGGAGAAAAAATAAACAAGGCAGCAAAGGAATACATGACCTCTAAGCTGGAAAACCGTTCTGCTACCTATTCCATTTATGAAAAGGCATTGATTGCCCGGATTCTGCAGGCACAGGGAAAATGTGCGCAGGCAGAAATACTGGTACGTTCGATAAAGGAATATACGGTAGTGACACCGGAAATGGGACGTTATTTTGATACGCCGAAAGCCGGATACGCATGGAACGGTTACCGCATTCCGACGCAGGTGGCTGCCATGGAAGCTATTCAGTGTGTGGAGAAGGATGAAAAGATGCTGGAGGAAATGAAACTCTGGTTGCTGAAGCAAAAGCAGGTGCAGTGCTGGAATACACCTTTGGCTACGGCGGATGCGGTGTATGCCTTGCTGTCAGATGGCATGGCATTGACGGAGTCCGGACAGATGCAGGCGGTGGCAGGCAATGTCACACTGGAAACTCCGAAAGACGGACTGGGTTGTATCAGTCATACGTTAAGTGGAGCAGAGACGGAGGTGAAGACGTTGACCGTAAGTCATGCGGGAAAAACTGCCGGATGGGGGGCTGTATATGCACAATATCTGGAAGATATGGACCGTGTGAAGGCATTTGAAGGAAAGGGTCTGCAAGTTTCACGTGAGTATATATATAAAGGTAAGACCTTGTCTGCCAAAGAAAAGTTGCAGGTAGGCGATAAACTGACAGTACGCTTGACCCTTCGTACCGATCGGGATATGGATTTCGTCTGTCTGAAAGACGAACGTGCAGCTTGTATGGAACCAGTGCGACAAATTTCAGGCTACGAATGGTCCGATGGTCTGGGACGGTATCGGGTAAGTGGTGATGCAGCGACGACCTTCTTTATGGATCACTTGCGGAAAGGAACTTACGTCATTGAATATGAAGTGCATGTAGACCGTTCTGGAGTATATCAGGCAGGTGCATCGGAAATACAGTCAGTATACGCCCCTGAGTTTGGCAGTCATACGGGAGGACATACACTTTATGTAGAATAAAAGTAAGTCCGAACTGAAATTTCAGTTCGGACACTTTTACAAGTTTCCGGGAGTTGAGAGAAAATAAATTTTCAGACTTGATTTTGCTTGTTTCCGTTTTCTCCCTATCTTTGTTTCCGTAATTTAGAAAGAATAAAATCAATGAAACGAATATATACTCTTCTTTTTGTGTGCTTTGTTGCTTGTATGTCCTTATGGGCTCAGCCTAAAATCTCCTTTGATATGACAACTAAGGATTTGGGCTACGTGTTGTGGCGTACTCCGGCAACCGTGACTTATCAGTTTACCAATACGGGAGACAAACCGTTGGTTATATCCAATGTGACGACCTCCTGTGGATGTGCCAAGGCACAATGGACAGAAGAACCAGTACCTGCCGGAGGAAAAGGAAAGATTACGGTAGTGTTCGATGCAGAAGCCATCGGGCATTTCTATAAAGACGTGGGTGTGTATTGCAATGCAACTTCTATGCCCATTTATTTGGACTTTAACGGAGAGGTGACGGCCGATGCCAAGAACTATTCCTTTACGCATCCTTATGCTATCGGTGCCATCCGGTTGACCCAGGATGAACTGGACTTTAAGTCTGTTAATAAGGGAGACCGTCCGGTTATTGAATTGTTGGTGGCCAATACTTCCAACAAGGCCTATTCGCCCGTGCTGATGCATCTTCCTCCTTATCTGGAGGCTAAGGCGGTGCCCGAAAAATTGGGACGTGGAAAGACGGGTAAGATTCTGGTGACACTGGATTCTGAGAAATTGCCGAAATTAGGCATTACACGCGCTTCTGTCTATCTGTCCCGCTTTCCGGGCGATAAAGTCGGCAGTGAGAATGAGATACCTGTATCTGTGGCGCTGCTGCCTGATTTCTCCAAACTGACAGAACAGCAGAAAAACAACCCTCCTCAGATTACGTTGTCGGCCAAGGAATTGGAATTTGTGGATTTGAAACCCAATCAAAAGAAATCACAGACGATTGTCATTTCAAATACCGGCCGTTCTGACCTGAATATTCAGGATATGCAGGTGTTCAGCATGGCTTTGGCCGTGAAGCTGAAAAAGAGAGTCTTGAAACCGGGTGAATCGACCAAGATGAAGATTACTGTTCTGGCACAGAATCTTCACCGTGTGAAAGGTACGCCCCGTGTCCTGATGATTACCGATGATCCTAACCAACCGATGATTACCATCCGTGTGAAAGCCCGGCTGAAATCGTCCGAAAAATAAAAATCTTTATGGAACACCCCGAAAACAACGAAGCTTATAAGGGGTTAACTGTGAACCAGGGAGTGGAACAACCCTCCATTGTTAATCCTTATCTGAATCTGAGAAAGAAGCCCAAACGTCGTCAGTATTCTGCTGCCGAGTATGTGGAAGGTATCGTGAAAGGTGATGTGACCATGCTGAGTCAGGCGGTCACGCTGGTAGAAAGTGTCAAGCCGGAGCATCAGGTGCTGGCACAGGAGGTCATTGAAAAATGCCTCCCTTATTCGGGTAACTCCATCCGTATCGGTATCAGCGGAGTGCCCGGTGCCGGAAAGAGTACGTCGATTGATGTGTTCGGTCTGCATGTGCTCGAAGAGAAAGGAGGAAAATTGGCTGTGTTGGCCATAGACCCCAGCAGCGAACGTTCCAAAGGAAGTATTTTGGGTGATAAGACTCGAATGGAAAAGTTGTCGGTGCATCCTAAATCCTTTATCCGTCCCAGTCCTTCGGCGGGTTCATTGGGCGGTGTAGCACGTAAGACTCGTGAAACCATCATCTTGTGTGAAGCTGCCGGATTTGATAAAATCTTTGTCGAAACTGTGGGAGTAGGTCAGAGTGAAACTGCCGTACATTCCATGGTAGACTTCTTCCTGCTGATTCAACTGGCCGGTACGGGCGATGAGTTGCAAGGCATCAAGCGCGGTATCATGGAAATGGCTGATGGTATCATTATCAACAAAGCCGATGGAAACAATGTAGAGAAGGCACAGTTGGCGGCTACACATTTCCGTAATGCACTCCATCTTTTCCCGGCTCCCGAATCCGGATGGACTCCTCAGGTACTGACATATTCCGGATTCTATAATATCGGTGTCAAGGAAATCTGGGATATGGTGTATGCCTACATCGATTTTGTCCGCAAGAACGGTTACTTTGAATACCGTCGGAACGAGCAGGCCAAATACTGGATGTATGAGACCATCAATGAGCATTTGCGCGACAGCTTCTATCAGAATCCAGAAATTGCTTCCTTGCTTCCCTTGCAGGAAAAAGACGTGCTGGAAGGACGGGCCACATCTTTCTCGGCAGCCAGAAAATTGCTGGAAATGTACTTCTCCGGATTAAAACAGGAGTAATGTATAAATATTCAAAAACTTGCTTATCTTTTTGGACTTAATAAAAATAAGGAAGAAATATAAGGGTAATATGCCTTATGAAATGAATTAATATGTAACTTTGCGAACTAATTTTCAAGAAATGATGCAAAGTGAAATTAAACCTATCATAGAGGTAAAGGGTGTATCCAAGTTTTTTGGTGAAAAAACAGCCTTGGATAATATCAATTTATCCATCAAAAAGGGAGAGTTTGTAACGATCTTGGGTCCTTCGGGTTGCGGCAAGACAACCTTGCTGCGTCTGATAGCGGGATTCCAGACTGCTTCGGAAGGCGTTATTCGTATTGCAGGGGAGGAGATTACCCAGACTCCTCCTCACAAGCGTCCTGTCAATACGGTTTTTCAGAAATATGCCTTGTTTCCTCATTTGAATGTGTATGATAATATCGCTTTTGGCCTGAAACTGAAAAAGATGCCAAAGGATACGGTACTTAAAAAAGTAAAGGCCGCCTTGAAAATGGTGGGCATGACTGATTATGAGTATCGTGATGTCAATTCGCTTTCAGGCGGACAGCAGCAGCGTGTGGCCATTGCCCGTGCCATTGTGAACGAACCGGAGGTGTTGTTGCTGGACGAGCCGCTGGCTGCGCTTGACCTGAAGATGCGTAAAGACATGCAGATGGAGTTGAAGGAAATGCACAAGACGCTGGGCATTACCTTTGTATACGTGACGCACGATCAGGAAGAAGCCCTGACATTGAGTGATACCATCGTGGTGATGAGTGAGGGACGTATCCAGCAGATTGGTACCCCTACTGACATCTACAATGAGCCGATTAACTCGTTCGTGGCCGACTTTATCGGAGAAAGTAATATCCTGAACGGAGTCATGGTGAAAGATAAGTTGGTACATTTCTGTGACCGTGACTTTGAATGTGTAGACGAAGGCTTCGGTGAAAACACACCGGTGGATGTGGTGATTCGTCCGGAAGATTTGTATATCTTCCCGGTGTCGGATATGGCACAGCTTCGTGGTACCGTACAATCGTGCATTTTTAAGGGAGTACACTATGAAATGGTGGTATTGTGCCACGGTTATGAGTTTGTGGTACAGGATTACCATGCTTTCGAGGCCGGAACCGAAGTGGGTATGCTGGTCAAGCCGTTTGATATTCACATCATGAAGAAAGAGCGTATCTGCAATACCTTTGAAGGAAAGCTTATTGATGCGACTCATGTGGAATTCTTGGGTTGTGAGTTTGAATGCGCGCCGGTGGATTTGCAGAAAGTGCCGTTGGGTGATGTGCTGGTAGATGTAGATTTCGGAAAAATCAACTTGCTGGATAATGAAGAAGATGGTATGCTGACCGGAGAAATCAAGTTCATTTTGTATAAAGGAAACCATTACCATCTGACGGTATGGTCAGACTGGGATGAGAATGTGTTTGTCGATACGAACGATGTATGGGATGATGGAGACCGTGTGGGTATTTCCATTGCTCCTGAAGATATTCGGGTACGTGTAAAACAGGAGGGACGATGAATAAACTGCGTTTGTTTTTTCTTTCACGCCGAAGTTGGACACTTCCTTATCTCATTTTCTCTATCATTTTTGTGATTGTTCCGCTTCTGCTGATTGTGGTATATGCATTTACCGATGATGCAGGTCGTATGACACTCGAAAACTTCCGGAAGTTCCTGGCACATCCGGAAGCAGTCAATACCTTTATTTATTCCATTGGTATAGCCATACTGACTACGATAGGTTGTATCGTGTTGGGATATCCGGCAGCCTGGATTTTGAGCCGCAGTAACTCAAGCTATTCGCGTACGCTGATTCTGCTGTTTATCCTGCCGATGTGGGTCAACATTCTGATACGTACGCTGGCTACCGTAGCATTGTTCGACTTTGCCAGTCTGCCTTTAGGAGAGGGAGCGTTGATATTCGGAATGATTTACAACTTCATCCCTTTCATGATTTATCCGATTTACAATACCCTTCAGAAGATGGACCCGAGTTATGTGGAAGCAGCTCAGGATTTGGGAGCTAATTCTTTTCAAGTATTCTGGAAGGTGGTATTCCCTCTGTCCATGCCCGGAGTGGTGAGCGGCATCATGATGGTGTTCATGCCGACTATCTCTACCTTTGCCATTGCAGAATTGCTGACCATGAACAACATCAAGTTGTTTGGTACGACTATTCAGGAGAATATCAACAACAGTATGTGGAACTATGGAGCAGCTCTTTCCTTGATTATGCTGTTCCTGATTGCGGCCACTTCACTCTTTAGTTCTGATGAGAAGAGTGATTCAGAGAAAGGAGGACAGGTATGGTAAAGAAAGTGCTGATGCAGACCTATCTTTGGGTATTGCTGTTTTTGTTGTATGCTCCGATATTGATTATTGTGATTTATTCGTTTACGGATGCAAAGGTACTGGGAAACTGGACAGGTTTTTCGCTGAATTTATATCGTTCGCTTTGTAATACCGGTGCGCATCATTCGTTGATGAACGCACTGATAAATACAGTGGCCATTGCCTTTATCGCTGCTACAGTATCTACTTTGCTTGGAAGTGTAGCTGCTATCGGAATTTATAATCTGAAAGCTCGCAGTCGGAAGACCATGGGATTTATCAATACCATTCCTATATTGAACGGAGATATTATTACTGGTATTTCCTTGTTCCTGTTATTTGTGTCATTAGGCATTACGCAGGGATTTACAACTGTGGTACTGGCACACATCACCTTCTGTACTCCGTATGTGGTGCTGAGTGTGTTGCCGCGCCTGAAACAGATGAATCCGAACTTGTATGAGGCTGCACTCGATTTGGGAGCTACTCCTATGCAGGCTTTGTGGAAAGTGATTATTCCGGAAATCCGTCCAGGAATGCTAAGCGGATTCCTGCTGGCACTGACTATTTCTATCGACGATTTTGCAGTAACGGTGTTTACCATCGGAAATCAGGGACTGGAAACACTTTCTACCTATATTTATGCCGATGCCCGAAAGGGTGGGCTTACGCCGGAGCTTCGTCCGCTGTCGGCTGTAATTTTTGTGGTGATACTGGTGCTGCTGATTATTATTAACCGTAGAGCTGACAAAGCAAAGAATAAATGAAACAGAAGATGAAAAGGTGGAACTGGTGGGTGGCTTTGTGTGTATGCTGTCTGTTGACGGGATGCTACAATGCCGATGAATCGCGCGAAAATGTGCTCAAGGTGTATAACTGGGCTGACTACATTGGCGAAGGTGTATTGGAAGATTTCCAGGAATATTATAAGGAGCAGACAGGAGAAGATATCCGTATTGTATATCAGACGTTTGACATCAACGAAATCATGCTGACAAAAATTGAAAAAGGGCATGAAGACTTTGATGTGGTGTGTCCTTCGGAGTATATTATCGAACGAATGCTGCACAAAGGCTTGTTGCAGCCCATTGATACGGTCTTTGCTCATTCGCCCAATTACATGAACGGAGTGGCCCCCTATATCCGGCAGCAGATTGATAAACTGACAGTGGATGGAGATTTACCGGCCAGCCGTTATGCCGTGTGTTATATGTGGGGTACGGCCGGACTGCTTTACAACAAGCAGTTTGTGTCAGAAAAGGATCTGAAGTCGTGGGGATGCCTGTGGGAGAAACGTTTTTCCGGCAAGATTCTGATGAAGGACGCCTACCGTGATTCGTACGGCATGGCTCTGCTGTATGCGCATCGCGAGGATTTGAAAGACAGTACCCGCAGTGTTTCCGATTTGATGAATGACTATTCGCCAGCTTCGATGGATTCGGTGGAGAAATATCTGAAACTGTTGAAACCGAATGTGGCTGGATGGGAGGCTGACTTCGGTAAGGAAATGATGACCAAGGGGAAGGCCTGGATGAACATGACCTGGAGTGGAGACGCACAGTGGGCCATGGAAGAAGCGGCCACAGTAGGGGTAGACCTTGGATATACCATTCCGGAAGAAGGTAGCAACGTGTGGTACGACGGATGGGTGATTCCTAAGTATGCCAAGAATCCTAAGGCAGCCAGTTTTTTTATCAACTTCCTTTGCAGGCCGGATATTGCCTTGCGTAACATGGAAGAGAACGGGTATGTGAGTGCCATTGCTGCTCCGGAAATTTTAGAGGCTTGTATTGATTCTACCCTGGACACGGAAGTCGATGCCAGCTATTTCTTCGGTCCGGAGGCACAGAAGGTGAAGCTGCGTAACACACAGTATCCCGATAAGTCTGTGATAGCCCGTTGTGCCATGATACGTGACTTTGGAGACAAGACGGTAGATGTGTTGGAAATCTGGTCGCGCGTGAAAGGAGACAACCTGAATAGCGGGATTGTGATTCTGATTCTTTTGGTCGTGGTAGGGCTGAGTGCCTGGCAGATTCGCCGTCGTTGGATACGTTATAAACGTCATAAACGTACGCATCGCAGAAACAGGCGGAGAAAATGAAATATAAGAGAAAAAGGAAAAACAGCATATAAAAATCCCCCTTCAAAAGACGTTTAAATGCTTTTTGAAGGGGGATTCTTTATATGGAATGTTCTGTTAGATTGACAGTTCGTTCAATACGTTAACCAGTTCGCGGTCGATAGGTTTGTCGTTCTTGATAGCCTTGGCAAACGGAACGTACACAATCTGATCGTTCTCAATACCAATCATGACGTTGCGCTGACCTTCCATCAGGGCCTGAATGCTGGCTACTCCCATACGGCTGGCAATGATACGGTCGTGTGCGGTCGGGCGTCCACCACGCTGCAAGTGTCCTAAAATAGTTACACGTACGTCGTATTGCGGATATTCGTTCTTCACACGTTCTGCATAATGCATGGCTCCTCCGGTGATTTCACTTTCAGCTACCAGTACGATAGAACTGCTCTTTGATTTGCGGAAACCGTTGTTGATGAATTCTTCCAGCTGGTCCACTTCCGTATTGAATTCCGGAATGATGGCAGCTTCGGCGCCTGCAGCAATGGCACCGTTTAATGCCAGGAAGCCTGCGTCGCGTCCCATTACTTCCACAAAGAACAAACGTTCGTGTGAAGTAGCGGTATCACGTATTTTATCTACTGCATCCAAAATTGTATTCAGGGCGGTGTCATATCCGATGGTCGTGTCCGTACCATACAAGTCATTGTCGATGGTACCGGGCAATCCGATACAAGGTACATCAAATTCTTGAGCCAGCAGGCGGGCACCGGTCAACGAACCGTCACCACCAATGATTACCAGTGCATCGATACCTTCACGTTTCATAGTTTCATAAGCTATCTGACGGCCTTCCGGTGTACGGAACTCCTGGCAGCGAGCTGTTTTCAGGATGGTACCTCCTAATTGTATGATATTGCTGACATTTTCAGTCTTGAATTCCTTGATTTCTCCTGTAATCAATCCTTTATACCCACGGTAGATACCTTTAACTTGTAATCCGTTGTAGATGGCAGAGCGGGTGACTGCACGGATTGCGGCGTTCATGCCGGGAGCATCTCCTCCGGATGTAAGAATACCAATACATTTAATAGTTCCCATAATTGTTAGTTGTTAGTTTGATTTTTATGAAGCAAAAGTACAAATATGAATTTATATTGTAACTGATTTTCTTCTTTATTATTCGTTCATTATAACTTTTTTACACGCTTCCATCAGCCATTTAGGGGTAGAAGTGGCTCCACAGATTCCAATGGAATGTGCATGTGACAATAAGGCCTTGTCAATCTCTTCCGGTTTATCAATCTGGTAAGAGTTGGGATTGACCTTTTTGCATTCCTGAAAGAGAATTTTTCCGTTGGAGCTCTTGTGTCCGCAGACGAAGAAAACTAAGTCGTGACTGGCGGCGAACTCCCGGATGTGCGGCATGCGGTTGGCCACCTGACGGCAGATGGTGTCGAAGTACTGGAAGGAAGCTTCCGGTGAAATGTGAGCCTCGATGTAGGACACAATCTGGCGGAATTCGTCGAGCGACTTGGTTGTCTGCGAATACAGGCGGATGTCTTTGTTCATGTCCAGTTTGCTGACTTCTTCCAGCTTCTCGATGACGATGGCTTTGCCTTCGGTCTGACCGACCAGCCCCAACACTTCCGCATGGCCGTTTTTCCCGTAAATGACAATCTGTCTGTCTTTGTCGTGGGGAGTGGTATCATATTCCTGTTTGATTCTTTTTTGCAGGCGCAGCACTACCGGACAAGTGGCATCGATGATTTCGATGTGGTTTTTCCGGGCCAGTTCGTAAGTCTCAGGAGGTTCTCCATGTGCTCTTAATAAGACCTTTACATTCTTCAGTCGGGCAAACTCTTCGTGGTTAATGGTAATCAATCCCATTTCCTTCAGTCGCTCACATTCCTGCCCGTTGTGTACAATATCCCCCAGGCAATACAGCGGTTCGCCCTTTGCCAGTTCTTCTTCTGCCTTTGAAATGGCGGTGGTTACCCCAAAGCAAAAACCTGAATCCTTGTCTATTTCAATGTGATGCATGTGCAGCTTTTTCAAATTGTTCTTTCAACCATTCTTTTTGTTCGGCAATGGTCAGGTGACTGTTGTCCAGTAAAATCGCGTCGTCTGCCTTGCGCAGGGGACTTACTGCCCGGCTCTGGTCAATGCGGTCGCGTTCTTCCACGTTGTGAAGAATTTCCTCGAACGAAGCATCTTGACCTTTGGCCTTCAGTTCCTCGTAGCGGCGCTGTGCGCGGATTTCGGCAGAGGCTGTCACGAAAATCTTCAGTTCCGCATTCGGGAATACGGCTGTTCCGATGTCTCTTCCGTCCATCACGATTCCTTTTTCCTTGCCCATTTCCTGCTGTTGCTGAACTAAGGCCTTGCGCACAAAGTCGAGTGCTGCCACCGGACTGACATGTGAGGAGACTTCCATGGTACGGATGCGTTCTTCCACGTTCTTTCCGTTAAGGAAGGTCATGGGGCGCTGGGTTTCCGGGTTGAGTTGGAAGGAAATCTGGATTTGTTCCATCTGCTGGCGGAGAGCTTCCTCCTGGATGCTTCCGTCGGCATTGAACAATCCGTTCTCCAGACAATACAATGTAACGGCCCGATACATGGCGCCGCTGTCTATATAGATGTATCCGATTTCTTTGGCTAAGTCTTTAGCCATGGTACTTTTCCCGCAGGAAGAGAATCCGTCGATAGCAATAATAATTTTTTTCATGTTTTGGCTTCGATAAAATAGATTTCGCATTGACAAAGATAGTGTAAATCCTTTGTATATCGGATGTTTTGGGTAAAGTTTTTAGAATCTCTTCCTTATAATATAAGGTAGAAATTCGTTTGGGATTCCAGGGATGAAAAAACGTTGTGCCACTAATATGGATACCTGTTTGTGCTTTTTACGTTTCCTTTCTGGAAAACCTATGTTGCTCATGACCGAAACGTAGGTTTTCCCTGCGTGAACCCTACGTTTCCACACTGGGAAACATAGAACACGTAAGGCGATATGCTGATTATTTCAAGTGCGGAATAAAAAATATGCATTGTTTTACATTATTTTTATGTTGGGGTGTCGGAGTTTCGGGGAATTATGCTACCTTTGCCACGTATAGAGTATTAACCTTTAATAAACACATTTATGGAAGTCAAGAAATCGCCGAAAGCGGACCTCGAGGGCAAAAAGACCACGTGGTTATTGGTAGGTTTCGTACTGATCTTGGCAGCGATGTTTGTAGCGTTCGAATGGACAGAACGTGACAAGCAGGTCACTACCGATACCGGTATCACCGAACCAATCTTTGAAGAGGAAATGATTCCTATCACTGAACAGGAAGAACAGAAGCAGGCACCTCCTCCTCCTGAAGCTCCGAAAGTGGAAGAAGTTCTTCAGATTGCAGAAAATGATGCAAACGTAGAAGAATCTACTATCCAGTCAAGTGAAGAAAACAACCAGGCTGTGGAAATCAAGTATGTACCGGTTGAAGTAGAAGAAGAAGAACCGGAAGAACAGCAGATTTTCCAGGTGGTAGAAGAAATGCCGGAATTCCCGGGTGGTATGGCTGAATGTTTGAAGTTCATCGGTAAGAACATCAAATATCCGACTATCGCACAGGAAAATGGTGTACAAGGACGTGTAATCATCCAGTTCGTCGTAAATCAGGATGGTTCTATCGTTGACCCGGTGGTTATGCGTAGTGTAGACCCGTACTTGGATAAGGAAGCACTCCGTGTGATCAAGATGATGCCGAAATGGAAACCAGGTAAGCAGCGTGGTAAAGCTGTACGTGTAAAATATACCGTGCCTGTAACCTTTAAGTTGCAGTAATCTATTGACCGTTATAATAAAGTGAAGGCTGCATTTTTGCAGCCTTTCTTTTTTTCTCTTATCTTAAATTACATTTCCATGAAACAACAGACAAGCGAACAATTGTTACAGCAGATTCACGAATATATCGGAAACCTTTCTTATATGCGGGAGCCGATGGGACTTTATGATCCGATAGAGTATGTATTGGGGTTGGGCGGAAAGCGTTTGCGTCCGGTGCTGATGCTATTGGCTTATAATTTATATAAGGAAGATGTGAATCGTATCTTTTCACAGGCAGCAGGCATTGAAACCTATCATAACTTTACTTTGCTGCATGATGACCTGATGGATAAGGCGGATATGCGACGCAACAAGCCTACGGTACATAAAAAATGGGATGAGAATACGGCTATCCTTTCCGGAGATGCGATGCTGATTCTTGCTTACCAGTTCATGATGAAGGAATGTCCGCTTGAATGTGTAGAACGCGTGATGGAAGTGTTTGGCCGTACCGCCCTTGAGGTGTGTGAAGGACAGCAGTGGGACATGGAGTTCGAGCATCGTCTGGATGTGACGGTCGACGAGTATATTGAAATGATTCGTCTGAAGACTTCCGTGTTGCTTGCGGCAGCCTTAAAAATTGGTGCCATCTTGGGAGGTGCTCCCGAAAAGGATGCGCAATTGCTCTATGATTTTGGAATTAAGATGGGACTGGCTTTCCAGTTGCAGGATGATTACCTGGATGTGTATGGTGATCCGGCTGTCTTTGGAAAGAAGATTGGAGGAGATATTCTTTGCAACAAGAAGACCTTTATGCTGATTACAGCCTTGAGTCTGGCAGAAGGAGAAGATAAGGAAACGTTACTGAACTGGCTTCGTGCTACGGATTATGTGGCTGAAGAAAAAATTCAGTCGGTTACAGCTCTATATAATAAGGTAGGAGTTCCTGAACTTTGCAAGGCACGTATTGATGCCTATTATAAAGAGGGGCTGGAGTTGCTGGATAAGGTAAGCGTGGAATCTTCTTTTAAAGAAGAACTGAAGAAGTTTGTCTGTCATTTAATGGACCGTAAGCTGTAAAGATATGAACGCCCTGATTGATACTCATACCCATCTTTATACTGAAGAGTTTGATGCCGATCGTGAACTGGCGGTGATTCGTGCAGTCGAAGCAGGAGTGACCCGCTTGTATATGCCTAACATTGATGATACGACGGTAGAAGCTATGCTCAAGTTGTGTGAGGCGTACGATTGCTGTTATCCGATGATTGGTTTTCATCCCACATCGGTAGATGCCGGTTGGAAAGAACGCCTGGAAAAAGTGAAAGGTTATCTGACTTCCTCTCGTCGCTTTTATGGAATCGGCGAGGTCGGTATTGACTTGTATTGGGACAAGACCTTCCGTGAGGAGCAAATGATTGTATTTGAAGAACAGGTGAAGTGGGCGTTGGAATATGATTTGCCTCTGATTATACATTGTCGGGAAGCTTATCCGGAACTGCTGGAGGTATTGTCGGGTTACAAGCATACGGCCTTGCGGGGAATCTTCCACAGTTTCACGGGCACTAGTGAAGATGCAGAGCGACTATTGGAATATGATTCCTTTATGTTAGGAATAAATGGAGTGGTTACTTTCAAAAAAAGTATCCTTCCCGAAGTGTTGAAGAATGTGCCTTTGGAGCGCGTCGTGCTCGAAACCGATTCGCCATATTTGGCTCCGGTGCCTTATCGTGGCAAGCGAAATGAAAGTGCGAATTTGGTGAAGGTAGCAGAATATCTTTCTTTAATTTATGGAGTACCTTTGTCGGAAATTGCCTCTCGTACCACAGAAAATGCTTTAAAAGTCTTCACAAATGCGGAGAAAAGTTTTTAAAGTTTATTAATTTCGACTTCAAAAGTAAACTTTTGCAGGCTTGATGTTATGTAAGACGAAAAAAAAGAATACATTTGTGACTGAAATCAGCTCGGGGTACAAAAATGGCTGAAATGAGTCTCCGGTTGATGAAAAAAGGAGAGGTGCTCGAGTGGTTGAAGAGGCACGCCTGGAAAGCGTGTATA
>ERZ1027150.30-NODE-30-length-114520-cov-27.475770_pt1 | contig 114520 bp, 110 predicted proteins | sample MGYA00519276_ERZ1027150 | MGnify/ENA primary metagenome ERZ1027150 (study PRJEB26926, sample SAMN06164860) | human gut metagenome | biome: ENVO:00009003; feature: ENVO:2100002; material: ENVO:00002003 | host: Homo sapiens | place: USA | collected 2012 ... | reverse complement strand
CAAAACGGCGTACAGTCTCATCTGAATAGGTGATACCCTGTGGGTTGGAATATTTCGGAACACACCAGATACCCTTGATTGCCTCATCTTTGCTGACTAAATCTTCTACCATATCCATATCCGGACCGGTTGGCAGCATTGGTACATTAATCATTTCAATGCCAAAATATTCTGTGATGGCAAAATGTCTGTCATATCCCGGAACCGGACATAAAAATTTTACTTTATCTAATTTGCACCATGGAGTACTACCCATAACACCATGTGTCATGGAACGTGCAATCGTATCATACATGATATTTAAACTGGAGTTGCCATAGATAATGATATTGTCCGGATTACATTCTATCATATCTCCGATAAGCACTTTCGCCTCATGGATACCATCAAGCACACCATAGTTACGGCAGTCTGTTCCGTCTTCACAGGTCAGATCCACGTAAGATGCTAAAACATCCATCATTCCCATAGACAGATCTAACTGTTCCTGGGATGGCTTTCCTCTGGACATATCAAGTTTTAATCCACGCTGCTGGAACTTCTTGTACTCTGCCTCGAGTGATTTCTTTTCGGCTAACAGTTCTTCCTTTGTCATTTCCTGGTAAGATTGCATTGTTTGCTTCCTCCTCTTGGTTCGCTATACATTATTTATCATTCATGGGAATATTCCCCTTTGATCTTGTGGAAATATTCTCTGATCTGCTTTTCATAACCGTTTTCTGACGGTCTGTAAAACTTCCGGCCGGTCAGTCCGTCCGGCAGATACTGCTGCTCTACATAATGATTCGGATAGTCATGCGCATATTTATAGCCTACGCCGTGACCGAGCTTCGATGATGATTTGTAGTGGGCGTCCTGTAAATGTGGCGGAACCGGAGCTGTCATCGTATTTTTGACTGTCTCCATCGCCTCGCTGATCGCCGTAACGGCGGAGTTGCTCTTTGGCGCACTCGCCACATAGGTAACCGCCTGCGCTAAGATGATCTGCGCTTCCGGCATTCCAATACGTTCTACCGCCTGTGCCGCTGACGTTGCAACCACGAGTGCCATCGGATCTGCATTGCTCACATCCTCTGAGGCACAGATCATGATCCTTCTTGCAATAAACTTGATATCCTCCCCCGCATACAGCATCCGCGCTAAATAATAGACTGCCGCATCCGGATCGGATCCGCGCATACTTTTGATAAACGCAGATACGGTATCGTAATGGTTATCGCCGGACTTATCGTACTTTACCACACGCTTCTGGATACATTCGGAAGCAACGGAAAGCGTGATATGTATCAGACCGTCCCCGCTGCGCTCAGTTGTAAGGATTCCAAGCTCCACCGCAGTCAATGCGGCACGCGCATCACCATTTGAGATATCTGCAAGGAAATCTAAGGCATCCTCATCAATCACGGCATGGTATGCACCCATACCTTTTTGCGTATCATTTACCGCCCGCAAAATAAGAGTTTTGATATCCTCTTTTTCTAAGCTTTTCAGTTCAAAAATGATCGAACGGGAAAGAAGAGCCCCATTGACTTCAAAATAAGGATTCTCAGTCGTCGCACCGATTAAGATGATGGTTCCATCTTCCACGAACGGCAGAAGATAATCCTGCTGTCCCTTATTAAAACGATGGATCTCGTCGATAAACAGGATCGTCTTTTTTCCAAACATCCCCATGTTATTCTTCGCCTTAGCAATGACATCTTCCATGTCTTTCTTCCCGGCAGAAGTTGCATTCATCTGTAAAAATTCTGCGCTTGTGGAATTGGCAATAACCTTCGCAAGCGTTGTCTTTCCGGTTCCCGGAGGTCCATAGAGGATGATGGAGCTGAGCTTATCCGCCTTGATCGCACGGTACAGTAACTTGTCCTTCCCGATGATATGCTGCTGTCCGACCATCTCATCTAAAGTCGTCGGCCGCAGACGCGATGCAAGCGGTGACTCCGTCTCTTTTTTCTGTTCTCTCATATATTCGAATAAATCCATGTTTCAACCTGTCTTTCTGTTGCGTACATTTGCTCTTTTTGCATTTTTCATTCTGCAATCTTGCATTTTAAAGTTTAAAAAAACATTCTTTTGCAATAATTCCTGCAAATATGACAGATTCGCTTTTCAAAAATTCATTCATCTATTACCATACAGGAATTTTTCCGCTTTTGCAAGACGTAAAATTATTTTCTCTGTTCTGTATGTTTTTCCCTGAAAATCTGTCACCTTACTGTGCAAAAGCATGGACATACTTCTGAAATGTTTCTCCACGCTCCTCAAAGTTTTTAAAATAACCGTAAGATGCTGCTGCCGGTGAAAGGATACATGCGCCTCCCGGTTCGGTCATCTGTACTGCTGCTTCAACTGCCTGCTCTAAATCTTCCGCATAGACACAGTTCTCACAGTCGCCGACTTCCCCGAAAATACGTTTTCCGGATGCGTATGCACAGATAAACTGAAATTCTTTATGCTTCCTGATAAATGCGACCAGAAGATCATAATTAATTCCACGGTCCATACCCCCGATCAGGACCGTCTTTGCATCCGGAATACTCATCGCCGCATTGATGGCAGCCTCCGGGATCGTTGAAATCGAATCGTCATAATATCTGACGCCCCGATAAGTTCCGACATACTGCAGGCGGTGCGGCAGTCCTTCAAAGTCTGCCATGCTCTTTAACACAGCCTCTTTTTCGCATCCAAGCAGTTCTGCCACACGCTCCACAAACTGTGCATCATACTGATTATGCTCTCCGGCAAGTTTCAATTCATAATGCACACCTTTGGGCTGATGAAGCACTGTCCTTTGCGCCTTTGTATCGATCTGCGGTACATTTTCTCCCACAAAGAAATAATCTCCGCTCTTCTGATACGCCGCAATATGGCTCTTTGCCTCAAAATATTTTTCTACCGTTCCATAATAATCAAGATGCTCCTCATAGAGATTTAAAAAGATTGCAATGTGCGGTGACACATTCGTATGTGCAAGCTGATGGCAGGACATCTCATAAACAATAATCGTATCTTCTGTCACTTCCTCGAAATAATCAAGACAAGGCTGTCCAATATTTCCAAGCAGTAACACCGGTCTGCCGCTGCATGCCTTCAAAACAGTATAGAGCATTGCAGACGTCGTACTTTTCCCTTTGGTTCCGGTGATTCCTATTACCTGGTCACGAAACTGCTGTAAAAATAATTCTGTCTCTGAGGTATATTTTGGATTTTCCTCATTCATCACAATGCCAGGACTTTTTATGATAAAATCGTAATCATCCTCGTCGATCTCTTCTTTCTTCCCCTCAAATATATCCACGGACGCCGGTTTTACGCATCTCTGCAGAAAGTGCTCTGTCGCCTTTCCTTCTCTGCCGTAACCCCAGATCAAAATCCGTTTTCCATTCAACTCACTGATGATGTCCATCTTAATCTCCATTCCTGCCCGTTCCCCAGGGCATCTCTATTCCTGCTGTTTATGCCCGATTCATAAAATCCTTTAAAATCTCTAAGAAATGCTCCGGCACCTGGTTTTCGGATACCCACTCGGAAAGCATCTCATCTAACTCTCCCGGAGCAGCTTCGATCGTTTCTTTATAGCGCTCGGTTAAAAGACTCTTTCCACCGCGTGCAATAAATGTCTTTAATGCAACAAGGACTTCGCGTCTGGTTCCCACGCACTCAAACGGTTTGTTCTCCTCAATGCCGGTCAGCTCTCTAAAATCAAGATCAAGCGAATCTTTTTCCAACAGGTTCTCTCCGAAAATGTGCACCAGTTCTTCCTGTGATAAAAACGGAGTTAAAATGATATAGACAAACAGACATTTCGGGCAGTTGCAGCACCAGATTCCCTGTTTGCTTCCCGCATTACAGCTCCGGAATACTTCATGATAACTCTTACATTTTGAAAACAGCCATGCAATCTGCATCTCAGTGAGCGGACGTAAGAGACTGAAATAATGGATATCGGAATCTGTCACTTTCTTTATATATGATACAAAATCCTGCTCAAACTCAAAGCTCTTTGAATATTGATGGTTGACAAAAGAATCTTTTACCGTCGTCTCGTTTGCACTTGTCTCATTCGAAAGCACGATATAGCGGTTGCCACTCAAAAATGCTGAAATAAAGGATGAAAATGCAACGACTGCAGAGAACGGAATGTGTCCGTTTAAATATCCCTCTGCATTAAGTTCTAAAATCTTTTTGTCGAGAATACGTTTTGCAGCGTAGTCTCCCTGTTTGTGGTCACAGACTGCAATAACATTTTTTGTGGTCGCATTGCCATTGATACTGTAAGTAGTAATCTTTTCTCCCTTTAACACCTCAAGGGAAACCACGGAATCCTTTCCACCGCCGACAGACACCAGACATCCATCATAGGACTGTGTGTCATGCAATGGTGCGCACGCTTTGTCCTCACATTCGATCGTAACAAGATCCTCTTTTGAAACCACGATTCCATTGCGGTACATAAACTCGCCAAGTCCGTTGTAATATAACTTTTTCCACCATTTTTTCTGTTCTGCGGAAAGTGTTCCACACAAAATTTTTAACTGCTTCGGGCAGGCACATTTCCAGTAGCTGATTGTCTCTGCCATTCCAAGATGAAATGCAAGCGCCTTTAAGATTGTCTCATCCACGCGCTCCTTTGCCGGGAACTCCCACTTTGACTGAAATTCACACAGCCCCGGTATCTCAAAATGATACACGATCCGATATGCACTTTCGATATACTCTACGGAATAATCTTTATATAAAAAAGAATTGTATTGATTTCTGAAATCCTCAAACTTTGACAACGTAAATCCTCCATTCCGGACGCGATACGCCCCAGACCTATTTTTATTATATGAAATCATCATCTGCGATAAACATTATTACACAGCAGACTCTGAAATATCATAGCACACATCCTAGCAAAAGTCGATAGCGGAGGGACGCACAAACGGCGTTCACCAAAAAAGGAGTGGGCATTTCGCCCACTCCCTATACAGTCATACAATTAATTTTTCTTGCCAAGTGTTACAGAAATCGTCTGCTCCTGATACTCACCATTCGTAGAACGCTCAATCTTCACATCAACCGTTGTACCTGCTTTATAATACTCCATTGTAGATGAAAGTTCTTCCATGGAACCAATCTGTTTTCCGTCAAACTCTGTGATGATATCACCTTTCTGGATACCTGCCTGCTCTGCTGCCGAACCTCCGGTTACCTGTGCAACATAAACACCAGATGGCATGTTATAAGTTTTTGCAACATCATCTGTTACATCGACACCTGTGATACCAAGGTATGCGCTGTCAGACTCATCTACTTTTTCTTTCGTGATCAGATCATTGATAATCGGTGCTGCCGTATTGATCGGGATTGCATATCCAATACCCTCTACGGAAGTATCGGAATATTTTACAGAGTTGATACCGATAACCTCACCGTTTGCACTGAGTAATGCACCACCACTGTTACCAGGGTTGATTGCTGCATCTGTCTGGATCAGATCTGCAGTATAGCTTGTGTCACTCTCTGAATCACTGACAGATACCTGACGGTTCAATGCACTGATATAACCAACGGTTACAGACTGTCCATAACCAAGTGCGTTACCGATTGCGATACAGGAATTACCAACTTTTAAGCTGTCAGAATCACCAAGTGTGGCTACTTTAATATTATTCATCGTATCACTTTCAATGCTGCTTAACGCTACACGGATGACTGCAAGATCCGTAGAAGGAACTGTTCCTTTTACCTCTGCGCTGACTGTTGACTCATCATTAAATGTAACTGTCAGACTGTTTGCACCGTTTACTACGTGATTATTCGTTGCAACATAAAGATAATTATCATCCTGACTTACGATGATACCGGATCCACAGCTTGTGCTCTCATAAGTCTGTGGCATACCGCCCCAGAAACTCTGGTATTCGGTCTCGCTCACATTTGTGATTGCCACGATGGACGGCATTACGGATGATACGATGTCAGATACATCCGTTGCTACATAATTCGACGATGTGGAAGTTGCCTCCACCTTGTTGTCTGCTTTGGTCAGTGCATTCTGACTGCCGCTGTCTGATACTGCGGTTTCATCATTGCCAAATGCCTTGGACGATACAAGATGTACACCCTCAAATGCAGTGCCTGATACCAGTCCAAAGACTAACGCGATGGCTGCGCATTTTGCAAGTTTCGTTCCAAATCCACCCGGTTTTCTTTCTCTCTTTTTCTTTTGTTTTTTACCAGTCGTCTGTGCGTTCTGATAAAATGCACCGTTGGTATTCTGATATCCACCATTCTGGTAAGCACCGTTCTGCTGATATCCTGTGTTCTGGTATGTGCCATTCTGATATGCACTGCCCTGCTGATATCCTGCGTTTTGTGAATAAGAATTTGTGTTCTGATAAGAATTGTTGTACTGGTTTACGTTTCCTTCATTTGCATGTTCTGTCTGCTGATTGCTCTGGCTGCCGTTATTGTATGAATAGAAGGAATCCGAAGACCCATTCTGATTGTTGTTGTTATAATTGTTACCATCCATAACGATTTCTCCTTTCGTATTCGGAATTTCTTTTCCTTTTCTGATTATGAGTGTACAGAGAAATTGTGTTCTATTTGTGACAAAACAATCAAAAAATTATGTTTTCTTCTCAAATATAATTGATAACCTGATATAGCAGATTCCAAACGCCAAGACCTGCCACGATAGAATAATACAGATCTCTCCATTTCTTACCCGGCATTTTAAATGCCAGAACCAATATAATAAACATACACATCCAATCCGTCAGATAATAAACGCGCGCACCGGACGCATAGATCGTCGGTGAGAAATGCATGATCGCCTCACTTGCAATTCCGCCAAGCCACACCAGCATAAGGACTACGTTATGTTTTGAAACTTTCCATATCAAGATACAGGTAAACAAAAGTGCCGCGATCCACCAGCACATTGCAAACCAGTTTGCCGCCTGCATCTCTTCGATCCGCGGTACCTGCTCCAGCCGTACTGTAATATCTGCGATATGAAGACCACAGTCTGAAAACACCTTGATTCCGGCAAACGGCAGTAATGCAGCTGCAGAAAACAGTCCTGCAGCCGTCATACATGCCACATCTGATGCTTTTCTTTCATTTTTACATATAATATGCAGGATTCCCGCCAGCCAGATTCCAAACAGCAACAGGCGGTTTTCATTTGCAAAAGAAGAAACCAGCCATTGAACTGTAACAAAAAGATGCTCCCCAAAAGAAAGTTCCTCATACTGCGGCATCCAGTTCTGTACTTCCGATGCAACACGGATATCATTTCCCGGTGCTAAAAACAGAATCACAAACGCCACGACCGTCACTGCTGTCTGTATGATAAGAAGAATGGTTCTTTGCTTTTCATGCTTTCTCAGTATCACCACCAGTACCGCCAGCACCTCAAACGTCACAAGCACCGCCGCCATCTGTTCGATCGACATACTTGCGAGAACTGCGCAGGGAATGGAATAAAAAAAATGCCAGGTATTATGATCCCCTGAACCACCATCTCCCGTGTCAAATACAATATCTGCAACCGGAACCAGTGCCCAGATCCCACAGGTAAATGACCATGTATAAAAAATGGAACCGTTGATCCAGATTGCCGCATATCCAACGGTCATAATCGCCATCAGAAGATAACCGCTTACTACTGCAACCGACTCGCCCGGCAGAAAATTTTTTGTCCGGATACCCGCTGCTTTTTCTGCCAGTTTCAACACGCCGCATGGAAGAAGCACAAGCATCATGGCATTTACGATACGCCAGAACCAGATTCCCAGTGAAAATGCAATGTACACCATTGCTTCCCCGGACATCCTGCCGACCCACGTCTGATAGCGCCAGCTTAAATACTCGAAAAATCCCATTTCATGTGTATACTGATAAAAAAAGGCATCGTCGCCATCGGAATATCCCACCTGTGTCAACAGGAGGAATGCTCCGAAAAACATCAATGCCCAAAATAAAACTTTTTTAGAAGTCTCTCTCATAATTTACCTATTCCCGTCTGATACTTCCTGATTCCACAAACGTTTCCAGTACTCCGGACTCATCGTACATTTTAAGATCTGTTTCCTGCTCAGCTTTTTATACCGTTTGCCGAGCCGGTAACCAGCATACTTTCCAACACACTGGATTCCAAGTTCAAAGATAAGATACGGCTTTCCAATTGAGCACAGATACTTCATCGTACTCTTTACCAGCTTCATTCCCTCCGCTTCTGAACTGATCTGCTCAAAGATCTCCGGATGCATGGTCTGTGAGACAGCCAGATCAAAATTGCGGTGAAACTGCTGTCTTACCGTATAGTTGTGGGAGTGAATGACTTTTGCTTCTGCCTCATATTTTACATAATATCCCGCAAAAACTGCTTTTGCGGCAAAAAACATATCTTCATTAAAAATAACCGGTGATTCGAATCCGCCAAGTTTATGAAACAGATCCACTCTGTAAGCCGCACATACATCGGAACAGAAAAACGTCTTGATCCCCATTTCTTCTATATCCGCTTTTCCCTTTTTCCTGCTTTCATCCGGATAATTAAAAGATCTTGTATAGCGTTCCACAATGCGGCAGTTTTCATTCGGAAGCTGTCTTGCATAACAGACAGCCGTATCCTTCTCTTCCAAACCCTTTACCAGATTTGCAACCAGATTTTTATCTGCCGGAACCGCATCCTGTGTCATAAAGATAACAATATCCGCATCGGAATGTTTCACGCCACACATTCTGGTACCGCCATGATCAAACATTTCTTTGCTGATATGATACAGCGTATACTCACATGGAAGTCCACAAAGACTCTGTTCGATCGGATACTTTTCCACAGCTTCTTTCCACAATTTTTCTTCTGTGTTTAAAATAATGACCCTATGAACGACAAAGGTCTGCTCCTGCAGTTTTTGCAGGAGCAGACAAAATGTGTCATCCGGTCTGTAAGTCGGTATGATCAGATCTGCTTTCATTAATATCCTTCTCCCTGATGGAATCCGGTATCATTGACAATCTGAGCACTGTTATTCTTGACTGTATCGGTCGGTGCATATTCATTATCATCGTATAAAAATACATGAAGCTGTTTTACATTGGATTCAAGATCACATGGTACAACAACGCTTCCCTTATTTCCAAGTGTTGTCGTATTCTTCTCAAACGGGAAACCTATTGTCTCACCAAGGCTGTAATTGAATACTTTTGCGGCAAGAGAAATCAGTTCTGTATTTGAAAAACTTGTCTTGATATCACCAAATAATTCGTCGATCAGGCTGTTGATCGTAGTAAGATTTGCCTTCTGCGCTTTCTGTACCATTGCAGTAAGAACAGTACGCTGGCGTTCTGTACGCTTATAATCATCTCCTGTAGTATAACGGATACGCGCATACGCACATGCCTGAACACCATCCATCTCTACATTTGTTCCGCCACCGGATAAGTACTTGGAATTATTTTTGGTCAGTTTATTGATCTCATCCATATAACCATGCATCAGCACAGCCTCTTCATCAGACACCTCCGGGATCGTAACTCCGCCCAGAAGATCTACACATTCAACAACTGCATTAAAGTCCACTGTTACATAATCGGTAATGTCCATATCCAGGTTTTTATTTAACATGGTAATTGCCTGCTCCGGACCACCTTTTGCATATGCGGAATTACATTTCTTAAAAGTACCGCCTCCGATATCCAGATAACTGTCTCGATATACAGATACCAGCTTTACCGCATGTGTATCATTATTGATACTTGCGATCATGATAACATCACTGTTACCTTTGGAGAGATTACCGTTTGAACGGTTATCAAGACCAAACAGTGCGATTGTTGTATAACCTGCCATGATTTCCTGTGACTCCGAAGATAATCCCTCATTTACCTCGATATCTTCTTTATTGAAGCTTGTGTCTTTCTGGATCTTTGAAAGTTTTACCGTAACAAACAACACTGCTGCTAAAATCAGCAATACAAGAATCTCAATTACAACGATAATGAGTCTGTTTTTCTGCTTTTTTCTTCTTTTTGACGCTTTGCTGTGTGCCCCGCTTCTTCCCTGTACTGTTTTACTCATAAATGTTTTCTCCTAATATGCATTTTTATTTATAAAACCCTTGAAGACGGTAAGAAACAGGATTTTAATATCCAGCCCTATCGTCCAGTTTTCAATATAGTAAAGATCATGTTCGATCCGCTTGCGGATGGATGTATCTCCCCGATATCCATTGACCTGTGCCCATCCGGTCATGCCGGGACGTACCTGATGTTTGATCATATAACGCGGTATCTCTTCCCGGAATTTTTCCACATACTGCGGTCGCTCCGGTCTTGGTCCCACAAGGCTCATATCACCTTTTAACACGTTAAACAACTGTGGAAACTCATCAAGGCTCGTCTTGCGCAGAAATCTGCCAATCTTTGTGATCCGCGGATCATCTTTATGTGTCCAGCCTTTGCGTTCTTCTTCCTCAGTCTGCACATACATGGTGCGGAACTTATACATGCGGAATGGTTCATTATGCAGTCCGACACGCTCCTGCTTAAAGATCAGCGGTCCTTTTGAAGTCACTTTGACTGCAATTGCTGTAAGCAGCATAATGGGCGAAAAAAGCACGATACAGATCAGTGAACCCACAATATCCATACACCGTTTTACAAGTGCATTAAACGTGTTTGACAACGGTACATAACGGATATTAATAACAGGAAGTCCCAAAAGATCCTCCGTGTACGGCTTCGTCGGAATAATATTTCCATAATCCGGAATAAACTTGGTATGAACCCCGGATTTTTCACATTCCGATACGATCTTTTCCAGCTTATAATACTCTTCCAGTCCAAGTGTGATCGCAATCTCGTCTAACTTGTTCTCCGGCAGGATATAAAGCAGATTGCCAACGCTTCCAATGACCTTTACCCCTTTATAAGTCGTCCCTCTCGCTATATTGTCGTCTAAAATTCCCCTGACATTGTATCCCCACTGCGGATTCTGCTGTATCCGGTCTATATACTGCTCCGCAGCACGGGAATATCCCACAAGGAGTACATGCTTCAGATTATAACCGTTTTTGCGTATTGTGCGCAGAAACTGACGTATCAGCAGACGGAACGACTCTTCTAATACCGTGTTGATCGCAAAGAAATAAAAGAACATCTCACGGGAAAAATTTCGAAACTGATCCACATAAGACTGCAGGTTGTACAATACTGTAAAAATCAACAGAAAACCTACAATGTTCGCCATCACGACATTGGAAAACTCTAACCGCCGTCCCTGTACCCGCTTTGGCGTATACAGGTTAAACGCATAATACAAAATCAGATACAACGGAACAATCACGACCAGTGCCTTCATGTAAAATCCAAATGACAGTGCACCACCCGGTGAGTCCAAAATACCGCTCGAAAACTTCAGCCACCATGCCAGGATATATGATACCACAATGACAAACGCATCTATGATCACATGCAGTCTGTTAAAATGCTGTTGATTATCTTTTATCATAATGTCATCCTTTTTTCATTTTCAAGCTACCATAAAAATAATAATACAATAATTTTCCAGAAAGCACAACTTCTTTTTCTTAAAACTCTTGTCACAATTTCTTAATTATTTCTTTATTATTCTTTGATGCTCAAACGTTTTTTCCCGTTATCTGTGCGATAATACGCGAAATATATTTGTAATGAGTTCCCACTCAATTTTTACATAATTGCGAAGATTTCCAACCTTAAAGCGGACTTTTCTGCATGTTCTGCACTGCCCGATTCCCTCTGCAATGCCCTCTAAATAACGGCGTCCAAATCCTTTTTTGCAGAAAAACAGCCATTTTACCAAAACACCGGCAAATAAAAACGGCAGATTGATCAAAAACTGCAGCAACGGCATATTTTTATAGATCACAAACATGGAATTGCGTGCGGCAAGAAATACTTTTTTTTCATTGTAGCGCGAACCTGTCGTCGCACTCCCGACATGATACACTTTTGCCTCCGGGATATAACGGTTGCGGTATCCTGCGATCCTTGCACGGTAACCGAGATCGAGATCCTCAAGATAAGCAAAATGTTTTTCATCCATCACACCAATCTGTTTTAACACGGACATCCGGTAGATGACCGCTCCTCCACAGCAGGAAAAAACATCCGTCTGTTTTCCATAATCTGCGGCAGGTCTGCCCTTTCCGCGCGCAACCGCCCAGCCCGGCAGCGTATAGAGATCCCCCGCATTGTCAAGCAGCTCTCTCTGTTTAAAATCAAGCATCTGCGCGCCACAGGAAAAAATACGTTCCGACTGCCGGATTCCTTTTAACAGCTCCTCCACAAAATGCGGCTCTGCCTCGGTATCATTGTTCAGTAAGATCGCATATGGTGTTGTTGTCATTTCAAAGCCAAGGTTTACCGCACCACAAAATCCGGTATTTTCCGGCAGTGCGACCATTTCCATGTAAAGGCTCTCCGATGTCACGTCCGTGCTGCCATCCTTAGAGCCGTTGTCGATCACAAGCAGTTTAAATTCCTGACAGGTCTGCCGTTCGAGTGTCTTTATGCAGTTTTCCAAAAGCTTTTTTCCGTTGTAGTTCGGAATGATAATCGTAACTTCCGTCATCTATCCTCCATTCAGCTGTTATCCTTCAGAGAATAATTATTATAAACCGAAGAAAAATTTGGATTGTAATACGGATCTCCGTTTTTTAAGATACCGATCCAGTGATTTCTCATGTATTCGATCTCACGCTGGAAACGCGCTGTTTTTTCCGGTGAATCTTCCGCCCCGCGGGATTTCGATTCATAATGATATGCCTGCACATGCGGCTCGTAGACAACTAATTTTCCGAGTCTGCGCACCTTCAGACAGAAATCCACATCATTAAACGCAACTGCAAGCTGCTCCTCAAAGCCGCCTGCCTGCTCATAAATCTCTCTTTTTACCATCAGACATGCCGCCGTGACTGCGCTGTAATCAAGCTGGAGGGATGCCTTATGCATGTACCCGCTCCGGTCCCCGGCAAGACCGACAAACATGTTATCTCCGATGCCGCGCGCACTTCCGCCAATTCCCACTACGATCCCGGCATGCTGGATTGTGTGATCCGGATAAAACAGTTTTGCGCCGACGATTCCTACTTCTTCCCGCAGGCAGCTTCCAAGCATCCGCTTCATCCAGTCATTTCCGATCATTTCAATGTCATTGTTCATCAGAAGGTAATAGCTGCCTTTTGCAAATTTTACACCGAAATTATTTAACTTCGAATAGTTAAATCCTTCCGTATAGACTGCAACACAGATGCGCTGTCCGCCTGCAAGTTTTCCCTCCATGCAGCGTGTTCCATCAACGGTCGTTTCCTGCGGCGCAATGTCCCCATAATAACGGAAAGTATCTTCGCAGCTGTTGTTTTCCACCACAATAACTTCATAATTGCCATACGAAGACTTTTCGACCGCAGCAATACATTTCCGTAAGGTTTCCACCTCATCCTTACTTGGTATGATGATCGACACAAGCGGCTGCTCTGTCAGAGGATACTCCACCTCATAAAATCCCATATCCTTCGTCGGCGTCACGACAGCATCCACACCAAGGCGTTTTAAATGTTCCCCGATCGCACGTTTTCCCGCATCCACTGCATACTGCTTGGAAAACGGATTCTCAGAGGTCGACTCTTTGTGGCATCTCCAGTGGTATAAGATCCTTGGAATGTGCCCGATCGCCCCTGCCTGTTCCGCACAGCGGAGAATAAAATCATAATCCTGTGCCCCGTCAAAATCAGAACGGATTCCGCCAACCCGGTCGAGAAGTGATCTCTTTACTGCAAGGAAATGCGTGATGTAATTATTTGAACGGAGCAGATCGATGTTAAAGTCCGGCTTTAAATGCGGCTGAAAATGTGTTTTTCCATCCATATCGACTTTGTCTTCATCCGTATAAAGCATCTCATAGTCATTACCGTCTTCCCGGTAGACCGTCGCTGCAAGCCCATCCTCATCGTGGAATCCCTGCCGGATCATTTTTACCATCTCAAACAGTGCATCCGGCGCAAGCAGATCATCATGATCCATAAATGCGATCCAGTCTCCGTCCGCCAGTGCGATCGCCGCATTTGTATTTCCCGCGATCCCCTGATTTTCGGTCAGACATTCATACCGGATCCGCGCATCTGCAGATGCATATTCATTTGCAATACTCTGCACCAAAGACGCTTTAGGATCCGCATCTTCATCCCCGGCTCCGCTTCCATCCGCAAGGCATAACTGCCAGTTGCCATAGGTCTGTGCCTGTACGGACTCTATCATCGCGCGCAGAAAAGTTTCCGGTGTCTTAAAAAGCGGCACCACGATACTGATCTTTGGCGCATCGTTCCATTTTTCTGCCTGCTTTTTCTGTTTCTCTATCTGCTCCGCTGTCGCCTTATGTTTTTCATACCATGGCTCATACGGAACATTTTCTGCCTCCATCTTTTCCTGGAGACGGATGATAAATTCTTTCCATCCATAATGTTTCAGATAGCGGAATCCCTTCACAACTTTCTGAACGGTTATTTTCTGAAAAATTGACTTCATGTTTATTTTTTCGCTTTCTGATGGATATAGAGCCATCCGTTTGCGTAATCCTTTCGTTCCTCCTCCGACATTGAGGTGAATGCGTCAAAATCCACCTTTGCCAGCGTCATCTGCTCGTTTCCACATTTAAAGCACTCCACATCTTTGCGTCTTGATACGACACGCATCCATCCGCATTCCGGGCAAATAAATACTTTCATCATAGGAACTGCTGCCTCTCTTCTTTCTTACTGCCTATTTGCGCAGGGAAAAATCTGAATTATCCAGTGTCAGGTTCGGATTATAATACGGATCTCCCTGCTCAATGATCTCTCTCCATGAACGAAGCAGTGTATCCACCTCGTCATTAAACCGCTCCACTTTTTCCGGTGAATCCTCATATCCTCTGGATTTCGACTCATAATGGAACCACTCTGCATATGGATCATAGACCACAAGCTTTCCTGTTTTGCGCACTTTCAGACAAAAATCAATGTCATTGAACGCAACCGCAAGTTCTTCCGTCAGTCCGCCGACCTCATCAAACACACTGCGTTTTACCATCATACAGGCCGCAGTGACAGCCGAATAATCCTGCGCACATAAAATTCTGCCAAAATAACCGGTATCGTAACGCGGTTTGCCGATAAATGCATGTCCCGCGGTCCCGCCAAATCCTAAAACGACTCCGGCATGCTGGATCGTCTCATCCTCGTATAACAGCTTTGCACCGACAATTCCGACATCCCCGCGCATACAATAACCTAACATCTCACCGATCGCGCCACCGTCGATCATTTCCGTATCATTGTTGAGGAGTAACAGATACGAACCCTTTGCGGCATCCGCACCGAAATTGTTGATCTTTGAATAATTAAAGCCGCCCTCATAAAAAACAACATGTACATTTTCACGCATTGTCTCAAGATCTTTGTAATAATCAAAGGTTTCCTGCTCGGTACTGTTATTTTCTACAATAATAAACTCGATGTTCGGGTAAGTGGTTTTTTCGAGAATGGAATTAACGCATGTTTCTAAATCTTTCCTGTGATCTTTATTTGGAATAATGATCGATACCAGCGGTTTTTCCTTCCAGTCATATTTTGTCCGGTACATCCCGTAAAATGCTGCATTTTCCACAGCTGCCGGAACCCCAATCCTGCTATAATGTGCCTCTATCGCACGTCTTCCTGCCTCGAACGCATACAGCTTGCTCTCCGGATTTGCAGCCGTAGACTGCATATGGCATCTCCAGTGATACAAAATCTTTGGAATATGTCTGATATTCTTCGCATTCTCACAACATCTTAAGATAAAATCAAGATCCTGTGCCCCGTCATATTCACTGCAAAATCCACCTGCCATATCCACAAGCTCTTTTTTAGCCGCAAACAGGTGACAGATATAATTGACACTGCACAAAAGATCGAGATCAAAATCCGGTTTAAAATGAGGTTCAAATCTCTTTCTTCCATCCATGCTGATCTTATCTTCGTCTGAATATAAGACATCAATACTGCGATCCTGATTTAAGGCATCTGCCAGTTCATAGAGCGCATTCGCAGGAACAATATCATCATGGTCAGCCAGGACGATATAGTCACCTGCTGCCAGTGCAAGCGCTGCGTTCGTATTGCCGGATATTCCAAGATTCTTTGGAAGTGTTGTAAATGTAATCCTTTTATCCGCTTTCGCATACTGCTCTAAGAGCGGTGTCAGCTCCGTTACAGGTGCCTGTCCGTTTTCCGCAGTCCCCGCATCATCCCCTGACAGACTGCCGTCCGCTAAGCATAACTGCCAGTTACCATAAGTCTGTGCCTGTATGGATCCGATCATTTCTTTTAAAAATTCCGGTTTTGTCCGATACAGCGGCACGACGACGGAAAACAAAGGCTGATAAGAAAATGTCCGTTTTCTCTGTTCCTCAAGTTCTTCTTTTTTTACATCATATTTTTGACACCATGCGTCATAGGAGGTTTCCGATTTCCCCCCTAATTTATTTTCGATCTTGTGGATCGTTGCAGACAATCCGTTCCGCTCTAAATAGCGGAGTGCATCCTGTGATTTTTCCAGAATATACTGCCATCTGCCTCCATCATCCCACTTTCTTAACCGGGTGCGGGAGTAATGTTCTGCATTACGCATTTCAAGGAAAAACTTTTTGTTATCATCCTTTCGCGGAATCGACGCCTGGATCATAAACCCTGGTTTTGCCTGTATGTCGCATTCGGGAAATACAGAGAGCAGATCTTTCCGGAAATAGTGATCCGTCTTTACCTGAAGCTTCTGTCTGCGGTTATCCAGCAGATAAAGATTCACTTCTCCTGCCCCCATGCACCAGCCGGTCACCGTCACGGTGTCCTCATCGCGGTGGCAGTTTTCAATATAATATTCCAGTCTGCTTTCCCTTACGCGCAGTTTTCCGGTTGAAACAGCATACGCTCTTTTTTTACTTTCTCCGTCATCCGTAAAAATTTCAAACTTCTTTTTTTCACGCCAGTCTTTCGGCAGCGTCACGATCCCGACAACTTCCTCATTGATTTCATTGATCGTCCCAAGATATTTCTGGCGAACCTCAGCACCTTTGTTTACTGTAAGGGCAGCCGGCAGCTTTTCGCCATCCAGATAAGCCTGAACTTCCCTGCCGGATGCTTTTCCGTCATAAAACCAGCCGACGAACACCAGCATATCCGGCTCATTCAGATGGAATCTGAGTTTTTCCACAAAAAATTTATGTGTATCCATATGCGGTCCTTCCAATCAGTCTCTGAAATAAATGTCTCTTGTATACACCTTTTCTTTTACATCTGACAACATGTTATCCATACGGTTTGCCACGATCACATCACTCATATTACAAAACTCATCAAAATCACGGATCACTTTGGAATTTTCAAACGTATCTGTCTTTAATGACGGATCATAAATGACAATGTTCACACCCTTTGCACGAATACGCTCCATAACCCCTAAAATAGAACTCTGCCTGTAATTATCCGAATTTGCCTTCATCGCAAGACGGTAAATGCCGACCGTCTTCGGATTTTTCTCAAGGATCTGTTCTGCTATAAAATCTTTTCTTGTCCGGTTTGCATCAACAATCGCACCAACAATATTATTCGGCACATTGTCATAGTTTGCCAGAAGCTGCTTGGTATCTTTCGGCAGACAGTAACCGCCATATCCAAAGGAAGGGTTGTTGTACTGCATTCCGATTCTCGGATCAAGTCCGATTCCTTCAATGATCTGCTTTGCGTCCAGTCCTTTCATGGCAGCAAACGTATCAAGTTCATTGAAAAATGAAACACGGAGTGCAAGGTATGTGTTTGCAAAAAGTTTCACTGCCTCCGCTTCCGTAAGGTTCGTCAGAAGTGTCGGGATATCTTCCTTGATTGCACCCTCCTGCAGCAGATGTGCAAATTTCTCCGCTGCTTTTTTCATCTCACTGCTTCCCTCTTTCGAACCGACAATGATCCTTGAAGGATAAAGATTATCTTTTAACGCCTGTCCTTCCCGTAAAAACTCTGGTGAGAAAAGAATACGATCCGTGTGATACTTCTCACACACAGACTGTGTATAACCGACCGGGATCGTGGATTTAATGACAATCACCGCATGCGGATTTACCTTTAAGACCAGTTCTAATACTTCCTCAACGGATGAGGTGTCAAAATAATTTTTCTTTTCATCATAATTTGTCGGTGTCGAGATAATAACATAATCTGCGTTTTCATATGCATGTACACCGTCTGTCGTTGCAGTCAGATCCAGTTTTGCATTTGCCAGATAATCCTCAATCTCACGATCCACCAGCGGTGATCTGCGCTGATTGATCATCTCCACTTTTTCTTCTATTATATCAACTGCAGTCACCTCATGATGCTGCGCTAATAAAATTGCATTGGACAAACCAACGTATCCTGTTCCTGCGATTGCAATTTTCATCGTATTCCTCCTGCCTTTCCATTCAAAAGTCAAAAATACTCCATATTGTTTTATACTACCATTTTCTGTAGTATCATGCAAGTTTGAGATTTTAACCATGTCTGCAATTTACAACACGCCTGTTTTTTGCTAATGTATAAAGAAGCATTGAGGAGTATTTGGAATAAAGAAAAAATGGTAAACAACCCAGGAAATGAGGATTTTTATGAAGAAGAAAAATTTACTGTCCACCATTCTTTTAATTTTATCTGCCCTGCTGCTTAGCGGTGCAGCATGGTTTTCTTATCAGAAGAGCCGGATGGACTCTACCGGCCACATACCGGATCCTGCCACGGAATATCTCATCACGCAGTATGCGGATGCGACCGGTGTTCAGGGCACTTTTTATACGATCTCAAACAATGACACTTTGATCATCATCGACGGAGGCTGGGCAGGCAATGCCGATGCTGTCCGGAAAGTGATTGCGAAACACAACAACACCGTAGACGCATGGATCATTTCTCATCCGCACCAGGATCATGCCGGTGCATTCAATGTTATATATGCCAATCCGGGAGATATCACCATAAAAAATATTTATGACAACGGTTTTGATTATGATTTCATCGAAGCTGCCGGTGAACCTTACGATGATATCACGGTCATGGAAACGTTCCACGCGCTGACGAAAGATGCTGATAATCTCACACATTTAAAACGCGGCGATGTGATCACACTTGCCGGTCATCTGACACTCTCTGTTTTTAATGCATGGGATGAATCTGTTCTTTCTACTGTCGGGGATGAAAAAGATTATCAGAACAATGCCTCTTTGCTGTTTAAGATCAGCGGGGCACAAAACAGTATGTTATTCTGCTCTGATATCAAATATGATATGAACGACTATCTGCTTGGTACTTACCGGAACGATATCTCCTGCGATTATATTCAGGCCGGACATCACGGAAACTGGTCATTTTCTGATGAATTTTACGAGGCTGCAGGCGCCTCCTATGCCTTTATCGACGCGCCTTCCTCCATCACGGACAACCCGGATTTCCCTGCCAGTACCTTAAAAAGTTCTTTGCAGAAAAAAGGAACGGTATTTGATTTTTCTACCGCTCCTAATTCTGTTACTTTGAAATAACCTGATGAAATCTCCCGGATTTCGCCCAGTTATATTTTTTCAATATAAATTGTTGTTAAACGTCAATTTCAGTTGTAGTGCGTTGAGCTAAAAAGATAAGCGGTTCCCCGCTTTTTTCTTTTTATGCTATAAATCAATCATTTACTGAAAATAATAATTTCCACCTGCTGTCACATTTTTTGTTCCGCGATTCTGTACAAATACACGATATTTTCCTGTCTCTGAAACAGAAAATGCATGTGCCAATGCACCTTTTCCCTCCACATAGCGTACATTATTGTGAGGATCCATAATACCGATCCAACAGGTCTGTGTATTTGGTGATACTGCCGCTGCAATTATTATCTTCTGTCCGCTCGTAACTTTAAATTTACCGGAACAGAAACGTGTTCCCGGTTCTACAGTCCAGTTAAATGATACCATCTCATTGGCATTCAAAGATGGTGCAACCGGATTGAGATCCGGCTTTGCATATTTGATACGTGAATAATCATTATCCTCGGATGCAGAAACATACACTTCTTCCAATTTCATCTCACTTGATAATTCGCCCTGCATAGGCTCTGACTCCTGATACAGTTCATCATGCACACCCGCTGCTCCGTAACTTGCTGCATAGGTTGTGGTCATTGAAGTTACCACAAATAAAAACGACAGTACAAATGCTGATATTCTTGCCCCTCTTTTGGCTTTCACATATTTTTTCATATACTCTATTCTCCTTCCCAAACTCTGCTGGCTCTCATATAGGGTAGAAAAAATATAATCCGGCTTTGAATCCTCCGGCATGCGCTCCATCAGATCTACGATCACTTCAAAATAACGTCTGGGCGTTATCACATCACGCAATGTGCAGACTGCCGACACGTCACAGGCACATTCACTCCACTCATTGATCCACGGCAAAATATGTTTTGCCCCGGAGGTCATATGCTGCATCGCACCGATATAAATGCTGCAAATTTTAAAGAAAGGGTCATTATGCTTACAATGTACCAGTTCATGACAAAAGATCACCGTCAGTTCTTCTCTACTGTAGTGATCCTTCGGTAATAAGATATTATATTGGAATACTCCTGTCACCATCGGGCTCTGAATGGAACTGCTATAATAAATTCCTATCTTCCGATGGATATGGAGCATATTTTTCACTTTCAGAAACTCTGCACAGACCTGTTCATCTGCCACAGGTATTCTGTATCTGCAAAGTCTTTTCCAGCGAATAAATTCAACCATGCTGTCTGCGACATTTTTGATCAGAAAGACCAGCCAGATAATTCCGGCTATCCCAAACACGAGATCCATATCTCCTGCCATCTCAAAATTAGGTTTCCATATGCTTTCCGTCCGCAGATATCCACACCAGGTCAGCCTGACGATCAGATAACCAAACGGTACTATGTACATCATACATACAAACCGCAAAGTCGCATATACCAGTCTTGGGTCCCGTTTCAGCAAAAGCGGCTGAAATACTCTCCAGAACCCCAGACTGACCGTACCTGTAAAACAGGCAATCAGGATAATCAAAAATATCTGACTAATTAAGTTCATCTAATTTTTTCTTGAGTACCTGAACCTCTTCCTTGGTGAGCGCATCCTCGCAAAGATGGCAGGCAAACGCAGCCATATCTCCTTTATCAAAGAATCTTGCGTTCTCCTGTACGGTTGCTTTCCAGAAATCTTCCTTGCTTACTGCAGGCTGATAGAATGAATATCTTCCCTTGCGGTAAACTGTTAAAAATGATTTCTTAACCAGTCTTGCCAGAAAAGTAGAAACCGTCTGTGGCTTCCAGCTTTTTCCGTTCTCCTGATTTACTCTGTTCATGATATCCTGTAATGCCAGATCCTCTGTTGAATCCCAGATAACTTTCATGACAAGTCTTTCGCATGCTGAAATATCGTTCGTATCCATGAACCAATCTCCTTTCCACTCGCGCAGTGATTACTACGTCCGTAAACAACATATCATTTTTTTATGTTGTTTTCAATAATTTTTTTATTTTTTTATGTTTTTCCCAACAACAGAGATTCTCTTTTTCAATCCCCTGTTTTCCAAAGAAAAACGCATATACATGTTTTATTATAAAACATTTTCAGCCAGAATGCTACATTTATCTTTTTTATTCAGACAAAATTCATACTTTTAGCCTAGAACCTGCTCATCATCACAGGTAACACCAAGGCTTACCTCGATCAGCCGCAGATCCGATCCAAGTGCTTTGATGGAATGTTTCTTGCCGGATGCAATACTTACCGTAGAACCTGCAAGCAGATCTACTTCCGTTCCCTCAAGAATCAGTTTTCCCATACCGGAAATAACGGTGATCGTCTCCGTATGCTGGGCATGTGTGTGATATGGCATTGTCTTGCCTGCAAGGATCTTGATGCGTTTTGTGACGCTGTGTGTGCCGTCCTCGTCGTTGTTGTCGATCGTCTTGATCGTTCCCCAGCGGCGCTCTTCAAATCTTGACTCATCCGGAATATTTTCAAGGCAGTCTTTGATATAGGAACTCTGGTGTTTGTCCGCTACTAATATTCCATCGTGCGAAGCAACAATCACCATATTTTTTGCTCCCATGACTACCATCGGAACTCCAAGCACATTGATTGCATGGCTGTTCTCACAGGTCTTATCCCATGTCACATCACCAATGCTCTGCTCTTTCATTTCCTCGGTCAGGGTATTCCAGGTTCCAAGGTCTTTCCAGATCCCGTCATACTGGACAGCAACAATGTTTTTCCAGTGCTCTAACACCTCATAGTCAAAGCTCTGTTTCGGCAGCTTTTCGTAATCGGCAACCATCTCATCATAGTTTGTCGTAACACCGTATTTATCCAGCCACTGCGCAGCCATGTTTAATTTGAAACAGAACACACCACAATTCCAGAGTGCACCCATATCCACAAGTTCCTGTGCGGTCACCTCATCCGGTTTTTCACGGAATCCTTTTACTGCAAACGGCTCGGATCCGTTTTTTTCAGGAACGATATATCCATATTTTGTGGATGGATAGGTCGGCACGCCGCCGAGCAGTCCGATCACACTGTCCTGTTTTTCAATATATTCACCCAAAGATTTGATCTTATTAAAAAACTCTACTGTAGTGTATGGATCTACCGGCAGAAATGCAACCACATCATCCGGCTTTGCACCCTTGTTTGACAAAAGATAGGCACAGGATAACATAACAGCCGGGAATGTGTTGCGGCGCATAGGCTCAACCGCAACTTCTGCCTGTCCGTCCAACTGGCTCTCGATGAGCTCCACCTGGGAATCGCTTGCACAAACGATCGTATTTTCGGAAAGAGATGCCGCTTTCAGCTGTCCAAAGACACGCTGTAACATGGAACATTTTTCGGTGCTTTCCGAATGTTCCGCTTCATCCGGGTTCATTAACTTAATATACTGCTTGGAACACAGATCATTTGATAACGGCCAGAGACGTTTTCCGGAACCGCCTGATAATAAAACAATATACATGTTGTTTCTCCATTCTACGCTCTTAGCGCTCTGCACGCATCGGATTGTGCAGGAAATCGTCATAAGTCAGACGGATTCCTTCCTCTAACTCTGTTTTATACTTCCATCCGAGTCCCTCTAATTTGCTTACATCAAGAAGTTTTCTCGGTGTTCCGTCCGGTTTTGTGGAATCCCATTTGATCTCACCCTCATATCCGACTACTTTGGCAACCAGTTCTGTCAGCTCTTTGATGGTCAGCTCTTTTCCGGTTCCAAGGTTCACGGTCTCGTTTCCGCTGTAATGGTTCATCAGATATACGCAGGCATCTGCAAGATCGTCCACATAGAGGAACTCTCTGAGAGGTGTACCGGTTCCCCAACAGGTTACCTCTTTTAATCCGGCCTCTTTTGCCTCATGGAAACGACGGATCAGTGCCGGAAGCACATGGCTGTGCTCTGGATGATAATTATCGTTTGGTCCGTAAAGGTTGGTCGGCATAACAGAAATATAATCAGTTCCGTACTGACGGTTTAAAAACTCGCAGTATTTTAAACCGCTGATCTTTGCAAGTGCATATGCCTCATTGGTTTTCTCCAGTTCACTTGTCAGAAGGCAGCTCTCTTTCATCGGCTGTGGAGCCATACGCGGATAAATACAGGAAGAGCCTAAAAACATTAACTTCTTACATCCGTTTTTCCATGCCTCGTGGATCACGTTCATCTCAAGAACCATATTGTCATACATGAAATCAGCGAGTGCTTCACTGTTTGCCATGATACCGCCTACTTTTGCGGCTGCAAGAAACACATAATCCGGTTTTTCTTTTGCAAAAAACTCCTCCACTGCATCCTGACGGCAGAGATCTAACTCTTTGTGTGTTCTTGTGATGATATTTGTATATCCTTCTTTTTCAAGCTGACGGACAATCGCGGAACCTACCATTCCTCTGTGTCCGGCAACATATATTTTTGCATCCTTTTCCATGATCTTATTCTCCATTTCTGTCTGTTTCCCAAGACATAACAAGTTTGAGCGTAAGCACAAACTTGTGTGTGAAAAATCTTATTTTTCACACTTTTCTCCAAATGTTATTTTTCGTTTTTTACAAGCTCCATATCATGCGCTACCATGATCTTTACAAGCTCCTCAAAAGTAGTTTTCGTCGGATTCCAGCCAAGCTCTGTCTTTGCTTTTGTAGGATCTCCCCAGAGATTTACAACGTCGGTCGGACGATAGAACTCCGGTGAAACTTTGATAACAGCCTTTCCGGTTGCTTTGTCGATACCGACTTCATCCATACCCTCGCCCTTGAACTCAAGCTCAATGCCAGCCTCGCGGAATGCGTGCTCACAGAACTCGCGGACAGAGTGCTGCTCACCGGTTGCGATCACGAAATCTTCCGGTTTGTCGTTCTGTAAGATCAGCCACATACATTCAACATAGTCTTTTGCATAACCCCAGTCACGCAGGGATGATAAATTTCCAAGGTAGAGCACATCCTGTTTGCCCTGGGCGATTCTTGCTGCTGCAAGGGAGATTTTTCTGGTTACGAAAGTCTCACCACGGCGCTCTGACTCATGGTTGAATAAAATACCATTACAGCAGAACATGTTATATGCTTCACGGTACTCTTTTACGATCCAGAAACCGTACTGTTTTGCAACTGCATACGGGCTGTATGGGTGGAACGGTGTTGTCTCGCGCTGTGGAACTTCCTCTACTTTTCCATATAACTCGGAAGTGGAAGCCTGATAAATACGGCAGGTCTTCTCTAATCCACAGATACGGACTGCCTCAAGCACTCGGAGTACTCCGGTTGCGACAACATCTGCTGTATATTCCGGCACATCGAAGCTGACACCAACATGGCTCTGTGCAGCGAGGTTGTAGATCTCATCCGGTTTAATGCTTCCGATCAGACGTACCAGACTTAAAGAATCAGACAGATCTCCGTAATGAACGGTAAAATTCGGATTGCCCTCTAAATGGTCGATACGCTCTCTCTTTTCTACGGAAGAACGGCGTACCATACCGTGTACTTCATATCCTTTTTCTAAAAGAAGCTCTGCAAGGTAGCTTCCATCCTGTCCTGTGACACCTGTGATCAATGCTTTTTTACTCATTTCATCTCTCCTTTTATGAATTCTATGATTATTTTGCTAATATCAAAATTTTAAGCCGTTGTATAGATTAATCTAATTTTTTTGATTTTGCAATTGAATATATTGGTCTAAAATAGTATTATATTGCTATGCAAAAATTATTTTTTGAAAAATATAAAACCTCCGAAGTTACAAATACGCGAAGCGTCATCAATACCCCCTCCGCATTTACCCGCAAAAATTTCTTCCACATACAGGAAGCTGGCTATTTAAAAAGCCTGAAATCACATTTAAGCAGGCGGAGCGAGCTGAATTCCTACCTGTTTTTTGTCGTGCTCTCCGGCAGTGGCGAGGTCACCTACCGCGAACCGTTATCCGAAGGCGGAATGATCTCATCAACGGCGCATGCGGGTGACTGTTTTTTTCTCGACTGTTCTGGGGAATACACCCACATCAGTACGGATGAAGATCCATGGGAACTTCTCTGGATCCATTTCAACGGTCCCGAGGCCAGGGCATATTATACCTATTTCAGGGATCACCATAACTGGCATTTCCGCTCTGCTCATTTCACAGAACTGATCAACGCAATCGAGAGTATCATCCGCTACAACGAAGAACCGACCGATGACACCGATCTTTTAACTGCCCAGCAGATCATTCATATTTTAACGCTCATCTGTACCGAGTCTAATGAAAAAAATGAACTGCTCTCAGATAAACTTAAAACAATTCTGCACTATCTGGACGAACATTATACCGAAAATATCTCCTTAGACCAGCTTGCGGAACATTTTTTTATCAGTAAGTATTATCTTTCACGGGAATTTAAAAAGGAATTCGGAACGACGGTCATACAGTATGTGCTGGCAAAAAGGATCAATAATGCCAAGGAGCTGCTTCGGTACAGCAATTCTTCGATTGAGGAGATTGCGCACCTGTGTGGGATCGATGATGCGAGTTATTTTAATAAGGTGTTCCGGAAGATGGAGGGGTGTACGGCGTCGGAGTACCGGAAACGCTGGTAGAAGTGGGTGGCTCGGACGCGGGGAAACGCCTGGGTGGAATTTGCAGTAAATGGCTCGGACGCGGGGAAACGCCTGGCTTTACGTTATGTTTTCGATAGGCGTTTCACCGCGTCCTATCTCTACTTTGACTTTCGTCGCAGGCGTTTCATTACGACATGGCTCTACCTGGTTTTCCCTGTAGGTATTTCAACACGATCTGATTCTACCTGGTCTTTCGACGCAGGCGTTTCTTTAACCGGTTCAGTATTTCTGAAAACGCAAGGCATCCCAGGACGGCGGCGGTAATGCGCAGTGCATGATACAGAACAAATGGTACAACTGCGCCGCCCGGCACAGGAATTGCGATAAATTTGGATGCAATACGTTCGACAACTTCTAAGGCAAAGATGTGGAAGGCGAGCAGGAAGATCGTATTTTTTCCGACGTAGGCGATGAATCTGCCCGGTGCCGTATTTTCGATCAGTTTGCCAAACCAGATGCAGAGCAGTGATCCGGTGAGTCCGACGATGATGAAAAATGGGACGCTGAATGCTCCGTAGATGCCGTATTCGCGGATGGACATATTGATGCCGGGATCAAGACAGCTTGTCAGGATGTAGATGACAAATACCGCTGCGATTAACGGAATGTTCCATTTTTTTTCGAAGAACTGTGCTCTCCCAAGCAGGGTTCCTGCAATCATGAAGATGGTTCCCACGCAGGCAAGATCGATGCTCCATGGAAGGAGTACCGGAATATCTGCAAGTGCCATTGTGATGGCAGTCAAAACGATCAGTGTACCGATTAAAAATTTCCGGTCAGAAAGGCAGCGGTCAATGACCAGATGATAGACAAGACTCGCTGCAAAAAATGCGGTCAGATACCACATGGCTCCATTTGCCACGGTAAACAAATAAACGTTATCCTTGACGACTGTCGTGTCGTACAGGCAGTATCTGGAATAAAGAATTCCAAATGCAGACGCTTTTGTCTCCGCAAGTGTTCTTCCCATCAGCACATAGACTGCCAAAAGCACTGCACTGTATCCAAAATACGGGATCAGAAGGCGTTTTGCCTTGTGTTCAATATTTTCTTTGTAACTTCTTCCCTCTTTATAAATATATCCCGAAACCACAAAAAACAGCGGAATGTAATAATTGATCAGAAAGCGGCTCAGCCCACAGCTGTGTGAGATAATGACAAGCAAAAGTCCGAATCCCCTTGCCACATCCAGATATTGATATCGTTTCATTTTTACTCCTGTATCCAATCCTGTTTAATCAGTGCACGCTCCCACAGATACGGCTGAATCCGGTTCCAGATGTCCGCCGCCTGATGGAACGAAGCATTTTTACCTGCAAGAAAATCAGAAAGATCACTGCGTACCTTCGCCGGATCATCGATCAGACTGCAGTTTGCAAAGTCTGCAGATGCCACCGTATCCTCAAAAAACTGGCGGTACGGTCCCCTCATCCAGTCAAGAATCGGAGCATTAAATCCCAGCTTGGTACGGCGGTAAGCAATCTCTTTTGGCATAAAAGCTGCGCCCGCATCACGGACGATCGATTTCGAAAAACCTCCGTGCAGTTTTGAACGCCATCCAATGGAAAATGCAAACTCTACGATCCTGTAATCCAGAAACGGCATACGGATCTCAACGCCCGCTGCCATGCTGTCCCTGTCATAGTTGCGCAGCAGTGTCGGCAGGATCGTCTCATGTGTGGAGACAAATAATGTCTTATTAAGATTATCCAGACGGTTCCAGTTCGGATGGTCGGAATACGCACTCTTTACAGTTTCTTTACCAAGCAGTTTTTTTGCATGGTATTTTAACATATATTCGCGGTAGAGTCTGTTTCTCTGCTTTTTAAATGCAGCTGACTGCTGACTCACTCCGTCTTCCGCATCCTGGTTTAAATATGCGGTCGTGATCATGTCGATTTCTTCTTTTGTCTTTGCATCCGGGTATGCTTTTAACACATCAAATCCATATCCCGCAAACAGCTCATCCGCCGCATGTCCGTCAAGGGAAACAGTGGTTCCCATCTCTCTCTCTTTTTTGTAGAGCTCCATCATCGGCACCTGTGGATTGCCCCAGAGTTCTTCAAAACAGTAAAGCTGGCGCAAAAACTCACGCTCTGAAACTGCGGAATCAATGTTCATAAAGGTATGGCTGATTCCAAGATAATCCGTCACCTGTTTTGCATATTTTGTTTCATCCTGCGCCGTTCCCGGAAAACATGCCACATAAGCGTGCTGCCAGTCATTGTTGGCGCGCTCATCTGTCATGTTTTTGGAAATATAGGACATTGCGCAGATAACAGCGGAAGAATCAAGTCCTCCGGAAAGTCCGGTACCAAGTGTCACATCACTTCTCATTCGGATCTTGCAGGCATCCAGAAACAATTCGCGGAACTGCTCTACCTGTTCCTCATAGGAATCCGGTACGCTGATCAGATGATCTAAGGTATTCCAGTAGCGTTTCAGTGTAATCTTTCCGTCTTTTACCCATGCATTGTGGCCTGCCGGGAACCGTTTGATTCCACGGATCAGACACTCCGGCTGTGACTCATAATGATTGTCTGCAAAGTAGCGGTCGAACATCGGCTTGTTTGCTTCCACCTTAGGCAAAAGCGGCAGAATTACTTTCATCTCCGATGCAAACGCAAAACCACCATCCGGCAGTTCGGCATAAAATAACGGTTTTACTCCAAAACGGTCTCTGGAAATGAAAAGCTGTTTTGTCTGTTTATCCCAGATGGCAAATGTCCACATACCGTTGAAGCGTTCCACACAGGATTCACCCCACTCACAAAATGCAGCCATGATGACTTCGGAGTCGCTGGCACTGCGGAACGTATATCCCTTTTTCTTAAGCTCGTCCCGGATCTCGATAAAGTTATAGATCTCGCCGTTAAACGTCATCCAGTAACGCTCATTTGCATAGGACATCGGCTGGCTTCCGGCATTGGAAAGATCTAAAATGGATAATCTGCGGTGTCCTAATGTCACACCGTCCTCCTGCCACAGTCCGTAACCGTCCGGTCCACGGTGGATCATCGTGTTTAAGCATTTCATCGCCAGTTCCCGGTCTACCTTTTTATTGACTACACCGTAAATTCCACACATACTAAACCTCGTTTCTGATATAAATATTTATGAATCAAAAAAATTTGAAACTTATTAGGGAATTAAATTGTTCACAACTTTCATATACTAAATTTAAATTTCATAATTATTTCCGATGAATCAGCCACAGATAACGTGTATTCGTGACCAGATAACGTTTAAACAATCTCTTCGGATCCTGCAGCAGACGATATAACCATTCCAGGCTCAATTTCTGCATCCAGCCCGGCGCACGTTTAATGTTTCCGGCATGGTAGTCAAATCCTGCCCCGACACCGATCATCACGCCGTTTACATGGTCCTTATGAGCATACATCCATTTTTCCTGCTTCGGTGCTCCAAGTCCCACCCAGATGATATCTGCTCCGGATGCATTGATCTGGTCGACAATCTCTTTATCTTCCGCTTCGGACAACTCGCGAAACGGCGGTGACACCATTCCTGCAATCTGAAGATGTGGATATTTTTCTGCCAGTTTTTCTTTTAACAGAGCAAGCGTCTCCTCACTGCTCCCGTAAAAATAATGTTTCAGTCCGTTATCGCGTGCAAATAATGCAAGCATCAGATCCGGTCCTGTCACACGCTCCGCCTCCGGGAATCCGTGTTTTCTGCTGTAACCGGAAAGCGGCCCGCCATCCGGCAGAACAAACGCGGCATCTGCCTGTACCGTGTGATACTGCGGATCGTCATGCGCCATCACGGTCGTGTGCACATTTCCCACACAGATATATTTTCCCCGCAGCTGCTCTATATTCTGCTCGATCAGATTTACGGTCTTTTCCATATCCGTCACAAGGATATCAAGGCCTAAAATATTACATGTTTTCAGTTCCATATTTTTTCCCTGCTTCTTTTCTTCCTGCCATTTTCATGCTGTAAACATCTTAGCAGATATTTATGATTTCTTCCGGCGTACCGTCTCAAGCGGTATATTCCCTATATACGATGGAAGTAAACTGAATGTACTGTTATAACTTCCTAAAATTTTTCTGCACTTTGACAGTGCGATCATCTCCACAAATGCTTCCTCGATTCCCTCTTTCGAATCGCGGTCGATCACATCCGACTGCGGGAAGATCAGCTTTGCATCCGGCAGTAATTCTTTCAATTCCCTGCGTACCTCTTTGTCATCTGTTGCCACAAAAAAACTTGTTTCTTTATCCGCTTCCAGTTCTTTTTTCATACGCCCGGCAAACAATGCCAGCGGACTGTTTGCGATCGCATCCGTATGGTCAGTCCTTCTCACATGTACCCCCACACAATTTCCAGTCAGTTCATGAAACAGATAGTCACCTTTTTCTTCAATGTTTTTGCTTGGCTTTAAAAAGGAATAACTCTCTGCCCCGACCTCGCAGATCGGCCCAAATGCTTTTAAATAGATGACCGGGGTCTGCTCGATCAGGTGGAATAGTCCTTCATACCCTTCCGTTTCTTTGACCTGTTCCACATCATCACACTCTAAGAAACGATCTGCCATTTTTCTCCATTTCTTTTTTGCATGATTCCCAAGAAGCTGTGCCACCGGCTCATTCTTAAATCCATTTTCGCTGATCTCCACCACCTCAAACGGCAGATCAAACAGCTCTGAAAAACGGATGTTGCATCCGACTTCACGTTTCCACATCACGACCAGCCTGCGGTTTAATTTTTCTGCCACCGCATAAGCAGAACCCAGACCAAGCAGTCTGTTTCCAAGCCCTGCACACGGCTCTATGATTATCATCGGTTCACTCATACGCTTTCCTTCTCTTTCCTTGTCACACTGCCACCCTCTACCTGATATACCATGTCACAATTTTTGATCGTAGACAGGCGGTGTGCAATAATCAGCATTGTCATCTTACCCTGTAAGCTGTCGATTGCTTCCATAACAGCAGCTTCTGTTTCCGTATCCAGTGCGGAAGTTGCCTCATCCAGCACTAACACTTCCGGTCTGCGGTATAGCGCACGTGCAATACCGATACGCTGACGCTGTCCACCGGATAAGCGTACACCGGCCTCTCCGATCATGGTATCTAAGCCCTCATCAAGGGATTTTACAAACTCATCTAATTGTGCCTGTTTTAATGCTTCCCAGATATCTGCATCATCAATGCCTTCCGTCTTGCCAAATGCAATATTATTGCGGATTGTATCGTCCAACATGTAGATAGTCTGTGGGATATAACCGATCTTATCATGCCATCCACGGTAAGATTCTTTGATATCCATACCATCTACCGTGATCTTTCCGACCTGCGGTTTTAAAACACCCAGGATCAGGTCGACCATCGTGGTCTTTCCGGCACCGGACGGTCCGATAAATGCAACGGACTTGTTTTTCGGGATTGTCACATTGACATGAGCTAATACCGCATCCTCAGTATCCGGGTAATGGAAGGTCATATCCTCGACTTTGATTTCTTTGTCTAATGTTACTTTTTTATAATTTTCTTCTTTTTCTGTCTGGATCTCCATATCGCGGATCGCAGCATACTCTTCACCGATCTTGTGGATCACGACACCGTTATGGATGATCGATCCTAAATATTCAGACATCTTATTTGCAGAAGGAAGCAGGGCAAATGCTGCTGCCGCAAATACTGCAAGTGTTCCGACAAACTGCTCCGGGCTTGTGGATGTCGCGTTGATACGGACAATGATTGCCGCCATAAGTCCCGTGATACAGAGTGCTTCCATGATCGGTTTCGGAATGGAACTTAAGAAAGAGTTCTGTTTGATGACATAGGTGTAAAGACCATTCTGCTTTACAAATTCCCCTTCAAAATATGCCTCGCGGTTTGCGATCTTGATCTCTTTGATACCGCCGAACGCCTGCTGCATACACTGCAGGATATTGGCGTTGTATTTTCTTCTGTCATCACCGAAACGCGCTAAGGTTCGGCGCAGTTTTTTCATAAAGATAAATACCATAACGACCATCGCAAACGCAACGCCTAAGGTGAGCAGCGCATCTTTTACTAAAAGATATCCTACTAAGATCAGGCTGACGCAGAGTTCTGATGCAAGCTGGAGCATATTTAACACCGCCGCATAAAACATCTCCGGATCCGTATTGATATCACGCATCAGCTCGGCACTGTTGTGGTTTAAGAAAAATGTGTAATCTCTGCTGATATAATATTTCATCATGCGGTCCTGCATCTCGCGTTTTCCATAATAGGAGAAGCAGTACAGCATGTTATTGATAAAAATGATAAACGCATTTTTTGCAATATACACGATAATGATCAGCACCGAGAGCAGCGTGATCAGCTGATTGGTATTCTGCATGTGAAATCCATCATAAACAGAACGTATGATGTCATTTTTCAATAACTGTTCCGGATTCATTACCGCTGTGATAAACGGGGATAACACCGAAACACCAAGCAGGCTGACACCGGAATTGATCAGTATCAGAAACATCATTCCGACAAGCTTGCGCTTCTGCTTTCCATCAAAAACTTTTAGTACACTTTTTACCAAATCTTTCATTCTTTTACCTTTCTTACTTTAAAATAATCCAGTTTTTCTGCCGCATCCGTTCGCTTAACAGATCATCCGGCATAATGACCGTCTTATCCGGGTTCTGATTCAGATAAGCTGCCCATGTCGAAAACGTACTATTGGACAATATCTGGTTCTGGCATGCCGCCATCAGGAAAAATTCATCCACATCCGAAAATTCTCCCATCTCTGAGACAAATTCCAGCCTGTTTTCTGCCTGTCCCACTGCGTCTTTTTTCTGGCTTTCCAGCACAGGGGCAAGCGCTTCTTCTGCACGCTCCATATCATTGGTAAACACAATATAGCGTACTCCCGGCTTTTCCTGTTCCATGCGTTCCATGGCATGTTTAAAATAGGCTCCGGCAGGTCCCATGATATCACCGCCTCTGACATGCACGGCACAGGTCGGCGTTTTTTTGAACTCTTCCTGTAATTTTTTTACCGTCTCACTCTGCTCGTAAGCCGGCGTCATCATCGCAGTGATCTCATCTAAATAATCTTCAAAATAGGCAAGGTGCTGCCAGTAACCATATAAATATTTATTTCGAAGTCCTTTTTTCTTATAAACTCTCGGATCGATATCATTCACATCATACCGGTGGTCACGGTTATGGTACACCTCGCGCTCTTTGATCACATGATATTTTAACGCACGTCTTAAGTTCTTGTAAATCTTCTGTCCCAAATTACGGTTTGGAAATGATTCCTTTTTATCGTATTTCAGATGAAACTTGTCCAGTTCAAAATCCCGCAGTGTAGAATTGTCACATTCTGAAATATCAAGAACCAGCGAATCGCCATCCCGCCTTGCCTGGGCATATCCGCAGGCATAATTAAACAGCTGGTTTCCCATGCCGTCTCCAATTTTTACTGCAATCATTCCTCTGTTACCTCTCACTTTTCCTGTGTCCTCTGGTGTTTCCCTGGAAAATGGATTTTTTCTGAAAGCAATGCCATTTCCTTTGCACAGCAGGGCAGCAGGATAAATACATACGGATACACATACTGGCTTTTGGCTTCCCATATTATATGCAAAAGAAATCCGCCTGTAAAAAATAAAAAAATATAGTTACAATCATACTTCCTGTTTCTTCGATCCGCAACAAAAATTGTTGCAAGAACAAACAGCATGATCACAAATCCCTTCATCGCCAGGGCAATCTGCGGTTCTATACTTTTTCCCGAATAAAGTTCATTAAAAAACTCTGTCTTATTTTCTGCCCCTGCATCCGGCAGCGGGCCGCTCCAGAGTGATTCATACATCGGATCACACCACATGGATTCCAGTTTTTCGGAGAAAAACTCATACGCAGTATCCGGATTATGCCGGAAAATATAAATATTATCCCTGATCTTTGCTTTGCCAAGCTCTGTTGCTTTCTCCGGGTCATATCCTGCTTCCGAAAAGAGCCAGTCCGAACAGCCGTTATACCAGCCTGCTGCATTATTGTAATAAGGCTCCGTTCCCATTGCAATCCATAAAATCTTTGGTTTTCCACCACAGAGTACGCCACCTGTTTCTTTGTTATACCACGCATGGAATGCCTTTCCAGGAAGCACTGACACAACCATCACCAGAACTGCAAGTAAGATCAGCCTCCATTTTTTTTCTTTTAAGATCCGAAGAAAACACAATATTGCGATCGTTATCGATCCTATAATATTATTTCCTTTCAAAATAACTGCAAGCATTACAAAAATGACACACAATATCATATGCTTCCAGTTGCCGCTCTCCAAAGATTTATCCAGAAACAAAAATGCCAGAAGTATGAAAAACAATCCCGGAATAATTCCATATGCAAATGCCAGGAAGAAAAACTGTGGCAAAAATAAAAATGAAAAAAGTGTCACATACAGATTTGTCTTGTGATTTTGTCCAAAACACCGGTCTGTCAGCTTCCAGATCACAAAATTGATCCCTATGATCTGCAGGAGATTGACCGCATATAAAAAGCGCACATCCGTGCTGATAAAACCAATCAGATATTCATAGGTCACAAAACTTAACTGATGTTCATTCAGATAGATATCCTGTCCCGGATTTAAAAATGAAAAATCATGCTGTCTCATAAGCACAGAACCGTTATGTGCACTGTACGCATCCATGCGCAATTCCGTTGAAACATTCGCAATCCAGTATATCCCTGCAATTATATAAATTACAGTAAATACAATAAAGAGTATTTTTTCATCAATCTTTTGAATTTTAGATCCTGCGATCAAAAATACCACAAAAATCAGAACTGCGAGCACCAGTGCTGTGATACTGGTGCGCTCTATGCTCACATCCTCCGTCCACACATATGCCACTTTCGACCGATACAGCAGATTCAAAACTGCTACAAAACCGACACAGCAAAGCATCACCAGCCAGATTATATTCTGACAAAACCATTCAAACAGCTCAATTACTTTTTTTATCTTTTGCATATACTTCATATTCCCCGTTTGCAAATACCTGTTGATAAAAATTTTCTTTTACAAATATTAAGACCACATTTGTTTTTTCAGACTGTTCATCCAATGCAGTTTTATTAAAAACCACAAGTGGCATTGCTTCCTGTTCGCTGCCTGACGAAACAGACTCCTCAAGCTGCTGCTCTATCTCCTCTGCCGTGATGTAATCTGTCTCAATCCAGCCACCGCATCCGGTAATATAAGGAGCTCTTCCGGTCAGATAATGTAAGATTGGAATTGCACCACAGGTAACCATCTTATCACTTTCGCTGCCATATGACTTTATAAAGTTTACCACTTCTTCCATCGGCTGTACAATATCCGTATCATACCTGATGCCGCGCAGTTCATCGAGTGTGAACTGCTGTTTTGGCTCTTGATCTTTTAAATACGCCTTTGTCATATAAAAACTCTGTGATACAGTCAGACCCACACACCATATCGCACAGATGACGGTAAGAAGTCTTCCCGTATTTCTTACATCCGGCAGCTTGTGCTCTGTCTCCACTGTTTCTTCAGTCTGTCTCTTCGCCTTTTTCATTCTGTCTCCGATACAGATTGCAATATATGGCAGTACAAAAAAAGCTTCATTGCACAGATGTGTGATACCCACATTCGATCCAATCGGCATCAGCACTGCAAGCATCCCGGATGCAAATGCAAGGGTTTTAAATTCTTCCGAAGCCTCTTTGTCTTTTAAAATCAGAACAATACATACATAGAGCATCGCCTTTATCACAGCTACTGCGTTCAGGTAATCTCCAAGCACGCGATACAGCACCGATAATCCTGCGATCTGATCTGCCCCGAAAACCGCACCTGCTAATAAAAGCACTGCCATCGCAATCATACCATATCCGATAAACAGTGCAAGACTTTTTACTTTTTTTGCTATCAGATAAATTCCATACAGCACGGCAAGTAATAATATTCCCCGCACGGTTCCCTTGAAATTGATCACAACCATGTTACCGATTGTATGTCCGTCATTTGAATTTCCTGCATAGAAGAACATATCCGCAACCATCTGAAAATAAGTGCCGATCCCGCATGTTTTATACATGAGAAAAAGCCCTGACGCAAAACTGCTCAAAACACCCACCACGCACCATAACACCTGGCGTACAAAATATGCCACATCTTTTTTCCGGTAAAAATCATAAAAAAGAACGATAAACACAGCAAATTGCAGGATGGAAGATATTTTGCAGAAAGCCGCCAGCATGAAAAATGCCGATGCAAAAAAGAGCATCCCGGACTTTTTGTCATTGACAGCCCGGATCAGGAAATACAATCCCGTCAGTGCCATAAATGCCACTGCCGTATTATAAATAAAGAAATGAAAATTACATTTTGCAAGCACCATGGCAAACGCAAGTGCCGGAAGGATCAGCGCATCTTCCCGGTATCTCACATAGAGCCTGTAAGATAAGAAACACAGGTAGAAGCAGACTGCCGCCCATGCAGTCTCCATGCCAATGTAAGCCGGTATATGCAGTATCCCAAACACTTTTAACAGGCATCCGCCCAAAATGTTTGTCAAAAACAGCGGCAGATAAGTACTGTCCATATCTGTAAAACAAAACCGGTACTGATTCATGTTAAATCCGACATCACTGACATCAATACTAAAATTCCATCCCGACGACGGGAGCAGCGGAATCAGTGCGATCAGAATGATCCAGAAAAATTTATATGTCCGTTTCATAAAATCTCCATTCCTGCATTATTTTCACACTATGCTCCAAAATACAGCATACCTATCATTACAATACCATAAACCACACAGAGTGCCATCAGTACCCTGTCATGTAAAAGGACCTCCACAGGATCTCCCTCCGAATTTCCCTCCACCGTCAGACTGTACTTCATACAGATCAAAATCACGATCGGCACCGTCCACATTGCATATTCCATGCCGGCATTGGTAATATCCTTACACCATAATGCATAAAATGTATTGAGCAGTGCCAGGCACATATACATATTTTTGTCCAGGAAATCTCTCGTATAATATTTAAGCACCTTGCGGGTATCCCCGTCCTTTTTCTTCTGCAGCTCGTTGCGTCTTTTTCCAAGACTAAAATAAAACGCACCGGAAAGTACAGTCAGATACAGCCATTCAGACACTTCCGTCCCTGTCAGGACCGCACCGAAAAGCACGCGCAGCAAAAATCCGGAAGCAAGAATTGTCACATCTAAAAGCGGTACATCCTTAAGTCCCATACTATATGCCACATTGATAAACAGATATAAAAATACCAGCGCATAACTGCCCGCTGTCGCATCTGACACCACAAGCAGTACCACTGCTGCGATCAGAATGAACACCATCAGCACTACTGCGTGAAACGGTGTGACTGCGCCGGATGCGATCGGGCGATTTTTCTTTGTCGGATGCATCCTGTCTTTTTCCGCATCCCTGATATCATTGATGATATAGACCGCAGATGTGACCAGTGAAAATGCGATCATTCCAAGCAGTGTTGCCGTAAACTTACGCCGGTCTGTCAGATTTCCACTGAAAATCAGTGGCATAAAAATCAGTATGTTTTTGATATAATGATGTACTCTCATGAGATATAAATACTTTTTCATCCAATCGTTCCTTAATTTATTTCATAATCAGACAGTTTTACAATAATCGTATCGTCAATCACCTGAATAGATCCATCCGCCGGATAGGATGGCATTTCCCTGACAACCTCTCTCTGCATCCAGTTCTGGATCTCCTCATAAGTTCCATAATATGGCGAAAATCCAAGATAATCAGACATCAGATACAGCAATGAGTTATATCCAAGGTTCGTATCTGCTTTTCCTCCAACGGTAAAAGTGTCACCGATCAGACTTCCCATACCATTCGTACTGTCATTAATCTGTGTCCCCACCACGATCACCGGCTTGTCCTGCGAATAATCCTCCACACTCCGGATCTTGGTGATCAGCGTCTGCACATAGGAAAAATCATGATATTTCGTATATTCAAGTGCCATGTAATTGCCATTTGCGTACCAGACAAACACGATTACCAATGCCGCCGTAAGCAATGCAGACACCCAGTTTGTTATGCTCTTTACCGGAGCATGCAGTTTAAGATTCCGGGAACATGCATCCAGCCACAACAGGAAAAATACAAAGAAAAATACAACTGAATATGCCATCAGCGTATAGCAGTAGGAATTCGGTGCCATCACATAGATCAAAAACATCGCTACCGGAAACACCAATATACCACACAAAACAATTACCTTATTTAAATATTCTTTTTTCTTTAAAACCAGATAAGCACCAATACCTGCTGCAAATAAGATCCATACAACTTTGATCAGACGTCTTACGGTACGGTTATAGCTGATTCCCATAACATCGGAAAATCCCATATCAAAAAATGAGGTGTAACAAGATTTTAATGCACTAATAAGCTGTGCGATCGTGATCTTTCCCATTGTATCGCCACCCTGATAACTGGTAAGCTGTATATGTGTGACTGCAAGTACCGCTTTATTGATCAGAAAATAAACCGCAACGCCAGCTGCCATCACCACTAAGAATCTGGCAATCATAAGGAAAAACTCTTTCCATTCCTTTTTCTCCTTCACACCGCCAAATGCTGCTTTTAAGATCACCACTATAAGAAGAATGCACACGGTATCCGGGAAGTATGCCTGATATACACCAAGGGAACATGCAATCATTACCACTGCTGCTATATTTGCAATGATATTTTTCGGATATTTCACAGTGAGCCACGCAGCAAACACACTGAAAAAAATGCCTATTGCATAATAAAGTGCCAGAAACATAAAAAAGTACATGGACACAACTGCCGGAAATACTGTCATAAGTCCTCCGATCAGCCCCGCAGTCAGTTTGTTTCTTACCTGAAATACAGATACGACCATTCCCGCTGATAAGGCAAGGAACAGCAGTGCAAAGATTCCATTAAAAAAAGGCAGTGAATAAGAACCTCCAAATACAGAACGCATAAAACGCCCCATCCAGTTTAACAGCCATCTTCCCTGTTCTGTACTTAATCCGATACCTCCTGGTGTATTCGCAAGCTCATCATAATTGTATAATTTATTGGTGAACTGATACAAATGAGCTGCAAGCCCTACTGCAAAAGCAGCATAAAAAGCTGTCTTTACCGCTCCCGAAAGATTCCGGTACCACTCAGTCAGATACTGATCCGGCATTTTCCATCTGATCGTATTCATATCTTCTCCTTTTTCTATTTATTATTTTCCTAACTTCATATAATCTTTATTGTATCAAAAATGTATAGGACGTGTCAAACAGTAGATTCCCGGCGCCATTCCATTTTCCTTGACACCACAGGAAGCATTGTTTATGATGTTTATATCTATGTACTGTGACCAGAAAGGAGTGTTCTTAAGATGGGTACAATCCTCGGAGCCTCTTATTATCAGTTAAAATACTGTCTGCGTAACAAACTGCGGCAGGCAACAGGTGACCCGGATTTTCTTTACCGTCATTATGTCGGTAAACCTTTTTATGATACGGATGCCTTAAACACATACACGGCAGAACTCATCAAGTCCGGCAGACCATTTATGATGGGCCGCTTTGGTGCCGTTGAACTTTTCAATATGCGTGTTGCCGAATTTCATATGGAAAACAAAAAAGAGAAAGCCTGCGAACAGCTTTTTACCTGCGCCGGTTTTTTCCCCAATGATACATCCCTTCTGCCACGTTTTAACGATATCATGAAGGACGCCTGCCGGCAGACCGATATTTTAGGTTTATGGCAGAATGCCTGTGAGGATTATTACATCCGCAGATACTGTAACGATCTAAGCGCAACCTGCCGGCTGATCTCTTTAGAGCCATGGCGCAGCAAAAACCCATGGTCTGCTGCACTTGCCGAAAAAAAGGTACTTGTTGTTCATCCGTTTGAAGAGTCGATCCAGGATCAGTATAAACATTTTGACAAACTCTTCCCATGCACGGATATCCTGCCGGAGTTCGAATTAAAGACCTTAAAAGCTGTACAGACTGCTGGCAGCGCTGTAGATCCGCGTTTTTCCACATGGTTTGACGCACTTGACTATATGTGCGGAGAATGTGAAAAAATTGACTTTGACATCGCCCTGCTTGGCTGTGGTGCCTACGGCTATCCGCTGGCCGCCCACATCAAAAAAATGGGCAAACAGGCGATCCATCTCGGTGGTTGTCTGCAGATATTGTTTGGTTTAAAAGGAAGACGCTGGGATGAAGAAGAACCGGATATCGTCGCCATGTATAACGATTACTGGCATTATCCGATGGCAAGCGAAGTTCCAAAAGGAAGTGGTGACGTGGAAGGCGGCACCTACTGGAAAAAAGAATAGCTAAGGGGGAAACTATTATGAGCAAGATCATTCCTGTTATGGTTCATCACGAAACCGGAGAAAAGGCTCAGGCTGCGGGGAAGAAGAACCAGGAATACTTAAAATACTGTATCGCTCAGGCAAAAAAATATAATGAAAAAGTTGTTTTGCTAGGCGATGAATATAACAAAGCGTGGTGTGACGACTGGCACAATGCCAATGACTTCATTACCGAAAAATGGACAAAATTTCATGCTGTCTTTGAGAATCTTTCCACATATCCGACCGCATGGGCAGAGGGCATCTTTAAGCGCTTCTTCCTGATACTGGAATACTTAGAGCGCAACTCCTTTGAGGAGTGTGTCATTATCGACAGTGACGTTCTGCTTTACTTAAATGTCAGTGAATATGAGCCGTTCCGTCACTGCAAAGTGGCTGCTGAAACCCCCCTTTTACAGGATTTTGCAATGCTTGAAAAAGGAAACGGGCTGAAATGGAAAACCTGTGCAGGATTTTCCTATTTTACCACACAGGGACTTCGCGAATTTACGGATTTCTGCATCGATATGTATGCAAATCACAAAGATTTCCTGATGAAAAAGTGGGATGTCCACCGCAAATTCGGCATGTACGGCGGTGTCGGCGAGATGGCACTATTACATCTGTGGGTTTCTTCCCTTCCGGAAGGGGAATATTTAAACCTGTTAAAGGACGATGCGGACCACGGTGTATTTGATAATTCCGTGGGTGAATCTTCCGGTTACTTAGAACACCAGTATGAGTATATCAAACGCTTAAGCGTAAAGAATCTGCACTGGGAAGATGGCAGGCCTTACTGCTATACGATCGACGGTCATGAAAAAACCTGGTTTTTAAATCTTCACTTTGTCGACATTACAAAAATCTTTATGGAAGGTGTCTATGAAAACCAGTCCTATTCTGCACACGCGAAGTTTGTAACATACATGTTGAAATGCCGCGGAAGACTTGCAGACATCAAACATGGCAATACAAAATGGCAGCAGAAACTAAAGATCAAACGCAGTAAAAATGTCTGATCTGACGGAAAATGAGGTTTGTTATGTCAAAAGATCGTTCTTCTAATTTTGAATTATTACGTTTATTATGCATTTTCGGAATTCTGATGATGCACACTTTCGGCGGAATCGACACTTCCGTATCATTTTTTAACACAGAGATCCATGTACTGGTTAACTCCGTCTTCAATATGGGAGTTACCTGCTTTATCCTGCTCTCCGGTTATTTCGGCATCCGTTTTGACTTCAAAAAACTGATCCGGCTCGACCTTATGATCATCTTTTTCACAATATTTGGTACGATCGCAGTTGGAAATCTGGGTATAAAAGCACTGATCAAATCCTGTATTCCGGTAATTTCAAGATATTACTGGTTTATCAGCTGTTACTTTTTCCTCTGCTTTTTAACACCATTTTTAAACCAGATCCCGGAAAAGCTGTCAAAGGAAAACTTTGAAAAACTGCTCGCCGTCTTACTGTTTCTTTTCTCCGTAATCCCAACCTTCGGATTCTTTGAAATTATGCAGGACGGTGGAAAAGGATTAGTCCACATGGTTATGATCTATCTGCTCGGACGCTACCTTGCGCTTTATCATAACCGCAGCCATAACACCGGACGCCTGTTCCTTGGACTTTTCCTCAGTATCGGTTTTATTTTCCTCGCTGACAGTTCGCTGACCTTTGTCCGTGGAAAGCTCTATACAACGTTCTGCCGCGACTGTTCGATTTTCATTATATTTGGTTCTGTCATGGTTTTACTGCTGTTTCGTGAATTAAATTTTCACAGCCGTTTCATCAACCGTGCTGCCGGAAATGTGCTCGCGGTCTATGTGTTAGATGGAACGGTTCAGACATTTCTGTTAAAATGGATCGATTTTAAACCGTATGCCGGATCGTGGTTTTTAGTATTCCTTGCGATCGGTTATGCGCTTGCAATTATGATCATTGCGTGTCTGTTGAACGAGGTGCGGAAAGCGACGATTGGACGACTGGAGCCTTGGCTCGTGAATGTGGTCAATGCCGTGGTGATGTGGGGTGTGAATGCGGTAAGAGGTGTTGTCCGAAAATTAATTGATTATTTTCTTGCCTGATGTTTTTGTTTTTCGCGAAAGAGACGAAAAAAGGTGTGTCTGAGCGCTTTGTGCAATTTGCCTTTCACTAACCCCGATACACCTTTTGTTCCAAACATCCAATCCCTATTTTCCCTACAACAATTTCCGGAATACCGGCAATTTCTTCAAAACTAACGTAACTGCTACTTCAATTAAGAATGCAATTATAATCTCAATGATATATGCCGGCAGCATCCCGGTTACCGGGGTTAACGTGCCAGCAATGACATCCAGCCTTCCTCCGGTTCCAATAAATCCACCAAGAAGATAACAGCCAAATACGCAGCCTCCGACACTGACGAGAATCTTTTTTGTCCGCTCTGATAGCCGTTCTTCCTGAAAGAGAAGTTTCGTATTTAAGAATATAACTATGACCGGGACAGACAGCCATGTTCCAAGGTATACTTCCTGATAATTTCCCACTGAAAGATAGTCTTTATATACCATCATCTGTGTAAGAACCGCTGCCACAAACACAGCAAGATTCCGGCCGATATTCTTCGGCGTCAGAAACTTCGTTTCACTGAAATACTGATCCAGTCCATATCCGATCAGTGGATAAAAAATGACATACTGGAACAGTCCGCTAAAATTATAATAACCGCAGAGTCCGTATCCCCATAATACCCATGCTGTCGGTTTCAGGCAGTCCAGCAATATCTGTAAAATGATCAGATACCAGAAGGTATTTTTCGACATATTCTGTGCCAGTGGGCGCAGGATCGGCAAAATCGTAAGCACACCGAGATAACTGTATAAAAACCAGTACGGCAGATATACCAGATCCGTCGGCAGTGACAGCAGAAACGAAAACGGTGCAAAAGGACGTTCTCCTTTTAAAACCAGTTTCATATAATACAGGAACGAGAATATCACAATTACAAGAATCATGCGCAGAATCCTTTTTTGAAACAGATCTTTCCCACTTTCATTTTTTCCAAGCAACAGTGCTCCGGATACCATGAAAAACAAAGGCACCGCACCTTTGCATACCATGGAAAACAGAAACGATATTGCATATTCTACGCCACTTTGATTGGAAAATGACATTGTAGCCGCTCAAAATTTTTGTCAAAGATTTTCAAAATAATTGTCAAAAACTTTCGGGAAATATTTCCTGCTTTTCCCAACAGAAAAGGGGGCGTGATTTTTGTCACTGCCCCCGTCCTGTCTTCCGGTTTCCATGCTCTTCAACTATCAGGTGTTTCCCCGTTTTCGGGTTTCTGTTCGGTATCACTTCTATCAGCTCATCCACAGAGCATCCTAGCACTTCGCATATCCGGTCAATATGTTCCACCCTTAAACTAACCACAATCTCATGATACCATTCATTGATTGTATTGGGTCGTATTCCGGTCAGCTCTGACAGTTCTCTTTGAGACATGCGTCTTTCACCTAGAAGCTTTGATAAATAAATCCTAACCATAATAATGCCCCTGATAGATACTATCATAATCCGTTGCATTATTATTTATTTTGATATTTTATATCGAATTTCGTTACGCAAAATTTTTAATAATAAGCTCTCTGTATCGGGGCTTTACTTCTTTCTGCACAAGATTGTGCAACCTATCCACTTCAATGATTGTATAGCCTTCGTAAAGTTCCCTAATATAGCCACAATCATTATATGACAAAACAAACTTACCCTTGATGCCATCTAATGCTGCTTTTAATCTCTCATGGTCTTCTGGCATGAACCTGTCCGGATAATATTTCTCCGTTTCATAATATGGTGGGTCAAGATAAAATAACGCATCTGTTTTGTCATAATTTTTGAGAATTTTTTCAAAATCAAGGTTTTCAATGACTACTTTATTCAGTCTCTTAGACACTTCACTTAGGTACTCTTTTGCCTTTTCCATATCCCGTGAACGCAGTCCGAATGAACGGAGGTCTGTACCAAAGCTCTCTTTAATCAGAATAAAGAACCTTGCTGCCCTTTGAATATCAGTCATTCCCCTAGTTTCAATCTGTTCTCTTGCATCAAAAAACTGTTCCCTTGATATGAGAATGTACCGCAATTCTTCCTGAACGGCATCCGGGTGGTACTTAATGCAGCGAAACAGATTGACAAGGTTCCCATTGACATCATTGTAGACTTCCATCTTGGCATGACTGTCAGAAGAAAAGAGAACCCACCCGGCTCCGCCAAAAACCTCTATATATCGGTTATATGTCCTCGGTTCAGGGAATTGCTCCACAATCTTCTTCCTAAGTGCTTTTTTCCCACCAATCCAACTCATAAAACTATCCATAATTGCATTCCTTCTTTCATAATAATGTGGGGCATCATTACAATAAGGACTAATAATGAACCGTTCTATTGTACTGTCTATGCGATCTCTTCTTCACTGATTGGAGCTATTTTGAGCTCCGCTTCCAAAGCATCAATTTCATTCCGGACAGCCTGACGCTTCTCATGCAGTTCCTGAAAGTCATAGGGTGCTTCCAATCCAAGGGTGGAATACTCCATACACTTTGCAACCTTCCAGTCCCCAATATCCGACTCCTGACAGGAAAGCCGGGTCTTCAGGTCTCTTATCTTCTGCTCTATTTCATTTCTGCTCATTGCTTTTTCCTCCTTCAATAAATGGATGAATGAAAAGCTCATCAAAGAGCTTATCCATGTTTTGGAGTATGGTATATGAGTCATAATGGCTCACGCCACCTCTCCATGAGGCATAGGAGTTTCTCACATCCTCAAAAGACACCTTCCCTTCATCAAGGAACTTCCGGAGCTTCTTCAGTTTCCGCCGTTCCCTCAAAACGGAGTCTTTGCTGATACGCTCAATCACCTTGCCTGTCTCTGTTAAAGTATATTTGATTTTAAGGAATGTGAAGCCGTGTGACAACTTTACTATTTGTGTTTTCTTCGGATTGATAAAGAGTCCAAGTTCATCACATATCCCGTGAATGTCATTCAGGAGTCCTTTCAGGTACTCCTTGTCTTCATGAATGATATAAATATCATCCATATACCGTCCATAGTATTTCATGCTCCTCACAATCTTACAGTAGTTGTCTATCCTTGTAGGATAGTATACTCCGGATATTTGTGATATTTGGCTTCCAATCCCTACGGACTTCTTCATGAACTTCTCGCCTGTCAGCTTTGACTTATCCATTTTAGCGTGTTCCAAGGCATTATACAGCGTATTCATGCAATTAGCATACTCATCATCCGTCATGTAGGAAACATCCACCCTGAAGGTGTCTATGAGCTTCTCAACAAAGCTCATTGTCTCCTTATCACCAATCTTTTTCCGCATCTCCTCTATCAGCCCATCATGAACGATATTGTCAAAGAATTTGCTAAAATCAATCAGCAATACATAACCTTCATTGCTCTTGTTCTTCCTGTAGAACTTATGGAGATGAGTGCTCAACCTCTTTCTTGCAAAATGGATGCCCTTGCCCTCCATTGATGCTCCATTATCATAGATGAGATACTTGGAGAGCTCCGGGACAAGCACATTGTCACATACTGACCGCTGTACTACCCTGTCAGAGATGTGCATGGACTTGATATGACGGACATGACCTCTTTCATTGAGGTCAAATTCATAAAAGCCCATCTGCTCATAGGTTCCATCCTTCAGCTCCTTTTGTGTCTTATTGACATTTCTCAAAAGGTTTGCTTCATACCGCTGTACTGACTCTTTCCACGCTGTCCCCTTCTTTGACTTATTAAATGCATCAATCAGGGAGTTGGCATCATATACAGACCTCATATCTTTCATAGAGTTTCACCTCGTTCCTAGCCCCAACTGACGTATCAGGGGGCATCAAGATGCTGCTCACAGTCCCTCTACTAGAAAGTGAGCTTCTTTACCTTTCGGAAGGACAAGCTTTCCTTTCCTGTATCATATGTCGGCACTTAGCCTACACTTAGCATATATACACGAAATCGGGCGGACTCCACCCTCTCCGGCGGCGTTGTTATTGTTACTATTACCATTATTGTTACAATTAGCAAACGCCGCCGCCGACACCACGGCACTCAACGTGAGGATGTGTCTCTTGATACAAAGCTTGCCCCGGATAATTATACTTGCTTTTCGTCTGTTTGGGAAGTGCTTTTCTCTTCCGCCGTTTTCTTGGCTTCTTCCGTTTTCTTGGCTTCGGTCTCCTTAATCTTCTTCAGGATTTTGTTGTCACTCTTCCTCCATCCCTTCAGGAGGGCTATCTCCTTCTCAATCGTGTCCACATATCTCATATACTTCTGTGCATCCACCGGGATGATAGAAATTATGTACTGCATCTCCTGAAGGAGCTGTTCACAATTCCCTATGGCATGATTTTGGAAGTTTCTCCGGTCATAGAACTCACTCTCGCATACTGGATAGATGGTGTTCGCCTGCGTGATGTTCATTATCATACTGTGCAGGATATTCATGATATTATTCCGCATCTTGTCTATGAGCCACGCCGGATATTCCTCTATAATCTTCGCCGTGAGCTCATACTTCTCAATTATTTCCCGGAACTTTTTCTCATCCTCCGGCTCCATGCCCTGTACTCCGTACAGTGCCTTAATACTCCTCACTTTGTCCTTGATGCCAAAGTCCCGGAGAAGCAGCATGGTTATTTCCCTTCGGAGCACTATGGCATTATGATAAAATTCCATGCTTGAAACACTTCTTTTATTCTTCAGTACGCTCAACCTTTTTCCTCCCTCCGGTCATCTGCCCCCATATAGGGGGCAGATTAAAGATTACCCGATACAGAAATACGGGCGGACTCCACCCTCTCCGGCGGCGCCGTAATTGCCACTATCACCACCATTGGTACAATTAGCAAACGCCGCCGCCGACACCACGGCACTCAACCAAGTCCACATTCTGCTTCCGTTATGACCAAGCCCTGCTACCTTCAGGTTAGGGGCTAACCGGAACAATGGGAACTGTATATTGGCATTTCCCGTGTCATAGAAGGAAGAACTGAATACCGTGGAGCCATATATCTGTATCTCACTCATCAGTCTAAGTTGGCAATCCTGCCACTCCCATGCACTGGCATAGCCTGTATACCCTGCTCCTGCGTTGGAATTGCCCGTTGTTGATACTGCCGTTGTCAGCAGCTCTCTATGGGTAATTATATGATTATTCAGGACGTTTTGCAAGGCTGCGGCATAGACCGGGAGTACCTTCGTGTGCATATCGGAGCCTGCATATCCTCCGGTGGTCACGTTTGTCTCATTCATCTTCGCCTTTGTTTTAAAGCAATCCTTTGGGACTACCACGGCATGATGTTTTGTCAGGGCTGTATCTCCGTTGTTCCACATCACATCAAAGCCTGCCAATACCAATCTGACAGTCTCGGTACCTCCTAAGCTTGTAGTGATGCTCTTGTCAAAATAGTCTCCAATATAAAGGTCTTTAAAGGTTCCGTCACTGATACGCTTGCATATCTCATCTACCGTGTACACGTTTGTCAGGTTCTTTCCCCTGTAGATGGAATTGTGAGCTGCCGCATTGTCCGCCATGACATTGAGGAACTGATCATTCAGGTACTTGTCATTGTCAAGGAGCTGCTGATGCCTGCGGTTCCACTCTTCATAATGTGCCGGGGTTGTCCGTTCCATTGCCTCCATTGTCAGGACAAGCTCCGGGTTCGTTGCTGCTGTTAAATTCGCCATTTTCCTCTGCCTCCTTAATAGTTATCTTCAATAGTGAATGTCACTTCTGTCTCATCCTTGCCTTTCGCAAGGAAATTTGAGAATGCCACCACATCCCCGTCCTCATCAATAAGTGCCATCTCACTGATGAAGGTGCCTACAAGCTCATTTTCCTCAAGCTTGATAGTGTACTCATAAGATGTGTCTGAAGTCTTTTTTGATGTGGTGTAGGGCTTCCTTACCACTTCATTTTTCAACTGCACATTCTCCGGGAGCGGCACAATGACATTTCCACTCCCATCCACTCCACCGGAGCCAAGTGCAATATGTGTTATCTTTGCAATTTTCCCGGTTGTGTGGCTTGCTTCTGCCATCTTTTTCCTTCTGATTTTGGTTATAACGCTTTTCGTTGCCATTCTACAATACCTCCGTTTTTTGCCAAGCATCTATTATCTTGGAACCATCAAGGCTCCATGTTCCATCAAGGAAGATGAGGTTGTGCTGCTCATGCCATATGACCCTGTACTCCCTTGTATGTTCTACACCCAAGCGGTATCCCTGCTTGGTGGTGTATTCTGTCCTCTGTGCATCCATAAGCCGGGAACCATTCAGCATCCAAAGCCCATTGAGCTTCAAATAACTGAAATAATCAATGACCATGCGGTACTGTTCCAATGCTATCCTGATGCTGTGCTCCTCTTCACATGGCGGTAACTGATACGCCTGCTTCAGAAGCAGCTCCTCTTCATGCTGATGACGAAAGATAGTTCCCCATTTCATTTCCCTTGGTGACACTTCCGCATCCAATACATGGCTCCCATCTGTCTGCCATGTGCCATCTGTCTTCAGATATTCAAAATACTGTGCCCTGAAGCTGTAAGCTGCCTTTAGCACAGCCTCTTCCACCACCCGGCAGGCATAACAATAGGCTACAGCAAGAAGCCCGGCTTCATGCAGCTCATATCCACTCTCATATCGGTATCCTATCCTTGTGGTGTATGGGTTCCTTTCAGCATCAAGTACATGGCTCCCATCCAGTTCCCACATACCATCAAGCTTCAGATAATCAAAGTAATATAAATATTTTTTATAAAGCACGGAAAGGAAGCTCATGCTGTTTATCTCCCGGATGCTTAATGTATACCGAAAGAAATAGTTGTCTTTCGCCCCTACTTCCTTCCACTTGCGGACAGTCTTCCTCAAGATGTCAAAGCTGATAGGATGCTCTTCATCCGCATCCATGCCTATGACAATATAAAACTCCGCCCACCTGTTCTCAATGGTGTCAGACTCCAATATCCGGCTCCCATCAAGGAGCCAGCTCCCGTCCAGCGTGAAGTGTACAAAGCCCGTCTTGTCATTTGCCCTCACAAGCTCCGGGGCGGTATACCCCAAAGTCTTCACGGCAAGCAACACTCCTTCGTTGGTGCCTCCAAGCTTGCATACCTCCTCATACATGGCTATCCTTGAGCGGTAGTTCTCCGGATGCTCTCCATCATACCGGGTGAGCCGCCTGTCCGCTCCATGTACTGGGAGCATCTCATGGCAGCACGTGGCAACCATACCCTCATCCCTTGCCCGGAGGATGTCCTCCTTCACTTCGTCAAACCTCCTGCCGTATACCTTGCAAAGGATGTACCACTTATTCAGGGATCTCTTCAGCTTCTTCAGCGGAGTGGTTAGAAGATACCACATGTACTCAATAAAATTCTCTATCATGGTGGTATCACTCCTTCTCCCTCGAACTCTGTGCCACGTTCCGGACAGATACATTGATGTCCCCTGCCATGATGACCTTATCCTGCTCAAGAAGCATATCCTCTGACGGTTTCAGGATGTCCGTCTTCCGGTAGTTGTCAATCTTGGCACTTAACACATGAATGATGCTGTCCCGGTAAAGGGTGTTCATCTCTCCCCTTGTCAGAGCCATCATATCCTCAATGAGCTTCGCTGCCTGTCCATCCACTCCATCCGTGGCTGCATCTTCAGCAAGATATATCACAAGCTCAAAGTCCTGCCGCACTACCTCACTGGACTTCACAAGATAGTCTTCATAGTTCCCTTTCAAAGGCTCAATGGCTTCTCCAACCTTTCGTATCAGTTCCGGGGAAGCTTCTCCGGCTGCTCCTATGATAATCACATCCACGGTACCCTGTCCTCTTGGATGCTGTGCATCAATCCGGGCATCCAATACACCGGGAACTGCTTTGGCTGCGTTCCGGAGTTTCTCCTCTATGGTTCTTGTAGCCAGTTCCGCCCATGAACTCATACACCTGTCACGGAGGTCTTCAAGGTCTTCCTCTTCAGCCCCTTCTTCAAAGAGCCAGTCCTCCTCATTGGTCACATAGTCCATGCCGTCAAGATGTATCAATGATATGGTTATCCTGCCCGGTGCTATGTTGTAAAAGGTTCCGGGTGCCTCTGCCTCCACAAGTACCCGTCCCACGGGTTCTCCGGCTTCTATGACCGTATCCTGTAAGCAATAGAACTTCAGTTCCTTGCCTCCGACATCCGGCTCCGTCTTAAAGCAATGCCCTTTCGTGACCTGAAGAGCATTGTTATAGTCATTCCTGTAGATAGTCACATAACCCTTTGCTGCTTTGGCTTCTTTCTGCTGTTTGGAATAATCGGCTGCCTTAATCTTCAGCCAGTCCCCTTCAGCATGTTTGATGAAGCAGGCGTTCAGGATAGTCCGGGAAAGCTCCTTCAGTTCTATGTAGATGGTCACTAACAGGCGGCTAAGATGGTAAAAGATGCCACCTTTTTTGAAGTTCGTTATAGGGAAGCCCTCATCCTCAAGCTCACCCTGTATCTTCTCCATTTCCTCATCCTCATCCGGGATAGGGATAATCTTCTCCATAATGCTCTCATCTATCATTCCACAATCACCTCCACTCCATCACTCTCAATGTCTATATTGTATGATCTATTGCTGTCATTCCGCCGGAAGGACACCCTGATACGGTATACATGCCCGTCAAACTTTACTACGGTCTGTATGCTTCCGGCATCTATATATTCCCTCTTGGACAGTTTGGAGCGGATACGCTGCTGTATCTCCATCTGCATGAAGTCATCATACTCTCCCTGCATGAAGTCAAGCAGGCTCCACCCATAGCTCTCATCTCCTTCCTCATCCTCATAGAAGAGTTCACCTTCTTCTGTCAATGCCTCATTCTTTATATCCTGAAGCCAACAGTCCTCATCCGATACAAGGGCTGCGTCACCGTTTCCATCTGACACGGGCTGTCCGTCCTCATCAAGCATGATGTCAACATCATTCTCACCTGTTATCTGCATCAGAAGCACCTCCCTATGATATACGGGCTGCACTCCCCATACATGAGGACTACCGCCACAATGTCATTCTTCAGGATAAGGATGTCCGTTTTCACTCCCGGAACCTCCGGGAAGCGGCTGTCCGGCTGCTTATTTTTGTCAAGTATTTTGAGAGTTGCCTCATACAGCTCCCCTTTCTTTTTTACTGACACCACCCTAGCATATAAGCCGGGCGGATACTGCATATGTGGATAATTCTGCTTTATCTGATTTTCAAGCTCCTGCTCCACAAACTTCTGCATCATATTAGACATCCTGCTCACCTCCTGCAAAATAGATGTACATGTGTACCGCTCCGGTATCGTCACTTCTCACTATGGTCTTCTCAACCGTTACAATGCCACTGTATTTGCTGTGCTGCACTTCCACCTCTTGGCTATGGTGTATCCACGGGATTGCTATTGTCTCCGCTTCCCAAAGGTCTCCATACTTATTCAGTGCAAGGATGGTCTCCCCTTCCTCAAGGACATACATCTCCTTTTGGTCTTCTTTGGTTCCCCAATAGAATACCTTTTTCTGAAAGAAGAATGGGTTACTGATGCCCCATGAGCTGTTGACTTCTGCTATCGTCTTGATGCCGCTCCTCTTGTCTATGACAAACAGGTCTTTCTTTCCATAATTCTCATCAGACAGGATATAGTCTTCAATCCCTGCACATGCCAGTACATACCGGATGACATCCTGCGGCTCACAATCCACAAAGGATGCCTTGATGGTCACTCTATCAAGCTTCATCATGTCATCTTTTATCATTATCTCTTTCCAGTAGTCCCCGTCACCGCATCTGACATATCCGTCAATCAGGCTGTCAAAGTCATCCTCGTACCCCAGTTCCACGGTTGCCTCATCCATGTCCTTAAACTGTATAAGCCCCTGAAGCTGTGGGGACAGCTCCACCCTGCACCAATCCATATGGGACTCCTTGCTTGAGAAGCACTCCACTTCTATCCCTTCACTTATCTCATAGTCTCCTACTGTCACCCGGAACTCCGGGGATATTAGTTTCTTGTTTCCCAAGCCTCTCGCCTCCTATTTCTTCACCGCTTTCTTAGCGGCTTTTTTCCCTTTTGCCGTGCTCCGGCTGTCCTTTGCCGGGCTCTTGCTTTTTGATTTCTTGCTTTTGCTCTTCTTGGTGCTCTTCTTTTTCGTGGTCTTCTTTTTGCTGACCTTCTTTTTCACCTTTATTCCGGCTATATTAGGAGCCCACAGCTCCAAGGAGACTATCCTTTTGCTTTCTGATATGACCTTCTTAGAGGTGAGGTTCTTGAAATATACCTTTGTAATGCCACGGGCAGCACAATCCTCATTGACAATAGGCAAAAGCTTTGGTTTGCTCTGCCCGTATGGTTTGAAGAGCCTCTGCATCTCTGTGAGCTGCTCCAAGGTGGAAGCTGACTTTGTTGCTTCAAGCAATATATCAATCATCACCTTGCCATTTTCATAGCCTACAGGCTGTGACTTCTTAAATCTGCCTTTTTCATCCTGTGCAACATAGACACTTCCTGCCTCCTGTATCTCCACGCTTGTGACCTGTCCGCCAAGGTATACGCCGCCAAGCTTTACCACCTTTTCCTGCACATACAGCATCTTCCCTCACCTCCTATGCTGTTGCCGGAGTAGGGCTGTCCGTCCGGTTCTGTGCATCCTTCAGCTCATCTATCAGTTTGTAGAGTAGCGGCAAGTCTTTTATCTTGCTGATGTCTACCGTGAAGCTGATCTGATGGATAGTAGTGCCGCCTTCCCTGCCCCATTTCTCCGTTGTGTATGTTTCTTTTGTTGTTGTCTTGCTCTCCTTCTCTTTCCGTACTGATGCAGCCTTTGAGGTCAGGGCACTTGTAATGCTCGCCCCTGTCTGCTGTACGCTGTCACCGCTCTCTTCATTCTCTCCCTTGACTACGCCTCTGACAATCTCCGTCATCTGCTTCCACAGTTCTGACAATGGCAGCACCGCTTCAGCCCCGGCTTCGCCTCCTCCCAAGAGCTTTCCGCCCATTGCTCCAAAGATGGTTGCCCCGTTCAGGATACCTCCATCCTTGTACCAAGAGATGCCAAACTTCGGCACGCTCGGCGGATTGATACTGAAGCTTCCTGATATGCTGATGTGTGGCAGCTTCAGACTTGGCAGGCTCCATGAAAAATTGAAACAGGACTTGATACGCCCTATTGCTCCGGACACCGCTGACCTTGCCGCCTCAAGCTTTGAGGAGAACGCTGAACGGATGCTCTCCAGAGTGGAATCCACGGTTGACTTCGCCGCCTGTATCTTTGATGCTATGGTAGAACGTACACTCTCAAGCCTTCCTCCTGTTAAAGTGTTGATTGCGGAATATGCTGTGCTGAAGGTACCTTGTACCCCTGTCATGGTTGCGGATACTATTCCTTTGATGCCTCCGCCGCTTGCCTGATATGCCGCCTGCATATTGGAGAGCTGTGTGCTCGCATAGCTTTTGGCTGCTGACATTCCGGTTGATACCGCATTTGCGACTCCGGACATCTTCTCACTGAATTGGTTCTTAATGCTTGTGAGCTTTCCGCCTGTCAGGTTGTCAAGGAATGTGAAGCCTGCTGTATAATAACCCTTCACGCCCTCTACCGCCGCCGCTGCCACGCCTTTGATGCCTCCGCCATGTTCCTCATAGGCTGCCTTCATGTTCCCAAGCTTTTCCTTCACGGTATCGGAAGCAGCCCCCAAGATATTCCCAAAGAAGCCCTTCACCGCCTCAAGCCCGTTTTTCACAGTGTTCTTCATGCTGCTTATGGTTTCGCTTGCATCAATGCCTATAGCTGAAAGGGCTCCGCCAACTGCATCAAGAAATCCTGATACAAAGCCGCCGATAAAGGAGAGGATTGCATTGAAGCCGTTTTCAATGAAGTCTTTAAAATCCCCGACTGCATCAGAGGCAAAGTCAATAGCCCCGGAAAAATCGCCCTTAAATAAGGCAACCACCGCATTGACCACGTTAGTGACAAACGATACAAAGCTTGAAAAGGCATCAATCAAAGGTGTCAGTGCGGATATTGCTCCCTGAATGGCTCCGGCAAAGATGGAGCCAAGTACCACAAGGACAACTGCCCCCACTTTTTCAAATATTTGTATGATTGGCTGTACCGCCTGCCACAGCTCCATGAGCTTCTTGGCTAAATTCTGTAGGGCTGGCTGTATGGATGACCATGCCTGCATGACGGCTGACTTCACTTGCTCAAAAAGCCCTGTCCAAAAGCTCCTGAACGCTTCCGACTTATTCCATAGGACTACAAAGGCGGCTACCAATGCCACTATCCCGACTATCACCCATGTGATAGGTGAAGCAAGAAAGGCTGTATTCATTCCCAAGGTTGCGGTCTTCACAAGCCCTATAGCGTTCTTGGCTGACAAGAAGAGTTTCCCAAGGCTTCCGACCACGCCCATCACGCTTCCGGCTATCACAAGGAATATGCCAAGCTTCAAGGCTATGTTCATGATGCTTTGTACTGTTTCTTGATTGTTGCTTATCCAATCGGAGCCCTTCTTTATCAGTCCGCTCACCTTGTCCATAGTGTTATTGACCGCCGGAAGGAGTCCATTTCCAAGCTCTTCCACATTATTGTGTATTTGCTGCTTCAGCACTTGGAACTTCTGCTCCGGTGTGTTGTTGATGGCTTCCGCCATCTCTTCCGTCACAGTGATACCGCTCTTCATGCTGCCTTGCAAGTCCTGTATTCCGGAGTCTAATGTCTCCACGTTGTTGTATAACAAGTCAATGAGGGCAACCGCTTCATCCGTTCCAAAGGCTTCCTTCAGCTCTCTCTTCTCTACTGCATCTATCGTGTCTCCATATTTGCCCTTCAGCTCCGTCAGTATCTCTGGCATGGACTTGAGCTGATTATTAGTATCAAGGAAGGTCAGCCCAAGCTTCTCCCCGGCACTGGATGCCTGATTGAGGAATGACTTATACTTTGTTGCTGCTTCAGAGCCGGACATTGTGGTCTGAAGCTGTCCCATGATGGCAAGCTGTTCTTCCAATGGGACATTGGCGTTGGTTGCCGTTGCTCCAAGTGCTGATATGGCACTCGCCATCTCGGAGCCGGATGTCTTATAGTTCTTAACTGCCGTTGCTATCCCTGCGGAAAACATCTCACCAAACTCAAGGTCAGACATGTCATCATAGAACCCTTTATAGATGCCGTAACCGGTAGCGAACAGTGAGCCCATCTCTTCCGTTGTCGATTTTGTAGCTTTACCCGTCAGGGCTGCCAGTTCCGTGAACTGTGCCACGCCTTCATCTGTCAGAGATGCGATACCGGACTTAATATCATAAGCTGCCGTGATAAAATCTGACTTGCTTGTGCCTGCCCATGTATCAGAGAAGCTCTTTGCTGCGTTCTCCACCGCCTTCAGGTCTTTCACCCCAAGGGAAGAAAGTTCCCCTAGTGCGTTCTGTGTGTCAAAGGTGGCTGTGACCGTCTTCATGCAGAGCCCGGTGATCGCACCGCCAACTCCTGCCATTGCCGCTCCTGCCCTCTGCATAGTTCCAAAAGCGGTATTGAGCTTGTTGACCGTGTTTGTCACATTGTTCCCGACCCCGCCCATCTGACCGGATAGGTTGTCAACCATATTCAGGATAACAGACAATTTGTATACCGACTCCATACCCATGCAACCACCTCCCTGTTGCTTTTTTCTCTATTTGTGGTATACTTGTCTTCAGAAGTTCAGAGAGGTGTGCTCAAGTCCCACAGTTTCCGGCTGTGGGGCTTGTTTTATTCGTCTCCAAAATTGTCTGCTATGCCTTTCGCTACGCCTGTCTCAATATCCTCTATCCTCATCTCCCTTGCACAATCCGCTTGACCATACAGGGAAAAGAACTCATCAAAGGTCAGGTCTTCAAAGCTTTCCGGAAGCAGTTCCTTGGGAAGATATGTGTATATGACCATCTTCCCATAGCTCACAAAGCTGCTTTTGAACTGCTCCTTGGCATCTTCTACAGCTTTTTTACTGATGTCGTGTCCGCAAGTCCAAGCATACGGAGCAGCTTATCCGCAAGGCTGATAGTGATTGCCGGGTACTCCTCCACGGTCTTCTTCAGTTCTTCCCTCTGCTCATCAATGATATTGTCAAAAGCAAAGCTCTTGGATGCCTTTGTGACAGAGTTGGATATAGTCTTCACATATCTGTCATAGGATGCAGGCTTCGGCTTCCTGAAGAGGAATGTGAACTCCTCCTCGGTCTCATCATCCACCTGTACCGTTGTGATTACTGTGTAGATTTTCTCATCTGTCCCTGAATACTTTTCCTTCAGGCTCTCCACATCCGTTCCCTTTGCTGTTTCATTCTCTTTTCCTGCGTTGAGAAGTTTATTTTCCATCTCTCTATCCATGATAGTTACCTCCGTTTTGTCATTTATTCTGTTATCAGTTACGCATCAAGCCCGTTGATTTTAATGCCGCCCATTGCCACGCCATCAAGATCAACCTTCATGCTCTTATCTCCCTGTGCCGCCTTGAAGCTACGCTTGGAGATTACAATGTTGGTCAGTGTATCCGTACAGGTTGCAGCCCCTTCATCCGCATAATTCACCACAATCTTAGGGATGACATACTTATAAAAGTTTTTATATCCCTTGGACTTGATGACCCGGCACATCTCATTGAAGTCCTCACGGAGCAGGGACAGCTTGACGGAGTTCTTCTGATTTCCGGTACCATACCCTCTAATCTTTCCGCCCTTGCCATAGATAGGCTCACTCTCCTGCTCATCATCATAGGAGATTTCCATTGGCTCCATGTTCTCCATGCCGGAAGCCGTGATTGTCACGCTTGACCAGTCATACACTTTCCCATTGATTAACTGTTTATTTGCCATGTTCCTCTACCTCCTTCCTAAGATGCTGCGTATGGGTTCTCTACTGCAAAGGTCAGGTTCATCTCCCTCACATGACCCATAGGTACATAGGTTATTCTGACATCAAGGCTCTCATCCACAAGGATGTTGAGGTTCTCGGTGTCGATTGCCACAGTTCCGGAGCTGATAATCTTATCACGGACAGCATCCTCCACTGGGGTAGCAAGCTGCTCCTGAATATTGGCAATGCTTGTCTCAATGTCTCCGGGGTCAATTTCCACCTGAAGCTCATCCAATGCAGCCGCCCGGACAGCCTTCACAAGCCTGTTAGATACCCGGACATCCTCCGCATAGGCATAATCGCTTCCCTCCGGTGACATCATGTTTGCAGAAGTGACATAGAAGTCTTCCTTGCTTATGTACTTCCGGATAGTTACATACTTGGCATCATCTAAAGTCTTGATATAGTCCTCAATTCCTTCCGGAAGGAGTTTCAGCATCTTGGCTTCAGAGATAGGGAAGCTCTTCACTTCTCCAATGCTCTGTGACTCCTTCGCCTGACCATAGAGCCCGGTCACAATACCTGCGTTGTTGATATCCTGCACCCTGCCATCCATTCTCTGATAACGGGAGTTGCTGCACACCACCTGCATGTACATGTTATTGATGCCTTTCCTCTCCTCAAGCATGGCATTGGCATATTCCTCAAGAGTCTCATCTGCGGTCTTTCCTCTCGCTTCACACACAAAGTAGAGCGGTCTTTTGTACTTTGTCAGGAAGTCATTGGCAAGGGTACACAAGGAAGCCCACAGAGCCTTAGAGGATGTACCCACGATATGGACAAACTCAAAAGCAAGAGGGCTGTTGATAAGCCCCTCCACCGCATTGATGACCGCCTGATTGCTCATAGCCGGGGATGTTGTAGAGAATGTGAAGCAGTCTCCTGACTTAAAGCTGCCGCCTCCCTCTGCATCCGTGAACTTTGCTACAAGCCCGGTAGCAGACAATGTGACTTCTCCTGTGACAGGTATGGTCATCTCTTCTGTGAAGGTATTTCCGCCATCTACGGAATACCGGAAGCTGCCTTCATTGCACTCCCCGTCATCCATCACCTCTACCACAATGTCATAGGCATTGTTGGGGCTTCCTGTCACCGTAAATTCCCCATATCCTGCCTTTTCTTCCTCAACCGCTCCAATGGTTCCGGCTGTCCCTGCCTTTACCGGGATGCAATAGATGGAAGCTGCTCCCCACTCTACCGCATCTATGCAGGCATCCGCCAATGGGGTCTCTCCAACCTTCTCTTTGATTTTCTTGGCGTTCATGGTTCCGCTGATCAGGATAGGGGCTTTACTTTCCACATTGGAAATACCTATCTTGATATGTGTTCCGGTTCCCGTTGAGCTGCTCCGCCCAAGGTTCCCGTCTTCGACTTTTACATTTACATCTCCGAACATTATCCCTTCGCCTCCTCATCCGTTACTCTCCCGTCAACCGGGGCTTTCAGGAAGGCAGCACAGGCTTCCTTGAAAGCATCCGCTTCCACCTGTCTTCCACTCTTCCATCCGTTGGCTGCCTTGACACCTTCAAACACCGCATCAGATACCCCAAGCTCCTGCTTGAGCTCCTCAATGGTTTTTAAGGTTGCAGCCGTTTTCATTTCTGCCATATTGTCCTCCTTATCCGACAGAGCCAATGTCCATTGGCTTGATGTCTCTATCTTCATAAATACCGCCTTCAAAAGTGATGTCAAACTGTACTGCTACTTTCGCCTTCAGGATGCTGTCACCCTCTTCTACCCAGTCCACCTCACCTACCACGATATTCACCCAATTTTCATCCACATCTATGCCCTTCTTGAGCTTCCGGAGAAAGCTGTCAAGTATCTTTTCCACCTTCTCCTCTGATGTGTCAGCTATTACTACATGGAGTGATGTGCTCCTATCCCACAGCTTCACCCTCCGCTTCCGCTGCCCCTCTTGGTCTACGAATTTTCTTTTTGAGCCGGAGCGTGAGAGGGTTTCACCGTTCCGCAATACTGCACCAACATGTGGCTCATTCCCCTGCTTCAGCTTTTTCATTTCGGTGTAGACCTGACTTTTAATGCCGGAGCTCTTCAGCGTTTCAATCAAGTAGTTTTTCTCTGCTACCATGTCCTACTCCTCAAAAATCTCCTCCAAGCTATCCTTGATGTCCTGCTCGTCTTCCTCGCTGATACCAAGGAATGGTCTTGGTGGGATGCTTACTTTGACAGAGGCTACTCTCCGCCACTGACCGCCAACCTTGAATGTGAGGTACTTCTTATTTTTCGCCCTTATTGTTCTTTCATCACCAAATTGGTGTGTGGCTGCCCTGATGTCATTGGTACCTACTGCAAGTCCACCGTCACTCACCTCTGACCGGATGCTATTTTTGAGCTGTGTGGTCTTTGTGAGTGTCTTGCCGCCTTCCTCCCTAGCCCGGATGGATGTCTTCCAGCTTGTTCCTTCCGGGGACTTCTCTTCCGTGAAGCGTTCCACGGTGGAAGTTCTAAGTCCTTCCGCTATGGAGTTCAGAACCCCACGGGTCTCAAGGTGGCTCAATCGGTTCAGGCGTTGTAGGAGCTCATCTGTTTCTCCGGACAGTTCTGCCCTGACTGATGACATCCCATCACCATCCCTTCATGCTTTCCCTTGAGAACACCCGACCTGAAGACTTCATTTTGAAGCCGTTGGCTGCCTCGCTTCCGCCTCCTATATCCTCAACGCCTATGCTGATGGTGCCTTTTGCCACATCAAGAAGGAACTTGATGGCGGCGTTGTAACGGTTCAGGAAGGTCTTCTCTCTTTCACTCTCATCTATGCCCGTCCTTGATACAAGGTTGTACACAGATATGTCCTTTGCAAATTTGTTTATGACCTGTGGTACCTTCCGTAAGGGAAGCCTGTACCGCTTGGCAAGGTACCCGTCAATCTCGGCACAAGCATCCACAATGGCAGCATCACAGAGCGTTGCAATCTTCTCCTCCCGTTCCTGCTCATCCTCAATATACTCATCTCCAATTATGACATTTTTCATGTCATCCTTAATCATCTCAAGCACCTCATTCACGGTACAGTACATCCCGATCACCTACTCCTTATCCCTGTGCTCCAACCTCTCCGGTGGAACCATATGCCATCTGCCAAAAACCATATCCTGCATTGCTTCTTCCGTCAGCTCCATACAGGAACTCATCAAGCATGAATACATTTTCATCTGTTTCCTTGGTCAGGGACACGAACTTGATTTTCTTCCGGAGCTGATAGATAAAAGGCTTCAGGAAACGGTTGGTACAGAGCAGGAACCAATAATCCTTATGCTCTGCAAGGGCAGGCTCTACATGGAGCTTTGCCGTTCCCTTCAGCACGTTGGTAGTACCGTCAATCTGGTCAGCTTCCAAAATGAGCTTGGCTGCCTCTTCCAATGCCGGGGACACTACCAAGAGATCAGGAACAAGCTTCAGGCTCTTGCCTTTGTCTCCCTTGATGCTCATAATGGCTGCCCTCGCCTCCATATAGGACTCTCTTGACAGCTTCTTATTGCTGCGATTGCTGTAGGTCTCCTTTCCTACCTTGTGGGCTTCATTAAAGAATGAGAGCCCGTCATAGCACTTCGCCGTGAAGCCTTCCATCATGGAACCAAAGACAAGCTCATCCGGATGCAGGGCAGCCGCTTCTCCCATATTGGAGAAGAGAGGAGTATATACTCCATACTTGTCATCCTCAATATCATCTCTCGGAACGCCAATGGTCATCTCAAACTTTTTATTCTTGATGAGGTAGTCATACGCTGCAAGAGCCTGAATTTCTCTTTCACCAATCCACTCCCTCATACCCGGCATCTGTCCAAGCCACTTATAGTCCTGCTCTCCTGTGGTGCTTGGTACCACAGTTGCAACCTTCTGATAATTGGACTGTGTGGTATCAAAGCTCTTATTGAAAGCTGTGGAATACCCCACTGTGAGTCCGTGTAAGTTCGCCTGATTTACAATCATGTTTCATTTCCTCCTTATACCTGTGTCATGTCTACGGTCACTCCGTCAGCCTCTACCGCCAAGATAGTTCCTGCCACGCTTGAGCCATCCGCTGTGATGGTCACGGTCACTCCATCCTTGATATAGCACTTCTTCAGGATGTCTTTTTCCGTGATGGTTCCGTCATTCTCCCACACGAATGTCCCACGTTTCACGCTGGCAGTCTGCTCGCCATCTGCTCCGTTGCGGTTGTCACAATAGCTCTGTACACATCCGGCAATCAGGAGCCCGGCGGCGGCTGTTGCCGTCTCTGCATATCCCTCCGCATTGATGACCGCCATTGTTGCCTCTGTCAGTTCCTCTCCGCCTTTGACCGGAATATCAAGCAGGCGGTTCCCTGTTCTCTCGTTACCTGTTCTAATCATCTGTTAGTCCTCCTTTCCACCGTACTTCTTCACATCTTCCATAGAAACTCCCATATTCTTCAGAATGGCTACGTCCACCTCATCAGAACCCGGAGCTGCAGGGGCATCTTTCAGCTCAAGCTTGCCCGGTGGAACTACTACGGGAGCCTTCTCCACAAAGCCCTTGAAGCCATCCATATCCTTCAAGGCGTATGACTTCGCCCATCCGCTCTGTGCTGCGGTGATTTTTCCCGCTTTCAGAGCTTTCTGAACCTCCTCATCCGCATCTCTCTCCTGCATACGCTGTTTGAGTGCAAGGAGCTCCGCCTGTGTATCCGGGGTTCCTGTCTTTAACGCCATGATGGAAGCTGCCACATCTTCAGTCTTTGCACCTTCCTTCAGACCAAGCATGGAAAGGATGGTGCTGTTGGCAACCACTTCCGCTACTTCCTGCGGCTTGCCGCCCTCTCCCGGTTTATCCTCCGGCTTCTTTTCCTCCATTTCCTTGAGTCTCTCCGCTGCTTTGGCTGCATCCTCCACAGCCTTCTTGATCTCCTCTTCCGTTGCGGTCTCCGGAAGCCCTAATGCTTTTGCAAGTTCTTTTAAGTCCATGATATTTCCTCCTTCTGAAATGTCCTCTATATCAAGGGAGTTCACCAATGCAAACATCCCATCTATAGCAGGCGTGTTTGTGAGTGCAACTGAATGTATTGCCGTTGCCTTTTGGTCTCTTTTCCTCACCAATACTACCGGGGAGAGGTACCTGTACTCTTTATTCTTCAGGTACTCGGCGGCTTTAGCTGTCCATTCCACTTTTGCAATGATGGCATCCTCGCCTTTGTACAGTTCCTTTATCCATCCGCCTGCCGGAGCCTGTACATCTGACAGCGTTTGGTGCTCATAATCAATCACAAGGTCAAGCTTCCTGTCCTTGAACTGTTTCCGGATGAGCTCAAAGCTCTCTTCATCCACATTGAAGTCACCTTTCTGTGAATGAACCCTTCCAAGGGGAAGAATTTTGATTTCTGTAGGCACACCGGAGAGCTCTATGCCCTCTCCGGCACATGCAATCAGCTTTGCCATGTCCCTTCACCTCTTTTTTCTTGCCTTTTAATAGCGTTATGTCGCGTTATAACGCCTATTTCTGTTTGTGGGTGGAAATTCCTACCATACCAACCCATAAGCCCCTCTAAAGGGCTATCCGTTTGTTTGACCACCATCAGGCTGTTTTCTCTCCCTGTACAGTTCCCTGAGTTCCGGTGATATGTTCGTCATGTCCGGCTTCCATACCGTCTTAGCCGGGTTATTGGAGAAGCCCTTGTCCGGAAATTTCGGGAGCAGCTCCCCCGTGGAGTAGTCCACGTCAAACGGTGCCTCTGTCTCAACATGCAATCCCATCCTTTCAACCTGTTTTTTTGACAAGCTGACCACCATGCAGCGGCACCGGAACCCATTGGGTGGGTACCACACATCCCATATAGGGTCATCCGCCCGGTATACCCTGCCTTCCATGACCGCATGTGACTCTCGCACATGCCCGTCCCCGGCTGTCCGGTATCTCCAATATGGTCTCATCTTCATTGTGGTCTCATCTGTCATGCTTTTATAATGTCCGGCATTGAGGGCGGTCTGCATGTTCGTCCGGAAGATGTTGTCACTCTTCCAAGGGTTGATGCCCTCATATCCATGTTCCTCAAGGAAGCTGCTCATGTCCTTTTGGAACTGCTCCTTGGTGGTTCCTTCCTCGGCAGCTTTTGTCAGACAGTCAAGGAACTCCTGAAGAACTTCAAGGCTTGTATAACCTGACACAGTGAAAGCCTTCGCACGGCTCTCATCATCAAGCAGCCTGTATTCCTCACTTGTCAGGGCTTTCTTTCCCTTCAGGAACGCCACCGCATCCTTGAAGACAAAATCCTTTGCCAGTCCATACAATACATCCATTAGTCCATTGACCTCCCTATCAGGTGGGACAGGTAGATGCCCTGCTGTATCAGGTCTTCCAGTTCCGGGCTTTCCATTTCCTGATACAGTTCCCGGAGCTTTTTCTCATCCTTCAGAACCTTTTGCAGCTCTTCCATGTCCTCCGCTTTGTCAATCATTTTGAAAATGGGCTTCACCATCTCCCGAAAGATGCCTTCCGCCTGCTTATTCGCCACAGACACGATTGTGTCCACCTGTACCTGTTCTGTCTGCCCTTCCACCTGCTTCAGCTTCAGCTCCTCCGCCGTTTCCATTGGTGACGGCTGCCCCATTGCCACGCCGTTCTGCGGCGGCTTCAGGACTTCCTCCCCATCTTCCGGCTTTGGTATGTTAAATTTCTTGTAGATATGGCTCTTTGGTATCTCAAGCCCCATGTCACAGGCAAGGGTCTTGTATATCTCAACTACTTCCTTCTGGTCTTCTACCTCATGGCAGTCAAAGCCAAAGAAGGGGATGTCCGCATCCGTGCCATAGTTGAACTCCACAAGCGGTCTGATGATGTCCCGGCGGATAGTGACCGCCAAAGCCTTTGCATCCGCTACCGTCAGGTCATGCCTGACCTCATCATGGGTCTTTGACTGTGCATAGGAACCTCCTCCACTGTCGGATGTGAGGGTCTGTCCAAGGATTGCCTTGCTTATCTGTTCATCACAGTACCGGGCAAGCTTCTCATAAATCTCTACGCTTGTGGTCTTCTGTGACTCAATGAACTCTATCATGGTGGAGCTCGGCACAATCCCGGCTGCATCCGTCCCAAGGCTGATGATGGCTTCCATGAGCTGCTTCTTATCATCCTCGGAAGCAGAGGCATCATACTTTCCAAGTCGGAGAGGCATCCCGAACACTTCACAGAAGCTCACCCAATCCTTGATGTCATAGTTCTTGAAAAGGTACATCCAAGAGACCACTCTCATGATGCCTGCCCTGCTTGCATGTCCTGACTTTGCCTTATACTTGTGGACTACGAACTTGTTTTCGGGAAGCTCCACGCCTGACGGGTATTCTTTCGTGCATATCTTCAGCTCATCCGTGGTGCTGTCCCATACAAGCTTCTTAGGATGCACATACTCAATGTCCTCTATGACGTTCCTTCCGTCCTCCACTGTCCAAGCAAGCTCCATGATGCTGATGCCTTTTCCTATGGCATCCAACATATCAATCAGCACCTCATCAAAATTCTCAATGCCCTTGAGCTGCTCATCCACAAAGTCAGCTATCTCCTTGTTAATCTCATCTTCAGAAAACGGCTGCACTTCCCAATCAAGACCCGTCACGGCAAGCTTCCTTGTCTGCATCTGTGAGAAAAGGTGGGTATCCTTCTCCTCCATCTCCTCAAAGAGTTCCATCTGTGCCCTGACATTGCCTTCATCTGCTTCCCGGAAGATGCGGGCAAGCCTCCGTGGTGTCAGCCCGTTGGATGGATAGTCAGAGAACTTGTCATTGATATCTCCTACCGCCACTCTTGCGGTCACGGGTCTTCTTGTCCCTGTGTCTATATCTGGATTGAAGGGTGTCCCTCCACCCCGGTTCCTTTTCTTTCTCTTTGCCATGCCGTATCACACCTCCTAGTAGGCACCTCTCCCCCTCCGGAAACGTCTCCGGAGGACTGTCTTATAATTTGCTTTTGATGCTACCGCCTTGACGGTCTGTGCAAGCTGCACCGCCATCTGAAGACCATCCGGTGCATCATCATTCTTACCCATAGGGAACTCCTGAAGCTGCTTCAGGAGTGTCTTATGCTCCCGGTTGAATTTCAGGTACTTATTCTTGATGACAGGCTGCAAGGACTCAATACGGAGCATCTTGTTGACCGTAGACTGTATCTCCTCTATCGGGATATACTCTCCTTCCTCTGCGGACTTTGCAGCCATGACCTCCTTGAAAAAGTATTGGAACTGAACGACCTCCACACCGAACTTATAGAAGCCTTTCTTGTAGTCCCTCTTCAGCCTCCGGTTCATCTCAAACACGTCATCAATGATGACATCCGGCTTCCGTCTTTCCACTGAGGCATCCACCACATACATGTATCCGGTCTTGGTAGACAGGGCAAGGTTGATGATGGAGCTTGTGTCCGATTTCTTATTTTTCCCAAGTGACGGGTCATTTGCTGCCACAAAGACAAACTCCGGACTTTTGAAGTCCATAAGCTCCGGCTCATAGTAGTCAAACCACTCCGGATTGAAGGTTGCATTTTCCGGGTCAATCGGGTCATTCTGAAGCTCGGAGTTGAAGGATGCCGTACCCTCGGAGACCTTAATCTCCATCAGGTCATAGTAGGACAGCTTCTCTTCCCAAAGGACTTCCGCCCCAAGGAGCATCTCTTCCTCATGTGCCTCATAGAATGTCCGGGCATCCTCTTCATGGTTCTCATTGAAAAGGTTGGTATAGATGCCTTCCCACTCATCCCACAGCTTGGTATTGACCGCCTCCGATATGACCGCCCTGTATTTGCGTGTCTTATATCGTGGATTCTGAAGCACGTTATTAAGAAGGGAGTCATAGTGGAGTATGGTGCCTATGTACATGATGTCTGTATAGGTGTCCCCTGCCTTTGATACTGCCTTGTCAAACCAATTCTTCAGCTTCTTCCTCTGCTCCGGCGTGTTGACATTCTCATCATTCTCAATATCATCCAATACAATGAGGTCAGGTCTCCAATTCCGGTGTCTTCGTCCTCTGACTTTCTTTCCGGAACCGATTGCCTCCGCTTTGATGTCCGTCTTGGTCAGGATCACGCCTGTCCTCCATGCCTTGTCCCCCTTCAGGGAGCCAAAGTCCATGATGATGTTGGCGTTGTCCTCAAGCTCTGTCTTGATGTCATCAAGGAACCCTTCCGCCTGCTCTGAAGAGTCAGACAGGATGAGGATATAATGCTTATAGGCGTACAGGACGGCATGAAGGCTGTCCTTGAAAGTGAAGTTGGTTGACTTCGCATGCCCACGGGGAGCTGCCACTACCTGACGGGAGCCTTTCATCCTGGAGATGACCTTTGCTTCCTTCAGGGGGTTCCTTCCTTTCATTACTCCCCGGCTCCATATCTCATCCAGTTCCTCATGGAAGTGTGGTGACTTCCGGATGAAGTAGTGGGGTAGATACGCCCTTCCAAAGTAGGACATGTCAAAGGCAGCAAGCTCCTTTCTTAGTCCATGCTCTCCCATGAGTTCCTCACCGGACAGGTACCTCTCATTCAGTTTTTTCCTCTCCTCCTGATGGTCTGACCCACGGAGTACATATTCCTTGAAGAGCTTGTGCTGATATTCCTCATTGTTCTTGATTTCAAGGTCTTCCTCTTCCTCAAGCTCCCTCATCCAGTTGTCAATATCAATCATCTTCCATCATCCGCTCCTTTGCCTTTGCCAATATCTCCTTCAGCATTGCCACAGACTTCTCATCCTGCTTGATCACCTTCAGCATCTCGGACTCCAGTTCCCTGAAGGCAGTGTCCGCCTTCTTCCTCATGTCCTGCTTCACCCTGTCCTTGTACACTTTTGTCCGGGACAGGGAAGCAATAAGCCTTCCTGCCTTATCAAGGGGCATTTCATTGAACTCTTCCTCGGCAGTTGCCACCTTATTCAGGAGCCCATTCATGGTCAGGAGGATGGCAGCCTCCGTATAGTCAGCCTCCGGGTTCTCTTTGACCACCTGTATCAGCCTGTCCGTCTGTGCCTGTGCCTCAAGGAGCCGCTGCATGGCGTTATTTGTCCGTGTGGCATATCTCCCTACACTGGACTTTGATATGTCATAGCCCTCCCCCTTCAGGAATTGGCTAATGTATTCATAGGTATTAGATGTGTCAGCAAGCATCACATCCACTTTCCTCCGCAAGTCTTCAGGGAGCTCATCAATCTTGGAGGATATTCTCTGTTTGCTTCTCTTGTCACCCATCAAATATCAACCCCATTGTCTTCAATCGTACCTTCCGCAAGGTCAACGCCTTCCTTTGTGAGCTTGATGACCGCATCATTGGCATAGGCATTGTAGGCTGTGACCTTTTCCTCGGTAAATTCGATATATCCGGCTCCCTGAAGATAATCAAGATACTTGCTGATGTCCGGGGATATAATGAGCCCGGCTGCGATCATGGCGTTGGATAACTGCCTTGTGAGGGCTGTGTTGTTGTACCCCTTCACCAAACACCGGATAATATACCCCCTGATTGCCTTGTTCTGCCTGATTTCTGCTTTTTCTAAATCATTCACGTTGTTCACCTCACTCTTTTCTGCCACTGTTCTGCATCAGTATTTTGTCAATCTTGTTGTCAATGCTCCTGATGCTGTTTTCCACTCCGTTCATGGAGCGGAAGAAGTCTTCCCGGAGCACAAACGTGGTAGCAAAATCACCTTTTATGTCATTGAGTTCCTGTTTGATGTTTGCTATATCCCGGTCTGTCTCCTCCTCCAATTTGTCAATCCTCTTATTCACTTTCTCGTCATTCTCTCTAATTTGTTTCTTTATCTCTTCCGTGCTGCTCTTGAGGTTATTGAACCACCCCTTGATGAAAAAGGTTATCACTCCCAAGCCAAGAGTGATGACCCCTGCCATCACATCAGAGAACGTGATAACATAATCCATAGGCTCCTACTTCCGGATGAGCTTCTCTGCAAGCTCCGTGACTCTTTCCCATCCGTCCATTGATACCAACGCCACAATAAAAGCTGCTATGAATGAGGCAAACACCATGAACCACTCAATAGCCACTCCGTAATATGCCGCCAGTCCCAACATGCAGACAGGACAGAGGATGAGGGACAGGAGGATGACCGTCAGGGCTGTAGGCACCTTGCTGTCAAACCATGTCCACTTTTTGAGAGCCTCCGTGATGACCGACACGATAAATGCCATGACACCAATGAAGACCATAATCTGTGATACATCCGCTGTGAAATTTGTCATGAAAACCACTCCTTTTCTGTCATTTTTCTTGAGAATAACGCAAAACAATAAGAGCATGTACTAAGTACATGCTCTATAATAAACTCTTATTCAAAAACACTTTAGGGGAAACATTTCCGGAGATTTTAGACCTTTTTATCCGTTCCCGGTATATCAAAAATAGTCATCTGTCCTATCATTGGCTCATCCTTTAGGATGTTCCCTATCTGTTTTGTTGTCAGATTATACTTCTCTGCAAGCTCCTTGGAATTGTATCCGTTCCACTCCTTCTTGATACGCCTGTTCCTTGCCGGGGCTATGATGTTCTCTGTCTTTGGAAAATACAGCTCATCCCCTTTGGCGTACTCACTAAGCTCAATGAACTTCTCAATCCCTATGATTTCCACCACAGGGCGGTAGCTCTCTGAAATATCATCCAACGTGGTCTCATCAATGAGGGCTCTTGTAAGTTCATCCGGTACCATCTCAACCTCTCTTTCCCACTACTATGAGGCTTTCTTGGTATAATTGAGGCTTATCCATCCGGCTCCGGACTTCAGCTTGCCCCATCCATTCTTTTCCTCCACAATAGTGTACTTCTTTTTCTGTCCTGCTTTCTCCCTGATTGCTCCTACTACGGAATGTCCCGTTCCTGCCCCGGAGCGGATGTTCAGCACATCACAGGTAGTAATGACAAGATACGGGGAGAAAGCTGCCGGAGCTCCGGAAGAAGATACCTTCTTTGTATAGGAGAGACTTATCCATCCGGCTCCGGACTTCAATCTGCCCCATCCGTTCTTTTCCTCCACAATGGTGTACTGTTTCTTCTTCCCTGCCTTCTCTCTGATCGCCCCTACTACCGGGTGTCCGGTTCCGGCTCCGGAGCGGATATTCAGCACATCACAGGTAGTAGTGACAAGATAGGAGCCGTTGGATGCTTCTCCTTTGGAGCTGTTTCCTCCTGTCTGACTACCGCTTGCCCCTTTGATAGCAGCCAGTATCTTCAGTATCTTTTCGCCATATCCTGCTCCGGAAGCCCATCCTTTCCCTTTCGGGTTCTCCTGTATTCCAAGATATTCTACATAAGGAGCACAGCCACGGGAAACATACTCAAAGCGTGGGTCTACACATTCCTGCTTCAGCTTGGCGGTATTGGCATATGCTTTGAGGTGCTGTATCTGTGCCCTGATGCCAAGCTGGGGAGTCTTGAAGCTGTTCCCTTCCATGCCGTTCTGTGTCACTCCCATTCCACAGAAGTTATTCTGTGAGAGCTTCACTGCACTTCCGGAAAATGTGAAGTTGCCTGTCTCAAGACAGCTCTGTGCAAAAGCAATGTCCCCACGAATGTTCTCCGCCTCTCCTTCAGACAGATACAGGGGTATCATGTCAAGTACGCTCTGTGCAACGCTGCCATTCTTTGCCTTGATGTATGCTGCCATCTGCTTGGCTGTAGCTTCCGCCTTCCCTGTTATCTTGGTCATGCTGTCCTTGTCTTCCGTTCCGCTCTCTGCAATGGCTTTCTTGAAGGCATCCCATGTGTGCTTAGTGGTATTGTACACATACGGGTTAGGACATATCTTCCCGGTCACATCATAGTGACGGATGACATGGGAAGCAGGTACCCCGTACTTCTGCATCAGGTACTTAGTCAGCTCAATGGCTGCTTTGACCGTTGCATCCTCAAAATACCAATCCTTGCTTGTATCCGCCTGACTTCCTTTATTTCTGACACACAGCTCAATGCCGATAGAGTTCGCATTTCTGCACTCCGCATGTTTATAGCTGCTTGCCCCACAATGCCATGCAATGTCTTCGTCCGGAACGCTCTGCCATATTTCTCCGTCAAAGCCTACAAAATAGTGGGCGGATGCTCCTATGTATTTACTTGCATAATACTGACAATTTGCTTTGGCTCCTCCAAGAGCTCCTACATAGTGGATGACAATATACTTGATACGCCCCACGCTGTCCTTGTTGGTGAAGTTATAAGGTGTCAGAAGCTTCTCAATCTTCGGTGCTGCCATATCATACACACTCCTCTCCGAAAAATCCCATGCTATTCGGGTCTAAGCTGTTGCGGAACTCCTTGAGTTCCTCTTCCGTCATGTTGCTCACTTTCTCCTGAAGCTCTGTTCTCTGCTCCGGAGTCATCTCCTTAGTGTGCTCACTAAAGATGTCTTTGCTCTGTTCTGCCATGATTATTCCTCCTTTTCTGTATCATAGTCTAAGGTGATGGAAGTCTTGGTCTCCACCAAGATGCTCTTCCTGATGCTCTCAATGGTGCTGTCAAGCATCTCCTCCGGCAAAAATGCCCGGATGAGTTCCCCGTTCTTGATACGGTAGATGTACCACAGTTCCACATCAAAGTCCGGTGCTTCCTGCCCCTCCGGAACCAAGACAGAGATGAGGGTCTCCTTATCCTTCTCGAACTCTCCCTTCAGCTTCTTCATGAGGAGCTTCTTCTGCTTGGCATCCGGCTTGATGCTCATTTCCTCAAGGAACTCCTCAAGTGTGGTCTCAAAGGTGTAGTCCCCTGTAAAAATAGCTTTCAGAGCCTTCTCAAATTTGCTGTCATACTTGTAGGTGGTCTTTGTCTCTTCCTTCACCTTCATGTTGTATACTCCCTCGCCCACCAGCTCCTTCAGCTTGTCCGGGTTCAGGATGTCAAGGCTCATGCTGTCCGTGATGGCAGCACTCCCCTCTCCACCGTAAAACTTCACATACTTGACATTGTGGTCTTCCATGAGAGCCAAGCCTCTTGCCTGAAGCTCTGCTTTGTACCCATTCAGCATAGCCCGGCTCTTCTTCTGCTCCCTGTCAAGCGTTACACATGCCCCAATGAGTTCCTCATTGGTCATGCTCTTTGGTGTCTTCTCCTGTGTCTCCATTTACTTTCCGCCTCCTAACTTCTCCAAAATCTTTCCGGCACATTCCCCACAGATACCTTTTCCGTGGAACTCATTCACCCCTTCCGTGGTTCCACAGAAGTTACAGCGGAGCGTGTATGGGGAAATGACAATCTTTCCTCCGCTCTCTTCTACCACCATAGGGTCTTTAGGCTCAATACCAAGCTCCCTCCTCATTGCCACCGGGATACTGATTGAACCGTGGCTTGTCATCTTCTTATAAGCTGTACTCATAGTCTTCTCCTTTCTAGGCATCCAATATATCCTTGATATAGTTGTACTGGTCAGTCAACTTGTACTCATTTTCTCCCTTTGCCCTGACCATTTCAGAAAACTCCCGGAGCCTGATGGCAACCTTCAAAACTTTGGCAGCTCCAACCGCCTCCAAAGATGCCCTTGAGCTCATCCCTTCCCTTTGTGTCAGCATGTAGGACATAGCCTCCATCAGATAATGCTCCCATATATAACACTCGCTATCCCTGCCGTTCCACTCTTCTCTTGCTTCCTCAATGAACTTTTTCCGGTTCAGCTTTGGCTTATCCAGTGGCAGGATGCCCTTCTCCTGCATCTGCTTTTTGAACTCTGCCCGGTCTTTCTTCTCTCTGTTGGTCAATCTCTTCTTCTTTGCCACTCGGCATCACTCCTTCCTTTTATGAACTGTCATCCGGGTCAAGTTCCCCTGCCCGGATCTGCTCCTCAATCGTTTCCATAGCAGCAAGGTGGATGTCAAGCATGTTGTTCTTTACTTCATCCATATCCAATCCTCTCTTCATTCCTTCTGTTCCAATGAAGACCTGAAGGAACCCGGACACCGCTGCCAATTCCTCTATGCTGATGTTCTGTCCTTCAAAGCTGACCACATCATCACTGACCGTTATCACAAGCCTGCAATCCTTCATCCTGCCCCTCCTTCTGCCGTTTTGCCATGCTTTTGAGGGCTTCAATGAGCTTAGAGCATTGTTGATAATCTAACCATTCCACAGCTCCGACCCCGAACATCTTCCGGCACATACCGTTGACCCTTGAGGGCTTGTCCCATCCAAGCTCCTGTGTGAGCTTGAATATCTTCTTCCTTTGGTTCTCTGTAGCCGTGTTTCCGCTAAAGCGGCTCCTGCCACGCTCCGACTTTTTTGCAGAGTCCTTCATGCTTCCAAGTACCCGTATGACCGTCTGAAGTTCCCTCTTATTCAGGGCTTTGATACTGTCCTTCCCTGTATGTGCCTGTACAACAAGATGCAGTTCCTCATCCGTCAGTTTCAACTCCGGGCTCTTTGCAATCCCCCATATTTTTTTGATATTTGGCTCCATGTGTTTCCCTCCTATCTCCGGTTCAGGAATTCCGGTATCTGAATTTCAGGCTCCTTGTCTACTTCCCTGACCCATCCTTCCTTGACCGTTGCAGCTTGCACGGAAACATCCGTGTGCTTATATTTACGGATTGCCCCGTAAACCCCTACCATCACCGCATGTGCAACTGCTTCTTCATTGGCTCCCCTGATTACAATTTCAAATTTCTTCATTACCTCTCTCCTCTCTACAGCATCATCATGTTGGATGCTTCGCTCACTATTTTCATAGTTATCCGGGTCTCGCCTTTCTGCTTCAGGAGCCGGAGTACATTGTTGAGTGTCCTGTCCAATAGACGGAAACATCCGCTCTGTGCGTTGGTTGCCCGACTAATCATCTCACCCATAGCCGCCTCGTCTACTTCATAGCCCTCAAGATAATCAGCCACCTCGTTCTTGGATAATCCCTTCAGCTTGTAATAGAAGTCCATCCGATTTGCAAAACGGGTCAGGTTCCCTTTCAGCTCTGTCTCAAGTCTTGGCTCTCCGGCTATCACAATGCCAACATCCGACTGGTCAAAAATACCACGAAGTATCTCCATCTTTTTCTGTGTATACTTGTTGATGAGTTTGTCTGCCTCGTCAATGATAAGCAGGAACCCCTCATTGGTATTAAAAAACTCCCGGATACGGTTCACCCTGCTCCATATCGTTCCGCCGTACCCTCTCGGTAGACCTATCCCGTTCTCAATGGCTTCCACCAAGTCCCTGCAAGCCATTGTGTCATCACACTCAATGTATGCCACCCTCGGCAGCTCCGCATATTTTTTCAGAGCGTGTGTCTTCCCCTGACCGGACTTTCCAACGATAATCCCAAGTCCCATATCCTGTTGACATGCCTGACACACACCAATGGTCTGTACAAAATCCCGGCTTTCAAAGAACTCAACCTTCTTTTTGAGTATACCTGCCCCTGCCTGTATGTTCTCCTGCCCTCGACCTTCAACTATGCCTCCGGACGCCTCAAGAAACTCCACTATTTTCTTCTCAAGTTCTGTGGGGTCACTTCCATACTTCCCGTTGAGGTACTGGCTAAGTGCCGACCTTGAATAATTCATCTTGAGAGCCGCCTCTGCCTTTGTCATCTTCAGCTCTGCCAGTCTCTCATTCATCTGCTCCGCCAGTGTCTTCTCTGCCTTATAAGTGTTCAATGCTTCCATGTTTCAACCTTCCTTTCAACCTTAATCTTCCATTCTTTCCATGATGTCCGCTGCTATCCCAAACGCCAACATGCCAAGGTCTATCAACGCCATACATGCCGCTACTATGATAAATGCTGCCAATCCAACCATCTGCACCATATCAGCCTCCTATAGCTCTAAGCTTCTTAAGTGCGTTCTCCGCCTGCCTGCTCATGTATTCGCTCTCCGGTTCCGCCTCTTCACGTTTTTCAGCCCTGAAGCCCTGCTGATAGGTTCTATCTGTAGGAATGGCAATGACCTTCGCTGCTTTCTCCTTCTTCTTGCCTCCTATCATCAGATCAATACCGCCTGTTGCCTCGTTAAAGCCAACATACTGCTCATTGAGCTCCTCAAACGGTCTCCGTGCTTCTTCCAGTCTCTCCCGGTCACGCTTCTGCTGTCTCTTCTGCATTTTCAAGTGTTCCTCAAGGGCTTTCTGTGTCACCTTCGGAGCTATCTGAAGTAGTTCCTGACAATAAGCTTCACAGATACGCTTGCCCTTTTGGTCAAAGACATACAGGACAGCCATGTCATCCGGGTCATACTTGATGTCAACTTTCCGCCCAATATAGTCACAAAGTTCATCAGAGCGGTATTCATAGCCCCACTTGGTAATGCCTATATTGCGGACAAGCACATTGTCTGACTTCATCATCAACATGGTTGCATAGCTCTTCGGCGGTGCTGCTTTGAAGTACCTGTCCTCGTTCATGAAGCAATCATATGGCTTCTTGTAGGTCTCCCCCATCTTCTTCAGTCCGGAGTGCTCCGTGTGCATGTAGACGGTAGTGAGCCACTCATGCCACTTCTCATAGAACTCCTCCATTGTCAGGAGTTCCCCTCTCTCAAGCATCCGCTTGATGTCCTTATCCACCTTGTCAGAAGTTTTTGACCCTGTAAGGGTTCCTGTGTAGGACTTCATCCAACGTGTGAACTTATTGCAGACCGTCCGGAAGAACCGCTCAATCTGTCCTTTACTCCAAGGCTCATAAGGAAGAGCCCTATGGTCATCCTTGATGCCTATGCTCTTATAGAAGCCCATTGTCTCATTGTCAAAGTTCATGCCGCTCCGGTCATTCCTGTCTCTTCCCGTCATGGTCTTAGCCGTGTAGTCCTTGCCGTTATCTATGTAGAGATACTCCGGAACTCCACCCGGTTCTGAATACAGCATTTTGAGGAGACTCTGCTTCAGGATGTCAGAATTGGCATCCTTACAAAGGACATCACCCATGATGACTCTGCTCCGCATGTCTACCCATGCAGCCAAGTGCGGCTTGATTGCTATGACCTTGCCATTAGGCTGCTTGTAACTCACCCAACAGTCAAAGGTATGTTCATCACCCATGACGATCTGCATCACCTGAAGTCCCTTTGTATCCCGGCTTCCCTTCACCATGACCTTATTCTTGTATTCACGGGTGCCACGGGATGCAAGGAAATAGGCGTTCTTCATGCCCTCATCCTCCATGAGATAACTAATATACCTTGTCACTGTCTGATAAGATGGTATCTTCTCCCATTTGTTGATGTTGGCTATGGCGTTCAGCTTCTCATAAAGCATCTCACGGGTGCCTTGGTTCCGGGCAAAGTCTTCATTGAACCATATATTTTTGATGACTTGCTTGACTTCCGGCTTGATGCTTGGGAAGCATCCCGTCTCTTTTGGCTTCCGGCACAGACACAGAACCTTCAGGAACTCATATCCGGCTCCGTCTTCTTTCTGAAGTTTATCAGCCCATGCTGATGCCTCAAGGTATGCTTTAGTATATCGGTAGAGTGTCCTCTGCCCTTTCCCAAGATGCTTCTGTGCAAACTCTTCAGCGTACTTTGTCCGGTCTCCTTCGTCATACTGAAGAAATTTCCTGACCACGTTTCCAAGCTCCACAGCTTTGTAGTATCTCTCCTTGTAGTTTTCAATGTACCAATCGACATCCGTATTCACATACCACGGGACTTCCGGCTTCTGCTCCGCTTCCTGCTCCCCCGGAAATTCTTCCGTGAAAGATTTCAGCTTCTCCCTTTCCTTCCATGCGTTCCTTGCCTGCTTTGACAGTGAGGAGACCGCCACAAGTACCACATCTTTTCCGCCCGTCTCTGATTTCTCTGTCTTTGTCTCAAAAGCTTGCTTCTTCCGTGAAAGCCTTTGAGCCATTGTCTTGTACTTAATCCCTTCCAGTTCCGCAGCTTCACTCAATGTGACATAACTTTCAGCCAATCAGCTCACCTCCTTCATGCCGCTGCTTCAATATCCAGTATCCTTGATATTTCCTCTATGTATTTCTTACCACTACGCTCACCGACTAAAATTTTATGGATGTACTGCTTATTGCATCCAAGCAAAGCAGCAAGCTCCACTTGCGTCATTCCTTTATCAATGAGCCTTTTTCTGACCTTTTTTCCAAAAGGTGTTAGCTTTTGCTGCTTCGTTTTCATTCGCTCACCTCACATCACAGGCTCTTTGATATAGTCTTTGTCCTTGGCTTTCTACCAATCTTTTTCAATGCCGTCCGGCTCACCACCTCCAAAGTGTCCGGGAGGTTTTTCACTACAAGCCAATTTTCCGGCACTAATCCATGAGCCCTCATGATTTTCTTCTGCCCCCGTGTAGGGGCTTTTCCATTCTTCACTCGTTTATTACCTCCTTCATTTTTTACATTACCGATACCCTGAACAGGGTGACTTTTTTGTGTGCCGGAGAACTCCGGCTATTGAGATTTGTCAAGAAATTTGATATGCTTATTGGGTTACAAGTAACCCCCTTGCAATGAATAGTATATCTCCGTATCCGGAGAAAGTCAATAGTTTTTCTTCACATAAGGAGATTTTTTATTCTAATACGGAGAAAGTGAGGTCAATATGGATATAGATATGATGAGTATTGGTAAAAGAATTAAAGATAGACGAAAAGAGTTAAAACTCACGCAAACAGACATCAAGCGTGAGTGTGGTATATCATCAGGAGCCTTGAGTGAAATTGAAAACGGAAACAGAACACCTTCGATTATTACTTTTCAATTATTATCCCAAACTCTAAATTGTTCTATGGATTGGTTAGCTACTGGCAATTCTTCTGATGCGGAGAATATATTTATCTCCGAATGCGAAGATAATCTTTTAAAGGGTTTCCGGGAGTTGTCAGAAGGAGACCAAGATGAAATTATGGAGATATTGAACATGAAACTCCGGAAAGCACAACGGGCAAGAAGGACAAGTGCAAAATCATCCGGATTGACAGATACCGGAGAGGCTAATATGGTGGGATGATTTTTTTACTTTTTTGGGTTACTTGTCACCCCAAAAAAGTAGAATTGCATAACCGGGAATTATTTTCCTAAAAAATAGCGAAAAGCCGCATAAATAGGGCAATTCTACAACCATTCTCAAGCAGTTCCTTTTTGTAGAATTGCTCCTCCTAATTTTTGCCGCTCAAATCTTGAAGCTTTTAACGCTGAATAACACCTGTCTTTTTATGCGTTACAGCCAAGAAAGCCCCTATTTACGGCATTCTTTCAACATGTATGAACTTTGACAACCTACTAACAAATAACGCAATAACGCACCGTTATAACGCTAAACCTATTTTCAGATAGGTGGGAGTGATGTATAATATGTTTACAACCTAAAAGGGAAAGGGAAAAGCTGCGAAAACCTAATAAAATCAATGCTTCCACGCACTTTTCTCTCCCCCTTCCATTCTTTCAGGCATACAAAAAGCATCTTCACAGCCTATTTTCAAAATTGCTGTCAAAGATGCTTCATTTTTTCCCTATTGAATTCGCCAAAACCCTTGATTTCACGGGGTTTCCCGTCATTTCCCACCTCTTCACGGATGGTCTCATGTTAAAACGTCCTTTTTGTCAGTTATTCTGTTAAGTTACAGACATAAATGCTGCAGAATGGTTGTACATAACCATCAAAATTGCGAGAATACGGATGACCTCGAGGTGGTATTTCTTTTTCATAACTTTTTTCTCCTTTGTGTGTGAATACGAAACTTATCCGCAGGCCGAATCTATCGCCTGGCTCAGATAATAGCCTTCCCACAGTTTCGGTGCAACCGCAAGGGCTGCTTCTTTGAGTTTTTCATAATCTGCCGTATGAATTGCCTGATCCAGATCGCCAAGGCGGTCAATCGTAATACCGCAGGCATGTTCCCTGACAAAATTTGCCATTCCCGACCGGCTCCATACAATGACCGGAATGCCGGACGCAAGGTATAATGCACATTTGTGTGAGTTATTATATCGAAGGTATTCGCCCAGGCCGCCTTCGATCTCATCCTTTCCACTGCCATCCCAGACTAATCCATAGTCCATTTCACCGACTGCAAACGGTATCTCATCGGAAGAGAGGATTCCATGATAATGGCATCCTTCTGCCAGTGTCTTTTCACGTTCCGGATCGAGTTTTCCCCATAATTCCATCCGGACATCGGAAGGGATCTCCATGGCAGACAAAAATTCTGATTTGTTGAGATTCCCTGCAAATGCAATTTTTACTGCATTTTCTTTTTTGTGTGCATGCGATATTTCTCGAATCTTAGCGATCTGTGTCTCATTCATCCGGTAATCCCAGATCCCGACCGGTATCATGTCTGAAGAAATGCCGTTTTTCTTTAACATGGAAACAGTATTGACATTCGGTGCAAGGATTTTATCTGCCGCGGCAAGTGCCCTTACCTCACCGGGATCTCCATCGTTCTGTCCGTCATAGCGGAATGCGTTCAGATCATTGATAAAACAGATGATCCGGTACTTTTTCAGGAGCTGCAAACTTTTCAGCAGACGGATTTTTAAATGATTCTCCGGGATCGAATAAAATACGCTGTCGCTTTTTTTCACGCAAAACAGCAAAAACAAAACCAGATAAGGCAGATCCAGCAGTTTCAAATATTTACTGCAATGTTTTGGTACGCTCCAGATGATCTTCGCCTTTTTGTCCGCAAGCACGGAAAATACGTCACGCATGGCTTTCCCCGCAGCATCAAATGTTTCATCCTGCCTCTGATTTAACACATAAATATTATTTTTCATGTTTTTCCTCCACTATGCCCGGATACAATAATATTCCGCACAGAAGTAAAAATATATTCATAAATCCATTTAATACAAACTGCTCTAACACACCGTACAACGCCAGAGTACCAATCATCACAAGCTCTTTGTAACACTCCATCCGGTACAATCTTAACATGGTTTTTAAGATAATTACAAAGAAAAGCACTGCTACAAGGATGCCTGCATAAAAAGTCACTTGCATGTAACTGTTATCGATCAGTCCATGATAACTTGTATAGAAAATCTCCTGTGTCCGCGGAAACAGCGATAGCCCCTGATCTTTATAATAGGTATTCATGATGTATACTCTTCCCGACACCAGATGATTAATCTTATAAAGCAGCGCATGATTTCCATTATAAAACAGTGTCGTAAACAGTGAAAATGCTGCACCGACCGGTACAGAGCACACCAGAACCGATTTTATTTTTTTACTTTTTACAACTTTATCAAATAAGATCAGCACCCAGCAGAAAAAGAATACAAGCACTCCCGTCCTGCAAAATGTCATCTTGTAAAAAACAAGTGCGATCAATGATGTCACTCCGCACCACAGGACATTTAATTTCTCATAATTATAGTATAATACTAAAAGTAACGCCAAAAATACCGTCAGAAATGCGGTATTAGGCTCTCCCATGGCAAACCCATATACATGCTGTTCCACATAGCCGGAATCGAGTTTTGTCTTTTCACCGATATCAAAAATTCCGATCAGGGAACCACCTGACAGTATCACCGCCGCCACACAGCGGATCCAGACTGCGATCTGTGCAATCACCGAAAAACGGCAGTTCTTCATCGCCACTACCGTCATGATCGACAGCAGCCACATATTCTGTCTTGTGATCACAGAAAGCATCACTCCGATTCCCATCATAACTGCGATCCAGAATACTTCCCACATGGTGTAGGTCGTAAAAACCATTTTAATCCCCCAGAACAGGATCGCTGTATAGAAAAACCATTTATAGATATTGTCCCCGTGATCATAGGAAAATGCCTTCATCAGTATATTGATCGCAAAATATGCATAAAAAGAGACAACGCCGATTTTTTTAACGTCAGCATTTTTTAAAAATGTTTGTACCGTGTTCATATGTTATCCCTCAAAATTCCGTTCTTTTTTGCCGGACACCTGTACGCCCGCATAAACCGCTACTTCTACAATAACACCAAAAAATGCTCCCGCCACAGCTGCCTTGGCAATCTCCCGCTTAAACTCCTGTATCGTCGGAGCATAGGCGAGATACCTTTTTTGGGCATCTGCCACATACGGCTCATCTAACACATGCACTCCGTTTTTACCAATGCTCTCCCGTACGGTATCTTTGACTGCCTCCAACAGATAACCTGCAAATTCCAAAGCATCTTCCTCATTTTCCAATGAGAATGTCCCATAAGTTCTCGGATATTTGACATGCACTGTCATCACATCCGAGGAAGTATTCTGCTCTAAGTCAAACATATCCTGATATGCCAGATATTCCATATCATAACCGCTTAGCTGCTTCATCTTCTCATAAGTGCTGCGGCTTTCTGCCACCGTGATCACCGTACCGACACGCTCTGCGGCACTCTCCCCGCTGTATTCTTCCACCATCAGAGAAGCCATAACGCGGTAATCATCCTCATAATTTTTCTCGGAAACAAAAGAACGGTTCGAGTAATATTTATAGCCCCCTAAAAGCAGTGCTCCCGCCAATGCACCAAAAAGCATCAGCCACCATACCTTAAGATTTCCCTGCAGGATCTCCCATACCGTATATTCCCTGTCTGTTGCAACTTTCTTTTCTTCCACTGCATATTCTCCGTTTTTCATTCTATTATTTTCCTGCTGACTCGTGAGGTCTGTTTTTGATCACATATATTTTTCATTTTACCGCAAAACACACGATTTTAAAAGCCTAAATAACAATACAAAAAAAGATCTGCACTCCATTTCTGAAGCACAGATCTTTTTACGTTATCACTTTATTATTCAATTACAAGATCAAGCCAGTCATCCACCGGGACAAATCCTACATAAGTTTTGCCGGTATTAATCTTGATCTCATTGCCTGCTGCATCATAGTAGCGTGTCGGAGAAGTCATCTTCTCTTTCTTCCAGGTAACCGGAATCGCTTTTCCATTGGTCACATAATATCCGCCGCCCTGGCTGACACAGTCGAAAATCAGATAACCGTGTTCGTCATACTGGGTATATCCGCAGCTCTGGATCAGAAGATTCTTAAAGCAGAGCTGTTTGTTGTCGTTACCCGGATCTACATGTGCTTTACCATACTCTGAGTAGTAGTAAAGCTGGTCATCCGCATTGTACTCTAAATAAGAACCATTGTGTGGGAACGGAAGATCCACGGTATTGGCATCGATTGCATCGGATGCAGAAGAAAGATCTACCGGATTGCTCTCACTTGCAAACTGGTAATGCGGTCCCTCATAATAGGAGGTATATTCTTTGGACACACCGCTGTTCTCAAAGTTCTTGTCCAGATCGCCCGGTAAAATATATTCGGTATATTCTCTTGATTTGCCGTTATCCACACGTGAGAATGTACCACTAAAATTATCCACACTCGGATCTGCCATATATTCATCAATATAGAATGGACCGCCATCATGACAGATGACTGCATTCCACTCGGATGCAATCAGGATATTCGTCGGACGCACACTTCGGATGCTTCCTAACTGTTTGATGTTTTCCCAGTCTTTGACAAGTACCATAAATCTGGTGATTCTGCCGTTTAATGTGCTGTTCATCATCTCATAGACAACGTCTGCCTGTGATAAACCGTAATGTGGCAGTGCAATAGACTCATTGTCCACCATAACTGCGATCGGTCTCTGATTTTTAAGACTCTCATCAATCAGCTCGTTTGTCAGCTCACTGCGGTACATTCCCTCCGGAAGTACTTCCTCACTCTCGGTTTCAGCCTCTGTTGACTCTGTTCCAGCCTCTGTCATGGCAACTTCTGTCGAATCAGCCGCCGTCTCGTCTGTTTTTTTGTCGCCGCATGCTGCCATAGATGCCACCATTGCAAGCGCAGTCAGCATTAAAATTGCTCTTTTCTTCAAACTAAATACCTCTCAACGTAATTATTTTGTGCTCTTTTGCACCGTTTCTGTTATTATACCACTTTTTATGACTTTTTTACCATCTTATTTTCACGTTTTAAGAAAACCTTAAGGTAAAAAGCTGTAATTCATAAATTACTTCTTTTTCCACTTTGCATACAGTGTCTTATTTCCGCTGCTTCCTTTATTGATGACAGTAACTTTCTTTTTAAATTTCTTATCTAAATACCATCCCTTAAATACATACCCTTTTCTTGTCGGATTTTTCAGTTTGATCGTCGAGGTCTTGTATGTATATGCAGTCGGATTCTTCTTCGCATTTTTTCCACCGTTTAGCTTATAGGTGATCTTATATTTTGTGAGTTTCCACTGTGCGTACAGGGTAATGTTCTTTGTGAGCTTGATCTTCTGTTTATTTTTATAAGACTTTCCTTTTCCCTTCGCCTTGGTCTTCCAGCCCACAAACGTGTAATATTTTTTTGAAAACTTATTTTTTGAGATCGCGGTGGAAACACCCTTTGCCATACTCTGCTTGCTCATGCTTCCCTTGCCGCCATTGCCCTTGAATGTGATCTTATAAGTTGTCAGCTTTGCGAGTTTCTTCGATGAAACACTGCTGTCCGCATATTTATTGCAGACTGCGACTGCCTTCACCGTCTTACCAGGGGAAACTGTAAATGCTCCCGTATAACGTGTGCCCTTTGAATATGCCGCATTTGGCTCACTTCCGTCTGTGGTATAATAAATAACTGCCCCAGATGTTTTCGATGTTATTTTTACTTTATAGGAGGTACCGCTTACCGACGCTGAAATAACTGGCTTTGCTACTGTCTGAGTGATTGTGGCAATCGTTCCCGGTGCTGTGGATGTCGCCCCGGAATCGATCGTACATGCCGGCAGGTAACCCTCCCAGATATCTTCTTCCGCATGGAAAACATAGGAACTATAATTTACTGTATCATAATAATTATCGCTTCTTTCAAAATAACCATAGTAAATGGTTCCGTCCGCATCATCCCATGTACAGTCTACATTGTACCAGGAATCGTTAAGACGCACTTTATTCCACTCGTGATAGTAACTTGTTACTGCTACGGCATCGATTCCTGAGCCATTGCACATCATCTCAAATGCCTGTGAATATCCCGCACATACCGTCAGATCTGTGCAAAATACACTGTAGGCAGACTGAGAATATGCCGTATCCTCATCTTTAAAATTATTATCATATAAGGTCTGGTTATATTCCACTTTATCAATGATCAGATCATGGATCATTTTTACCTTTTTCTCATCTGTTGAGCAGGCATCGATCTTCTTCTGCCAGGATGAAACCTGACTCTGCACTTTTTTTGTTGTAGCTGCACGTGCGGAACCATTTGCAAATGCAGGATAAACACAGCCTGCAATACCATAAGTTCCATTTTTTAAGTATGCACTCTTTAAGAAATAGTACTGTGGATTTGAATAACGGAAGATCTGATATACCTCCTCCATCTGCGATAATGACAGCGAACTGCTGCCTACTATATCAATATAATAGTAAGTTGTCCCACTGATATTGTATTTTGCTGCATCTGCCTGTGTTGTCATATACTTTAAACAAACTTTATTCAAAGCATCCCAGTATGTCTTTTCCTTACTGCTTAACTGATTATAAAAATAATAACTTCCATATTTTTCCCAGGTACTGTTATAATAAGCAGATGATTTTAAAATATTTTCTGCTTCTCCCTCTTCCGCAGTTTCGCCATCCAGTGTGATTTCACCAACTGCTTCAAACGGCAGAAGACCCGTCGGCATTCCTGTAAGTGCAGCCGCCCTGGTTTCCGCCTCCTCAGTTTCTTCGACCTCTTCGGTTTCCAGTATTTCTGTCTCCTCCACCGTCTGCGTTTCCAGTGTTTCTGTTTCCCCGGCCGTCTTAGTCTCCACTTCCTCAGTCTCTGCCGTTTCTGACACTTCAATTTCCGTTGCTTCACTCTGTGTCACTCCGGCTTTCTGCTCCGTCTGACTCGCATTTTCTGTATCTTTGTCCTCTGCGTCAGCCTGCTCCGTCCCAGTTTCGGTTTCAGTTTCCTCACTCTGCACTTCTTTCTGAAGTTCTGTTTCCGTTTCCGGCGTAATCTCCTCCGTCTGCTCTTCTGTAATCTGTGCCGCATAAACAGAACCGGTCTCCGCCGGTGCAAGCACAGTCCCCACAGTGACAAAGACTGCCATAAACACTGCCAATACCTTTTTCTTCATACCTAACCTCCTGCTTATCTTTGACACTATTTCACTTTTTCCATATCCTCACGGTTTGTGTCCGAAACGATATAGTGTGGTCTTTTTTTGACTTCCAGATATGTTTTTGCAATATACTGTCCCATAATTCCCATACAGAATAACTGTATGCCGCCGATCAGCGTAATAATACATACGGTTGATGCCCAGCCATCGACCGGATCACCAAAGATCAGTTTACGGATAATGATAAACACAACTGCGATAAACGAAACAAATGTCATAAACATTCCAAACCAGGATGCCACGGAAAGCGGTGCCTGTGAAAAGTTAATCACACCATCAATCGCATAGCGAAACAGTTTCCAGAAACTCCACTTTGTTTCCCCTGCCACACGGTTAACGTTCTCATATGGAAGCCAGTATGTCTTAAAACCGATCCACCCAAAAATTCCTTTTGAAAAACGGTTGTACTCTCCCATCTCGACGATCGCATCAACCATGCTGCGTTTCATCAGTCGGAAATCTCTCGCACCATCCACAATATCCGCATCCGAAATCTTATTGATCAGACGGTAAAACATTCTTGCAAACCAGCTTCTTATCACCGGTTCTCCTTTTCTTGTAGCACGGCGCGTTGCCACGCTGTCATACCCCTGATTCTCTAATATATCAAGCATTTGTGGTAATAATGACGGAGGATCCTGCATATCCGCATCCATGACTGCCGCATAATCCCCGGTCACATTGCAAAAACCGGCATACATAGCCGCTTCCTTTCCAAAATTTCTGGAAAATCCGATATAAGTCACATGATCATCTTCTTTTGCGAACTCTTTCAAAAGCCCCAGTGTTCCATCCTTTGACCCGTCATTGACAAAAATCATTTCATAATCACAGTCCATGGACTCCATAACTTTTTTGGTTTCCCGATAAAAGATCGGTAATGCTTCCTGCTCGTTATAGCATGGAACAATCAATGAAATCTTCATTTGTTTCTCTATTCTCCTTTTTCTTCATCCTCATTTTGTTTCGTCCAGGTACGCTCGCTGATGATATAGCGCGGCCTTGCCTTGACTTCCATGTAAATTTTTCCAATATATTCGCCCAGCACGCCAAGACAGACAAGCTGTACACCTCCCATAAAACAGATCACACAGACGGTACTTGCCCATCCGGTCACCGTTCTGCCGCAGATCTGTGTAATAACGGCCCATAAAACTCCAACAAAACTTAACACAGACACGCCAATTCCAAGACCTGAAATAAGACGGAGCGGTTTTACACTTAAGCTCGTGATCCCGTCAATCGCCAGATTGACCATCTTTGCGAGCGGATAATGCGATTCCCCTGCGATCCTCTCATGCCTCTCATAAAAAACACTCGTACTCTTGAATCCAACCAGCGGGATCATCCCGCGCAGAAATAAATTTACCTCTTTAAAACCTGCAAATTCCTTTAATACCCTCGCCGATATCAGCCGGTAATCTGCATGATTATAAACGGTTTCCACCCCCATCCGCATTAAGACCTTATAAAAAGCCTGTGCCGTAAATCGCTTAAAGAAGGTATCCGTATCACGGCTGCTTCTGACACCATAGACCACTTCCGCCCCGTCATAGTAAGCATCCACCATCGCTTCCATCGTTGCGATATCATCCTGCCCGTCACAATCGATCGATATCGTAATGTCACTGACATCTTTTGCCTCCATCAGTCCTGCAAGGACTGCATTCTGATGTCCTCTGTTGCGGCTCTGACAAATTCCAATAAAGTGTGGATTCTCCCTGGCAAGTCCTTCTATAATCTCCCATGTTCGGTCCTTACTCCCGTCATTGACAAAAAGGATGCGGCTCTCTTCACTTATCTTTTCTTTTTCGATCAGCAACTGTAATTCCTCTAAAAACAGACCGGAAGTTACCGGTAAAACTTCTTCCTCATTATAACACGGAATTACCATATATAAGACTGCCTTCATTTACTTTCTCCCTTTAATTCTGTTCAATTATGCCCTCAGGCTCTATCAACCCCCTGCCCGATACAACTTTTTATTTCCGGAAAACCCATAATTTACTGATCACATAATTCAATACGATCACAATGATCTGGGCTGCAATTTTTACCACCATGCTTCCAAATCCCAGTTTTGTGATAAACACGAAAAGAATCACTTCCTCAACAACTAACGTTGCAACTCTTCCACCGAAAAAATTCATCATCTGTACAAAAAATTCTTTCGCACCATTTGTCTTCCCGTCAAATACCCAGATACGGTTTGTAAAAAAAGCAAATAAAACCGCTAAAATCCATGAAAAAATGTTTGCGACAAGCTCGTTCATTCCCAGTGAAACATTAAAAAAGGCATATGTGATAACACTTATCACAAATGTCAATCCACCGAAAAACAGATATAAAAGCATTTCCTTATGTTTTTTATAAAACGGTTCAAAGATATTTAAAACCGACAGATGCATCAGCCGGTCAAAAATATCCGGTTTCCTTGTATCCATAAATTTCTCCGTTCCCTTCTCTTTAACGTATCATAACGTTTCTATTATAGAGCACACGGGATTGCCTGTCAATGAAGCGGGATTTTTTTGTAAGTTTCCAATTTCCAGAATTTACCAACATATTTTTTCTCCCCCTGTAAATAATAGGATTAGGACATACAGTAATTCTTACTTGTAAATCCTAATAACAAACAACAGATTAATTTACGGAGGTGAAATCCATGAGTGGATCTAACAATTCTGGTTCTAACACCAGCAAAATGGCTGTACCACAGGCAAAAGAGGCTATGAACCGTTTTAAACAGGAAGTAGCAAGCGAGATCGGTGTACCGTTAAAAGAGGGTTACAATGGTGACCTTACTTCTGCACAGGCAGGAAGCATCGGCGGCGAGATGGTCAAAAAAATGATCATGAAACAGGAAGAGCAGATGTCAGGCAAGTAAAAAAACAACTTGCCGGAAGTAAAAAACAACTTCCCGCAAGTAAAAAACAACTTGCCGCAAGTAAAGACAACTTGCCGCAAGACCAAAAACGGCTCCACATCCATGGTGTGATGTGAAGCCGTTTTTCTTATACAACATACACTTTACTATTTTTCATTCGCACGGTACACAAGTCCCTGACGGACATGCTCTACTGTCTCATCATCGGTAAAGTAACGCACGATCTCAAACGCAAACGGAATCGCTGTTCCCATACCGCGGCTTGTGATGATATTGCCGTCCACTACAACCTCATCCGCGCTGGTCGTCGCACCGGTTAATTTTTCCTCGAAGCCCGGATGACAGGTTGCATGTTTCCCTTCTAACAGGCCTGCTGCGCCTAACACACTCGGAGCTGCACAGATCGCAGCAACCAATTTTCCTTCCTCTGCAAACTTGCGGATCACGGCATTGACGGTCTCATTTTCCAGTAAATGCATGGTTCCCGGCATACCGCCCGGAAGCACGATTCCATCCAGGTCTTCATATCCGGTTTCTTCTGCAAGCGCATCTGCTAAAAAAGTAACCCCGTGAGAGCTTGTCACTTCTTTTTTTCCGGTAATTGAGAGCATAACGATCTCCATTTTTGCACGACGCACAACATCAACTACGGTAAGTCCCTCAATTTCCTCACAGCCATCTGCCATGAAAATTCCAATTTTACTCATAAATATTTCCTGCCTTTCTAAAGCTTTTGTTTTCCATTTTTGTACAGATAAAGTATAGCAAACTGATTTTTTGTGGTCAATGACTTACATGTCTTCCAATACTTCTTTTTTCCTGCCCCTGCAACTGCTATAATAGATGCAGTAGTGCTGTTTTCACGCACCAATTAAAAATTTTTTAAACCAAAAGGAGTTTCTACACCATGGAAATTGAACGTAAATATCTGGTAAAAACCTTACCTGACCACTTAGAACAGTATGCCTGTAAAGTGATCGAACAGGGCTACTTAAACACTAACCCGGTCGTGCGCATCCGCCGCTCCAATGACGATTACATTCTGACCTACAAGGGAAAAGGCATGATGGTGCGTGAGGAATACAATCTCCCCTTAAATGAAGAAGCATTTCTTCACCTGAAAGAAAAAATCGACGGAAGGCTGATTCAGAAACGCCGCTATCTGATCCCGCTTGCCCCTAAATATACGATCGAATTAGATGTGTTTGAGGGAGATCTCGCACCACTGCTGCTCGCCGAAGTAGAATTTGAAACAGAGGAAGAGGCAAATAATTTCACTCCGCCGGAATGGTTCGGAGAGGATGTCACATTTTCCGGCCAATACCACAACAGCCAGTTAAGTAAACTTCCGTAACCTAAAATGGGTGTGGCAAAACAGCCACACCCATTTTGATTTTTAAATTTTCCCGCTGTCTTTCAGCAGTCCATACAGTGTCGGTGTAAAATGAAACTCCTCCATCATATGTTCCACCTCTGTGAGGTAATTTTGTTTTACCGCACGCGGCACGATCTTCTTCTGTACTGCACGGATCAGGATATTCTTTGGCGTATGCGCAAAATCAACAAACTCTAAAAGCTGAGTTTTGTATCCACACACCTCCAGCAGATTCGCACGTATCGCATCTGTCGCAAGCGCGGAAAAACGCTCTTTTATAATGCCATAGCGCGTCAGTAATGAAAACTGGTCCGTCTCTATCTGTCCGTTCAACTCATGCTGGCAGCACGGTACGGAAAAAATCATCTTTGCATCCCACTGAACCGCATTATAAAGCGCATAATCCGTCGCCGTATCACAGGCATGCAGTGTCACTACCATGTCTACCGGAAACGGTGTCTGATAGCCGTTGATGTCCCCCAGTTCAAAATGCAGATTGTGATAGCCATATTTCTCCGCCGCAAGATTGCAGTTTTTGATCACGTCCTCTTTCAGATCAAGTCCTACGATCTGCACGTTCATTTTTTTGATCTCCGCAAAATAATAATACAGGATAAAAGTCAGGTAAGACTTTCCGCAGCCGAAATCAATGATATTTAAGTGATCATACGGATAATCCCGCACTCCGTCCTCGATGATTTCAAGGAAACGGTTGATCTGCCGGAACTTATCGTACATAGTGCGGACTACTTTTCCGTCTGCCGTAAAAACTCCCATATCAACCAGCGGTGGGATCACGGTTCCCTCTTCCAACAGATATTTCTTTTTACGGTTATGGGATTCCTGCACTTTTGCTGCACCCTCTGCCTGCTTTTTGCAGCGGTAAGTCACTTTTCCTTTTTTTGAGATCAAAAGCATATATTCACTGGTTCCATCCCAGGCATTTAACTGTAAAAATTCACTGCCGACACGCCCTGACAGATAATCTAAAAGTCCATCCGGTTCTATCTTTTCATGAAAAACCTGTTTCTGCGTATAAGCGGCTGCCTGGTAACCGGACGATTTTTTTTCAATCTCGATCTTGCGGTATTTTGCAGCTTTGTCGGAAGGTTTGCTGACGATCACCTTGTAAACTTCCTGCTGCGTGATCTGTTGTAATTTTAATTTTAATTCTTCTGAAACCATGTAATCTCCATTTTTGTACACTAATCCTCAATAAATAGCCGTGTGAAAAACAAACTCACAGTCTTATTTTCCACACAGATTATCTGAGACGTGTGCTCTCAAAACGCTGTCTGGTACGGATACACTGTTTGAGCTGCTCATAACGGTCATCGAGATCTCCTTCCGGGATCACAACGTCTAAAACAACTGCCATATTGTTGATCATTTTATCTGTAATGATATCGCGCATAGATGTCAGGATATTATACTTTTCCTCAAAGGAATCCGCATCCAAAAACTCCATAAGCTTCGGTTCTACCTGCTCTTCTGTATCAGACGGAACACTTTTATTTTCCCGCGTGCCGGTATCTCCACTCTGATCCTGCACATCCTCTTTCTTCTCCCGCTCCACCAGCTCAAACCGGTATTTCTGCGTCACCTCCGGATATTTTTCGTGATCCACTTCACTGATAAACATGGTGAGTGGTCTTGCATACACGCCAAAATCTCCATATAACGCCTGGTAGATCACCAGTTTTTCTCCTGTTTCAGAATGTGTCGCAATTGCTACGATCTGATATAATTTATTTTTAAAATGGCGGTAGATCTCGCCACTTACCGGTATTCTTTCTGCCATACTGTTGCTGTCCTTTCTTTCAACTTATGCCGTATGTACTTCTGTCAATCCCGCAATTTCGTCCGGCAGTTCAAAACGGTTTAACATCTCCACTCCCTCTGCCACAAAATCGCGCTCAAAACTCAGGTTTGCCTGATATCCCATGATCATCAGATCATTGACCTGATCCATCAGGGAACATTCGTCCTCACACTCCCCGTGTACTTTTTTCGGCGGCTCCCCTGTTTTTTCATAAAACTGTTCCCGCAGTTCGTCCGTCTGGTTTTCATTGACGTTCGAATCTGCACGGTTTAAAATAGCACCTTTTCCGGGATTTGAAACAGGGCGCGCTGCCTGCGTGGGCTTTGCCGTATTCGATGCAGCCGTGCCATACTTCTGCTGCAGCCTCTGTTTTAATTCCTGCTGTCTTACTGATAAATCCCTCTGCATCGCATTTACCGCATCCGCCAGAACATCCGGTCTTCCTGCATGACCACCATAAGAAACCTGTGTCTGTGGTACATTTTTTCTTCCTCCGCCGGGCTGATTCGGCACAGCCGCTTTCTTTTGTTTTCCTTCTTTTTTCTTTTTATCACTGTAAATCCCTGCTGCAATGCCAATAATTATCACAATCAGACCAAACAAATCATCCATAACTCTTCATGCTCCTCTCCTCTTTAACTTTGTAAAAATGTTATATATACAAAGTTCACTATTCGTATTATAATATTTTAATATACGTTTCTCAACAAAATTTTACTCTTTGGAGGATATATGTTACCAAAAAAATTAAAGCGGCTCTCTGACATGCAGTTGATCGCACTTGGTTTTCTTCTGCTTATCTTAGGCGGAACATGTCTTTTGATGCTTCCCTGCTCTTCCCGCACCGGCGAATTTACCCCTTTTATCACAGCACTTTTTACAGCAACAAGTGCCACCTGCGTCACCGGTCTTATTCTGGTCGATACCTATACACACTGGTCCTTCTTTGGACAGCTTGTATTATTACTTTTAATCCAGATCGGCGGTCTTGGCTTTATTACCATCGGAACTGCTGTTTCCCTGGTGCTGCGCAGGAAAATCGGTCTCAAAGAACGCGGCTGGATCAAGGAAAGTTTCAATGTATTAGATATCGGCGGCGTAGTACGGCTGATCAAACGTGTATTAAAGGGAACCGTACTATTTGAAGGAATCGGTGCACTGCTGTTATTTACCCGCTTTTATCCTGAAATGGGTTTTTTTAACGGACTTTATTACAGCATCTTTCATTCCATATCTGCGTTTTGCAATGCGGGTTTCGACATCATGGGAAAATACAAACCATATTCCTCTTTTACTGCCTATTATGACGATCCAATCGTAAGCTTTACGCTGTCTGCATTAATTCTGATCGGCGGCATCGGATTTATCGTCTGGAGTGATATCATTGACCACAAATGGCACTTTAAAAAATATGCCCTGCAGACAAAAATGGTCTTGAGTTTTTCGGCAGTTCTGGTATTTGGCGGAGCTTTACTGTTTTATTTGCTGGAACGAAATAATCTTTACGCCGATATGAGCACGACAGGCATCATCTGCAGTTCTTTTTTCAGTGTGATTACACCAAGAACTGCCGGTTTTAATACACTTGATATTGGCTCTCTCACAGAGGGTGGCAAACTGCTTACCATTATCCTGATGTTCATCGGAGGCGGTTCCGGTTCCACGGCGGGCGGCGTCAAAATGGCAACCATTTTCGTTCTGCTCCTGCATCTGCGCTCCACGCTCTTAAGAACGACCGGAACAAATATTTTTGGCCGCAGGATCGAAGACGACACGATCACAAAAGCTACAGCCCTGCTGTGTACCTACCTGTTTGCCGGACTTGCCGCAACCCTCGCAATCTGCGGCATGCAGGGTTTTCCGCTCGGAGATACGCTTTTTGAAGTCATATCCGCAATCTGTACTGCCGGAATGACAACCGGACTGACCGGACAGCTTAATTTTATCTCGCGGCTTATCATTATTTTTCTGATGTATATCGGTCGTTTGGGAAGCCTTTCCTTTGCACTTTCCTTTACCGATCACAAAAAACTGACACATATCATGCAGCCGGTAGAACGCATCAACATCGGCTGAGAAAGGAATTTACTTATGAAATCAATTTTAATTATCGGACTCGGACGTTTCGGCACCCATTTATGTCAGGATCTTGCCAAACTTGACAATGAGATTATGATCGTTGACAAAGACGAAGCAAGCTTAGAAGACCTTCTTCCCCTTGTGGTCAGCGCCAAGATTGGCGACTGCACCAACGAAAAAGTATTAAAAAGTCTTGGTGTCGGAAACTTTGATTACTGTTTTGTCTGTATTGGTGAAAATTTTCAGAGCAGTCTTGAGATCACAAGCCTGTTAAAAGATCTTGGAGCAAAATATGTTGTCAGCAAGGCCAACCGTGATATCCACGCAAAGTTCCTGCTGCGCAACGGCGCGGACGAAGTTATTTATCCAGACCGTGATATTGCAGAAAAAGTTGCAGTCCGTTTTTCTGCAAATCAGGTCTTTGACTATGTGGAACTCGGAAATAATTTTTCCATTTACGAAATTGCCCCTCTGCCGGAATGGATCGGTCATTCGATCAGGGACGTCAATGTCCGTGTCAAATATAATGCAAATATCATCGGCATCAAAGCTGAAAACGGCATGGAACTGATGCCGAATGCAGAGTATGTGTTCCGTAGAGAAGAACATCTGATGATCATCGGGCATCAGCGGGACATGGAAAAGATTTTGAAGAAATTATAAGTGCATTTCTTTTTCATAAATGTCTGCTGCCTCTTCTAACAGTTTTCGGATTTCAAGATGCTGCGGGCACTGTGCCTCGCACTTTCCGCATTTGATGCAGTCTCCGGCTTTACCGCTTCCGTCGATCTGACAGCGGTAAGACCCCCGCGTCACATCCGTCAATCCAAACTGTACGCCCATGTTGTAGACTCCAAAAATATCCGGGATACGGATCTTTTTCGGACATCCCTCCACACAGTAACGGCAGTTGGTACAAGGAATCGTTGGAAGTTTTTCGAGTTCTTCTACCACCTTTCCAATTGCCTGCTGCTCTTTATCCGTGAGCGGCTGAAAATCTTTCATATAAGCCGTATTGTCCTGTAACTGCTTTAGATCCGACATTCCGCTTAACACCAAAATTACATTTGGCAGTGATGCAGCATACCGGACCGCATAAGATGCATAGGAAGCATTTTCATCCAGCGCACTTAAGATCCTCGCCGGCTCTCCGACCATATTTGCTAACGTACCGCCCTTGACAGGCTCCATCACGATCACAGGTACTCCATGCTTTTCTGCCACCTCATAACATTTGCGTGACTGCACGTTCTCAGACTCCCAGTCATAATAATTGATCTGAAGCTGCACAAACTCCATCTCCGGATGATTTGTCAGAATCTCATCCAACACATCTGCCTTATCGTGGAAAGAAAATCCGATATGCCGGATCTTTCCCTCCGCTTTCATGCTCTGTACAAACTGAAATCCGCCTAAGTTCTCTGCCTCTTTGACCCGGTCTTTATTCATGGCATGTAAAAGATAAAAGTCAAAATACTCTACCTGGCATTTTTTTAACTGTTCCTCGAAATACTTTCCGTAGTCAGCGTACTCTTTGACCAGCCATACCGGCATCTTGCTCGCAAGGAAAAAACGATCCCTCGCATACCGTTGTACCAGACAGCGTCCGACTGTTTCCTCGGATCTGCCATTGTGATATGGATATGCGGTGTCAAAGTACTTAAATCCCTGTTCGATGTAGGAATCGATCATCTCGCAGAACGCTGCGTTGTTGATATTTTCTGTGCTGCCGTCGGTTACCGGGAGACGCATGCAGCCGAATCCCAGTTTCTTTGGCATTTCTTTGGTTAACTCGCTCATTTGTGTGTGCCCCTTTCTTTTGGGTTGTTATAATAGGATAATAAAGCCTTGGGCGAAACTCTTTTTCAGGTTGTGGTGGTCGTTGTGTGGCGGGCACCTGTTTAACGAAGGCACGCCGCACAACGACGCTACGTTCTTGAGAGTTTCGCGTTGGCAAACCTTTCTTTTTATTATAGCAACCCAAAGGAAAGCTGTATAGTATTCTTTTTCATGCAGGTACGCAGGCGATCGGCACACCGCACCAGCCGGCAAACCCAGCCACCCCACTCCCACAAAAAAGCAGAGCCACCCATGCCCTGCTTTTTCATTCCCGCACCTTAACTCTGGTACACCTCAATAAAGTTCTTCACAACCTCCACCAGCTTTTCATATCCCATGGAAGTCGTATCCAGACAGAAATCATAGTTTCTCGCATCATACCAGTCCTTCCCGGTATAATATTTATAATAATCCGCACGGTGCTTATCGATCTTTTCGATCTTATTCTCCGCATCCCGCCCGGTGATTCCGTCATGCTCCATTACACGGACGATACAATCTTCCTTCGGTGCAAAGAAAAACAGACGGAGCACATTCGGATCATCCTTTAACACATAATCCGCACATCTTCCGATAATGATACAGGACTCTTCCTCCGCCAGTTCACGGATCACTTTTGCCTGATAATTAAACAGGTTGTCATCCGATACAAAATCTGCGCTCTCCGGCGGAATCACACCGCCCTTATACGGATTTTTGCGTGCAATACGAAACAAAGGTGATTTCTTTAATTTTTCATCGGTCTGTCCGAAAAGCGCCTCATTGATGCCGCTGTCATCGGATGCCATTCTTAAAATCTCTCTGTCGTAGCAATTAATTCCAAGTTCTTCTGCGAGCAGCTTACCCAGCGTACGTCCGCCGCTGCCGTAACTTCTTGCGATTGTAATCACTGTTTTTTTCATTGCTGCATCCCCCTATTCTCCAAGATATGCTTTCTTGATCGATTCGTTATTCATCATTTCCTTTGCATCACCGGAGAGAACGATATTGCCGGTCTCCAGTACATATGCACGGTCAGCAATGGATAACGCTTTCTTTGCATTCTGCTCTACTAAAAGAACCGTTGTTCCGCCGGCAGAAATATCACGGATAATGTGGAAAATCTCCTCCACGAGGATCGGAGAAAGTCCCATGGACGGCTCATCCATCAGGATGATTTTCGGCTTTGACATCAGCGCACGACCCATGGCAAGCATCTGCTGCTCACCACCGCTTAAGGTTCCTGCAAGCTGGTTTTTACGCTCTTCCAGTCGTGGGAAACTCTCATATACTTTCGCTAAAGTCTCTGCGATCTCCTGTTTATCTTTTCTGGTGTATGCACCCAGTTTTAAGTTCTCATATACGGATAACTCTGCAAATACACGACGTCCCTCCGGCACATGCGCCATTCCCATGGATACGATCTTGTGTCCCGGAATCTTTGAGATATCACATCCCTCAAAAATGATCTCACCTGCTGCCGGGCTTAACATACCTGTAATCGTCTGTAATGTTGTTGTCTTTCCGGCGCCGTTTGCACCGATCAGCGCAATGACTTCTCCCTCATTGACCTCAAAGGAGATTCCCTTGATTGCCTGGATCACGCCATAGTATACTTCCAGATTCTTTACTTCAAGCATTGCCATAACTTAAAACCTCCTTTCCTATTCTCCTAAGTATGCCTTGATAACCTGTGGATCATTCAGGACTTCTGTCGTTTTACCCTCTGCTAAAACCTGCCCGAAGTTTAACACGGTAAGTTTCTCACAGATACCGGATACCAGTTTCATATCATGCTCGATCAGAAGCACTGTCATGTCAAACTCATCTCTCACAAAATGAATTGTCTCCATCAGCTCTTTTGTCTCGTTCGGGTTCATACCGGCAGCCGGCTCATCTAAGAGCAGAAGCTTTGGATTTGTCGCAAGCGCTCTCGCGATCTCAAGTTTTCTCTGTTTACCATAAGGAAGGTTGGATGCAAGAAAATCTGCTTCCTTCTCAAGGTCAAAGACTTTTAAAAGTTCCATTGCCTTCTCATTCATCTCTTTTTCTGCCTTATGGTACTTCGGCAGACGCAAAATTCCGGTCAGTGTGGAATAAGTGATCTGATTGTGCAGACCGATTTTTACATTATCAAGTACGGACTGGTCTTTAAACAGACGGATATTCTGGAATGTACGGGCAATCCCTGCTTTGTTGATATCGATCGTCTTTTTCCCTGTGATATCCACTCCATCTAACGTAATTGATCCGTCATTCGGTGTATATACACCGGTGAGCATATTAAATACGGTCGTTTTTCCGGCACCGTTTGGCCCGATCAGTCCGTATAACTGTCCTTTTTCAATCGAAATATGAAATCCGTCTACTGCACGCAGACCGCCAAAGGAGATACCAAGATTTTTTACTTCCAATAAACTCATGTTACTGTACTCCTTTCTTTGTGTTCTTTTTCAGTTTTGCAGCTACACGCTGTCTGAACTCAATACATTTCGGTGCCCAGTTAAAGAGCATCATTGCGATCAGTACGATGGAATAAATCAGCATACGATAATCGGAGAGTCCACGCAGTACCTCCGGCAGCAATGTCAGGATCACAGCCGCAATGATCGAACCGCGGAAGCTTCCCATACCACCTAATACAACAAATACAAGGATCATGATCGACATATTGTAACCAAAGTTTGCAGGTGTCGCTGTAACAGTAGACAGATTGTGCGCATATAAAACACCGCCTGCTCCCGCGATCGCTGCAGAGATCGTAAATGCCATCAATTTAAATTTTGTAATGTTAATACCAACCGATTCAGCTGCAATACGGTTATCACGGATCGCCATGATGGCACGTCCGCTTCTGGAATTTACCAGATGATATACAATGAAAAGACAGATCAGAATCATAATTACGCCGGCGGTAAAGCTGGATAAGTGCGGAATCTTTGCAATTCCTTTTGCACCATTGATCAGCCACTCTCCCTCATCAGAAAGTTTGATTGCATTTCCGTTTGAAATTGCAAAATGAAAACCGTCCGTATCTTTTGCAATGTAAAGCACATTGATCACGTTTTTGATAATCTCACCAAACGCCAGTGTTACAATGGCAAGATAGTCACCTCTTAAACGCAGTACCGGTATACCGATCAGAAATCCGAAAAACGCTGCTGCCGCTGTTCCGATGATCAAAACGGTGATGAATAAAATGATCTGGTTTGGGATCACATTCTGTAAAAGTTTTGTTGCAAATGCACTTGAAAAAGCACCGACACACATAAATCCTGCATGTCCGATACTGAGTTCCCCTAAATAACCCACGCACAGATTTAATCCGATCGCAACAATGGAATAAGTGCACATCGGCACTAAAAGTCCCTGCATCAGGGAGGACAACACTCCGGCTGCAATCAGTATCTGGACGATGAGATAGGCCACAATTACCATCGCAAAGGTAATCAGATGGTCTAATGTACTTTTTTTCATTGATTTTACATTTAATTTTGACATATCATTACTCCAATCTGACCTTATACTTTTTCGTGGATCTGTTTTCCAAGAATACCGGTCGGTTTTACAAGCAGTACAATGATCAGCACTGCAAACACGATTGCATCTGACAACTGGGACGAAATATAAGCACGTCCTAAGATCTCAATGATACCAAGCAGGATACCACCAATCAGTGCTCCCGGAATAGAACCGATTCCTCCGAATACCGCTGCGGTAAATGCTTTGATACCAGGCATGGAACCTGTATAAGGAGTCAGTGTAGGATATGCGGAGCAGAACAGCACACCTGCGATTGCCGCAAGCCCGGAGCCAATTGCAAAGGTCAGTGAAATTGTTGCATTGACATTCACACCCATCAGCTGTGCTGCATCTTTATCCTCAGAAACAGCAAGCATCGCCTGTCCGGCTTTTGTTTTTTTGATAAAAATCATCAGACCAGCCATGATGATGACACAGGCAAGAACCGTCACGATCGTGGTTCCTGAGATTGTAAGACTTCCACCTGCAAGTTTTAAGGACGGCAGTGTTACAACATTTGTAAAGGACTTTGTGTCTGCACCGAATAATAACAGTGCGGCATTCTGTAAAAAGTAGCTGACACCGATCGCTGTAATCAATACGGCAAGCGGGGTAGCACGTCTGAGTGGTTTGTAAGCAATTTTTTCGATGACGATACCAAGAACCGTACATACAATAACAGACAGAACAACTGCCACAAGTGGCGGCCATCCCTGACCGTTCATGGCAAGAAATACCACATAACAGCCGATCATGATAACATCCCCATGTGCAAAGTTTAACATCTTTGCGATACCGTATACCATGGTATATCCCAGTGCAATGATCGCATAGACGCTTCCAAGACTGATACCATTGATCAGGTAAGATAAGAAATTCATAACAATCCTCCATTCTTACTTTATAACGTTAATACATTGATTTTTTTATTATACCATTTGAAATACTTGTATACAATCTTTTTGTTTCAAAAAACGCCACAATGTGACGTTTAAAAATATTCTGTCATAAGTATAAAAGGGGCTGACTGCGACAGCTTCGTCTGCAAACAACCCCTTTCTTTCCTTATAAAATAACTATTTATTTTTTATTTCATTTACATTGCTGCGTAAGCACCATCTTTGATCACTACTGCCTTAGGAGCCTTGCTGACCTCTCCGGTTGCCTGCCATGTCATTCCCTCACCTGTCAATCCATCTACAGAGATAGATGTCATTGCTCCGGTTAATGCAGTGCCCAGATCAGAAGCACTCATATCCGGTGTTGCACCTGCCTGCTCGATAGCTGCTTTGATAACATAGATTGCATCGTAAGCATCTGCTGCGAACTGGTTTGGAACATCGCCATATTTCTCTTTGTATGTGGAAACAAATGCTTTTGTTTTCTCATCATCTGCATCTGCAGCGAATGGAGTTAATAACATAACACCTTCCGCTAAAGATGTATCAAAGTTCTCAACGCCAAGGATTCCGTCCATACCATCAACACCGAAGAAAGCCGGCTCATAACCCATACCGTTTGCCTGGGTTAAAATGATAGATGCCTCTGTATAGTAAATCGGTAAGAATACTAAGTCAGCGCCTGCAGACTGCGCTTTCTGAAGCTGTGTGGAAAAATCTGTCTTGGAATCTGCTGTAAACGCTTCCTCAGCTACAACCTCAAGTCCTTTATTCTGTGCCTCTTCCACGAAAGTAGCTTCGATACCGGAAGAATATACGCTCGAACTGTCATAGATGACTGCAACTTTTGTTCCTAAATTGTTGTCTGCAATGTACTGTGCAGAAGCTGTACCCTGGTTCGGGTCTGTAAAGCATGCCTGGAATACATTATCGTTTGTGATAACATCTGTGGATGATGCGGATGGTGTAATCTCAAACATACCATCCTCTGCTGTCTTGTCTGCAACTGCTACACAAGGTGTTGTTGTAACAGTTCCCATTAAGATCTGCATACCCCAGTCTTTTAATGAGTTATATGCATTGACGGATTTCTCTGCATCGTTCTGATCATCCTCTGCTTTGAATGCAAGCTGATATCCGTTTGCACCGCCAGCTGCATTGATCTCATCCACTGCCATCTGTGCTGCGTTCATAACTGCATTTCCGTAAATTGCTGCATCACCGGTTGTCGGTCCGATGCTTCCGATCTTAAATACAGAACCGTCTGCTGCACTGTCGTCTGATGCGCTGCTGTCTGCTCCTGCAGATGCATTGCCTGTTGATGTGTTTCCTGCTGAACTGCCACAGCCTGCCAGACAACTTACTGCCAGTGCTGCTGTTAAAAACATACTTACCGCTTTTTTCATAATAGCCTCCATTCCTACCCATTTTTCAGGGCATCACAAGTTTGTGTTCAAACACAAATCTTGTGTGTGAAAAATGTAATTTTTCACACTTTTTCCTCCATTCATCTTCCGCACCTTATATTGTCATGATATTTCATACATTTGCGAAAGCTCTGAAACTTGTTGTTGCAATAATAGCAAAAATATACACTTTGCACAATATTCAGATTCACCTAAATTCTTGATGGATTTTAATCATAATTATACAAAGTGACATGTTTCATAACTTTTAGTTATGTATAGCATGAATCATACGAATAAAAGCATCCATATCCTCTTTTAACCCTGCTGCTTCGATGCTGTCTGCATAACGGTCCGTAAAATTTTCCTTCAGATAATCCGAAAGGAACTGATTGCGCTGTCCATTTTCCATATCAGCAAGTGTATCTTTCTCTTCACGAATCAAATAAAATGCAAGTGCAAAAAAATCCGGTGCTTCCCATGCCGCAGCATCCTTTAACACTGCCTGTATATTTTCCAGCTCGCTGCGCAGCATAAGTGTGCTGATCTTTGCATCCGGCATTCCAAGCTCCGATGATGCCGTCTTTAAACACTTTACCGTTGAACCGTAATCCGGATCGTCCTCCCGGATCGAACATATGTGATAAACATGATCTAAATCCACGATCAAAGAATCCAGGCTTTTTTTTACATCCCGTTCCGGTTCCTCCGTCATTTCATCCAGTAAAAGTTCTATCTTACGCTGTGCACGTTCTAAATGTTCCCTTGATGTTTTATAGCCTTCCTGAAGACTTTCTCCTGACCTCTGTGCCTCAGTTATTATTTTTGCCAGTTCACCGGCAGCTCCCTTTTCCATCCCGGCACCAGTCAGTTTCCCCTTCCATTCCTTTTCCCTGCTGCGCTGTTCCTTTTGTTTCTTTTTCTGCTCACTATCCCCAAATAGCAATTTTCTCTCCCCCTTCAAACTCCCGCCTGGTTTTAACACAGTAATCTTTGTCTGCGCCGGTGGTCTCCTGCCAGTCAGTGTAACAGGAAATATCCTGCCACAAGAATCATTCCAAGCACTAAAATGGCAACCGGTATGAACGTGATAAATGCTGCGATGATCATTGCAGGAATATCCCCCTTTTCCAGTTCCGGACGTTCCATCTCCTCATACGGCTCCCCCGCTTCTTTTCTGCGTTCTTCCTCGGCAGCATCACTGCCCTCATGCAGTTTTTTCATTGCTCCATCTATTTTTCTCTGAAATAACATAAAACTCTCCATTTCTTACTTATAAAATAAGAGCTCACTCTCACTAAAAACACTACGTTTCCAGTTTAAGCCAGCTCTTATCATCTGTCAATTTGTATCTATTTTTATTTTTTGCTGCTGTTCACATCTATAGTGCAGACAATAACTATTTTTCTTCCGGCACACCTAATTTATGATGACATGCCACGAAATGTCCCGGTTCTACTTCTTCGAACTGTGGTGTAACATTCTTACAGATCTCTGTGCAGTAACGGCATCTCGTATGGAACTTACATCCCTTCGGCGGGTTGATCGGGCTTGGGATATCTCCCTCAAGAATGATCGTCTCTTTCCTGCCATCCACATCCGTTGTAGGAATAGCAGAAAGTAATGCCTCTGTATATGGATGGTACGGATGTGCAAACAGATGCTCCGTATCCGAAAGTTCCATCATATTTCCCAGATACATTACACCGATTCTGTCACTGATGTATTTGATAACAGAAAGGTCATGGGAAATGAACAGATAGGTTAAATTATTCTGCTCTTTTAAGTCTAACAGAAGGTTAATGATCTGTGACTGAATGGAAACATCCAGTGCAGATACCGCCTCATCACAGACAACAAACTTCGGATGTACTGCAAGAGAACGTGCAATACCGATTCGCTGTCTCTGTCCACCGGAGAACTGATGCGGATAACGATGAATAAAATAGGACGCAAGTCCACACTTCTCCATGATCTCCATGATATAATCCTGCATCTTCGGATCACCTTTTTTGAAGATATTGTGAGCCATCAGTCCCTCGCCGATGATCTGCCCTACGGTCATACGCGGGTTTAAGGATGAATATGGATCCTGGAAAATAAGCTGAAGATCACGGCGTAAATAACGCATCTCTGCATCGGTTAAGTTTGCAAGATTGATGCCGTCGTCCTTCTGTACCTCATATTTTTCAAAATCTTCATCCTTTTTGCAGTTGTCACGGATCTTATCGATCTCTGCTAACTCAGCCTGTACTTTTTTCTGAAGCTCTGGAATCTTTTTCTTTACTTCCCCGGCTTTCGCAGATTTTCCGTTCTTCTCAAACTCGTCTGCCTGTGCATTGATCTTTCGGATCTCTTTCATGGCAAGATACTCTGCGAGATAATGACGGCCTGCCTCTGCAAGTGCAGTCTCATCTAACGTATAAAGTCCACCAATCAGAGCTGTAATATCCAAAAGATCGTTGTCTGCCTCGCTCTCCATCTCGGCAAGGTGCTGTCCGGCTGCCTTCTTAGCGATCTTTTCTTCCTCAGTGCCCTCCGGCATTTTTGCATAGTCAGCCTCTAATTTTTTTACTTTACCTAAAAGTTCCTCGCATTTTTTCTTTTTATCCGGAAGATTCTTAAAGATCTCCTCAACATATTTTAAATCAAAATCTTCAACGGTACGTCCGTAATATACGGTGCGTCCGCCGGTCTGACGGTAAAGCTGTAACAGCGTACGTCCGAATGTGGATTTTCCACATCCACTCTCACCTACCAGACCAAATGTCTCGCCTTCGTAAATATTTAAACTGATTCCATCATTTGCCTTTACAAATGACTGTGGTTTTCCCATCTTCTTTTTTCCGATCGGGAAATACTGTTTTAAATTCGAAACGCGCAGTAATACCTTGTTCTCGTCACTCATTAGTTTCTTTCCCCTTTCTTCGGATAAAAGCAGCGTACCATATGTCCCGGTTCTACCTCGTTCAGTTCCGGTTCCATCTCACGGCACTTGTCCGTTGCATATTTGCAGCGCGGTGCAAATTTACATCCCTTCGGAAGATCAAGCGGATGCGGTACGGCACCCGGAATTGCCTCTAAACGGATTCCGGTCGGTGTATCGAGACGTGGGATAGAGTAAAGCAGTCCTTCCGTATACGGATGCAGGTAGGAGTTATCCCCAAAAATGCTGCGCACCGGAGCTTTTTCCACAACCTGACCACAGTACATAACAGCGACATCGTCTGCCATCTCGTTGATAACACCAAGATCATGTGTGATAAAGAGAATGGATGTTCCTTTCTCTTTCTTTAAATCATTCATTAATTTTAAGATCTGCGCCTGGATTGTTACATCAAGTGCAGTCGTCGGCTCATCGGCAATCAACAGTTTCGGTCGGCAGGCAAGTGCCATGGCGATCATGACACGCTGGCGCATACCACCGGAAAGCTGATGCGGATACTGTTTGGCAACCGCTTCCGGATTCGGGATTCGTACATCCTTTAACATCTCAACCACTTTCTCGGCTGCCTCTTTTTTATTCATTCCCTGATGAATTATAAACGGCTCGGAAAGCTGACGCTCTACAGTAAAAATCGGGTTTAAGCTGGTCATCGGCTCCTGGAAAATAACAGAAATCTCATTTCCACGGATCTTACACATATCTTTTACAGATACGTCTGCAAGATTTTTACCGTCAAAAATGATCTCGCCGCTGTCGATATAGCCGTTGCCGTCTAATAATTTTAAAATACTCATGGCGGAAACGCTCTTACCGCTTCCACTCTCACCTACAACACCAAGTGTCTTTCCCGGTTCTACCGAGTAAGAAACACCGTTTACTGCCTTTACAATACCCTTTTTCGTTTTAAAGAAGGTATGCAGGTCATGAATCTCTAATAAAGCCATTTTGTGTTTCCTCCTTTAACGCTCATTTGATTTCGGGTCGATGGCATCACGCAGACCGTCGCCGACCATATTGATACAGATTACGCAGATACCTAACATGATAGCCGGGAATACCCATCTCCACCAGTAATTCTGGATAACAACGGAACTTACGCAGCCGTTTAACATATTTCCCCAGGTAGGACGCGGCAGTTTTACACCGAATCCTAAGAAGGACAATGTCGACTCTGTCAGCATACAATATGCAAAATCAAGCGTTGCGGATACGATGATAACCGAAATAACATTCGGAATAATATGCTTAAATACGATCACGGAACGTTTTACACCCATCGCATTTGCAGCGGTTACAAACTCCTGCTCACGCTCGGCAAGCACCTGTGCACGGACAAGTCTTGCAAGGCTCGGCCAGCTTAATATACCGAGGATCACCATGATCAGGGCAATCCTTGCGCTCTCTGTCATACTGTTTCCGATAATAGATGTTAAGATCATCGCCATCGGCAGGAACGGAAGACATGCAACGATCTCTGTGATACGCTGTAACACGATATCTACCCAGCCTCCGAAGAAACCGGACACACCACCGACGATGATACCGATGATCGTGGAAATGATAACAGAGATCGCACCGATCGTCATGGTCATACGTCCACCGTTTAAGATACGCGTGAATACGTCACGTCCAAGTTCATCGCTTCCGAACAGATAACCTTTTAATCCCCAGGTCACAATATCCCCGGATTTTGTCACTGCATAGTTCTGATAAGTACCGCCGTAGATGGCAGTAACATCTTTTGCTTTCTTTGGAACGTCTGTCTGGTGTTTTGCATTGCTTCCCCAGGAGTAAACAGTTCCTTTATCTGTCAGTGTTGTAATATGATATCTTCCGGCAAACATGGAAACGATCTCTCCATCCATTTCCGGAATCTCTTTCTCACTCTTGTTGGCTTTTCCCCAGATACGGAGAGAACCATCCTCCATCAGTGCAACACAGGCATCGGATGTTGTCACAATATCTTTTGCTTTTCCAAGATCTTCCGGGATATTGGAAATATCGGATTTCTGACTTCCTAAATGCCGGATCTCACCATCATCTGTGAGTGCCATTAAAGTTGTATTTGCTACGGAAATCTTTGCAATGTGGCTGTTACCGTTTCTTCTGGTCAGGCGCACATCATTTAAGTTTTCATTTCCCCATGCGATGACTTCGCCGCCTTCGGTTAAAACATAAGAAATCTGATAACCGGCTGCGATCTGTTTGATCTTCTCATGCTTTACTTCCATCGGAACCTGACACTGTCCCATACGGTCACTACCCCAGATGAAAAGCTCCCCATCTTCATTGAGTGCCATGACATGGTCAAATCCTGCAGATACAGATACCACTTTTCCCATTTCTTTCTGCTTTGGCATCTTCTTTGCAATGTCGATCTTGTTACTGATCTTGGTGTAACCCCAGACATAGACTTTTCCGTCATTGTCAACGCCCACGCTGAATGTTGCACCCGTGGAAATCTCTTTTACATTTCCTTTTAAACCATCCGGCACTTTCATCATATTCAGTCCCGGAGCGACATTGATCTGTGTCTCTTCTTTTTCACTTAAGTCGATCGGGTTAAAGACCGGTCCGATCAGTACGATCAGGAAAATAACCAAAAATACGATCAGGCCGCCAAACGCAAGTCTGTTTGAGGTAAAATTCCTCACAACCGTACGGAGCGGACTCTGAAGCGCTTCTTCCTGTAATACATCGAGTTCTTTATCCCTTTTTCCAAAAAGGTGTTTGAGCATCTTCATGTTTTTCGTTCCTCCTACTTATCAATGCGTACACGCGGATCTACCAGACCGTAGCTTAAGTCTGTGATCAGGTTGCTGAGCAGTGTGATGATACAGTAGAGCATGTTGACTGCCAATGCCATATCATAATCCTGATTCATCAGTCCGACATAATACATTTTACCGATACCATTCAACTGGAAAATCTGCTCGATAACGATCGAACCCATGAAAATACTCATGAACCAGCTGATGATCAGTGTGATGACCGGAAGAAGTGCATTTCTCCATGCGTGGGAATAAATAACAACCTTTTCCTTCAAACCTTTTGCTCTTGCAGTACGGATATAATCCATACGAAGTGCGTCGATCATTGCCGCACGGACATAACGTGTCATACTTCCTAACGCTGCAACCGTCATAACGATGACCGGAAGTGCCAGATAGTGGAGACGGTCAAGCACGAATGCCACTCCTGTTCCCTGGAAGTTCGGCGTATTCATGCCACTGATCGGGAACCAGCCGAGTTTTACGGCAAAAACAAAAATAAATACCAGTGCAACTATATATTGAGGCATGCTGTAGCCGACAATCGTCAGTACCTGTACCGTATTGTCAAATTTAGAAAATTTTCTGACCGCACAGTGAATACCGAGCGGTATCGTGATCGCCAATGCGAGTATCGTGGATACGATATTGATCTGTATCGTGTTTAACAGTGGTGTAGAGAGACAGTCTTTCACATCTTTTTTGTAGAAGGAAGAATATCCAAGATCACCTTTTAACAAGTTTCCCATCCATTTTACATAGCGGACCGGAATCGGATCGTCTAATCCTAATTTTTCTCTCGCTTCCTGATAGCGGAGCTGGAATGTCTCATCAGAGACTTTACCTCTTAAGTTCTGCACCTGATTAAGAGCACGGTCACCAGGTACGTTATTAAACAGTACAAAAAGGATAATGGATACTACAAAGAATACCCCTATCATATATAAAATTCTTTTCCCAACGTACTTTAACATAATTTAACCAACCTTCATTTGATTTTTCTTCTTCGTTTCCTTAGGAACAAAATCCTGACATGCCCCTTTGATCCCATTCCAAAAGAAACGATCAAAGAATTTGCCGGAATATATACCGCATGGGCGCGGGACGAATGCCCCACGCCACATACCGGTAAAATTTCACATGGAATAAAATATTACATTGAAATGAAATATTCTAATCAGAATCAATTACTCCATGTTTGCATACAGAATTGCGTTTGTTGCATCCCAGTTGTATCCATCTTCTTCAAAATCATGTAATTTTGATGTGAAGAAGTCATGATAATCATTGGAGTACAGCGGAATCTCAGGAAGCTCATCATTCCAGTCAGCGATGAAATCGAACCATGCTTTTGCATAAGCCTCATCATCACCTTCTTCTGTATGATTCATGGCAAGTGCAAGATCATACAGTTTCTGTCCTTCTTCGCCCTCTAATGCGTTGGTGTTGTTAGAAGAGCCCGGCTCATACTGGAATGCAACATCATAAGGGTTACCGAAACCAGTTGCTAAGTTGAACATCTGATATGGGTTCTCCGTTGAGTTATCATAGTAATAGGTCAGTAAGTCTGTGAAAGTACCAACAGTCTGGTTGATCTTCATACCTGCTGCTTCTACATCCGGGTTCTGCTGTAAGGAAGTTACAAGCAGGTCAGATACAGAGTTATTCTCAGAAGAGAACCACTCGATGACTAACGGCATGTAAGTACCATCGTCTAATTTCTTATAACGGATTCCGGAACCTGAGTAATCAGAACCATCTTCGTTGTATACCCAGCCGCCATCCTCTAACTCTTTGACTGCAGAGTCAAGGCTGTATGTGTAAGAGTTTAATCCGTCTAATTCTTCTGCGTATTCCTCAGCCATCCACTGCTGTGTACCATAAGGTCCGCTTACAACCGTACCATGTCCACCGGTGAATGTCTGTGCAAATGTTACACGGTCAAGCAAGTAAGCCATTGCATGACGTACTTCTTTGAACTGGGTTGGTCCCTGATTACATTTGAGAGAAATCATTCCATAACCTGCGCGGCCATAGCTTAAGTAATTGAAGTTACCCTCTTCTACCATGTCAAGACCCTGCTCGATCTGATCACCGTCTGCTACCTGGTATAAGATATCAACAGCACCGGTCTTTAACTGATCCATCATAGTATCCTGTGGTGTATATTTTACGATAACAGTTTCGATATTTGCTGTCTGTCCCTCAAAGTTACCCGGGAAATTCGGGTTCTTTGTCAGTGTGTATGCATAAGAGTTCTCATCATAAGATGTGAACATGTAAGGACCGGAGCAGATATTGTAGTCATATCTTGCAGCCTGTACTTTGTCACCGATATACTCAGAAGTAAAGTTATCAGAGAATTTCACACCATCCTCTGTATCCTCTAAAGTAACATCTTCCGGCAGCCATAAGTCCATAGACTCCGGCTGGTTAGAGATCAAAGCCTGTCCATAGTAATATGGCATAAACTGTGCATCGATCGTTACAGAAAAAGTCTTGTCATCGATCAGATGAAGTCCTTCGAATGTATCGCTCTCACCATTTAAATATGCATCATATCCTTTTACATACTGAACAGTACTGTCTGTTAAGTTGCTTGCTTCGAGATCCGTAACCATCTCATTGCATCTTAACATGTATGTTAATAAGTAATCATCTGCATTGATATCAGAACCATCACTGAACTTTAAGCCGTCCTTGATCTTAACAGTGTAAGTTCTGCTTCCGTCCTCGTTATCTGTTACTTCCAGATTGTCAAGAACAGCCGGGTTCTCGATCCATTTACCTGTCTGGTCTTTGTCGATCGGAGCCATACCTGTAACTAATTTGAATGCATCGTAATCAGAAGCACCGTTTGCCCAGAATGGAGTAATATCTCCACTTGTCTCAGAACTCTCGCCTAAGATTACCTGTTTGTTGCTGTAAGTACCGTTAAAAGTACTCTCTGTGCCGTCTGCAGCTGCCTCTGTTCCCTCTACAGCAGCGTTGTCAGAAGAAGCGTTGTTTCCCGCATCAGCATTGCTGTTTCCTGAACCGCATCCTGCTACCATTCCGGTAGTCATGGCACCGATCAGAAAAAGAGAAATCAGTTTCTTTTTCATAATAGTTCCTCCTTATAGAAAATTGTTCTATATAAAAACGCCACGGCGTCTTTATAACATTATCGTTGTAGCACGTTATCGCGCTAAAATATTTTTGTATAAGCAAAAAAAAGTGCCAACAGACCTCTTTGCCCGTTGCACTTTAAAAATATACAACTGTTTGTTCCCGACGAACAACACTTTTTTATTATACATGCGAGCCGTTTTTTGTCAATACTTTTTCTCATTTTCAGACATGTATAAATATAACGCTTTTTCTACTAATTTCCATTCTTTTGCATTATCATTCAAGAACCTTCCTAAATGTATGAATTTTTTTTCATTATTTTAATTATTGGGAATATTTATATTCCGTTATAGATTTCACCTTTTCCTGTTTCTTCTATATTATATGCATTTCACCGTTATGCTGCTTTCCATCTCTGTCTGCAGCTGTTATAATAGAGATACTTTGTAATCCCATTCATTTTTATTTATAAAGGAGACATCACCATGATCACACCGGAGGACATATTAAACCTTAATTTCTATAAAAAAGAAAAATTTACCGGCAGCTACAAAGGCATGCGCTACCTGATCCAGAAGGACCATGAGGAAGAGTCCGATCATGACATTTTCCGTGCCACTTACTGGCCGGGTCCCTATAACTTTGCAGTCACAGATGATTCCTTAAAAAGCTCTGCCACCTTTCCTTTTACAGAGGACGGAAAGCTCCAGGTCGTGGACTGGCTTAATGAGAACTGGGAAAAGGAAAAAGATCATTTTCAGTCTTTATTGCTTTAAAGGATTGACAGTACCCCGCTATAAACTTAAAATCTGATTAAAGGTGTTACTTTAGTCCTAACTTACACAGAATGAAAATAGTGTGAAAAATAAGATTTTTCACACGCAAGATTTGTGCTTACGCACAAACTTATGATGCCCTGAAAAACGGGCAGGAATGGAGAGATTTTATGGAGTATAACGAATTGTATTTCAAAGCAAAGTCAAATGCAAAAGCTCGTACGGTCTGGCTGATCTTAATCGCCATCATGACTTTGTCCTATGGCTCTGAGACATCCCAGGGGCTTCACTCCGCAAAATATTACACAACCTTTCTTCTCATGGCATGGGTTCCCTTTTTCATTGGTATTCTCGTACTAAAGATCAATGGAAAAGCTTCTTCTGTATACAAGGAAATCGTTGCCGTCGGTTACGGTTCGTTTTATACTTACGTCATCCTTACCACGGATTCCGCGATCGCTTTCGGCTATATCCTGCCTCTGACAAGTATGCTGATTCTTTTTAAGGATCGCAAGTACATGATCCGGTGTGGTATTGCCAATGAGATCATCGTAATTGTCCATCTTGTTTTACATAATATGTATGGAATCAACCCGAGTATCGTACTGAACGATTACTATCTTCAGATTTCCACGATATTGCTCTGCTATATCTGCTACGTTGTTTCCATTGACCATTTAAACGAATCTGACGGTGCACTCGTCAACTCCATCCGGGACAATTTAGACCGCGTGGTAACAACAGTCGGACAGGTAAAAGGCGCCAGCAGTTCCATTGTTGATGGTGTCACTGTTGTCCGCGAACTTGCTGATGAAAACAGGCAAGGAGCTGATTCCGTTGTAAAAAGTATGGAAGAGCTTACCCAGAATAACGATATTCTTTATACAAAAACGATGTCCTCCATGGATAAAACCTCCGATATCAACATGCAGGTGCAAAATGTGGCAGCTCTGATCGAAAAGATGGTAAATCTGATTCAGGAATCCATCGAGCATGCAAACTTAAGTGCCGAAGAGCTTGCCGATGTTGTGACAACCACCAACACAATGGCTGATCTGTCCGCGCATGTCGAACAGGTTTTAGAGAACTTCAAACAGGATTTTGATATGGTAAAGGAAGAGACCGGAACGATCGAAGGAATTACTTTCCAGACAAACCTCCTCGCCTTAAACGCCTCCATCGAAGCCGCCAGAGCCGGTGCTGCCGGAAAAGGCTTTGCCGTTGTAGCTGACCAGATTCAGGGGCTCAGCGTGGAGACCAAAAATTCCTCCGGCCGCATTCGTGATGCATTGACCCATTTAGATGAGACTTCCGGAAAAATGACACAGTCCATCACGCAGACACTCGACTTGATCCAGACAACACGTGAAAAACTAACACTCGTAAAAGACAGTGTTACAAGTATTACCAAAGATTCCACAACACTCGGTGAAAATATCAAGGTAATCGACGGTGCCATGAAAGATGTGGAATCTTCCAATCACGATATGGTTGACAACATGAAACAGGTCTGTGATACCATGGATGTCATGACAAAATGCATCAACCAGTCAGACGATGTTTCCCGCACAATGTTGAGCAAATACGAGGAATCCGCCGTCAACGTAAACAAGATTGAAACCATTGTCGGAAAACTGATGGGTGAGCTTGGTACCGGAGGTTTCATGGGAATCGGCGATGCCAGACCCGGCATGAAAGTCGTCCTGATTGCAAAGAACGGAAGCTCTTCTTTCACCGCTCACGGCGAAGTGACAGAATCCTTAGATGGTGGAATCACGGCACGTCTGCATGTTCCTTTCGGAAGTTCGATCGATACCAGAAACAGGAATTTTACCTACGAACTGCAGATCTCCGTGACAAACGCATTGTATATCTGGGAAAATGCTGAGATCACCACGATGCGTGGTCAGTCGTCCGATATGTATAAGATTACAGTTACAACCAACCCGAAGGTTGTTAACCGGCGTAAATATCCTCGTATGCCGATCTCTAACAAGTGTACGATCACGGTAAAACAGAACGGTAAACAATATAACGGTCAGATGATCAACATCAGTGCCGGCGGCTTTGCATTCAGTGTCCGTGATAATTTCTTTTCCAGTGCAATCGGTTCTGATATCACCTTATCGATTCCTGATCTTCCGGTGGAAAATGCCCGCCAGTTAGAAGGTCATATCATCCGAAGCACAGACAATGAGAACGTCTTTATCGTCGGCTGCCGTATGCCAGAGGATAATACAGCGGTCGAACAGTATGTACGAAACAATTACCAGGGTGAGTAAATCTCATGTGTCATAAATAAAACAGCGGATAACAACTTCTTTTCTTGTTGTTACCCGCTGTTTTATTATTTGTGCCTGTTAATTTCTTCTTATTTACTTTTATTCCTTATACAATAAAATGCTCTACGTTCTGCTGTAACTTATCTGCTGCATGATGAGCTGCTTCCGCTTTTTCTTTAATCTCGGCTGCCTTCTCTACCACAACACCTGTCTTCTCTGCGATATCGTTCGTACCGGTTGCTCCCTCCGTAGCTGCCTTGCTTACTTCGCCGATGGCATCCATAACACCGTTGATTGATGCTAACAGCTGCTCTGAGGATGCTGAGAAGTCTGTTACCAGTGCATCAATACTTCCTGCATCATTGCTGTAGGAATCCGCCATATCGGAGAATCCCGCAAAGCTGTCTACCACGTCGGTTCCAACAAACTCTAACAACTTCTTTGCTCCGTCTGCAAGATTTGTTACCGATTCCACAACATTCTTTGTCACATCCTGGATATGTACCACTGCTGCCTTTGACTGCTCGGCAAGTACCCTGATCTCATCCGCAACAACTGCAAATCCCTTTCCTGCCTCTCCTGCACGCGCTGCCTCAATTGAAGCATTGAGTGCTAACAGGTTGGTCTGTCCGGTAATCTCCATAATGGACTCTGCAAGAACACCGATCTGATCGACTACCTTGATATCTTCAAGTGCTTTTGTCAGTCCCTCATTGATCTCGGCATGGATTGCCTTGGTACGCTCATCATTTTCTGTTGTTGTCTTTTTAATGCCTACGGCACGGTCACGGATATCATCTGCTTCCGTTGCACCGTCCTGTGAACGTGTTGCAATACTCTTTGCTGCACTTTCGATCTCATGGGACATTGCATTGATCTCTTCGGAGGAAGCCGCTGTCTCTTCCATACCCGCTGCAAGCTCTTCCGTCGTTGCGGAAACATTCTCGATTTCTTCGTCTAATGCCTGAATATTATCATCGATCTCCTGTACCATTCTGGTGATCTCAGTTGCCTGACTCTTGACCTCACCGATCAGTCCGCTCATCTCATTTCTCATGGACTCTAAAGATGCTGCGAGTTTTCCAAAATCATCGCGGCGCTTTAACAGTGCCGTTCCCATTGCCTGTGAAAAATCGCCCTGTTCCATGACACCGATGGAACTGATACATTTTTTCAGTGGTCTGATGATGCTGATAATGATCATAATCAGCAATAAAACTACTATTATTCCCTCAATCAACGTTGAGATAATAAACAGTGTCATCCTGCCTGTAACATAAGAAGAAAAATCTTTTTCAATTGATGCTACCTGATCATCAATATAATCCGTATAATTTCCGGTTCCGATCACCCATCCAAACGGTTCAAATGCCTTACTGTAGGAACGCTTCGGAGAAGGTTCTGTCTCTCCTTCTTTCGGGAATACATAATCCGTGTATCCTCCGTCTGCCTCCTGACCGACACGGATGATCTCTTTTACCATCTGGTATCCATTGGCATCTTTCGTCTCCATACGATTGGTGCCTTCCGTGTCATTTCCTAAAAGCACCACATTGGTTCCGTCATACTGATCCACCCAGAAATATCCGGCATCTCCATAACGAAGCTGTCTGATCTCATCTGCTGCCAATTTCTTTGCTTCCTCTTCCGTATACACACCAGCCTGATACTGATCGTAAATTGTCTGGCAGAGCGAAATCACATTGTCCACCTGCTGTTTGATCTGTTCGTCGTAAGATGCGCGCTCATCTACTTCCAGCGTTTCCAGTGCTTTACTCTGCAGCTGTTTCATGCTTTCCGATGAAATAACAGCACACAACACCAGTGCCACTATCGTCGCCAACATTACGATAATCAGCTTCGTCTGTACTTTCACATTGTTCATAAATTGTTCCTCCCGCTTCCATACTTTCATTCCGGAGTTTACAAACATGATGTATATGGATTTTTCTATATACATTTTTGAAACTTCCTTGCCATTATTTTACCATATTATACAAATTTCCTCAATTATTTTACTTTTATTACAGGGATTTCGCTTTAACTTTTTTATCTATGCATTTTTATAAACAATCCAGTTATCAGCATTCCATCTGAGGTTACCCTTCATTTCTGGTCAATACGCACAAAATTCCCCCTGCTTTTTCCCTATATATTTTTTCTGCTGATTTTCTATCCGCC
>ERZ1027150.25-NODE-25-length-123918-cov-33.419044_pt1 | contig 123918 bp, 87 predicted proteins | sample MGYA00519276_ERZ1027150 | MGnify/ENA primary metagenome ERZ1027150 (study PRJEB26926, sample SAMN06164860) | human gut metagenome | biome: ENVO:00009003; feature: ENVO:2100002; material: ENVO:00002003 | host: Homo sapiens | place: USA | collected 2012 ... | reverse complement strand
AAAATGCTTAACATACTTGTTGCCATCATACTTCTTTACGATACGGAGAAACTTGTAGTTGTCTAAAAACTCAACCATTTGGACGAAAACGTATTTGTCTTTATTCATATACAGCCTAAGTTAAGGCCGCAAAGTTATGATTTCAAATCCTTGCATAAGAAAACCTCTTGTATCAAACTATAATTCAATTATTTCAAAGAACCATTTATTCACTTTTACGGGCCGTCCGGAAAATTCCGGACAGCCTTCTTCAATATCAAATAATTACGTTTTTCATTTTCTGAAACATCAAATGAATTCAAATTTAATGGAACGCTAGTGACTCAAATTCATTTATAAAGTCTCCTACTTTAAAATGCAGCAAATAAACGAATTGGACTTAAATTACTTTGCTTAAAACCTGGTTCAATTTTACCAATCTTAATTGCTATTGAATAGGCCTTAGCATTATTATATTCCGTACTAGTATAATAACCATACATGCCTTGACTTCTTTGACCACCAACAGCTGTTAAGCTAGAATCTATAGTTGAACAAACAGAGTTCCATTCTTTATATCCTTGTAAAGATGGGAAAAACCATGTTGATGTTTTACCTTTTGGTAAATCATCATTAGAAGCTATTTTCTCAAAAACTCCTAACGCAGTAACAGGATAAGTTTCTTTAAATTTACTGTTATAAAACTCTAAAATCTTAGTATTATTATATCCCTGCATATTATCGGTATTACTTAAAGGTAAATACCCAGTATCATAAAAAGCCTGATCTTGTGCCCATGATTGTATGGATGTATCTGCATATTTAGCCTGATATGGCGTTTGAAGCTCTGTTAATGATATTATCAATCCATGAGTACATTTTGAAAAATCCTTTTTCAAAATCGGATCATAAAAAGTAGGGTCACCCGTCCACAATACAATACCAACACAGCCTGTTTTGTCAGCCGATGTATTTTTAGGTAATATGCTACCATTACTCATATAAAAATCACCCACCTGAGGAATATATTCAATTTTTCCTCTAGAAGAAGCAAAAGGTTCTACACCTACATTATATGTTTTATACAAACCAGCTGTCACAATTGAATTACTTATAGTATACCTTTTTACCGTTTCATAAGTCATAAAACTTCCATTAAAAGATTCTGTATTTTTTCCTGATTTACATACATAACGGTAACCGATTGACTCCTTAAGTGGTATAGTTCCGTCCGTACCTTTAAGCAAGACATCTGATAGATTTGCTGGAAGTTCTTTATCTTGTACTATCTTCCAAGTAAAATTTTCATCACCTTTTAAGTAATAATTTATTTCCGTTACAGTCACCGTTTCTGGTAGCTTCACCATAACCAGTCCCATCAGATGATTCAGTGTCAGTGTAAGTGCCTCACGAGCTTCTTCCTTATCATTTACCATTACCATACAGGCCATTACATCTGCCTTACGGTAATCTGCCAATGAACTCTGGTTACTTATATCCAGTTCGTCAATATATGTCTTGAAGAAATCAGAATAATTATCAGCTGTTGAATCCACTTTTGCAATGATTTCATCATCCGGTACATAAGGATAGTAGGCAAACACACGGACAGGATAACTTTTGGTACGGATATTCTCCTTTGTAGTCCAAACATCACCTTCCTTAGTATAAGGCACATTGGCATACAATATTTTATTCTGGCTATTCACAACAAACAACCCTATCTGATCACCATCCTCAAATTTTGTAGTCAGACCTTCATCGATAGCACGGGAACCGGTATTTGCATCAATAAAACCAGCATCGCTTACCTGAAGGCGAAGGATCTCTCCTTCTGCCTGACCCGAACCTTCCGGAGATTCCACATCGCTACCTGTTTCAAGACTTGACAGATCTTCCAGTTCCTTGCCGCAGCCTGAAAAAAGAAGCAAAACGACTAGAAGGGATATAGACATTAATAATTTTTCTGCTTTCATTGCTATGTTCTCTTATTATTTATACAATATTATTCAGCAGTAACAGTTTCAGCCTCTTCACTTCCCCATGTTCCACCAGTTACTGTACCTGGAGCAGTAGGAATACCCAAAGCTCCTTCGGTCAAATCCTGATCTGTCACTGTGAAAGCCTCACCTTCCACCCAGTCTTCTACCTTGATCCTGAAACGGATATCTCCCGCATCCACACGAAGGTAAATCAAATAAGCATTGTTACGCTTCAGGCCGATAGGAACCATCGGAGCATCATCCGCTTCCGATTCGGGAACTTTCAGCTCCACCGTATGCTTGAATTCCTGTTCACCACTATCATCTTTCGTATAGTAGATGTCCACACTGGGCTGGTAGATACCCTGTGTTTGATCAGCCAACTGCTCGTAAGAATAAATTTTAGCCTCGTATTTCGCAGGGGTATCCATGTTTCCAACCAAAGCCGGTTCAATCGTATATTCTTTTGCATTCGGGACTTCGATATAATCCTCCTTCACTTGTAAGGTAGCATCGTTATAGAGCAGAGATTTGATCGTACGGTTATGGAGCACTGCACGTGTGACTATCACACCCGGTGCCATATTGATGATGTCAATACGCGACATAATGCGGCGAAGGTACACAGTACCCAGATTCACCGGCTCTATCAGACTGGAGTGAAAACGGATGAAGCCGCTCGTCATCAGCATGCCCGGCTTTGTATCCGGAGACTGAAGAACCTCCAGGTTCTTAAACTGTCCGATCGTGGTCACACCTTTCTGAAAGCCTGCTATTGCTTCTGCAAGATCAGGATCTCGTTCTTTATCAATATTCGCCACGAAAGTCACCAGATAGTCTCCTTCGTCCCCCACAGAGAAGGTCAGGTCATCAATAACCGGATCTGTCTTCCCGCCAAGATCTATTTCCACCATACGGAAGAACTTGTCGTTATCATTATCCTCCGTATCTCCGCCCGGATCTTCATCTTTAAAGATAAATGCCAGCAGAGTGTTTACCTGTTTTTCCAGATTGGTCTGTAATTCCTTACCATCAGTGGTTTCAGCTTCTGCTCTACTTGAAGAAGAACTGCCTGCCGCGCCACCCAGACGGAAAGCCACCTGGCAAATATCTGTACCCTGCGCAGGATCATCTTCAGCAGAAGAGCTGCAACCACACACCAGAAGGCTGCAGGCTGCAAAAGCAGCGTATAATATGCTTATTATGCCTGTATGTTTCATATAAGTATTTTGTTAGTCGTTTTAAATTCATTTATTTTTTCTCAAGGTTCGGGTACTGCTTCACTATCGTCACCGGGAAGGAACTCATGGATTTCATTGGGTTCCCAGTCGTCCACATCGATCCGGAAAACAACCTTACCGTCGAGAGTACCGTCACCCAGTACCACCGTATACAGATGGTTGCGTACGGTATTGACATAACTTTCCGTTCCCTCAGCCGTTACCGTCTTGAAGGGAATGCTCAGCACACCTTCCTGCTCCACACCATTCGCATCGGGAAGTGTGTAGGTAACTTCTATCGTTGCACTGTTTTCCTCAGCAGTATTTACCTGCTCGTAGAGGTAGAACACGTGTTTGAGTGTATTTCTATCACGCGTCACTTCCTCCGGCTCAGTGTCTGATTCCGGTACCTGATAGCTGAAGCCTGCTTTATCGTCACCCAGTACCTCCGCATATTGGGATACAGGAAGCAGCGGATTAGTTGTCAAAACACCAGATGGTACAGAAAAAGGATCTTGCGGAAAAAGATAAGCCTGCTTCCAAGTGGTCTTTAATACTGCGTTCTTCAGTTTCAGTTTCTGCTTGTTCAGGCGAATGTCAATACGCGCCACATTACGTGTCAGCAGTGCATCCAGTTCCAGCGAAGAGGCTGCGGCAAGATGAATTTCCTCACTTTCTCCTTTCTTGGCCACACCGCTCATCACAATGCCTGTATATGTCTCCCCTGTCAGATCCGTTTCATCTGTATACACTCCACCGGAAATTACATCTGCACGCTGGCCTGGTCCATCCGCCAATACAGCAGTGGCTATCAACCTTTTAAAAGCATCCAGAGTAGTACCGCTTGTTCCATCGTAATTTGTATCAAGCGTTAGATCGCTCAAAGATTTTTCATTAGCTACCAGCAGCACTTTCAAATAGTTACCCAGCATCTTATCTTCCAATGGTTCTGTATAGCTGTACTCCCCATTGCCCAGATCCGTACCCGATTCTCCAGGAACTCCCGTCTCACCAAAGGTGATGTTTTCCGTCTTTTTCACCAGATGATATTTCGCATCTGAAGCACTTTGACTAGAGGCCATAAAGATATATACCCCCAGTTTTTTCACCGTCCACTCCTGTTTTTCGTGCAGCACAGTTTCCGGTATGTCCCCATCTGTTTCCTCACCTGCCACATCCGCACGCGATCCGGGATTGATCACGTCATCGGGCGAAGGCGTGCGGATCACAATCCGCAGGCTGCCTGCTTCAGTTCTCCCGCCGTCCGTTTCAGCAGACGAGTCCGGAGAGGAAATCACTTCACGGCTACAGCCCAGATAAAGGACCGCCGCGCAGAGCAGCCAAAGAACCCATACAAAACTCTTTACTCTGTTCATGTCTTTCGTTTTTTGGTTACACATCATTGTTTATTATTTACCAGTTTTCATTTTTCCTTATTCAAAAGCTCCTCCATCCGTCCAGTCGTTTACACCTACGTCCAGCGAAGGGCTCAGTTTCACCGACCCGTCACGGTAGATGAGCATGTGGAGTTCATACTCCTGCGCCGGAGTAGCGTCAGGGTACCATCCCCACTGACGGAACACGGGCTTCAGATCAATCAGATCTGTCTCCGCACGGCTGCCGTGCCATACACGGATAGAAGGTATCTTCTCATTCGTATAGCGCAGCGTGACAAACTCCGCCTGAAGGGACATACTCAGCAGGCTGCTCTCTTCCACCGCGCTGCGAAGCTCTCCGTTGTATTCCGGAAAAAGACGCTCACCCAGATACCACGCATCTCCCGGAAAGAAGTTATATCCGTCGTACACTCCAGAAAGCTGAAGGTAATAGTTTCCTCCTCCCGGAGGAAGGCCTTCCCACTCTACCATCACCTTCAGATGACAGTGAATGTTCGACAGTTCTGTCACATATTCGTTTGCCTCACCCGCCACCATGTGAAAGCGTTTCGCTCCCCAATACAGCTGGTCACCATGCGAAAGCGCACGTGTCTCACGGAAAAAATCGGTAGCCCCGAAGCGCAGGTTCTGCACAGTCTCTGCAAGGCCATCTATCTCACCATAGTCATCCAGATTGCCTACCGCAATCATTCCGTAATATCCTTCTTCCAGCCCCGAAAGGTCTACCCGTTCCGGCCGCCCGGGCATCGTAGGAAGCTCCCGCAGGAAGCGCCCGTCGTCTCCCGAAAAGAGGAAACACCGCAGGTGCTCCACCCGCTTGGGGAAATAATCATACCCGTCGTACGTCAGGCGGTAGGTCATCCCGCCCTGGTAACAACACAGGTCGCGGTCGTCGCCAAGGTCACACCCCGCAAGCAGAGTACACAACAGCAGCGTCACCAGCAGTCTCATTGTCCGTCTTCCTCCCACCGTTTCAGGCGCGAAAGGTTCACCTCAGCCTCCGGGGTCACGCCCGAGGCACGAAGGAAGTATTCGCGCGCACGATCCGTATCTCCACACATCCAGCAGTATACCCCCAGATTGTTCCAGGCCAGAGGTTCTTCGGCCAGTGCCTCCAGGTAACAGCCCGCGGTTTCCAGGTCATAACGCAACAGGGCCGCAGAAGCTGCATTCACCAGCGTAGGTACGTCGTCCGGATGGAGACGGGCCGCTATATCGAATGCACCGTTGGCAGCAACCGATGCGGTACCTCCCTGCAGACGGGCTGCCTCGTACAGTTCGCGTGCATCGAGATCCTGCGGCCGGGTGGACAGCAGTTTTGAAGCTTCCTCAGCACTGAAACGGCGCACTGTATAGGAAACTTCCAGTTCCATACGCCGGAGCACAGGATAGATATGCGAAAGCAGGTAACGGTAAGCGTGTCCTCCGTTCAGCGAAACGAGGCGCCGCTTCCGTTCATGTGAAGCTGCAAAGCGATCAATGAGGGCTATAATCTCTGCTCTTTCTTCCAGCAGGCTGTCCCGGTCTACCTGTTCCCGCAGGCCGTCCCAGTCTTCTCCGCGACCCGAACGGCTCACTCCTTCGGGAGCAAGACCATAGTGCGAGCAAAGCCATGAGGCAAACGACTCAGCACGCCGTTCAGAGAGCATACGGTTATGGTTCTCAGGACCTTCGGGAGAAGCATAGCCCGAAACATGGAGACGTTCCAGCAGATAGTCTTCCCGGTTCAGGAACACGGGGGAGAGTACGCTGTCCAACCGTTCCAGACAGACACTATTGTCCAGATAATCTTCCTCCACAGCCCAGCGGTTCACCCGGAAGCGGAGTGGCAGACACACACGCTCACGCCGCTGTTTCAGTGATTCGCCCATAGGAGAACGGAACACGACCGTCGTACCGTCCAGGGCAATCCGGTTTACAAGTACCGGAAGAGGAAGCAACTGGCGTACCCCTGGAAAACCTCGTGGTACGGGAACCGTATCGGTGAGCAGCAGATGGTCATGGCAACAGTCTGTATAATAGTAGTCAAGTACCAGTGCCCCTTCAGCAACCGCACCTACAGCCAGTGTATCGCGGTACGTGTATAATGTTCCGGGGGCGCCCGCTTCAGTAACCAGCACCCGTGCCTGGGCCAGCGAGGCATCCGGCTGATATTGCTGCCGGCGCTCGAAATAACGGAAGCCTGCACGGTTCAGATAAACCACAGGAGGGAAATACACCGGACGGCGCCCCTCACGCTTTACTGAAGGGCAGATGCGGATCATTGTTTCCCCTCCCATATCAATCGAGCGGGGACAAGTGAAGGAAAGGGCAAGGACACCGGGTTCTACCCAGCGGGCACTTGCACCACGGGCAATGGCCACTTCCGGCTCACGCTCAGAAACGTGAGAGAAAAGCGGCTGTGACAGAAGTGCTGCCAGAAGGCACAGGATCATATGTTGTTTCAGAGATTTCATAGGCATATCCGTTTAGAGGTCAGTACAGATAATAAATGATGGAAAAACGTGCCCGTGTCGGACCGAAGAAGTGACGCCTCGCATTCTTCAACAAACCGCCACAGGCCCCTGCCTCATAACGGGAATAGTCCAGACAAAGATAACCCATACCCAGAGAGGCCTCCAGCCCCCATCGGCGCGCAAAGGCCCACTGATAGCCCGCACTCACACCTGCCCCCCAAAGGGAACCTTCGTAACGGTTTTCTTCCAGATGGCGCATTCCGGCCAGGCGGATTCCCCCCACGTTGTAACGGCCGAAATCACCATAAACTCCCAGGTACCACCGTTCGTAAGGACGACAGAACCAGTATTTGTATTCCGGCACAACCAGAAAATGGAAAAATTTTGGATTAGCTCCTCCGCAACCCTCGTCAGGGCCCGGAAAACGAAATGGATTAAATCCCGCAGAAAGCCCCACAGTGGACTTGCGGGAGATGAGCACCTCCACACCAAGATTAGGCGTTGTAGTCAGCCAATATAAGCCATTGGTCTCTAACCCTACACGCTGGGCACACCCCACTGCAGCCAGCAGGGAAAACAACATGCCTGATAAAAATTTTCTTTTCATAGGCAATTCCTTTACGCCGTCAGCAGCGACAAGCGATAGTCCTTATTTTTTTACACAAACATTTTAATTCACCACAAAGGATGCAATAAATACATAATTCACCACAAAGATACAAAAATACACAAATATCAAAAATAAATTATTACAAATATTAAAAGTAGAATACACATTTTTTCTAATTTTTCCACATAAAGCCTATATACACATTTGCAATCGTAGAAAGGAAAGAAAGCCAGCATACTTTGATAAGAACAGAATATAAATTATAGCATAATATCTCTTCAAAAAGTCGCTTGCTGCTATATACTAAGGTATCTCCCCAAAAACTGAAATCAGACACAATTGTGAAAAATAGTATAGTCAAACAAAAGAATATCCTGATTTAATGATATTTACGAATTTTAAAACGAATAAAAATGTAAATTTATAAGATAATTCTTGCCAAATCAATGAGCAAACCTATCTTTGCGGGCACTACTTTTTATAAACCGGCTGTAGCAGAAGGAGATTACCGATCTGAAAACTCTCATTTGCTACAGCAAAAATACAATCATAAAAACTATGCTTAAAACTATTCGACCAGTAAGCATGTTACTACTACTGGCAGGATTACCCACCAGTCTGACACATGCCGGTATCACACATCGTGATGCTGTGGAGCAAATCCAACAAAACAATCCATGTACGGGTATTGTAAAAGATGCTTCCGGTGAAACCATCATCGGCGCTTCCGTTGTGGTCAAAGGAACAACCAATGGAACGATCACAGACCTGAACGGAGAATTCAGCCTTTCCAACATTACTCCTGGAACGACCATCCAGATCTCCTACATTGGATACAAAGACATTGAAATGGTCTGGAATGGCTCCCCTCTGAATGTAATACTACAGGAAGACACAAAAGTTTTGGACGAAGTTGTTGTGGTAGGATTCGGTACCCAAAAGAAGATTAACCTGACAGGAGCCGTTTCTACAGTTGACACTAAGGTCCTGGAATCCCGTCCTGTATCTCAGGTCGGACAGGCTCTGCAAGGAACCGTCCCCGGATTAAACCTTTCTGCTTCTGATCTTGGCGGCCAGTTGGGACAATCCATGAGCGTAAATATCCGCGGTACAGGAACCATTGGTACAGGGTCCAACGCCAGCCCTCTGGTCCTGATTGACGGTATTGAAGGTAATATGAATAATCTGAACCCGGATGATATTGAAAACATTTCTGTTCTGAAAGATGCCGCTTCATCATCCATTTACGGATCACGTGCAGCTTTCGGGGTAATTCTGATTACGACAAAGAAAGGTAAAGCCGGAAAAATGCAAGTTAATTATAACAATAACTTCCGATATTCAGGTCCGACCAACCTTCCGGAACTGCTAGACTCTTACAACTTTGCCAATTATTTCAATGAGATGTCCGTTAATCAGGGAAATCAGATCATTTTCACTGAGGAAACGATGCAACGCATCCAGGATTACATGGCCGGAAAAATCACGGACACAACTGTTCCCAACGGAACGAACTGGCATTTCCACGAAAAAGCCAATGACAATGTGGACTGGTATAAAGTGCATTTCAAATGGGCATGGAGCAATGAACACAACATCAGTCTGAATGGAGGAACAGAGAAACTGCAATATTATGTATCAGGAAACTATCTGAACCAAAACGGTAATTTGCGTTATGGTAATGACAACCTGAAACGTTATAACTTTACAGCTAAAGTCAACACGCAAATCAACAAATATATTGATTTCAACATCAATACAAAGTTTATTCGCTTTGATCTGGATAATCCTTTGTACTCCGATATGGGAGGACTGCTTTATCATGACATTGCCCGCATGTGGCCTATGATGCCATTCAAAGATCCTAACGGCCACTACATGCGCAATGGAAAACTTGCCCAATTGACAGAAGGCGGTCGTGCAAAAACTCACAATGATAATATTTACCTGCAAGGACAATTGGTTCTCCATCCACTGAAAAACTGGAATATCTACGTGGAAGGAGGCATGAGAATCATCAATGAAAACCAGCAGACCAACCTGAATGCTATTTATGAGTACAACATAGACAATCAACCGGTAGCAATGGCCTTTGCTGGTGATTATTCCCCCGGAGCAACCTTTGCACGCAGTTCGTTTTCAAATACAAACTTCTATACCACATCCATTTATACAGATTATACTCTGGATTTAAACAAACATAATCTGAAATTCATGGCCGGTATGAACACAGAAGAAAACAAATACCGTGATTTATCGGTACAACGTGATAACGTGATCACCCCTTCCATTCCAGAAATCAGTGCATCTGTAGGCGAAGACAAGATAAACAATGCTTATGTATACGACTGGGCTACAGCCGGTTTCTTCGGACGAATCAATTACAATTATGACGACCGTTATCTGGCTGAATTCAACATCCGCTATGATGGATCTTCACGATTCCTACGTGATCAACGCTGGAATGTATTCCCCTCGTTTTCTTTAGGATGGAATGCAGCACGCGAATCATTCTTCCAGCCCATCAGTCATATCATCAATATCCTCAAGCCTCGCGTTTCATGGGGTATGCTGGGAAATCAGAACACAAGTTCATACTATCCGTTCTACCTTTCACAAAGTGTGACAGCCAACGGAGGCGGATGGCTGATGAATGGTGTCCGTCCTACCGTAGCCGGTGCTCCGGGAGTTGTCAGCAGTACGTTAACCTGGGAAAAGGTTTACAATACCAACTTCGGACTTGACTTTGGATTCTTCAACAACCGGCTGACCGGATATTTCGAATACTATATCCGGCAGACCAGAGATATGGTAGGTCCTCCCGCTGAAATCGGAGCGGCATTAGGTATCAGTTTACCGAACACCAACAATGCAACACTTGACAACCGAGGATGGGATTTGCAGATCAACTGGCAAGACCGTATCGGAAAAGTCAACTACAACGTAGGTTTCAATCTGTCTGATAACCGGGTTAAAGTGACCAAATATCCGAATGAATCCATGTCTTTAAATACTTACTACAACGGCATGGTCTTAGGAGAAATCTGGGGATATGAAACGGCCGGAATAGCCAAATCAGATGAAGAAATGAACAACTGGCTGAGTACTCACGACCAAAGCAAATTAGGTTCTGAATGGGGAGCCGGAGATATCATGTACAAGGATCTGAATGGCGATGGTGTCATCGACAACGGAAACAACACTTTGGGAAATCACGGAGACCTCAAAGTAATCGGAAACAGCAATCCCCGGTTCCGCTTCGGCTTAACCTTAGGAGCCAACTGGAAAGGATTCGACGTTCAAATGTTCTTCCAGGGTGTCATGAAACGTGATTTGTGGGTAAGCGGTCCTTTGTTCTGGGGTGGAGACGGCGGCGAATGGCAGTCTACAGGCTTGAAACAGCACCTGGATTATTTCCGTCCGGAAAACACAAGTTCCGTATTCGGTCCCAATGTAGATTCCTATTATCCGAAAGCTTATATCGGAGACAAAGGAAACAAGAACAAATATACCCAGACCCGCTATTTGCAAAATGCTGCATATATGCGTATGAAAAACCTGCAGATCGGTTACACTTTCCCTCAAGAGTGGACGAACAAACTACATGTTGACAGACTGCGCGTATTTTTCAGCGGAGAAAACCTGTTTACCCTTACAGGCATTGCCGGTATGTTTGACCCCGAAGCAACAGCAGCCAACGGATGGTCAAGCGGAAAAACCTATCCTTTGTCTCAAACATTCTCTTTCGGTCTTAATCTTACCCTTTAAACCAACGAACGTATGAAAAAACAACTGTATATTCTGGCAATTGGATTTATAGCCTTAGCCAGCAGCTCCTGTAACGACTTCTTAGACAGAGAACCACTGGACTCTGTGCCGACATCACAATATCTGTTCAACGAAAATGACTTGTCTGCCTACACAGCCAACATGTATGGAATATTCCCTGTACATGCCGGATATGGCCTGGGTACGTTCGATGACGACAACGACAGTGACAATCAGGCCGGATCATCTCCCAATGATCTGTTTGTGAAAGGTCAAACCCGCGTGGCACAAAACGGAGGAGACTGGGACTTCGGCAATATCCGTACAGCCAACTATTTCATAAACACAGTCCGTCCCCGTCTGGAAAACGGAGAGATTGAAAATTCTGCAAACAACAATCACTATCTGGGTGAAATGTACTTCTTCCGGGCTTATATCTATGCCGAAAAATTGATCTCCCTGGGCGATTTTCCCATTATCAAGGAAATGATTGCAGACAATTATGATGCCGTACGGGAAGCCAGCAAAAGACGTCCCCGAAACGAAGTTGCCCGCTTTATCATTTCAGATCTGGACTCAGCCTACCATTACATGAGTGCCACTCCTCCCATGACTAACCGGTTGACCAAAGACTGTGCTGCGTTATTTAAAAGTCGTATTGCTTTATTTGAAGGTACCTGGGAAAAGTATCATAAAGGGACCAACCGGGTTCCGGGAGGACCGGGATGGCCAGGAGCAGACAAAGATTACCTGAAAGATTTCACAATCAATATTGAAGAAGAAATCAACTATTTCCTGACACAAGCTAAAGAGGCCGCGCAAATTGTAGCAGACAACCATGCACTGGATGCCAGCTATTCAAAGTTATTCAACAGTCAGAGTCTGAGCAGTTCCACTGAAGCTCTGTTATGGAAACAATATGACGGAACCATGACACCGGCTGTCAATCACTTTGTTGTCGGATATATCCAGCGTAACGGAGGCGGAAACTCCGGATTTACCCGGAGTATGGTAGAATCATTCCTGATGCAGGATGGTACCCCCATCTATGCTTCCAGCGACTATCAGGGTGACAAGACTTACGAAAATGTCGCTCATGGAAGAGATCCCAGACTGCTGGATAATGTTCTTATTCCGGGTGATCTGCTGACTACCTCTGCCACAATGACCGAAGCTAAAATCGATAAAGCAGGTTATTACTATCGGGCCCCGATTACCGAAATTTCCGAAAACAGATGTCCAACGGGCTATTCCATCAAAAAAGGATTAACAACAGATCCGGAACAGGGACCTACTCTTCCTGCTACAACAGCCAGTGTCGTATTCCGGGCAGCAGAAGCTTACCTGAATTATATGGAAGCAGACTGTGAACTGAACAATGGAAACCTGGACGCCAACAGCATGAAATACTGGGAAGCTCTCCGAACCCGCGGAGGCATTGCCCCCAATACAATCCAGCATACCATTGATCTGACAGACGTAACAAAAGAAAACGATCTGGCACGTTACTCAGGAGAAAATCTGGTAAGTTCCACCTTATATAATATAAGACGCGAACGGCGCATTGAACTGGCTGCAGAAGGATTGCGCTTTGAAGATCTGAAACGATGGAGATCTCTTGATATGATGCAAAACTATCACGTACAAGGATTCAATCTGTGGGATGAAAACTACAAGCGCTATGCTACTCCCGACGCCGGACTCAATGGAAGTAATTTTGATGCACCCCTCAACGTCATTGCACTGAAAGAAAGCGGAGCTGAAGATTCAAATGTGTCAGCCAAAGCTGACGGAGTTTACATGATGCCTTACCGGGTTCTGACCAACAACATCGCATTCAACGGATACAATTGGAACCCCAATAAGTATTTGAACCCGATAGCCTTCGATCATTTCCGTCTGACAACCGCAGAAGAAGGTTCATCTGACTATACAACCTCTGTAATTTACCAGAATCCGGGCTGGAAAATTGAAACAAACAGTTTACCGGAAGGGGATTAAACCTATATAGTCATGACACGAGCTGGAGAGCAATCCCAAACTTTTGGGAACGTTCTCCAGCTTTTTTATGAATATCCTGATCTGACATGAACAAAAAAGACCGGGAATATTCATTTTTTACTTTTTAAAGAAGTATCTTTGAATACTCAATTTTTACCTTATGAAAATATGAAAGAAAGAAGCATCTTTTCCAGAATCAAACAGACTTGTATCCTTCTGGCTTTGTTAACCACAACCATATGCCAGGCTCAAAATGTCTCTAATCTGCCCGTTCCGGCTCCGCATCAGCTGAAATGGCATGAAGCCGAATCGGGAGTAGTCTTCCATTATGACCTGCACGTTTTCGACGGACAGATTTACGGACAAGGGAACAACCGGATCAATCCCGTTGAAGATTACAACATCTTTAACCCCACCCAACTGAACACAGATCAGTGGATCGAAGCTGCCAAAGCTGCCGGTGCCAAATTTGCCATACTTACAGCAACTCATGAAACCGGATTCGGTCTCTGGCAGAGCGATGTAAACCCCTACTGTCTGAAAGCTGTCAAATGGCGTGATGGGAAAGGCGATATCGTCCGAGATTTTGTCAACTCTTGCCGCAAATATGGTATACAGCCGGGTATTTATATTGGCATCCGATGGAACTCTCTGTTAGGTATCCATAATTTCAAGGCGGAAGGAGAAGGCGAATTTGCCCGCAACCGCCAGACATGGTACAAACATCTGTGCGAAAAAATGGTTACTGAACTCTGTACCCGTTATGGAGAACTTTTCATGATCTGGTTTGACGGAGGTGCAGACGATCCCAAAGGCATGGGTCCGGACGTAGAACCCATCGTCAACAAATATCAGCCCAACTGTCTCTTCTATCACAATGTCAGCCGGGCAGATCTCCGTTGGGGAGGCTCTGAAAGCGGAACAGTGGGTTATCCGTGCTGGTCTACTTTCCCTTATCCATACAGTCACAGCAATGCAACCGACGGTGTTCAGGATCACAACAAGCTGCTCGCTCATGGCGATCCGGAAGGCAAATACTGGGTACCTGCCATGGCCGACACTCCGCTGAGAGGATATAACGGCCGTCACGAATGGTTCTGGGAACCGGGAGATGACGACAAGGCTGTTTATCCGTTGAGCAACCTGATGGATATATACGAAAAATCAGTAGGAAGAAATGCTACACTGATTGTCGGTCTGACTCCCAATCCGGAAGGCTTGATTCCCCAGCAGGATGTCAAACGTCTGCAAGAATGGGGACAGGAAATCAACAGACGTTTCGAAAAACCTCTGGCCCAAACCAGCGGAAGCAAGAAAACACTGACCCTGAAAACCGGGAAAGGTACGCAGGCCAACTATTACATTATTCAGGAAGACATTACTCAGGGAGAACGAATCCGCGCTTACCGGGTAGAAGCACGCCTGAACGGAAAATGGTCTGCCATTGCCCGGGGAACTTCTGTCGGCCATAAGCGAATTGAATCTTTCCCCGCTGTTGAAGCTGACGCATTCCGCCTCGTCATAGAAAAAAGCGAGGGTAATCCTTGCATTGCCAATTTCAGCATTTATCATGTAGAACCCTAATCAACAGAGCATATGAATAAAATTTTATTAGGGACATTCGGACTACTTCCGCTGTCCGCTTCCCTGTATGCACAATCAGCCGAAAACCAGCCAGACAAACGTCCCAACATCATATTCTTTCTGGTCGATGATATGGGATGGCAGGATACTTCCCTGCCTTTCTGGACAGAGAAGACACCCTATAACCGGCTTTATGAAACTCCCAACATGGAACGTCTGGCCCGTCAGGGAATGATGTTTACCCAGGCCTATGCCTCCAGCATCAGTTCGCCGACACGATGCAGCCTGATGACCGGTGCCAATGCAGCCCGCCATCGGGTAACCAACTGGACATTGCAGAAAAACCGCTCGACCGATGCCGAAAGTGAAACGCTGCAATTGCCGGAATGGAACTGGAACGGAATTGCACAAACCGGCGGAACCAGTCATACGTTCGTGGCCAAGTCTTTCGTTCAGTTACTGAAAGAAAGCGGCTATCATACCATTCATTGCGGGAAAGCACACTGGGGGGCCATTGACACCCCGGGGGAAAATCCCTGTCACTTCGGATTTGAGACAAACATTGCCGGACACGCCGCGGGCGGACTGGCCACTTACCTGAGCGAACTGAACTACGGACACGACGCACAGGGAAACCCCACTTCCCTGATGTCTGTACCCGGACTGGAGAAATACTGGCAAACAGGAACCTTCGTCACAGAGGCCCTGACTCAAGAAGCTTTGAAGGCACTGGACAAAGCCAAACAATACAACCAGCCGTTCTATCTGTATATGTCCCACTATGCCATCCATATTCCGATTGATAAGGACACCAGATATTTCGAAAAGTACAAGCAAAAAGGAATGTCGGATAAAGAAGCTGCCTACGCTTCCCTGATTGAAGGAATGGACAAAAGTCTGGGAGATATCATGGACTGGCTTGAAAAAAACGGAGAGGCCGACAACACCATTATTCTGTTTATGGGGGACAACGGAGGCTATGCAACCGGAAGTCATTGGCGCGATGAACCGCTTTACACCCAAAATGCTCCTCTCAACTGCGGTAAAGGATCGGCTTACGAAGGCGGAATCCGTGAACCGATGATTGTCAGCTGGCCGGGAGTTACCCAGCCCTCTTCCCGCTGCGACCGCTATCTGCTGGCTGAAGACTATTTCCCGACAATTCTCGAAATGGCCGGCATCACAGACTGGAAAGTCCCGCAAACAATAGACGGAGTAAGTTTTGTCCCCCTGCTCAAACAGACCGGAGATCCGTCAGAAGGACGGAGCCTTTACTGGAACTGCCCCAACCTGTGGGGAGAAGCAGGACCCGGAATCGGAGCAACCTGCAGCATCCGTCAGGGCAAATGGAAACTCATCTATTTCTACGAAACCGGACAAAAAGAGCTGTATGATATTCCGGCTGATATCAGCGAACAGCACAACCTGGCAGCCAGCCATCCTGAGGTCGTGAAACGCCTGTCAAAAGATCTGGGCAATTTTCTGCGCAATTCCGGCGGACAACGCCCTTCTTTCAAAGCTACCGGGAAGCCCTGTCCCTGGCCGGACGAGATATGATTTTGCCTGTTTTCATGTACAAAATCCGCCAGTTCTCGCTATCTTTGCGACCATAACCTAAAAAGGAATGGATTTATGAACTATCAGGAAACTCTTAACTATCTCTATAACAGCGCTCCTCTTTTTCAACATATAGGAAAGGCTGCCTACAAGGAAGGACTGTCCAATACGTATGCTCTGGATGATCATTTCCGTCACCCTCATCAGAAGTTTCGTACGATCCACATAGCAGGAACCAACGGTAAAGGTTCCTGCTCACATACCCTGGCAGCCATCCTTCAGTCGGCCGGTTACCGGACCGGACTCTACACGTCTCCACATCTGGTAGACTTCCGTGAACGGATCCGAATCAACGGAACGCCTGTTCCCCAGGAGTTTGTAGTTGATTTCGTCAAAAAGCACCGGCGTTTCTTCGAACCGCTTCACCCTTCTTTCTTCGAACTGGCCACTTCCATGGCCTTTCATTATTTTGCAGAAGAGCAGGTAGATGTAGCAGTTGTGGAGGTCGGACTGGGAGGCAGACTGGATTGCACCAATATCATCCATCCGGACTTGTGCCTGATCACGAACATCAGCTTTGACCATATGCAGTTTTTGGGAAATACCCTGGCTCAGATTGCCTCAGAAAAAGCAGGTATCATCAAAGATTACGTACCGGTAGTCATCGGAGAAACAACTCCTGAAACCCGTCCGGTATTCGAAGAAAAAGCATGGAAAGCTCATGCTCCCCTGATCTTTGCAGAAGAAGAACAGCTGCTGAAAGATGCCCGTCAGAATGCAGACGGTACCTGGACTTATCAAACCAGTGATTATCCCGACCTGCAGGGTGAGCTGGGAGGATATTACCAGTTAAAAAACACCAATACACTCTTATCTGCCATCCGCCAATTAAAGCAAGCCGGATATTCAATCAGTGAAGCCAACGTACGTGAAGGATTCGCTCATGTATGCAGCCTTACGGGACTGATGGGCCGCTGGCAGAAACTGGGTTCCAACCCCACCATTGTCTGTGATACAGGACATAACACCGGAGGTATCCGCTATATCGTGGAGCAACTCCGTAACCAGACTTATGATACCCTTCACATCGTTATCGGAATGGTTAACGACAAAGACATCAGCGGAGTACTCGCCATGCTTCCCAAAGAAGCCCGCTATTACTTCACTCAAGCCAGTGTACAGCGTGCACTTCCGGCCGACAAGGTGAAAGAACTGGCCGCATCCCATGGCCTGAAAGGAGAAAGTTATCCGGATGTAGCCACAGCACTGAAAGCTGCCCAAAGTGAAGCTACGGAAAAAGACTTCATCTTTGTAGGCGGAAGCAGTTTCATTGTGGCCGATTTATTATCTTTAAATAAATAACGCGATTTCTTTTCAAACAAAATGTTTGGGTATTTTGAATAAAATCTTTTTATTTGCATAGAAATTTCATTGTACAAATTAAACATTTTAATATATGAATGACACATTTTACAAAGAAGACAATTTAAGCGGCCTCAAAAGGGCTGACTTTCAGAAGACAATTGACGGTAAACAAACCGATCTGTTTATACTCTCCAACGATAAAGGTGCTGAAGTAGCCATCACCAATTACGGAGGAGCCATTGCCGCATTGATGGTTCCCGACCGAAACGGAAAACTGGCCAATGTGGTACAGGGACACGATTCCATTGAAGGAGTCATCAACAGCCCGGAACCTTTCCTCAGCACACTGATCGGACGTTACGGTAACCGTATTGCCAAAGGAAAGTTCCAACTTGGCAACAAAGAATACAAGCTGACCATCAATAACGGACCCAACTCCCTGCACGGAGGACCTACCGGCTTCCACGCACGCGTATGGGATGCAGAACAGACCAGCAAGCAAAGCCTGACTCTTCGCTATCTTTCACGTGACGGGGAAGAAGGATTCCCCGGAAATCTGGATGTAACGGTTGTATATACATTCACCAACCAGAATGAACTGGTAATTACTTATTCAGCCATTACCGACCAACGGACCATCGTCAATCTTACACACCACGCATTTTTCAATCTGGCAGGACTTGCCAATCCCACTCCGAGCGTGGAAAACAACATCGTCACTATCAACGCAGACTTTTATATCCCCATGGATGAAGTTTCCATCCCGACCGGCGAAATCGCCAAAGTGGAAGGAACTCCTATGGACTTCCGCACACCGCACACAGTGGGAAGCCGCATCAATGAACCGTTCCAGCAGCTGGTTTACGGAGCCGGTTACGACCATTGCTACGTGCTGAACAAGAAGGAACCCGGTACACTGACCTTCGCAGCCAAATGTGTGGAACCGGAAAGCGGACGCAGTCTGGAAGTATATACCACTGAACCGGGCGTACAAGTCTATACACACAACTGGGCCAACGGTTTCAGCGGCTGGCACGGAGCAACCTTCCCCAAACGGAGTGCTATCTGCTTCGAAGCACAACATTTCCCGGATTCTCCCAATAAGGGACATTTCCCGCCGGTTATCCTGAACCCGGGCGACACCTATCATCAGGTCACTATTTACAAATTTGGCGTAGAAGAATAATCGAAACTAACCTTTAATAACAACTTATAATTATTTAAAAGAATGAATCAACAAAAACAAAACGGTAATCTCATTGCAATTGTTGCCATGTGCTTCCTCTTTGCAATGATTTCCTTCGTAACCAATCTGGCCGCTCCTTTCGGTACCATTTGGAAAAACCAATATGCAGGAGCCAACACCCTGGGTATGATGGGAAACATGATGAACTTCCTGGCCTATCTGTTCATGGGTATTCCTGCCGGAAACATGCTGATCAAGATCGGTTATAAGAAAACTTCACTGACTGCCATGGCTGTCGGTTTCGTAGGCTTGCTGGTACAGTATCTGTCCAGTACTTTCGGCGCAGAAACCGAAGTATTCGCACTGGGAGAATATTCCATCAAGATGAACTTCATCATCTACCTGCTGGGTGCTTTCATCTGCGGTTTCAGTGTATGTATGCTGAACACGGTAGTAAACCCGATGCTGAACCTTCTGGGAGGCGGCGGTAACAAAGGTAACCAGCTGATCCAGCTGGGTGGTGCTGTCAACTCACTTTCTGCTACGCTGACACCGCTCTTCGTAGGTGTATTGATCGGAACCGTAACTCCGAAAACTGCCATGACAGACGTTGTGCCCCTGCTCTTCATCGCCATGGGTGTATTCGCTGTAACCTTCATCATCATTTCATTTGTAAGCATTCCGGAACCTCACCTGAGAAAAGGTAAAGTAGAAAAGGTTAAATTCTCACACAGCCCCTGGAGCTTCCGTCACACCGTATTGGGCGTTATCGGTATCTTCATTTATGTAGGTATTGAAATCGGTATCCCGGGTACCCTGAACTTCTACCTGGCTGACTCAAGCGACAAGGGAGCCGGTATCCTGGCCAATGGTGCAGCCATCGGTGGTGCCATCACCGCAATCTACTGGCTGCTGATGCTGGTAGGCCGTCTGACCAGTAGTGTGATCAGCGGTAAAGTTTCTACCCGTACTCAGCTGATTTCCGTTTCTACAACAGCTATTCTTTTCACTCTGATCGCTATCTTCACTCCGAAGAATGTGGGTATCAACGTACCGACCATGGTATACGATCCGGTTGCAAAGACAACGGAAATCCTGACCAATGCCGGTATGCCTGCCAATGAAATCAGCGCATTTATCGCCAACCCGTCTGAAGAAAGCCTTTCCGCACAGGCAGAACTGCTGAGTGCTTCTCACATGACACCGGCTGACGTGATGCGTTCTCTGGAAACTCCGAAAGTTCCTATCAGTGCGCTGTTCCTCGTACTTTGCGGTCTCTGCACATCTATCATGTGGGGAGGTATCTTCAACCTTGCCGTTGAAGGTCTTGGCAAATACACCGCACAGGCATCAGGTATCTTTATGATGATGGTTGTGGGTGGCGGTATCTTCCCGTTGCTCCAGCAGGTCATCTCCGATGCAGTCGGCTATATGGCCAGCTACTGGCTGATCATCTTCATGCTGGCTTACCTGCTGTTCTACGGACTGGTAGGCTGCAAAAATGTCAACAAGGATATCCCCGTTGAATGATCCTAAAAACGAACCAATTGAAAATTAACCCTTAAATACATTATCATTATGGACATTGAATTTGTAAGAAGCCGCTTCATTAAGCATTTCGACGGTACAACAGGCTCAGTATATGCATCTCCGGGACGTATTAACTTGATTGGTGAACACACCGACTACAACGGTGGATTCGTATTCCCCGGCGCAGTAGATAAAGGTATGATTGCAGAAATCAAACCTAACGGAAAAGACAAAGTTTGCGCTTACTCTATCGACCTGAAAGACTATGTAGAATTCGGTCTGAACGAAGAAGACGCTCCGAAAGCAAGCTGGGCACGCTACATCTTCGGCGTATGCCGTGAAATGATCAAGCGTGGTGTAGACGTAAAAGGATTCAATACAGCTTTCGCCGGTGACGTTCCTCTGGGTGCAGGTATGTCATCTTCTGCAGCGCTGGAATCTACTTACGCATTCGCTTTGAATGATTTGTTCGGCGACAACAAGATCGACAAATTCGAACTGGCAAAGGTGGGACAGGCTACAGAACACAACTACTGTGGTGTTAAATGTGGTATCATGGACCAGTTTGCTTCTGTATTCGGTAAGGAAGGCAGCCTGATCCGTCTGGATTGCCGTTCACTGGAATACCAGTACTTCCCGTTCAAACCCGAAGGATACCGTCTGGTATTGGTTGACTCTGTTGTTAAACACGAACTGGCTTCTTCAGCATACAACAAACGTCGTCAGAGCTGCGAAAATGTAGTGGCTGCCATCAAGAAGACACATCCGGAAGTAGAATTCCTGCGCGACTGCAACATGGAAATGCTGAATGCTGTCAAAGGTGAAGTAAGCGAAGAAGACTACATGCGTGCTGAATACGTGATCGAAGAAATCCAGCGTGTACTTGATGTATGCGATGCGCTGGAAAAAGGTGATTATGAAACCGTAGGTCAGAAGATGTATGAAACTCACCACGGCATGAGCAAGCTTTACGAAGTAAGCTGCGAAGAACTGGATTTCCTGAACGATATCGCATTCGACTGCGGCGTAACCGGCTCACGCGTTATGGGAGGCGGCTTCGGCGGATGTACCATCAACCTGGTAAAGAATGAACTGTATGAAACATTCATCACAACTGCCAAAGAACGCTTCAAAGAAAAATTCGGACGCAGCCCGAAAGTTTACGATGTAGTGATCAGCGACGGTTCACGCAAACTCTGCTAATTACTTTTCACTCCTTTCCCGCATCCCGCTCCGGGATGCGGTCACACGGATTGACTCAGGCCATCATAAAGCCCGCGTTAATCCGTGTTTCTTTTTCCATAATCTGAAAACTTCCTTTGCGCATCTGTGCAGAAAGATGTACATTTGCGGGAAAGATGACTAAACCTTTTGAAGAATGAAAATAACGATCGTTTCGGGAGCACGCCCGAACTTCATGAAGATAGCTCCGATCTGCCGTGCGATTCAGAACGCCGGAGCGAACGGAAAGAACATTTCTTACCGTCTCGTTTATGCTGGACCGGAAGATGATCCAAGTCTGGAAGAATCTCTGTTCTTCGATCTGGGGATGGAAAAACCCGATGCATATCTGGGAGTCAGCGGACAGGATTATTCCCAGATTGCTGCAGCCGTCATGCTTGCCTTCGAAAAGGAACTGGACAATCATCCGGCGCAAGTGGTACTGGTAGTGGATGATCTGACAGCTGCCATGAGTTGTGCCATCGTTGCCAAGAAACGCGGTCTGAAAGTGGCTCATCTCATAGCAGGCACCCGTTCCTTCGACATGAACATGCCACGCGAAGTGAACCGTACCATTGTAGATGCCATTTCCGACTATCTGTTTACAGCCGGTATGGTAGCCAACCGGAATCTGAATCAGGAAGGAATGATCCCCGAATACATTCATCATGTAGGAAATATTCTGATTGATACACTGCGTTACAACCGTCCCCGGCTGACTCAGCCGGCATGGTTCGACTGTCTTGGCATCCGGAAAAAAAATTATCTGTTGCTGACACTCAACCGACATGACCTGCTGAACCGCCGCAGCAATCTAGAGAAACTGCTCCGCACCCTGCTCGACAAGGCAGAAGGACTTCCCGTCATCGCCCCTCTGCACGGATATGCAGAAACTGCTGTCAAAGCTCTCGGCCTGAATGCTCCGAACCTTCATATTCTGCCGCCGCAAAGTTACCTGCATTTCGGTTTCCTGGTAGATCAGGCCAAAGGGATCATAACCGACTCGGGAAACATCGCAGAAGAAGCCACCTTCCTGGATGTCCCCTGCATCACACTGAACAGCTATGCGGAACACCCTGAAACCTGGCGCACCGGAACCAATGAACTGGTCGGTGAAGATCCGTCAGCTCTTGCTGCAGCACTGGATCACCTGATGCACGGTGAATGGAAGCACACTACCCTGCCCGACCGCTGGGACGGACGTACTGCCGAGCGCATCGTACAGACTTTACTGAAAGATGCCTAATCACTGAAAGGCAATTTATAAAAACAGATCCGGCTGATGTCTCTGCCATTTCAAGCAGAAAAGACATCAGCCGGATGCTTTTTCACAGAAAATATCGTATTGTTCGATGTTGTTTCAACGAGCGGTCGATTCGCCTCAAACGAGCGGTCGATTCAGCCTCAACGAGCGGTCGATTCAGCCCCAACGAGCGGTCGATTCAACCCCATCGAACAGTCAGTTCCAAAAGGGGGTCAAGCCTTGCCTCCTTTACGTTCCAGTTCACGAAGACTTTCCATCTTTTTCGTTTCCAGGAACTCATAAATTCCACAAAGATGTTCTTTCACACGCTGGTTACCGAACTCATATACTTTCGTAACCAGCCCGTCCAGGAAGTCACGGTCGTGTGACACGACAATCAGCGTTCCGTCGAAATCCATCAATGCCTGCTTCAGAATATCCTTTGTCTTCATATCCAGATGGTTGGTCGGCTCATCCAGAATCAGCAGATTGACCGGTTCCAGCAAAAGCTTGATCATCGCCAGCCGGGTACGTTCTCCACCGGAAAGCACCTTGACTTTCTTCATGGATTCTTCCGGTCCTCCGAACATGAAAGCTCCCAGCAGATCTCGGATCTTGTTGCGGATTTCTCCCTTCGCCACATCATCGATGGTCTGGAATACGGTCAGATTCTCGTCAAGAAGGGAAGCCTGGTTCTGGGCAAAATAACCGATCTGTACATTATGTCCCAGTGTCAGTGTACCTTCGTGATCTATCTCATTCATGATACATTTCACCAGAGTAGACTTACCCTCTCCGTTTTTACCCACAAAAGCAACCTTATCTCCCCGTTCGATCGTCAGATTGGCATTCCGGAACACGACGTGGTCGCCATATGACTTTCCGACTCCTTCCATGATAACCGGATAACTTCCGCTGCGCGGAGACGGAGGAAACTTCAGACGCAGGGCTGAAGTGTCTTCTTCATCCACTTCAATCAGTTCCAGCTTTTCAAGCATCTTCACGCGGCTCTGCACCTGGAGTGTCTTGCTGTAAGTTCCTTTGAAACGTTCGATGAAGTCTTTGGTTTCCTGAATCATCTTCTGCTGTTCTTCATACTGCTTCATCTGCTGTTCACGGCGTTCCTTGCGAAGCACCAGATACTGGGAGTAGTTCACCTTGTAATCATAGATACGTCCCATCGTAACTTCAATGGTACGGTTCGTGATGTTATCCACAAATTTCCGGTCGTGACTGATCACCACAACGGCCTTTGCACTGCTGATCAGAAAATCTTCCAGCCACTGGATAGACTCAATGTCCAGATGGTTGGTAGGCTCATCAAGCAAAAGTACGTCCGGATTCTGCAGCAACAGCTTGGCCAGTTCAATACGCATACGCCATCCACCGCTGAAATCACTCGTAGGACGGTCGAAATCTTCACGCTGGAATCCCAGTCCGAGCAACGCCTTCTCCACGTCTTCTTCGAAATGAGTCATGTCGATGGCATAGAACTTTTCACTCATGGCTGCCACCTTTTCGATCAGTTCCATATACGAATCACTCTCGTAATCGGTACGTGTAGCCAGTTCACCGTTCATCCGTTCGATCTCAGCTTCCATTTCACGCAAATGAGCAAATGCCTGCGAAGCTTCCTCAAACACGGTACGCCCGTCTTCCGTCATCAAATGCTGCGGAAGGTAAGCAACCACACAATCTTTCGGAGCGGTCACTTTTCCCCGGGTAGGCTGGCGGACGCCTGCCAATATCTTTAATAAAGTGGATTTTCCTGCGCCGTTTTTTCCCATCAGGGCAATACGGTCTTTTTCATTAATCTGAAAACTAATGTCACTGAACAAGGTGGTTCCGCCGAACTCGACGGTCAAGCCATCTACTGAAATCATATAATATGTGGTATTTAATTCTAAAACGGCTACAAAGATACATCAAATAAACGATTTAACCTTGATTCAGACACAAAACAAACGCAGGGAAGCGCAAGCCCCGAAAGACTTTGCACTTCCCTGCGTCAGATCCGTTTCCGGAGCAGATATCCGGGATTATCCGGCCATCAGCAGAATCAGCAGCTGGGCTGTCAGAATACGAAGGAACATAGCCAGCGGATATACTGTAGAATAACCTACTGCCGGAGCATCGTTACCGGCCGTCTGGTTGGCATAAGCCAGTGCAGGAGGGTCTGTGTTACTACCGGCAATCAATCCCATCAGAGTGAAATAATTCAGTTTATAATACCAGCGGGCTACCATACCCATCACCAGCAACGGAATAAACGTGATCAGGAAACCGATTCCTACATAAAGCAATCCGTCACCTTCAACCACCGTCTGCACAAAGTTTCCTCCGGCTTTCAGTCCGACACTGGCAAGGAACAATACAATACCGATCTCACGCAGCATCAGGTTGGCACTCATTGTGGTATAGGTAACCAGCTTCACCTTGTAACCGAAACGGCCGATCAGAATGGAAATAATCAGCGGACCGCCTGCCAGACCCAGTTTCACCGGAGTAGGCATTCCCGGAATGGCAATAGGCAGACTGCCGAACAGGATACCGCAAAGAATGCCCACGAAAATGGTCACGATATTCGGATGATCCAGACGCTTCAACTGGTTTCCCAGCAAATGAGCCACACGCTCAATCGCATCCTGAGGACCGACTACCATCACGCGGTCACCGACCTGCAACGTCAACTGACGGGACGCAAACAAGTCCATACCGGAACGGTTGACACGGGTTACATTCACTCCGTACATACTGCTGAAATGCAGTTCTCCCAAAGTTTTTCCGTTGATGTTAGGCTGTGTCACCAGAATACGGCGTGAAACCATCGTCTTATCCTGCTGTTTCAGATCCTCCCAGTCCATGTCAACTTGCGGACCGATAAAGGCTGCAATGGCCTCAGAGTCATCTTCTGCACAGACAATGTACATCTTATCGCCCACATGCAGAGTGGTATTTGCATTCGGAATGTGTATTTCACCATCCTGAATAATCCGCGAGCAGACAAAGTCGCGTGCCAGGAACTTCTGTACCTGCGAAAGATTCTTGCCCACCAGAGCTTCATTCTGTACCTCCAGAGAAACAATAAAAGGTTTCAGATGCGGATTGGCTTCCTCACCGCGCTGAATGTCCGCAGCTTCTTTCCCCATATCTACCCGGCAGATATAGCGGATGACAATCATGGAAAGGATGATACCGATAACTCCCAGCGGATAGGCACAGGCATACCCCATTGCAATTTCAGGACCGGAATAATCCAGCTGAGACAAAGCCTCGTTGGCCGCACCAAGTCCCGGAGTATTGGTCACAGCTCCGCAAAGCACCCCGACCATCATCGGAATTTCCACACGCCCCTGCAGGGCATAATACATAATCAATGCTATCGCAATGTTCAGTGCAACAATTCCGACAGCAATCAGATTCATCGAGATACCTCCCTTCTTGAAAGAAGAGAAGAAAGACGGACCCACCTGCAAACCGATACAGAACACAAAGAGAATCAATCCGAAGTCCTGAATGAATGATAAGATGGAAGCATTTCCGGTAAATCCGAAATGCCCGGCCAGAATCCCGACGAACAAGACAAAGGTAACTCCCAGCGAAATGCCGAAGACCTTAATTTTCCCCAATAAGACGCCGGCAGCAATCACAAAAGAATATAATGCCACGATATGAGCAATCGAATCAGGATTTGTCAATAAATCTTGTAGCCAATTCATAATATTAAACTTTTTCTTAAACGCGGCAAATGTAACCAATTAAAGACAACCAGTCAAGAATTAAAGCCATAATATTTATTTTTGCCATACAGACTTTACAATTTATAAGTACATCCGGACAGTTTTTCCTATAAAAGTTTAACTGAACTGCATTTTTACCGCAAAAAAAGAAAACCTAAAAAGAAATTTGTATATTTGCCTATGCATGCCAATTATACAGCATGCAGTCACACTTAATCTAAATATCATAAAACACTGATTCACTATGGCAGATAGTAAAGAAAAACTCTTTTCAGATTTTCCACCCGTAAGTACCCAAGAATGGATGGATAAAATTACAGTCGACCTCAAGGGTGCCGACTTTGAAAAGAAACTGGTATGGAAAACCAACGAAGGATTTAAAGTGAAACCGTTTTACCGCCAGGAAGATCTGGAAGGATTGAAAACGACAGAAGGACTTCCCGGACAATTCCCTTACATCCGTGGAAACCGCAAAGACGACAATACATGGTTTATCCGGCAGAACATCCGGGTTGAATCGGCTGAAGAAGCCAATGCCAAAGCACTCGACATTCTGAATAAAGGAGTGGATTCACTGGGCTTTTCAATCAGGAAAAAGGATCTGTCACCCGAATTCATACGCACTCTGTTAAAAGACATCTGCTGCGAATGTGTAGAACTGAACTTCTCTACTTGCCAGGGACATACCGTACAGCTGGCAGAAATGCTGACCGATTATTTCCGTGAAAAAGGATATGATCCGACCAAGCTTCAAGGCTCCGTCAACTATGACCCGATGGAGAAAATGATGCAGAAAGGAAAGGATCTGAGCAAGTTTATCGACAATGCCAGACGGCTGGTTGAAATATTTGCCCCCTATCCAAAATTCCGTTGCCTGGCCGTCAATTCGCTTTTGCTGAACAATGCAGGTGCCTACATTTATCAGGAACTGGGATATGCCCTGGCATGGGGTAATGAATACCTGAGCCAGCTGACAGAAGCAGGAGTACCCGCAGTACTGGCTGCAAAGAAAATCAAATTCAACTTTGGTATCAGCTCCAACTACTTCATGGAAATTGCCAAATTCCGTGCAGCACGTATGCTCTGGGCCAATATAGTCAAGGAATACAAACCGGTTTGTCCACGTACAGACTGCCAGAACACCGGAACAGACGGCACTTGCTATTGCGCCTGCAAGATGGCTGCACATGCCGAAACCTCCAGTTTCAACCTGACAATCTTCGATGCACATGTGAATCTGCTGCGTACCCAGACAGAGGCCATGAGTGCTTCTCTGGCAGGAGTTGACTCAATCACCGTCACTCCGTTTGACAAGGCTTACGAAACACCGAATGATTTCTCCGAACGTATTGCACGCAACCAGCAGCTCCTGCTGAAGGAAGAAGCTCACTTCAACCGTATCGTCGATCCGGCTGCAGGTTCTTACTATATCGAAAACCTTACGGCTTCCATCGCACAACAGGCCTGGGAACTTTTCCTGAAGGTAGAAGACGAAGGCGGCATGCTCAAGGCTGTCGAAAGCGGAAGCGTACAGGAAGCTGTCAACGCCAGCAACAAGGCCCGCCACGAAGCTGTTTCGAAACGGAAAGAAATTCTTCTGGGTACCAACCAATATCCTAACTTCAATGAACTGGCAGGCGAAAAGGCACCATTGGCACAGACTTGCTGCTGCGGAGGCGGAAAGGATCATGCACACCATGAATGTGAAAAGCCGTTTGCAACCATTCAAACCGACCGTGCAGCCAGCGAATTCGAAGCACTCCGTCTGCAAACAGAACACTCCGGCAAACGTCCGAAAGCTTTCATGCTGACCATCGGAAATCTGGCCATGCGTCAGGCACGTGCCCAGTTCTCATGCAACTTCCTGGCTTGTGCCGGTTATGAAGTAATCGACAATCTGGGATTCGCTACCGTAGAAGAAGGTGTAGAAGCTGCCATGAAAGCAAAAGCCGACATCGTAGTGATCTGTTCCAGCGATGACGAATATGCAGAATATGCCATTCCTGCTTTCCAGGCAGTCAACGGACGCGCCATGTTCATCGTTGCAGGAGCTCCTGCCTGTATGGACGACCTGAAAGCCGCCGGCATTGAAAACTTCATTCATGTGCGCTGCAACGTGCTGGAGACCTTGAAAGAATATAATACCAAATTAGGAATCAATTAAATGCTATGAAACCGAACTTTAAAAACATCGATATATATGCCGGCTTCCATCCGCAAAATGGCATGGAATGGCAGAAAGCCAACGGCATCACTGCCAACTGGAAAACTCCGGAACAGATTCAAGTAAAGCCAGTCTATACGAAAGAAGACCTGGAAGGAATGGAACACCTGAACTATGTGGCTGGTATTCCTCCCTATCTGCGCGGTCCGTATTCCATGATGTACACCTTCCGCCCGTGGACCATCCGTCAGTATGCCGGATTCTCTACCGCTGAAGAATCCAATGCTTTTTACCGCCGTAACCTGGCTTCCGGACAGAAAGGTCTGTCTGTGGCCTTCGACCTTCCGACACACCGCGGTTACGACCCGGATCATCCGCGTGTAGTAGGCGATGTCGGTAAGGCAGGAGTATCTATCTGTTCACTGGAAAACATGAAGGTGCTCTTCGACGGAATTCCCTTGAACAAGATGTCTGTGTCCATGACCATGAACGGTGCCGTACTTCCTGTCATGGCATTCTATATCAATGCCGGACTGGAACAGGGGGCCAAGCTGGAAGAAATGGCCGGTACCATCCAGAATGATATTCTGAAGGAATTCATGGTCCGAAACACTTATATTTATCCGCCTGCATTCTCCATGAAGATCATTTCCGACATCTTTGAATATACTTCTCAGAAGATGCCGAAATTCAACTCGATCTCAATCTCAGGTTATCACATGCAGGAAGCAGGAGCAACAGCTGATATTGAGCTGGCCTATACACTGGCCGACGGACTGGAATATCTGCGTGCCGGAGTTGCTGCCGGCATTGACATCGATGCCTTTGCTCCCCGTCTCTCCTTCTTCTGGGCTATCGGTATGAATCACTTCATGGAAATTGCCAAGATGCGTGCAGCACGTATGCTCTGGGCCAAGATCGTGAAACAGTTCAACCCGAAGAATCCGAAATCACTGGCACTGCGTACGCACTCACAGACTTCAGGATGGTCACTGACCGAACAGGATCCGTTCAACAACGTAGGACGTACCTGTATTGAAGCCATGGCTGCAGCACTGGGACACACCCAGTCACTGCATACCAATGCACTGGATGAAGCGATTGCCCTGCCGACTGACTTCTCGGCCCGTATCGCCCGTAACACGCAGATTTATATCCAGGAAGAAACACAGATCTGCAAGAATGTAGACCCCTGGGGAGGTTCCTATTATGTGGAAGCACTGACCAACGAACTGGCTCACAAAGCATGGGAACATATTCAGGAAATTGAAAAACTGGGTGGTATGGCGAAAGCTATCGAAACCGGTATTCCAAAGATGCGTATCGAAGAAGCAGCAGCCCGCACTCAGGCCCGTATCGACTCTGGAGAACAGACCATTGTGGGTACCAACAAATACCGTCTGGAAAAAGAAGATCCGATCGATATTCTGGAAGTGGACAATACCGCCGTACGTCAGGAACAGATTGAAAACCTGCGCCGTCTGAAAGAAGGACGTAACCAGGCTGAAGTAGACAAGGCGCTGGAAGCCATCACCGAATGTGTACGCACCGGCAAAGGAAACCTGCTGGAACTGGCTGTGGAAGCAGCACGCGTACGGGCTACACTGGGAGAAATCTCCGATGCATGTGAAAAGATTGTAGGACGTTATAAAGCAGTAATCAGAACAATATCAGGCGTGTATTCATCAGAAAGTAAGAAGGATGCAGATTTCGCACGTGCTTGCGAACTGACCGAAGAATTTGCAAAGAAAGAAGGACGTCGCCCGCGTATTATGATCGCCAAGATGGGACAGGACGGTCACGACCGTGGCGCCAAAGTTGTAGCAACCGGATTTGCAGACTGTGGTTTCGACGTAGACATGGGTCCCTTGTTCCAGACTCCGGAAGAAGCTGCCCGTGAAGCAGTGGAAAACGACGTACATGCGGTAGGTGTTTCTTCTCTGGCCGCAGGTCACAAGACACTGATTCCGCAGATTATCGACGAACTGAAGAAACTGGGACGCGAAGACATTCTGGTATTTGCAGGAGGTGTCATTCCGGCTCAAGACTACGACTTCCTTTATAAAACAGGAGTTGTAGCCATCTTCGGACCGGGTACTTCTGTTGCCAAGTCAGCTTGCCAGATCATGGAACTGTTGCTGGATACAGAAGAATAATCCTCTGAAACATATAAAGAATCCGACAGACGGACAGCCCTGACAAACAAGCAGGCAGTATCGTCTGTCGGATTCTTTTTGATAAGATCTTCAGCCAGTTTTCTTTCTGGGAGATCTAATCCCGGATCTGTCCGTCGCCGCTGATCAGGTATTTGTAGGTGGTCAGTTCAGGCAAAGCCATCGGACCACGAGCATGCAGCTTCTGGGTGGAAATACCGATTTCAGCTCCAAATCCGAATTGTCCTCCATCAGTGAAGGAAGTAGGAAGATTCGTATAGACACAGGCAGCATCCACTTCCCGGGAAAAAATCCGGCACACTTCCGGATCCTCTGCTACCACACTCTCACTGTGATGGGAAGAATAGCAGGCTATATGTTCCAATGCTTCTTCCAGACCACTGACTACACGAACGGACATTTTATAGTCCAGGTATTCCCGACCCCAACTTTCTTCATTGGCGTGCTCCAGCCGTTCATACCTTCCTTTTAAAACACCGTAAGCCTCATCATCAGCATAGATCTCTACCTGACAGGCCGCCAGTGGGGACATCAGTTCCGGCAGGTCAGCCAAACGGCTCCGGTCTATCAGCAGACAGTCCAAAGCATTGCAAACACTCACCCGACGGGTCTTGGCATTGCATACAATGGCTTTTCCTTTCTCCAGGCTCCCCGACGAATGAAAATAACAATGGCAAATTCCGGCCCCTGTTTCTATCACAGGCACAAGAGCATGACTCCGCACATACTGAATCAGGTTCCGGCTTCCCCGGGGAATGATCAGATCAATGTCGCCCACCGCACGCAACATCTCCTGTGTCTGTTCATGTCCGGGAGGTAACAGAGTCACACAGGCTTCCGGGAAATTCTCCTCTTTCAGCACAGTACGAATCACGTCTCTTAATGCATTATTGGACATGTCAGCATCGCTTCCGCCCTTCAAGACGCAGGCATTCCTGCTTTTCAGACAAAGCGAAAAAACATCCAGTGTCACATTCGGACGCGCTTCATAAATTACCCCGATTACTCCGAAAGGTACCGACACCTTACGAATATGCATCCCATTCGGCTGCGTCCATTCTTTCAGAACCACATCACAAGGAGATGCCAGGTCCGCTACCTTCCGGATATCCGCGGCCATCCCCAGAATACGCTCCTGGCTCAACCGGAGACGGTCGTATTTGGGGTCAGCCGGATCCATTCTGGACAGATCAGCAGCATTGGCCTGCAAGATTGTTTCCATATGCTTTTCCACAGCATCAGCCAGATTCATCAATACCCGGTCAATCTGTTCTTCAGACACACGGTTTAACGCATGTGAAGCTTTGCGTGCTTCCTTCAACTGGTCTTTTAAAGTCTGCTCCATCATTCTGTCCTCCACTCAATGTAAAGATTATTATAATGAACAAAGGGACGTTCGCCCTGTAATCCCATGCGGGACTGTACCTCCTCTGCACTACAGCTGATTTTACCCAAAGCAAATGCCGAGCCGTCAGGAGCAAGTATCTGCACAATATCATCTTTTTCAAATTGTCCTTCTACTGCTACGACTCCTACCGGCAGCAAACTGGCTGCCTGTGAAGACAAAAGTGCCCGGTAAGCTCCTTCATTGATCTGAATCTTTCCCTTGGCAAAACCTTCGCTGTGAGCAATCCATTTCTTCACTCCGGAAACAGGATGACTTCCAGGCAGGAAACGAGTATAAGGCACTTCATTACGCTCCAGCAGAATATCTGTCAGAATATGTTCCCGTTTGCCATTGGCTATAATCACCGTGATACCTTCAGACGCTACCTTCTGGGCCATACGAAACTTGGTAATCATGCCTCCGCGTCCCAAAGAAGAACGGGAAGTCTGTACAATGGAATCCGTATCCAGCCGGGCATCCGGGACAACCTCCCGCAACAATGCAGATGTCGGCAAAGCAGGATCTCCATCATACACCCCGTCCACATTGGAAAGAATCAACAGTACATCTACCCCCATCATGGTGGCAACCAATCCGGAAAGTTCATCATTGTCCGTAAACATCAGTTCCGTCACCGATACTGTATCATTCTCATTGACAACAGGAACAATCCCATGTTCCAGCATCACCTCCATACACTGTTTCTGGTTCAGATAATGCCGGCGGGTAGAGAAACTCTCTTTCATGGTCAATATCTGTCCGCACCGGAGTCCATACCCTCCGAAAAATTCATCATACCGGTTCATCAGTTTGATCTGTCCAACCGCGGAAAAGAGTTGCCGGGCCGACACCACATCCAGACCGGTACATTCTTTCATTTCTCCTTTTCCGGCAGCCACAGCTCCCGAACTGATCAGGATTACTTCCTTGTCCATTCTCCGTAACTCTGCTATCTGGTCAACCAGTGCTGACATACGTGTCAGATCCAGCCTTCCGTCCGGACGGGTCAGTACATTACTCCCTACCTTGATTGCTATCCGACTATATGTTTCCATACCCAATTCGTTTAAGATTCACAAATGTAATTTATTTACCATAAAATAAAAACAAATCAATTATTTTTTAGCCAATAAACAAACATACTGAAATTTTATTATCGTTTTATACAACTTTTCAACTGTAAGAGAGTTTATATGGAAACTTGAATCTTACACCAGTCTGTCTCTGTCTTTTTAACAATCAAAAAACAGTCTTATTCCATAAGTTCTTTGTATATTTGTTCCCTGACCAAACATTCCTTCCCTGGATGGGATATAAATCTATCAAGAGACTACCATGAAAAAAAACATTATATACCTTCTGACTCTCCTGTTGCTCTGCTGTTTCCAGCAGAACATACATGCTGAATATTTCAGAAATCTGAACTTAGGGAACGGACTTTCCCAGTTTTCCGTCATGTCCATCTGCCAGGACAGTCTGGGACGCATGTGGTTTGGTACCCATGAAGGTATCAACATCTACGACGGACATCACATCCGATACTATAAAGGATGGGTGGAAAGCGGCCCCGGAGAAAAGCTCTGGCTAGGAAATTCCATTGACTATATCCACTGTGGCAACGACGGAAATATCTATTTCATTGCTGACCGTAATCTTTTTACTTACGACATCCGCTGCGAACGTTTCAGCCAGCTTACCACTGGGAACCAGACTTCTGCACTCACCACTACGGATACAGCGATCTGGTATACCCGACATGATACCCTGTTTGTGTGGGATACTCAAAAAAAACAAAGTCTGTATGTCCGCAATCTTCCAGACAATAATATCACTGCCTTGACCATCACCCGCAATGGGAATATCTACATAGGGACTGACAACGGGATTTATATAGCCCAAAATGCAACAGATCCCAATATGAAACATCAGCTTCAGAACAAAGGAGTACATACCATCTTCGAAAGCAGTAGCCGGGAAATCTGGATCGGTACTTACATGGACGGGCTTTACCGTATCATCAACGGCAAACTTACCAATGTTCCTTATTCACCTCACGATGGGAAGGGTACCAGCGATCGGCAAATCCGACAATTCACAGAAGACAGCCAGCATAATATATGGTTTGGAACGTTTTCCGGCCTGGAAAAATACAATCCCCAAACAGGTCTCTATACCAAAATACAGATACCTCAACATGTAGGCGGACTCAGCCATCCCTCACTTTTCGCTCTCTATACCGACAGACAGGGAATCATCTGGCTCGGAAGCTATTACGGCGGAGTCAGTTATTTCAATCCTGGCAAGGAAGAATACCTCCACTATAACTACCAGAGCCATGCCCAGCCAGGAATCTATTACTCTTACATTGGTGAAATGGTTCAGGACAACGAACGTAATCTCTGGATCAGTACCGACGGAGGAGGAATCAGCCAGATCGGTCCCGGATGGAATCTTCTCAAGCAGTTTACAGCCGGCAAGGCAGACGGTCTGCCTCATAATAACATCAAAAGCATTGTCTACGACCCGCACAGAAACAACCTTTACATCGGAACTTATCTGGGAGGACTCTCCCGGTACGATATCCGTCAACACACTTTCCATAATTACCGGAACCGGGCTGATAATCCGGGAGACATCATCTATCACCTGGAAATATGGAATGACAAACTCTATCTCACCACCCGTAAAGGACTGTTCTGTCTCGATCCGGATACAGATACGTTCCAGTTCCTTTCCAACACCAGTTCTTTCTGCGAGTACTTCGATATCTCTCCCCAAGGTACACTCTATATCATGGGATGGAACTATGTTGACATATTTTCACTCACTGACAATACACTGACCCGACGGATATCCATGACTCCTTATGACTGTTACGGCAATCTCAGTCATATTCTGGCAACCGATCAGGGAGCATATATCAGCACACTGGGATCAGGTATTTATTTTTACAATGCAAAAAGCCATGAAGTTACTCACTATACCCATGCCAACAGTCAGCTTCCCAGTGACTACTGCTATAACATAGCCCGCGTTGACGAACATTCGATTGCTATCAGCACCGATAAAGGAATTACGCTTTTTACTCCTGAAAAACGGCAGGCATCCACGATTGTACTCCCCGCAGAAATACCTCTCATCTATGGAGGAGGCTTATATGTATCCCCCCAACATGAAATCTATATCGGAGGTCCCAAGGGAATCACAATGGTTCCGGCAGAAAGTTTCCGAAGCAATGCGGCCCACAATTCACCTCTGTATTTCTCACGTCTGTGGATCAACAACCGGCTGGTTACTCCCCTGTCGGCAGACAATATACTTGACCAGACCCTTCCTTTTACCCACAAGCTGAAGCTCAAACATAACCAGAATAACTGTATCATCGAGTTTACCTACTCCGACCACAAAGAACAGTCACGCCGGCAAACCTTTGAATACAAGCTTGAAGGCTTTGACGATAAATGGATTTCCACTTCTGCCAACGAGATTCATTACACCAATCTCGATCCCGGAAACTACACCCTCAAAGTCAGACCTCAGCAAGGATCAGAAGAACAAACCATCTCTTTACAGATACATATCTCCACCCCATGGTATTCCACCATCTGGGCCTGGATGTTCTACCTCATCACCATTGGTGCAGGCAGCTTCTGGTTTGTCCGTAACAAGCTGGCCAAACGGGCACTGGCTCTTTCTCTGGAAAAAGAACGTTTTGAAAAACAACATATCGAAGAAGTCAACCGAGCCAAGCTCGTCTTCTTTACGAATGTCAGTCATGAGTTCCGTACTCCACTTACCCTTATCATCAGTCATCTGGATGCCTTGCTTCAGGAACAGCTCCCGGTACAATTATACAACAAGCTGCTGAAGATCAAACAAAATACCCAATACATGACTAACCTTATAACAGAACTCCTTGACTTCCGTAAATTCACCCAGAATCATGTGATCCTGCATCTGGCATCCCAGGACATCTGCCTGATGCTTGAAGAAATTTATCTCACCTTTACCGACTATGCCCAACAGCGCAAGATAGATTATACCTTTGAATCTGAACCGAAAAATATCCTGTGCTGGATAGACCGGGCTCAAATGGAAAAGGTATTCTTCAACCTTCTTTCCAATGCTTTCAAATATACCCCTGACGGAGGAAGCATCCGCCTGAAAGCCTGTATCCAGGGAAATCAGCTGATCATACAGACGACAGACAGCGGAACCGGTATCCCTGAAAACGAGAAACAAAGAATCTTTGAACGCTTCTTCCAGGGAGAAGACCAAAAAGGACAAGAAAAATATCCCGGAACAGGCATCGGACTGGCCCTGACAAAAAACATTGTCGAAGCACATCATGGAACAATCACGGTAAGCAGTATCCTTCACCAGGGAAGTACCTTTACCGTTACACTTCCGCTGGAGAAAGAAGTCTTCAACGAAGATACACGCGTGCAGTTCTGCGAGAATACACCGCCCAAAGAAGAAAAGGCATACTTTCCTCCCTGTCAGGAACCGGCACTTCCACCTATTCCCCAGCCTCAGGAAAACCCACTCCTGCAGAATGAACCGGAAAACGAGACGGCTGATTCCGGTGAAAAGAAAAAATACACCCTGTTACTGGTAGAAGACAATCCAGACCTGTTGCAGACTCTGAAAAACATCTTCGATCCTTTCTACCGGGTGATCACGGCAACCAACGGAAAGGAAGGACTCTCGGCCACCTTTGAACATAAACCGGACATCATTATCAGTGACATCATGATGCCTGAAATGAACGGTACGGAAATGTGTCTGAAGATCAAAAGCAACATTGATCTTTGCCATATTCCCGTGATCCTGCTCACCGCTTTGAACAGTACGGAACAAAACATCGAAGGATTGAACCGGGGAGCTGATGACTATATTACCAAGCCTTTTGACACTCAGATTCTGCTGGCACGCACCAACAATCTCGTACGCAACCGGTTACTCATCCAGCACCAACTGAAGAAACAGCCCATCTCGGAAGTTGACCTGGCCAGCATCAACCCGCTCGACCAGCAATTCCTCCAGAAGGTGGATGAAGTTATAGAACAGCATATCGATGATGTTGAATTTGACATTCCCAAACTCTGTCAGGAAGTAGGTATGGGACGTTCCCTGCTCTACTCGAAATTCAAGGCACTCACCGGTATGACTCCCAATAATTTCCTGCTGAATTATCGTTTGAAATATGCGGCAACCCTGCTACAAAAATATCCGACTCTCCCTATTGCAGAAGTCAGCGACCGGAGCGGATTCAGCTCACCACTCTATTTCAGCCGCTGCTTCAAGAATCAATACGGAGAAACTCCCCAGAACTACAGACGGAAACAGTCGGAAGACAGTTGAATCATTCTGGATGCTCCAGGAAGCATACCGTCCTGTGAGAAGTCACATTGCCAGGTAAAAGGCCGTGAAGAAGTCCGTCCTTTCCAGATATCCAGCGTAAGCAATTGCTGACTCTGGGCCGGATCAGCCGCATGCACCACCAGGCGGCCTTCCTTCGTTTCCCGCAATTGCAAAATGCAGGGACGGTCGGCTCTGACTGACAAGTCACGGCTTTCAAAGGTTCCCGGAGCATAAAACACCAGATGCCACATTTTCAGTTTCCGGTTTCTGACTACCTGCAAGTCCGGAGTATTCTTCAGAATCCGGATGGAAGCATCTTTGCAATATGCCTCCATTTCTCCGGCTGTCTGCAGATCCGGAACTACCAGATATGCATAAGTACCCGCTGCCGGTTTCCGGCCATGCCGGATGCCAACCGTCACCACCTGTTTGCCAACCTGCTCCCGTGAAGCCGTGTGATTGATATCATACCAATTGCCTGTCTGCATTTTATCCTGACAGAAGACTGTTCCACCTTCCGGGAATATATATCCGACTCCATTATGCAACACCCATTTCAGTGAACCGCCGACACTGTCTCCCGGATTCATCTGACAAACTTTCTTTCCGTTCCTGATCCATACCGGCTGTCCTTTCTCCAGACACTGGTTTACCGTAGTCACCACTTCTGCCTCAGCACCTGATGCGATCCCTGCTCCCAGACATACCACTTCATTCTCATAAAAGAACCAAGCCTTATGTGCCCGGGTCAATACCCCCGCATAATTGTCCTCATAGGCATAGGCGGTCGCCCCATACAGAGAGTCCGACACTCCACCGGCAAACTCAGAAGTACCTTTTGTCTGCCAGTCACTCTTCGCCATTGGAATCTCTTTTAACTGCGGAGCCGTTACGCCGGGAATCCGCCTCCAGTCCCATACCGGGAATATCTCCTGATACTCATCTCCTTCACGGACAATATTGGTACATCCGTCCGACAGGAAATAAGTCCGCAGATTTTCCCCGTTACCATACTCACACCGCATGGTCCGGGTAGAAACCATCCGCACATCAAACGTATAGGACGGACGCACATACAACGTGTAATCACCAACCGGATAATGAGTATGAAACGGAGTAATACCCACATTCGCAGACAATCTTCCTTCCAGGCGTCCGACGATTTCCCGATATTCATCTGCATGAGCCGGATCCAGTTCCATCATCCGGCGGGCAAAAAGAGCAGTGGATGATTTGTCCGTCACTCCCGGACGACTCACTCCACGTCCCAGCACATCAAACAGCATGAAACGGCCACGAATAGTCGGATAATAAGTTTCACGCATGAATTTGCCCAGCAAAGCGACCTTCCCCTCCGGCAATTCATAATCCGTTCCCTTCGTATACATGGCAATCTGAGTAATCCCCTTCAGAATTTCATCTCCATATCCCCCAATGTACAACTGAGGGCCATGCTGAAAATAACTGTTATCATGCTGGAATCCCTCCTGCGTCGTATACACCAGCGGACTGTAAGCATTCTCAATCGCTTTCTTCAAATCAGTGGAATCCTCCGACAAACAACTCCGGTAAATCCAGTGCAAAGCGATATCCGTACGGTTGGCTCCCGTCCATTTGGCGGGATCTCCTCCGTCTGTTTTCATCCGTTCCAGTAATTTCCGTTCCAGTTCCTCCGGCAACTTCTTAGCTCCCGAACGCATTTGAATCAGCAAAATTCCCAGACACTGAGGTTCAGCTATCTGATTATACCACCAGTTATGACACCAGGGATTCCGTTCATGCCAGAACTCCAGTCCGGCCTGAATCTTGTCAAACAAACGGTCATCAGCATAATACGGATTCTCCGGATTTGTATAGGCAAAGACAAAATCACTCACACGCTGCAGGTGAACCAGCGGAGGCCAGTCCGTACGCTGGATACTTCCATAATCAACATCTGTAAAGGCTCCCTCCCGATAAAAAGACAAAGCCTCATCAATGGAAGGGTTCTTGCTGAAATCCTGCCTGATCTTCTGCATCAGGATCTCAAAATCACTTCCAGAGATTACCTCCGCCGAAAGGCTCATGCTTCCCAAGAAGCAACCACAGACCAGAAGCAGTTTTCTGACTTTATTCATTATATAAAATTTATAATTTCATTTATTAACTAATGCTTCAGTGTCACTTTCAACACATATACAGGAAACCTCTTCGAAGACTCCTGCATCTCAATATGAAGTCCATCCTGAGTCATTTTCCATTTGACAGAATTCCTTTCTCCCAGACAAGTTACCTCAGCGACTTCCTCTTTCTGCTGAAAAGCTTGCAACGTATAAGAAAGATCGGACACATGACGCACAAAAACATACACATTCTGTCCACGACAGGTATAACGAAAATCCGGAATAATATCTTGAGGAGTACCATCATAAACAGCATCGTGAAATTCCTTATTGCTGATACTTTCAACAAGATCCGAATCCAGATTCTCTCCAAATATGTACCAAGGTCTAGTCCCATAAACAGCTTCTTCATACCGGGTCATCCAAGCATGCAGATATTCCAACCGCTCTTGTGCCAACCGGGGAAAATTACCTTTCCCGTCAGGACCTATATTCAGAAGCAAATTTCCACCCTTGCTTACAATATCAGTCAGATGACGCACAATAACATCCGGCTTTTTATAAACGGTGTCATACCGATTATAACTCCAGTTTTTCCCCATAGTCAGGCAAGCCTCCCAAGGCTGAGTACTGGTTTTATCAGCAAGTTTCTGTTCAATAATCAGATAGTCACCACACCCATTACCGATTCGACTATTAATCAGACATTCCTTCTGTAGAGAATGAATCAGTTTCCTCAACTCCGTACTTTGTTTTTCAGTAACCAGTTCCGGTGTATCAAACCACAAAAAGTCAATCTTACCATATTGCGTAAGCAGTTCCTTCAACTGGGGAACCACTTTACGGTCAATATATGCCTGCAGATTTTTACTGTCTTCATCCGGATAATCCCAAGTATTGCTCCTTCCTCCTTTTGTCGGCCAGTTGGTCGGTACATCCGGATCCTCCCAGTCACGTCCTAATGAATAGTAGAAACCAAATTTAAGTCCCTGCCTGCGACATGCCTCTGCCAGCTCTATCATAGGATCACGCCCGAAAGGAGTTCGTTTTACTATGTTATAATCACTACAAACCGAATTATACATAGCAAAGCCATCATGATGCTTGGAGGTAATTACTACATATTTCATACCTGCTTCCCTGGCCATACGAACCCAGGCTTCAGCATTAAAATCCTGCGGATTAAAGTCATTCGCAATCAATGCATATTCCTTTAAAGGAATACGTTCATAAAGCATGAAATGTTCTCCCCCGGTTGCCGGATGGCCCTTCCATTCCCCAGCTGTATGAGAATAAAGTCCCCAATGGAGGAACAATCCCAGTTTTGCATTCTGAAACCATTTGAGACTCAAGCTATCCACAGACTGTGCATGAAGCTGAATTCCAATCAGCCCAACCAATGCTATAATATAGATTCTTTTCAAAAAACTCATTTCAATCTCTTTTTCTGACTGCAAATTACTTCTTCACCGGCATCATCTTCATACGGATATATCCCTTGCCGGACTTGCCCTTGAGCACAATGCCGATACGGCTGTAAGCCGGTGAATTCACTTCCACCGTATCACTCGTAAATGAAACAGGAGCCGATGACTCAATCCACACCTGCATCTTTTCATTTCCGGAAGAGAGTTCCAGACAATTTCCGGATACAACTTTCCACTGGGCCCGCATGGTCAGTGCCGTTTCAAAGCTGACAGGTTTCTCACATTCAAAAACATCTTCGACGACAAAACTTCCACCTTCCCGACGGTCATACGCGAAAGTACGCTCCAGTCTGCCCAGTCCTTCAACTGAAGAATAAGCCGATTTCATATCCAGACGGCAGACATCCGTCGAATCACTCAGCCGGCGTTCCAGTACTTTTCCTTCCGCTTTCCGTCCTGTATCCTGCCATTTGCCATCCACCACCGGAACCGGATGACCGTATGAATTCTTGATCGGATAACGATAAGCATTGTCACTGAAGAAGTCGCCCGGATAAGAGAACGGGCCGCCCATATCTCCTGCCATAGTCTGATCTCCCTGTACGACAACAAACGAACCGACATCATTGTGATTATGACTGTCATCATTGTGACCGGCCTTGAAAGAAACTCCCAGGCGGCAGGAACTTCCTGCCACCGGACGTGCAATGACAATTCCTGCCATTTCATAACAGGCATGCAACGGATCCGACTCTTCTTCCAGCACCCGGTTCATTTCAGGAGTCATTTCCACCGGCCATGCCTGATGAGGAAACATACTGATGAAATGCAGAGACAGATTGTCCATCGGCGGAATGGAACAGGTTTCTTCTCCCGTTTCCAGCCCCAATGCCCGGTTACAGTAATCCGTCACAAAAGTATCAGGTGAAATCCCGATCCGGCAATCCGAGTAAGCCGGGCAAACCCGATTCTGAATCTGTATCTTTTCTCCGTAACGGGCCAGACGGACGAACTTCGGCAAACGGAAGAAATCAATCTGTCCCTGAGTAGCCCGGCACACCTCTTCACGTAAAGTGATAAATGCCCCAAAGCCATAATTATAATAACCGACTCCTTCCCGGCAGTATCCATCATTAGCATATCCTTCCATCCCATACGACTGGTATTTCTCGGCAGCTGCCACGAAATAAGCCCGCTCTTCCTTATCAGGAAGCAAAGCCAGTGCTGCTCCGGTCACCCCGGCCAGGCAGACAGAATTCCAGTTGTTCTTTACCGTAAACCAATAAAACGGCTTTGTCTCTTCCAGACATCGGCGAATGGGACGGAATACTTTCTCACGGAAAGCGCAATTCACCAGAGCACGTGTCTCTATCGGCAACCGGTCATCCAGCAGACGCACACACTGCGCAAACGTATTACCAGCCGTAGCCACCACCAGATCTACATAATAATCCGTACCGTTATAATTGCGCAGATCGCGGTCATGGGCCGGAATCGACCATGGCTTCTGGCGGCACAGTTCCTCCATTCCCTTGATAATGGCCGGAAGGAAACGCTTTTTGTTCTCCATACACTCTGCCAGTACGAGCCGCCAGAGATACTGATAACGGGCATTCATCATGTTTTCGCCCGGCAGACGGATTTCCGTCTTGTTCAGGTGCAGATAAAGTGAATCCACAAAAGGGGGCATTCCCTTCTCCAGACTTTCGGAAGCCAGCTTCAGAATATTCTGCCCTTCGGGAGTCTGCAACAATTGGTTCCAATGCTCCCTGTTTTTATAGGTCAGTCCCAGTCCCTGCGGCTTGTCGGGCAACATGGCAGCAATTTCACGCACCCGTTCAGAAGAAATATTTTTTTCCGTTCCTTCCCCGGCTGCCATCCGATAGATTTCCGTTCCGGCCAGCAGGAAGGCTCCCGGCCCGTAAGGTTCAGTCATCTGACGCGCCACTTTACGGGGATCCGCTCCCACAGGCTGTACATATCCCAGTCGTCCATCTTCTTCGACTGCCGAAAGAAGAGCCTTCCATCCCTTTTCAACCGCAGGCAAAAAACGCTCATGCGAAAGCAGACCCTCATTGACACCGTACGCCAGTCCGTAGACATAGAATCCGGTTCCGCTCGTCTCAGGAGAAGGATAAGACTCCGGATCCAACAGACTGGCCGACCAGAAACCATCCGCACGCTGCAAGCCAACCAGCCGCTCACACATCTCTACAAAAAGGTTCTCATAAAACGGGCGCGACTTATGTCCGCGCGGCAGTTCACGAAGGATCTCCACCAGTCCGCCAATCACCCATCCGTTTCCGCGTCCCCAGAACACCTTCCGGCCATTGGCCTCTTTCTGTCCGATGTAACGATGGTCGCGGTAAAACAGATGTTCCTCCCGGTCAAACAGATGATCATATGTAGCCCGATATTCCCGGTCCATAAAACGAAGATATTTCTTGTCGCCCGTTATGGAATACAGACGAGCATACACCGGAGGAGCCATAAACAACGCATCACACCAGGTCCAGCGTTCCAGCGTAGAAGCATCCCCATAGTCGAGTGCAAACGAACCCTTCGACGGATGACTGATCACCCAGTCAATACGCGCCTGAGAAGGGATCAGCATTTCCTGGCGGCCATACTTGCGATAAAGGTCCAGATACATCTGGGCCACACAGACATCATCGGCATGGTACATCCGCTGATCCACCTGCCAGTAGTTTCGTGCCCCCAGCTTCCTGAGCCATTCATAGTACATTCCATCCCCGTTCTCGGTCTCAGCTATTGCTGCCCAGCGGGACAAACCCAAATAAAAAGTTGCATTCACCCAGTTCAATTGTCCGTGAACCACTTCCCGGCTATGTGCAATCTGCCAGTCGGCCACCCGTCTCATGGACTGGCGTACATCCGATTTGACAAAGATACATTGTGCCTGCACCCCCAAAGCCAGGAAAAGCATCCATAGAATAAGCAGTTTCCGTTGATTCATATATTACATCTGTTAGGTTAATAAATGATATTCTTTCAGGCTGTAAATTTAGCTTCTTCCCCTGAAGTTTAACCTTTAAAATTGTCCGATATAACTGGACATTCTGTACATCTTTCCTTTTATTCCATTAGAGAAAACAAGTGTTATCCCTAGAGAAAACTGTTGTTCTCTCAGCACGAAACAAAAGTTTTCTTCTGGTGAAACTTTTGTTTCCACTAGGTGGAACAAAAAATTCCACTAGGTGGAACTCTCCTCACCGACCGTATTCTGAGCCCGCATCGTATAGAGAATTTTTCGCCTTTCTGCTTTCTGTTTCTAAAAAAAGACGGCACCCGGAGTCCCCTCCCGATGCCGTCTGACCAGTTGATTCAGTTTCTCATAGCAATTCTGATTCACATCAGTAACGAGTCTGAATACCTTTTTTATTCCCCAAAATTCTCAAAGGTATTCTTCCGATCTATGTAATCAACTTCACCTGAATTCTGATAATAAACCTCTGCCAGTTTCAGATATTTGGAATATAGTGCTTTCACTATTTCCACTTCATCCCCTTCTGTAACAGGCATCCGTACCTTGTGAGGCGTATTGACGAATTCCAGTTCCCAATCCCCAAGTTCTGAATAGAAAGCATTTGCCCTGAAAGCTTCGCGTCCGTAAACCATCGGCAGGTTGTCTTCCGTATAAGACGTTCCGTTCTTCAGACAACCGGCAAGCATGGCATAAAACTTCTGCCAGCGTTTCAGATAATATTTGCCGATCAGTCCTCCCCATTCTCTCCACGAGTAATCAAAAATGAGAGGATCTCCATCTGCCCCCCAAATGGTCACCAAAGCCGTTGCGTTTCTTTCAAACTGATTCTTTTCTTCTTCCGTATCTCCCCAGGAACGGGCATCGGCAAGCCAACGGTCAAAATTAAATTCCGGGCGAGTCCGCAACAGAGTGTCCACATCCGTCAGCAGTTCCAGAAATCGCCGGCTGTGTAATTCAAATCCCTTTTCGTCTCCCGCTTCAAAAGCCTTGGCCGCCTCCTTGTGAATGGCCTGTCCCAGATTCGTCATAATCTGACGCTGGATATCCATGATATCAAACCGATAAGCCTCCGAAGTCTTCAAGACACCTGCATCTTTCAGCATAAAAGCCTGTGCCTCGATCAGCAGCCAGGGAGAATACGGAATCCCCAGTCCGGCATTAGGACCGGACTTCTTGACATGCAAGGCCGGGCGGGCAGCAATGATGGAACTGAGTTCCGTCCCGTTGGTTCCCGGACGATAAGGACCTTCCAGCAAAAGCAACAAAGCCTTATGAGTGTTTTCCCACTTGCTGCCGTATCTGCGCAAGGCATATTCCTTCAGCCATCCGTCGAGTTCAACCTTTCCTTTCTGCAAAGGCATCTCGAAAGCCAGTTCATAATACAACGGATTCTGCTCAATGCCTTCCATAAACAATCCGCTGCCGCAAACATTCGGAGAAAGACTGACCGCCGCTTCATACTGATTACCGGCCAGCAGAGGCAAATCCCCGTGCATATTGATTCGTCCGCCGAAATTATGAAGATTACCGGCTACGACAGGATATCCCCAGCAGGCATTGCGCTGCGTACATTTACTGCCATTCAGATCCAGTATCAGCAAATGTTCTTCAGGCACCGCCTTCACGATCGGTTCTCTCAGACTCCAGGCCTGCATAGCCCACAAGGAATGAGGATCAAACTCCTGGAAAAGAGTATGAATGGAACGTCCGACAGCCGACAGATATTCCGGCATATCTACAGGAGGACGGCTTTCATGGAAAGGATCTGCCGCATAGACTCCATGCGCACCAAACAATTTCTTTTCTTCTTCAAGGAAATCTCTTCCTATCACCTGAAAAAGAGAATCCGTAGGATCAAGTTGCGCTGCTCCCTTAAATCCACACCAGGAAGGTTGCGGCTGTATCTTGGCTTCAGGATACTTTTCCTTCAGTTCACGGGGAACATATCCGGAGAATCCCTGCTGGATCGGTTTCATTCCCAGTTCCAGCTCCCGTCTGATGATCTGCTGTCCCAGAACCACATGCTTATCAATCCATGATTTGGGCAAAGGACCTCCATAACTTTGCAAATTCTGCATCCATTGCCATGCTGCATGCGAAGGTGCGGCAAGAAAAGAACGGGCTTCCTCATCCGTAAACCGATGCTTGAGGAGTGTATTGTACCACACTGCTTCCAGACCTACAACTGACAAAGGCATATTGATGGAATTCATTGCCATATAATCAATCTCCCTTTGCCATCTGTCCCAGTTCCACCAGGCAGCAGAATAGCTCAGTGTGCAATAATTCATGTAAACCCGATACTTCCCGTGGATCGTATTACGGACTGTTTCCGAAGGCAAAGGCAGCTTCTCCGGTAAATCCAGATGATCGCCCAGCCAGGAGATATGTACCTTGCAGACATACTTCAAATATTGATTGAAAGCAGTAGCCAATGCCACCGGATTGTTTCCCCGCAGCACAACCTTTCCGTCTTTTGACGAGATCTCATAGACATCCTCTCCTTCCTGCGCACTGATCAGTTCCAGAACAAACTGGTCACCATAACCGGGCGTTACCCGTTCGATCAGAGCATACGCAGCTTCCACCGGAGAAACCGGCTTCGCAAATCCTGTGACAGCTATGAACAATCCCAGAAGCAATATCCACTTTATTTTCTTCATAATTCTTTATTGAAGTCTTTTTAAATCAAACTTACTCTATCTCCAAAGGATAATATGGAATATCAACTTCGCATCCTGTCCCGGTTATGTGAAGTTTTCCGGGAGCAAAAGTATCTCCATTTAACCATATTCATTATCAAAATCTTCCTCAATACATAGACATATTTTCCTTGTTACTGACCAAATAAGCTAAAACAGAGCAAAATACAAATCCAATGGACAATCCCGTCACCTTTCACGTACAATATTGCAGTCTGCTTAAAAAGAAAGGAAGTACCTTGCACACTCAAATAATTAACAGTAGAAAAATGAAACGAGAACTGATTCTTCTGACCTTATTGAGCCTGCTCCTTTTCCCAGGGATTCATGCCTCTGGTTCCAAGTCTTCTTCTCCTGCTCTGGAAGTAAATATAGACTGGGCCAAGTTTATGAGCGAGCAGGATATGATCTGGGAAGTACTTCCCCAGGCATGGTATGAAGCTCCGTTCATGGGGAATGGAACTTTGGGACTTATGGTCTGGTATGAACCCGAGCTGAATGCCATCCGGCTGGAAACCGGAAACAGTCTGGTCCATGATCATCGTCCGGAAAAGGGACTGTTTGGCAATCCACGCCTTCTGACAGGACACTTCCTGCTTCAGCCTCAGGGGAAAATAACTGGAGGAACCATACGGCTTGACTTATGGAATGCGGAAATGAGAGCCGAGATACAGACAACTGAAGGAAGTTTTCAGCTGGAAGCTATGGTGAATGCCGCCGATCCTGTTATTCAAACAAGATGGAAATTACAGAAAGAAGAAAACATTTCCATAAAATGGATACCGGCCTCAGCCAATAGTCCACGCTACCAGTACGGACTAACTCCTGCCGGAAGCTGGATGAAAATGCCTGAAAGTTACACCGAAAATCCTCCGGCCAAAGTAAAGCTTTCCCCAAAAGGAGGAATAAGCCTGCAAACCTTACCCGCCGGAGGAGAAACTGCCATATACTGGCAAACAGACAAATCTTCCGAATGGCATGAGCTATGGATCAATGTAGCACATTCCTATCCGGAAAAGAATGCATGCAAAGTAGCCGAAGAAACAGTTCTTCGTGCACAACAACAAGGATGGAATTCACTCAGGACAACGCATCAGCAATGGTGGCATAACTTCTATCCGGCCAGCTTCTTCTCTGTTAACGACGGCATTAAAGAAAGTTTCTACTGGATTCAGCTGTACAAACTTGCTTCAGCCACACGTGCCGACGGGGCATTAATTGACAATACAGGTCCCTGGCTGACCGTCACTCCCTGGCCTAATGCGTGGTGGAACTTAAATGTCCAACTGACTTACTGGCCTTTAAATACGTCCAATCATCTGGATCTCGCCCGATCACTCGAAAATGCGATCTATGGCAACATAGAAAACCTGCGTACAAATATCCCGGAACCTTACCGTCATAACTCATTAGGTATCGGAAGAACTTCCGATCTGGAATGTGCATCCGAAACCGTAGGAGTCCCAGGAAAAGATCCAACGGCTGAAATCGGACTATTGACCTGGACATGCCACAATCTATGGCTGATTTACCGTCACAAAATGGATGATCAGCTATTGAAAGAACATCTGTTTCCTGTTCTGAAAGGATCGGTCAATTATTACCTGCATTTCCTTTATAAAGGGAAGGATGGCCGGCTGCATCTGCCAGTTACTTACTCTCCGGAGTATGGATCAGCAGAAGACTGCAATTTTGATCTGGCACTCTTAAAATGGGGATGCCAGACTCTGACTGAGATCTGTAAGCGATTAGGCATCAAAGACCGTCAGGAAAAAGAATGGAGGGACATTCTAAAGAATCTAACTTCATTTCCTTGCAACCAAGACGGGCTGATGATCGGACGAAATGTTCCATACAGTTCATCTCATCGTCATTTCTCCCACCTCATGTCTGCATATCCGCTTCATCTGCTCAATCCGGAAAATCCGGAAGAGCGAGCACTTATCGAACGCTCACTGACTCACTGGCTGAGTAAACCGGAAGGACTCCGCGGGTACTCTTTTACAGCCGCATCCTCTCTTTATTCTACGTTAGGACAAGGAGATAAAGCCCTGGAGCACTTAACTGATCTCTTTGACAAACTGCTCGGAGTGAATACACTCTATCAGGAGTCAGGCCCTGTCATCGAAACGCCCTTATCCGGAGCTCAGTCGGTCCACGACATGTTGTTGCAAAGCTGGGGAAACAAAATACGTGTCTTTCCCGCTGTCCCCTCTTTGTGGAACAACCTGAATTTCCACAACTGGCGTACAGAAGGAGCTTTTCTGATCAGTGCACGCAGAACAAATGGAAAAACGGAATTCATCCGGATTTTGAGTGAAGCTGGAGAACCTTGTACCATCGTTACAGACATACAAAAACCGATCTTTGAAGGTAAACGAAATTTCCAAACTCTGCAAACAGCCCCGAATACCTACGTCATAGACCTGAAAAAAGGAGAAGAAGTATTTATCAGAAATTCCGATACTCCAACAACCTTCACGATCAGTCCACAGACAGGAGATTCTCATCTTTCAAGAGTCTATAATCCTTTCGGGAAAAAAGCACTGCACTGATGTTCCGTTTTTTACAAATAATACGATGGAATCGTACAATTATACAAAAGAAAGTACAAATGGAAAAAATCATAGGTTTTTCCGTACAATAGCATCAGTTCCCTCACAGGGAAATGCACTAATATTGCGACTGAAAAGAATTGTCATTTTAATAGATAAACCAAAACCATGAAGAAACTGAAAAACAAAATCCTTATCGGATGTGCATGCATGTTGGCATCAAGCTTTACAGGTTGTGCTCCTCAAAAACAAGATCAGAAAGAATCTTCCTGGCCTCAGGCCGCACTTCAAAATGCAACACGTCAGCTGACTCTTTCACTGGACAGCACAGGACGTGACGGAAATGTTCGCACTCCCGTCACTCTCACTCCGTCCGGCAAGGTTTATTACTGTTCTCCCGAAGACTGGCGGAGCGGATTTTATGCCGGCAGTCTGTGGTATCTGTATGAACTGACGGCAGACACAGCCCTGTTGAACCCTGCCATCCGTCACACCGAAACTCTGGAAAGCGCCAAAAACCTGACCTGGCATCATGATATCGGATTTATCATCAACTGCAGTTTCGGAAATGCCCTCCGTCTGACAGGCGACCGCCGCTATGCGGAAGTCATGACCCAGGCTGCACGTTCTCTCTGCACCCGTTTCCGTCCCGCAGCAGGAGTGATCCAAAGCTGGGATGTCAACGGCAACAGCTGGCAGGCCAAACGGGGATGGAAATGTCCCGTCATCATAGACAACATGATGAATCTGGAACTTCTTTTCGAAGCAACCAAACTGACAGGCGACTCCACCTTCTGCCGCGTAGCCCTCTCGCACGCCGACCGCACTCTGAAGGAACAGTTCCGGCCCGATGGAAGCTGTTTCCATGTAGTTGACTATGACCCTCAGGACGGCACCGTACGCAGCCGTCAGACCGCTCAAGGATATGCTGACAGTTCCGCCTGGTCACGCGGACAGGCATGGGCCATCTACGGATATACCGTCTGCTACCGTGAGACCAGCCGGCAGATCTATCTGGACCAGGCACTCAAGACATTCAACTTCATGAAAAACCATCCTCATATGCCCACTGACCGCGTTCCTTACTGGGACATGGACGCTCCCGGCATTCCGAACGAACCCCGCGACGCATCTTCAGCGGCAGTGATTGCCTCGGCTCTCTACGAGATCAGCACCTTCGATATTCCGCAGGCTGAAGAATACCGGACATACGCCGACAGCATCATGTCATCGCTCACTTCGCCAAACTATACGGCTGCTCCGGGCACTAACGGACTGTTTCTGTTGATGCATAGCGTAGGAAGCATTCCCCACAACAGCGAAATCGATGTGCCGCTCAACTATGCAGACTATTACTACATGGAAGCGCTCAAGCGCCGCAATGATATAGACAAGGCATCTAATAAATAATTCCTTAATGAAAAGAACTATGAAGAAAAATCAGACACTGACCAGCCGGATCCGTACATTCCTGCTGGTTCTGCTGGCCTGCACCATGACAGGAAACGTGCAAGCCCGTACCCCCAACAACTCTTCCCCCTCCCCCCGTCAGCAGTGGGTCGACCTCTGTTACCGCATCGCCCGGCCTGTGCTGGAAAACATGAGCAGGGGAGAACTCCAGAAGAACATGCAGCTGGAGCTGAGCCCAACCTGGGACGGACGCGACAGGCGGGTGGCCTACATGGAGACCTTCGGCCGCCTGATGGCAGGCATCTCCCCCTGGCTCTCGCTGCCCGACGACGACACCCTCGAAGGACGCCGCCGCAGCCAGCTCCGTCAGTGGGCGCTGAAGGCATACCGCAACGCCGTCGATCCCGCAAGCCCCGACTGCCTGCTCTGGAAAGGCCCCACGCAGATTCTGGTAGATGCAGCCTATCTGGCCGAAAGCTTCCTGCGGGCTCCCGAAGCCACCTGGAAGCAGCTCGACAAGGAAACGCAACAGCGCTACATCCAGCGCTTCAAGGAACTGAGAATGATCCGTCCGGCCTACAACAACTGGCTGCTCTTCCGCGCCATGACCGAAGCCTTCCTGATGAGCATCGGCGAAGAAGCCGACCAGTATGCCCTGACCGTTGCCGTCAACAAGATCAACGAATGGTATCTCAGCGACGGATGGTACTCCGACGGACCGGAGATGGCCCTCGACTATTACAACTCCTACGTCATCCATCCCATGTACATCGAAGTGCTCGAAACCTGCAAGGCCTGCGGCTTCTGGACCCCCATCACCCCGCAGCTGGCCGTCAGTCGCATGCAGCGCTTCAACGTGTTCCTCGAACGCCTGATCTCCCCCGAAGGCACCTACCCCGCTTTCGGACGCTCCGTGGTCTACCGCATGGGAGCCTTCCAGACCCTGGCCATGGCCGCCTGGAAATACGGCCTCCCCGAAGGAATCAGCAACGGACAGGTGCGCAGCGCGCTGACCGCCGTCATGAAGAACATGTTTGCCGTGGAAGGAAACTTCAACTCTTCGGGCTTCCTGCAGCTGGGCTTTGCCGGACACCAGCCTGGCCTGGCCAACTACTACACGAACAACGGAAGCCTGTATATGACCTCGCTCGTGTTCATGCCCCTGGGACTGCCGGCCGACCATCCTTTCTGGACGGATCCCGCCGAGCCGTGGACCTCGCAAAAGGCATGGAGCGGACAGCCCTTCCCCATCGACGGACACCACTCGCTGCGGACAGAATAAAGACAACACTTAAAAAAACAAACAATATCTGATCTTATGGTAAACTTTTCACTTGAAGGTAAGACAGCCCTGGTCACCGGAGCTTCTTACGGCATAGGATTCGCCATCGCCACAGCTTTTGCCGAGGCAGGCGCAACCATCGTTTTCAATGACATCCGGCAGGAACTGGTCGACAAAGGACTGGCTGCCTACCGCGAAAAAGGAATCCGGGCCCACGGATACGTGTGCGACGTGACCGACGAGGAAGCGGTGAAAGCTTTCATCGCCCGCGTGGAACAGGAAGTGGGAACCATCGACATTTTGGTGAACAACGCTGGAATCATCAAGCGCATCCCCATGTGCGAAATGTCGGCGGCAGAATTCCGCCAGGTGATCGACGTTGACCTGAACGCCCCGTTCATCGTCTCCAAGGCAGTCATCCCCGGCATGATCCGCAAGGGACACGGAAAAATCATCAACATCTGCTCCATGATGAGCGAACTGGGACGCGAAACCGTCTCTGCCTATGCGGCTGCCAAGGGCGGACTCAAGATGCTCACACGCAACATCGCTTCGGAATACGGCGAATACAACATCCAGTGCAACGGCATCGGGCCGGGTTACATCGCTACTCCCCAGACCGCACCGCTCCGTGAACGTCAGGCCGACGGATCGCGCCATCCCTTCGATGCATTCATCGTAGCCAAGACTCCGGCTGCCCGCTGGGGAACTCCGGAAGATTTGATGGGACCGGCCGTGTTCCTGGCTTCCGAAGCATCCGACTTTGTCAACGGACACGTGCTGTATGTCGACGGAGGTATTCTGGCTTATATCGGAAAACAACCCAAATAACTCCGGTTCCCATGAACATGCACATCAGTCTTCCTTCCGTCATCCGGCGGAAAAGCATACCGGCAGGGCTTCTGGCTCTGCTGGCGGCCGGATGCGTCCCGGATTCCGGAACACAGGTCACGGTAGAAAATCCGCTTCCGTCCGACCGCGTAAACGAAATCGTGGAGATTCCTCTTTCCGCTCTCGGGCAGGAAGCGGGACAGGAGAACGGCAGCACGCTGGTCGTAACGGACGGCCGGGGAAAGCAGGTCCCGTCGCAGATCACGTTCGATGGGAAGCTGATCTTCCCGGCCAGCGTGAAAGCTGGTTCCAGTGCCCGGTATCAGATCCGGAAAGGAAATCCCGACACCCTCTCTGTCATAGCCTGCGGACGGCATTATCCGGAGCGCATGGACGATATCGCCTGGGAAAACGACAAGGCGGCCTACCGGGCATACGGTCCGGCACTGGAAGCAAGCGGCGAACGGGCATGGGGATATGATGTCTTTACCAAATCGGTCAGTGAACCGGTTGTGGAGATGCGCTATGCACGCGAACTCGATCCGCAAGCACGCGCACAGATCAGTGCCTGGCGGAAAGAAGGCAGAAAAGAACAGGCCGACAGTCTGGCACAGGCCATTTCCTATCACGTTGACCACGGAAACGGAATGGACTGCTACAGCGTCGGGCCTACATTGGGTGGAGGTACGGCAGCCCTGATGACCGCCGACTCCATGCTGATCTATCCCCGCTGCTACAAGGAGTATGAGATACTAGACAACGGCCCCCTGCGGTTCACCGTACGGCTGAAATATGCTCCGTTCACTGCCGGAAGCGACACTTCCGTCGTGGAAACCCGCCTGATCAGTCTGGACTGCGGTTCTCACCTGAACCGTACGGAAGTCAGCTACGGCGGACTCCGGCAGAGCCTGCCCGTCGCATCCGGCATCGTCATCCACCCGCAGAATCCGGACGGCTACGTCTGCCAGCCGGACAAAGGATACGTGGCCTACGCCGACTCAACCGACAATCCGCACGGGAACAACGGTATCATCTATCTGGGAATGGTCTTCCCCCAGCCTTTGTCTCACGCCGCTCCCCAATGGTTCACCCCCGATGAAAGGAAACAGCACGGCGGGGCCCTGGGACATGTTCTCGGCATCGGAACGTATCAGCCGGACTCCACGTGGACTTATTACTGGGGAAGCGGATGGAGCAAAGCAGGCATCGGATCCATGGAACAGTGGAACGCCTGTCTGGAAGACTTCGCAAAGAAACTGCAGGCTCCTCTCCGGATAACCGTAGAATAACCGCCGGAAGGCAGAAAGCAAACTGCCGGAAACAGAAAGCAAGCCGCTAGGAACAGAAAGTAGCTGCCGGAAAAAACAGAAGGATATACCTTAACAAACCGATCTATCAGAAAAATATGGAACAAGTATTCAATTATATCATCGGCCTGGGAGCCGCGGTCATGATGCCGGTCATTTTCACCATTCTGGGAATATGCGTCCGGATTCCTTTCGGAAAAGCGCTCAAAAGCGGTCTGCTCGTAGGAGTGGGATTCATCGGACTGTCTGTAGTGACTGCCCTGCTGACATCCAGTCTGGGAGAACCGCTGAAACGGGTAACGGAAATCTACGGACTCAATCTGGGCATCTTCGATATGGGATGGCCTGCTGCCGCTGCCGTAGCCTACAACACATCAGTGGGAGCTTTCATCATTCCCGTTTGCCTGGGGGTAAATATCCTCATGCTTCTGACACGTACGACACGTACCGTCAACATTGATCTCTGGAACTACTGGCATTTTGCCTTCATCGGTGCCGTAGTCTATTTTGCTTCGGACAATATCTGGTGGGGGTTCTTTGCAGCCATCATCTGCTACATCATCACACTGGTCATGGCGGATCTCACCTCCCGGAAGTTCCAGCAATACTACGACAACCTGGAAGGAATCTCTATTCCCCAGCCTTTCTGCCAGGGCTTCGTCCCTTTTGCAATTGTAGTCAACAACCTGTTTGACCGGATTCCCGGAATCAACCGGCTGAACATCGATGCGGAAGGTATGAAGCACAAATTCGGTATTCTGGGCGAGCCCCTGTTCCTGGGAGTTGTGGTAGGTTGTGCCATCGGAGCACTGGCGTGTCAGAACAGCCGGGAACTGATCAACGGCATTCCTTCCATTTTAGGATTAGGTATCAAAATGGGAGCAGTCATGGAACTGATTCCCCGGATCACCTCGCTCTTCATCGAAGGACTCCGCCCCATTTCCGATGCTACCCGCGAACTGGTTGCCCGCCGCTTCAAAAACAGTGCAGAACTTAACATCGGTATGAGCCCGGCTCTTGTCATCGGACATCCCACCACCCTGGTCGTTTCCTTATTGCTGATTCCGGCCACTCTGTTCCTGTCAGTTATTCTTCCCGGAAACCAGTTTCTGCCGCTTGCCTCACTTGCAGGTATGTTCTATCTGTTTCCGGCTGTACTTCCCATAACCAGAGGAAATGTTCTGAAAACTTTCCTGGTAGGACTGACCGCGATCCTTGTCGGACTCTATTTCGTTACAGACCTGGCTCCGTTCTTTACCCAGGCAGCCCAGGATGTATATCTCCGCACTCAGGACAGTGCCGTTCTGATTCCGAAAGGATTTCAGGGAGGAACACTTGATTTTGCTTCGAGCCTGTTCTCCTGGGTGATCTTCCATCTGGTCTATCATTTCAAGATAGCCGGAGCAATCGTTCTAGTACTGATAACACTGGCCATGGCCATTTATAACCGCCGCCAGATTATCCGGCAGACGACCCAGGAAACCAGCCGGCAAACCCCGTAAGGAACCAGGCCGGAAACAAAAAGCTTAGTAAAAACAACTTATTATAACACTAAACAGATGAAAAGACTCGTATTTCTCATGGCACTGGGATTGACAACCCTCACTTCCTATGCACAGATCAATGTACACATGCAAACGGCATGTAACCCGCAAGACGTAAAAACCTACGATACAGAACGCCTTCGCAGCAGTTTCCTGATGGAAAAAGTCATGTCGCCCAATGAAATCAACCTGACCTATTCCATGTACGACCGTTTTATTTTCGGCGGAGCCATGCCGGTCAGCAAGGAACTCTCACTCGATACTTTTGACGCTCTCAAAGCTCCCTACTTTCTTTACAACCGGGAACTCGGTATCATTAATGTAGGAGGAGAAGGTATTGTCACCGTTGACGGAAAAGAATATACCTTGAATTTCAAAGAAGCCCTGTATGTGGGACGAGGAAACAAGAAAGTAACCTTCCGCAGCAAAGATGTATCACAGCCGGCCAAGTTCTATCTGAACTCCGCGACTGCCCACCATGCTTACAAAACCCAGCTTGTCACCATTGACGGACGAAAAGGATCGATCAAAGCCAATTCCTTTGCTGCCGGAAAGATGGAAGAAAGCAATGACCGCTTGATCAATCAGCTGATTGTAGGCAATGTACTTGAAGAAGGCCCCTGCCAGTTGCAGATGGGACTCACAGAACTGAAACCCGGAAGCGTATGGAACACAATGCCTGCTCACACGCACAGCCGCCGCATCGAAGCTTACTTCTACTTTAATGTTCCCCAGGGAAACATGATCTGCCATCTGATGGGAGAGCCCCGGCAACAACGTCTGATCTGGATGAACAACGAACAGGCAGTCATGTCACCAGAATGGTCAATCCATGCTGCTGCAGGAACCAGCAACTATATGTTTATCTGGGGAATGGCCGGAGAAAACCTGGATTACAACGATATGGATAAAATCCCATACACTGAAATGAGATAAAATCCGAACACCCAGCATAAATCTGGCGAAAACCCGGAACAAGCAGAAAATACCAGACTGAAGAAAATCCCAATACACAAGGAGAGTACCAGAATGGTAGAATAAAGAATACAAGACAAAAAGGAAACAATCATGGCAAAGATCATCACTATGGGCGAAATTATGCTTCGCCTTTCAACTCCGGGAAACTCCCGATTCATACAAACGGACTGTTTCGATGCAGTTTATGGAGGAGGAGAAGCCAATGTAGCCGTCAGTTGCGCCAACTACGGACATCAGGCTTCATTCATCACCAAGCTTCCGGCACACGAAATCGGTCAGGCCGCAGTCAATGCTTTAAGACGATACGGAGTGGACACTTCATACATCGCACGGGGAGGTGAACGCATCGGCATCTATTACCTGGAAACCGGTTCCGCCATGCGCCCCAGCAAAGTCATCTATGACCGTGCCCACTCGGCCATGGCAGAAGCCGTCCCCGAAGACTTTGATTTCGACGCAATCATGCAGGGAGCCGACTGGTTCCACTGGAGCGGCATCACACCCGCCCTCTCAGCCGGTGCAGCCCAACTCGTACAGGCCGCCTGTGAAGCAGCCCGCCGGCACCACGTTACCGTGTCGGCAGATTTGAACTACCGCCGGAAACTCTGGACTCCCGAACAGGCTCAGGAAACAATGCGTCCCTTAATGAAATACGTAGATGTCTGCATCGGAAACGAAGAAGATGCAGAACTTTGCCTGGGTTTCCATCCCGAAGCAGATGTCCGCGCCGGAAAAACCGATGCGGAAGGCTACAAGGAAACCTTCCGGGCCATGGCCAGTGAATTCGGATTCCGCTATGTAGCTTCCACGCTCAGAGAATCCTACTCCGCTTCCCACAACGGATGGAAGGCCCTGATCTACGACAGCCGGGAAACCAACCCGGAATGCCAGTTCCATCAGTCCCGCCATTATGACATTGCTCCCATCGTGGACCGCGTAGGAGGCGGAGACGCTTTTGCCGCCGGCATTATCCACGGACTGCTGACAGCCACTCCGGCACAGGCCGTCGAATTCGCAGCTGCCGCCTCTGCCCTGAAACACACGGTCGAAGGCGATTTCAATCTGGTATCTGCGGCTGAAGTGGAAGCCCTGGCCGGAGGAGACGGAAGCGGCCGCGTACAACGGTAACCCCTCCGGCTGAATCCGGAAATTCAGGACCAGAACACTGTCTGAAGCATATTAAGAAACCATTTGAACATTGAAATATGGCAAGATTTGATAAAATAGCCGTCATGGAAAAGATCGGCTCCACGGGCATGGTTCCCGTTTTCTATCACCCCGACACAGAAACCGTCATGCAGGTTGTCAAAGCCTGCTATGCCGGCGGAGTGCGCGCGTTCGAATTCACCAACCGCGGCGATTTCGCCCACGAAGTATTTGCAGCCGTCGTACGCCGTGCCGCCATTGAATGCCCGGATATGGCCATCGGTGCCGGATCCATAGTAGATGCTCCCACTGCCGCCCTCTACATGCAGTCAGGAGCCTGCTTCATTGTCGGTCCCTTGTTCAACCCCGAAGTGGCCAGAGTCTGCAACCGGCGCCTTGTTCCTTACACCCCCGGCTGCGGCAGCGTGACCGAAGTAGGCTATGCCCAGGAAGCCGGATGCGACCTCTGCAAGATCTTCCCCGGAGATGTCCTGGGCCCGGGAATGGTCAAGGGACTGCTTGCTCCCCTTCCCTGGAGCAAACTGATGGTAACAGGAGGCGTCGAACCCACAGAAGAAAATCTGACAGCCTGGTTCCGTGCCGGAGCCTACTGCGTAGGAATGGGCTCCAGACTCTTCCCCGCACGCACCATCGGACAGGCAGACTGGAACTCCATTACCGGGAACTGCCGGGATGCACTGGAGATCATCAGAAAAGCCAGAAAGAAATAACGGTTCCCCCGCTTCCGGTAAAACCGCCGCAACAGCTGCCCCCATACGCAGAATGAAACCCTCCGGCAGCTGAAGCCGGAGAAACGACCATGCACCCCGAAGCAGCAGAACCGCCCGGCCCGATGCCCCAGGAACCGGCAACCCCCAACGGACAGCACAGAAAGAATCCCTTTATCCGGAGAGTGAACAAGACAGCTCAGCTCCCGGATAAAGGGATTTTCCATTTTCAGACAAAGTGGCTGGAATCAGACAGGCCGGGCGAGGCAGCCGCAGAACCCCAGCCCGACAGCTCATCGGGGATAATCCGGCCCGTACAGCATGACCGAACGGCGCACCACAGGCCGTCCGTCGCGCACAAAGCCTTCGCCCCGTTCAGAAAGATGATCCGCCATAGCCCGGCGCATTTCCTGCAACACAGAAGCATACTTCCCATCAGCCGCCACATTATGTAATTCCATCGGATCCTTCTTCAGATCAAACAGCTGCTCCGTCCCGTTATGGAAATTCCAGATATACTTGATATCCCCGTCAGTCAGCGCACACCAGTAATTGTCCGCGTCGTAACACGCAGCATGCTCCAGATCGATATAGCGCCGCCAGTTCCCGGTCTCTCCCCGGGCAGGCCCCTGCAACGGCCGCCCGTCCATGTCAGCCGGAACGTCGGCTCCGGCCGCAGCCAGCATCGTCGGCAGCACATCCCGCAGCTCCACAGGCACATCCACCCGCGGCAGCATGCCCTCCGTTCCAGCCGGCCATTTCACCAGAAACGGAATGTGCGACGACCCTTCATAAGGATACGTCTTCCGCCAGTGATGATGATCCCCCAGCATATCCCCGTGGTCAGCCACGAAGATGATCAGACTCCGGTCGTACATCCCCTTCTCCTTCAGCGCCCGGATGATCTTCCCTATCTCCTCATCCACAAAAGTCACGCTGGCATAATAATGCCGCCGCGAACGGCGCGCATACTCCTCTCCGAAGTTTCCGAAAGGCGCATCCGGAGCCACCCTTGCAGGATCAGCCGGAGCCGCATACTTCCCGCACCAGTCGCCCACAGCCGGAGCCGGAATCTCCCTGCCGGCATACAGCTGCAGGAAGCGGGCAGGCGGATCATACGGACTGTGCGGACGCGCAAAGGAAACCTTCAGGAAAAGAGGCTGTCCCGATTCCGCATCATAATTCCGGATCAGTTCACAGGCCGTCCCGCCCGTCCAGCGGGTGGGATGCAGACGCTCGTCAAGGACATAACTCCCCGCCCCGTGATCATTCCAGCCGATCCCCGTACTGTCAGGATCCAGCCCCGGAGCATGCAGCCGGAACCACTGCCGGTAATCACTCACAAAGCCCACATCTTCCACCCGTCCGCTCTCGTCGAGCAGCGTCGCATGAAAGCCGTGACGTTCCCGCTGCGGATGCCAGTGCATCTTTCCGATGCCGAACGTATAATACCCCGCCTCACGCAACATGCGCGGCATCTCATAGCGGTAACGCGGCGCCACCTCCCCATAGCCCAGCATGCCGTGATGCCAGGGAGAAAGCCCCGTGAGCAGCCCCGCCCGTGCCGGCGTACTGCTGGGACACGAAGTATAGGCATGCGTGAACAGCGTTCCCTCGGCCGCCAGGCTGTCCAGTGCAGGAGTGATCACCCTTCCCCCGCTCGTACACCCCATGGCATCCCAGCGCTGCTGGTCGGTCATGATCAGAATCACATGAGGCTTCACCCGGGCAGCAGCCGGCATTCCGGCAGCCCATCCGGCCACACCCAGCGCCAGAACAGGCAACATCTTATTTCCCTTCATGCCACTCATCCCCCTTTCCGGCACGGATCATCCTCAACAGCTTCTGCAGCTCAAAGAGCTTTTCCGGCTGCCGGGGTGCAAGATTCTCCTGCTCGTATGCCTCCTTCATGTGATAAAGCTGCGGACGGCTGTCATTGCCCGTCTCAATCTTCGGCCCCCAGGTAATCATCTTCGGTCCGTCGTTTGGCTCGATATACTTCCACTCGCCGGCACGCACGGACAGCACATGATTAGCCGCCTGCTCCACAATCCAGGGACGGTCTGTCGCATCCGTACCCAGCAGGTTCTCCAGCCGGTTCCAGCTGTCAGGAGCACTTCCCTCCGGCATCCGGGCACCGATCAGTGCTCCGAGCGATGCCATCCAGTCAATCTGCGACATCAGCACATCCGAAGTGACGCCCGTCTTCCTGATCCCCTCAGGCCAGCGCACAATGGCGGGAACCGCCGTCCCGCCCTCAAAGGCGCTGTATTTGTATCCCCTCCACGGACCGGCCGGCCGGTGTCCGCCGAGCAGCTCTTCCGCGCGGTCGTCATATCCGTCGTCCACCACCGGCCCGTTGTCACTCGAGAGGATCACCAGCGTGTTCTCCGTCAAGCCCAGGCGGTCGAGTTCCTCCATGATGCGCCCCACGCTCCAGTCGAACTGCACAATGGCGTCACCGCGCAACCCCATGCCGCTCTGCCCCCGGAACCGCGGATGTGGGAAACGGGGCACATGCACATCGTTCGTGGCAAAATACAGAAAGAAAGGCCGGTCTTTGTTTTCCTGCATAAAGCGGACGGCACGGGCGGTAATCGAGTCGGCAATGTTCTCATCCTTCCAGAGCGCCCTGCCCCCTCCCTTCATGTAGCCAATCCGGCTGATGCCGTTCACGATCGACATGTCATGCCCGTGACTGGGCCGGAGGTTGTAGAGCAGTTCGGGATTGTCGCGCCCGGTGGGCTCACCGGGAAAGTTCTGCTTATAGCTCACCTCGATAGGAGCCGAAGGATCATAGTTGGCTACTTGGCCGTTCTCTATAAACACACAGGGTACCCGGTCAGCTGTGGCTGCCATGATGTAATGATAATCAAATCCCAGGTCGCCCAAAGCCGACGGCAGGGGAGCGTTCCAGTCCTGAGCGCCGGTCCTGTTGCCCAGCCCCAGATGCCATTTTCCGATGGCAGCCGTAGCATAGCCGGCATGACGGAACATGTCGGCCATCGTATATTGTCCGGGACGGATAATCATGCCTGCATTTCCGGCAGCCACATCCGTATCCGGACGGCGCCAGGCGTATTCTCCCGTCAGCAGCGAATAACGCGAGGGCGTACTGGTTGCAGCTACGGAATGGGCGTTTGTAAAGCGGATACCTTCTGCTGCCAGACGGTCTACATGAGGGGTTTTTACATTCTTGGCGCCATAACACTGCAGGTCACCATATCCCAGATCGTCCGCATAGATCACAATCACATTCGGCAGACCGCGCCCGGCTGGAGCCTGTCCGTCCCGGGATGATCCGGCTCCGCCTGCCCAGCTGCACAAGGCCGGAAACAGAAGGGGAAGCGTAAAATATTGTCTTTTCATGGTATTATAAATAATTTATAAATCGTTTTTAACACAAAATAAATCAGCAATCTTTTGAAATGCATACCGGGTTTAAAATTACTATAAAATGATGAGTTATACATTATTTTTCTGCTCAAATATTAACTCTTACATTTTTTTTTTGCAACTTGACAATCTTCATAAAAAAACAACAGGAGTATCGGCTTTTATCAATTCCCGATACTCCTGTTATTTTCTTATGACAAATTCGTCTTATATAAAGAACTTCAATACAAATATAGCTGACAAAATATACATGCCAATACTTAATTTACGGAAGTTTCCGCAACAAACATTCAGCAATACATAACTGATCAAGCCCAAAACGATCCCATCTGATATGCTGTAAGCCAACGGCATAAAGACAATGCAGATAAAAGCTGGTATAGCTTCAGAATAATCCGTGAAATCTACTTTCTTTACAGAAGACATCATCATCAATCCCACCAGAATCAAGACTGGAGCCGTTGCTGCCCCAGGAACTGCCAGGAAAAACGGAGCCAAGAACAAAGCTAACAAAAAACAAACTGCGGTTACAAAAGAAGTCAATCCACTACGACCTCCTTCGCCTACCCCAGAAGCACTTTCCACAAAAGTAGTAATAGTACTTGTTCCCAGCATTGCTCCCACAGTTGTACCAATAGCATCAACTAAAAAGGCTTGTTTTAAACGGGGAATACGACCGTCCTTATCCACCATTCCTGCTTTAGTAGTTACCCCAACCAGTGTACCTATCGTATCAAACATATCTACAAATAAAAACGTGAACACAACGATCACCATTTCTTTGGTAAAAATATGTTCCCACTGAAACTGAAAGAATATCGGCTCAATTGAAGGCGGTGCACTGACAATACCGTCCAACTTGGTTAGTCCCATCGGAATACCGATTAAAGTTGTTAACAATATTCCAAAGAGCAAAGCTCCCCGCACACGTCGGATCAACATCACAGAAGTTATCAGCAAACCAATCATTCCCAGCAAAGCAGACCCTGAGGTTATATCTCCCAAACTGATTAAAGTTGCATCATTATTTACAATAATACCAGCATTCTGCAAGCCTAGAAACGCGATAAACAAACCAATGCCTGCTCCTATTGCATTTTTTAATGTTGCAGGAAGTGCATCTACTATTTTCTCACGAAGATTAGTTACTGTCAATAGAATAAAAATGATCCCCTCCAACAATACAGCCGTCAGAGCAAACTGCCAGGTGTATCCTAAAGTAAGACATACCGTATAGGCAAAAAAAGCATTCAGTCCCATACCCGGAGCCAGTCCGAAAGGCAACTTAGCATAAAAAGCCATCAATAATGTTGCAAAAGCAGAAGCAATCACTGTTGTAGTGAACAGTGCTCCCTTATCCATTCCAGTTGCACTCAATATATTCGGATTAACGGCCAGGATGTAGGCCATAGTCAAAAAGGTCGTAATACCTGCCAGCACCTCCGTACGGACACGAGTTACATTCCGATCAAAACCAAATAATTTTTCCAGCATATTCTACCTAACATTTAAAAAGACCATTTCAAGGCTAGAGTCGGATTCCAGTGCCATCCGTCCATCAATGCAAAGTTGGAGGTAATTTCCCATTCCGTTCCAACACTCAAATTAAAATTATCATTTACATGCTTGAACTGATTCAGATTAACCCAGAACTGAGGTTCGCTCATGAAAATATACTCATGCATATCACCTTTTGCATCAGTATGTTTTTCCCGCCAGAAATCAGCAAAACCGCTGAATGTATACTTACCTCCACAAAAATGCAGATACCAGGTAGCTGTCAACTGAAAATTGTTTGGTGATTCATTCTTGGCTATATACTTATACATCGGTGCAAAAGTAAAACCTTTGGTGAAATCAGAATTATTCCATGTATAAGTCGCACCAACCAAATAAGCGTTATTGATATAGTTCAAACCACCATTATATTCCACATGGGCAGAAAACGGATTGTCCCAGAATTTCAGTTCACGGGAAATTTCCCAATAAGCAGAAGCTACTCCCTTATTGGCATAATCCATATCTACAAAGAAATAAGTGCTACCCCATTTATCAGCCTTAAACATTTCAACTGTAGTCGTAAACTTGGGACGATCTTCCAACGATTCATAAATGGCGTGTCCGAAATCATAATGTAACTGAACATTTTGTGCCATACCATAACCGGCAAACAGGCAGCAAAAGAAAAGAAATAATGCAATTTTCTTCATTACGTGATGAATTGTTTTTAACGGGTTTTAAAATTAAGCCGCAAAATTACAAAAATCCGCTAAAAAAATTGCATTCCTTCTGTAAATTCTCCCTTTCTGCTTGTCTTCAATTATTCAAACAGACATACAGATTCAAATAGGAAGCCAAGATCAACCAAATAAAATAAGGTAGAAAACAAATAGCCGCCCAACGGTCTTTCTTCCGAACCAAATCAAGAAAAGCATATACTAACCCGTCAAGCAACAAAATAACCAGTAGTCCCCACCAGGGAGAGGTCAGGTAAAAGAAAACAATACTCCAGCTAAAATTGAAAGCCAATTGTATCCACCACAACCTTATAGCCCGTTGCAGATTCTTTCCCTGTATACGCCCCAAGGCTATTCCCATCAAAACATAAAGAATCGTCCATACAACAGGAAAAACAAGAGCCGGAGGAGTCAGCACAGACTTTTCCAATGTCGGATACCAATCTGCCAGAGCCGTTTTCTGAAAAAGGCTCGCAGAAAATCCTGTTACCAGACAAATAGCAACAGGCCAAATATATTGAAGCCACTTTTTCATAGATACAAATATATCATTCTTGTATGGAAATAACAAGTTATAAGCTTTTACAATCTTCTGTTTTTCTCATCACCTTACAAATATGGTTATTTTTTTCATGAAATGCCCGAATTTCAGAAGTTATTTTTATCTTTGAAGCCATAACTAAAAGACACACATTTGCATGAAGAAAATCCTCGCTACCCTGGCAGCATGTCTGATTGTACTGGGCATGCATGCACAAATCTCCCAAGAGGCCTATAAAACATGGCATCAAAACAAATATTCCATGTTCATTCATTTTGGCCTTTATTCTGAATTGGGGGGCGTGTGGGAAGGAAAACCTGTCACACGCGGATACAGTGAACAAATCCAGTCATTTGCCGGAATTTTCAGCGACTGGTATGGAGATACTGCCTTGCGTTTCAATCCCACAGCTTTCAATGCCGACTCCATTGTAGCTTTGGCAAAAGAGGCTGGAATGAAATCCATCGTCATTACAACCAAACATCACGATGGATTCTGTATGTTCCATACGGCAACGACTGATTTCAATTCATACGATGCAACTCCCGCTAAACGGGACTTTGTCAAGGAACTGGCTGATGCCTGCCAGCGGGGAGGAGTTCGCCTGGGATTATATTACTCCATCATTGACTGGCATTATCCTTACGGCCATCCGATTTCCAGCCACAACTGTGATTTCGTTACACCGGAACATCATGAATTCTCCAAACAACAGGTAACCGAACTGTTAACAAACTATGGTTCCATTTCCGAACTTTGGTTCGACATGGGTTCCAATACTCCCGAACAAAGCCGGGAACTTTACCAGCTGGTTCACAAACTGCAACCCGACTGTATGGTCAGCGGTCGAGTCGGTAACGACCAGTATGACTTTGCTGTCATGGCCGACAATGCCTATCCGGAAGGAGCCTTACAATGCCCCTGGCAAAGTGCCGCATCCATGTTTGATGAAACGTGGAGTTACCGTTCGTGGCAAAAACGCGGAGATGTACATGAAAAAGCCATGGAAAAACTACGCAGTTTGATTAATGTTGTTTCCCACGGAGGCAATTTCCTGTTAAATATAGGTCCGAAAGGTGACGGCTCTGTCGTTCCGTTCGAAAAAGAAGTTCTCTGTGAAATCGGTGCCTGGCTCAAAGAAAACGGAGATGCCATCTATGGCACAGAAGCGTCCCCTTTCCGTGAACAGTTTGAATGGGGCACCATCACCCGAAAAGGGAAACGCCTGAATCTGATCCTTTCCGGAACTTACCCGGCTGACGGACACATCCGTCTGAATATTCCGGAAAGAACTTTGGAAAAAGGAGACGGAAAACTGGCAACCTACATTCAGCGTGGAAATGAAATCGACATTACCCTCCCGGCATCAGCTTACAACGGAGAGACGATCCATGTTCTGACTCTTGATTTTGACCAGCCGGTAGAACCACGGCCAACCAATATCATTACCGGTATTACGACTCTTACTGCTGCCAATGCAACTCCCAACTACAGCTATTCCTGCTTTGATTACTACAGCAATTACCGAAGCACAGTAAGCTACAGCTGGAACATTCAACAGAATCTTCTGAAGCAAATGGATCTGATCTATACAGAACAAGAAGTAGGAAAAACCATTGATCTGACTGTTGATGGAGCAACTTATTCTGTCAAACTCGACAAAGGTAACACCCGCTCACTCCAGACTGGAGGAGTCACCTGGGGCAAACGTTATCTTTGCGGACCAGGAAGCGGACTGTTTGACGCACCTTCTGTTCTGAAAACAGACCTTCAGAATCCACCAGCCAGAGGACAGCAATGGAAGGAAACAACTCAGGAACAGGATGAATTTCCAGCGAATATTCTGGAAACCTATTTCGTCATGCAGGAAATAGAATCTTCCCGTGCTCAAAAATATCTGATCGAAATAGGCGCCGGAAATGGTGTAGAAGTCTATCTTAACGGCCGTTCCATTTTGAAACATCTGAACCCATACCGTTGTACATTCCGTACCGAACAGGTCCTTCTTCCGCTGGAAAAAGGAAAGAACCAGATCGTCTTGAGACTCTACAACCGTTTTGAAAAAAAGACAGGTTATCTGCTTCGTCCGGCAAAGGAACAGAAAGTATATCGCCAGGAGTTCAATCTTCCAGAAGCTGTCAGCGGTAAATCTCATACTCTGACTGTCAGACAACAAGGATTACCCTCACAGCACACAGATACAGAATTGTCTAACTTACGGATCCGTCCCCGGAAGATCGCTCTCTAAACCCGGTCTTCTGATAACAGCAGACGGAAGATTCCTACTCCTTAATATACAGGAAATGGAACCTTCCGTCTGTTCGTTTTTTACGTTTATACCAGCGTCCGTCACTTATCTTCTTCCCAGGCGTTGTACATGAATCGAAGCAACCACTACAATAACTAATATTCCCAATAAAAACAGACCAAAGCATACTGACGCTACCCCAGCCCATGCTTTTTCCAATTGCATGGCACGGCAAAGCAGAAGCAATGATAAGAACATCAGCCCGATCAGCAAAGTCAGAACCCTTGCATAGCGGCATTTCATGAAAATCTGCATCTGTTCCGTTTCAGGATGCATCACGACCGGCAAGTTAATGAACCGGGGATAACGGGAAGCCCACAAACACAGCAAGGTTATCAATACCCCGAATCCTCCCAAAACCAAATAAGAAAAAGAATCTCCCCAGGCATCAGCATGAAGCCCCGCATCAAAATGAACAGGGACAGGCCGGTCTGAATCCCCCAAGAAAGCTATCGACAACAATGCGATCAGCAAGATTAAAAATATTCCGCCCACTTCCATCATCCGGTCTATCCCTTCCACAGCAACCGACTTTTCTGATGAACTGCGTTGCAGAAAATGTAACTTAAATCGTATGAAACTCATCACGTAATCCTTTCTTAAATCTGTTTTAAACACCTTTTGAATCCGTTTTATCTTCCGCTTTCCGGGATTTCTTCATTCGCCCGCTTTTCTTCAATGCCTCTGCCAGGATCCACTGAATCTGCCCGTTCGTCGAACGGAATTCATCGGCGGCCCATGCTTCTATGGCATCCATCATCTCCGAATCAATGCGAAGCACAAAACTTTTCGTCGGTTCTTTCTTTGCCATATCAATGATTCAATGTTCCCGAATTGATAACAGGCTGGGCAGGTTCATCTGCACACAATACAACCAGCAGATTGCTGACCATCGCTGCTTTCTTCTCTTCATCCAGTTCCACAATCTCATCCGTATCCAGCCGGTCCAAGGCCATTTTTACCATAGAAACAGCACCTTCAACAATCTTCTCACGGGCACTGATAATGGCACTGGCCTGCTGACGGCGAAGCATGACTGCTGCAATTTCCGGAGCATAAGCCAGATAATTGATACGTGCTTCCATCACCTCCATGCCGGCCATAGCCAACCGTTCATTCAGTTTCTGTACCAACTGTTCATTCACTTCCTCTCCTCCGTTACGCAAGGTAAGTTCATTCTCCCCTCCTTCATTATTATCATATGCATATAAACCAGCCACCTGGCGCAAAGCCGCATCACTCTGTACCCGCACAAAGTCTTCAAAAGCCTTCATTCGTCCGGCTACAGAAGCACCAGCCTCATTCGATTTGCTGGCCATGGTCTGTGAATCAATTTCAAACAAAGCCTTATAAGTATCCTTCAACCGCCAGACCAGAACCAGACCGATCAGAATAGGATTACCTACCTTATCGTTCACTTTAATAGGTTCCACGTTCAGATTACGGGCCCGAAGTGATACCTTCTTGGCCTCCAGAAAAGGATTCACCCAATAGAACCCTGTACGGCGGAATGTTCCTTTATATTCTCCGAAGAAAACCATCACACGGGCTTCATTGGGTTCCAGCTGCTTGACTCCTGCCCATATAAAAAAGGTAAGAACCAGTCCGACTACCCCCAGAATATAGGCCATTGCCCCTAAAACATCACCAAAAAAGAAGGAAGCAACAGACAAGGCTGTTAAGATCAAGTTCAAAAACAAAAAGGCAAATCCATTACCTACAAATCCCTTAAATTCAAATTCCTGTGTTTTCATAAAAAGAAATATTTGATATTATTTTGATATCACAAATATAGTCGTTTCTTCAATATGGAATACATCATTTTCCTATGTTTTTCAACATAAGCGTGCCAAAGGTTCTTCACAAATCTCCTTTTATTTCCCTATAATCATTTTTTTTGATTTACATCAACAAAACAGCATAAAAATAGACTTTTATGCTATAAAACATATTTCGTAACTAAAAAAGCCCTATCTTTGCAGCGTAATCAAAAGGAAACAAGTTCTAGAACTTAACTAAACAGAGAATAATTATAAGGTTAGATTAAAGGTTAGATTAAAAAGTTTCCCAAAGGCTTACCGCGAGGTACGCCGGAGGATTTAGAAAAAAGTTTTCAGGTATTAATTAAAAAAAGAAAGGGTAACAACATGAAAAAATTAAAAAACATTTTCAACAAGATCTCTAAGGCTGATCCCATGATCTGGGGTTATGTAATGCTGAACGAACGTTCTGGCAAATAAGAGAGATCACTCATGCTGACTTGCAAAAGTCAGCTTACATGTAACGAACTGACAGAGCACAAAAGCTTTTGTATATAGATCCTACGACACGAATCCACGAATTATGCCTCCATAAAGAGGCTGATTCGTGGATTCTGTTGTTTTTTCATTATCTTTGTCGGGAAAGAAAATTAGCACATGACACGTACTCCGATCGATACAGACAATCCTGAATTCCAGAACGCATTGCGTCTGATTCAGTATACCCGCCAGTCCGTTTTTCTCACAGGAAAAGCAGGAACAGGAAAGTCTACCTTTCTGAAGCACGTATGTCAAGTCACCAAAAAGAAATATGTAGTTCTGGCTCCTACCGGAATTGCAGCCATCAATGCAGGAGGAAGTACCCTCCACAGTTTCTTCAAACTGCCGTTCCATCCCTTACTGCCCGATGATCCGAATTTCAGTCTGAAAGGAGGAAAACTGCATAGTTTTCTGAAATATTCGGCCGACCATCGCAAGTTGCTTAACAACATTGAACTCGTCATTATTGATGAGATTTCCATGGTACGGGCCGATATCATTGACTTCATTGATAAGGTTCTGCGGGTTTACTCCCATAATATGCGTGAACCCTTTGGCGGCAAACAACTGCTGCTTGTCGGTGATGCATTCCAGCTGGAACCGGTCGTAAAAAGCGATGAACGTGAGATTATCAACCGCTTTTATCCCAACCCTTACTTCTTTTCGGCACGGGTATTCCAAGAAATAGAACTGGTAGCCATCGAACTGACGAAAGTGTACAGACAGACGGATCGTGTATTCGTCAGTGTACTCGACCATATCCGGACCAATACTGCCGGTGCAGCCGATCTCCAGCTATTGAACACCCGGTTCAATGCTCCCGTAAAGAACAGTGAAAACGACATGTATATCACCCTCGCCACACGCCGCGATACGGTGGACTATATCAATGAGCAGAAACTCGCTTCCCTGCCGGGCGATCCGGTCACACTCACCGGAGAAATCCATGGAGAGTTTCCCGAAAGCAGCCTTCCCACCCTGATGGAACTGACCGTCAAACCGGGAGCACAGATCATCTTCATCAAGAACGATCCGGAACGGCGGTGGGTAAACGGTACCATCGGTACCATCTCAGGCATGGACAGTGAAGGAACGATCTATGTGATCACGGAAAGCGGACAGGAAGTCGACGTCCATCAGGAAAGCTGGCGAAACATCCGCTACCGCTACAACGAAGAAGAAAAGAAAATCGAAGAAGAGGAACTGGGAACATTCACCCAATACCCTGTCCGGCTGGCCTGGGCCATCACTGTACACAAAAGCCAGGGACTTACCTTCAGCCGGGTCATTATCGATTTCACCGGAGGAGTCTTTGCTGGCGGACAAGCTTATGTGGCGCTCAGCCGATGTACCTCCCTGGAAGGCATCTGCCTGAAACGGGAAATCACCCGGGGAGATATCTTCGTACGTCCTGAAATCGTTTCCTTCGCCCAGCGCTTCAATAACCAGGCTGTCATCGAACGGGCACTGAAACAGGCACAGGCCGACGAACTATATGCCGCTTCGGTCAAGGCTTTCAATCTGGGTGACTTCACCTCCTTTCTCGACCGCTTCTTCAAGGCCATTCACAGCCGTTATGATATTGAGAAACCACTCATCCAGCGATTCATCCGCCGGAAACTCAACCTCATCAATACGCTGAAAGAAGAAAACCGAAGGCTGAAAGAGGCCATGAATGCCCAGAAAAAGAATCTGGAAAAATATGCCCATGAATATTACCTGATGGGAAACGAGTGCATCACCAAGGCACACGATGTACGCGCTGCCCTGGCCAATTACGATAAAGCTCTTGAACTCTATCCCGAATATACCGATGCCTGGGTACGCAAGGGAGTCACCCTCTTCGATGATGACCGGATCAGCGAAGCCGAAGAATGCCTCAACCAGGCTGTTGCCCTGCGCCCCTCAGAATTCAAGCCGGTCTACAACCGCGGCAAGCTTCGCCTGCACACCGGTGACACCGAAGGAGCCCTGCGCGATCTTGACAAGGCAACTTCTCTCAAACCCCGCCATGCCGGAGCACACGAATGTTTCGCTGATGCCCTGATGGCTGCCGGAAAAGAAAGTGAAGCCGCCCTGCATTACCGCCTGGCAGAAGAACTGAGAAAAAACAAGAACAACTAAAAAACTGTATAGCCATGATACTCAAATTCTATGACAAAAACAACAACCCCGATGATATCCAACGCGTTGTAGACATTCTCAACGACGGAGGAATCATCATCTATCCCACCGATACAATGTATGCCATCGGATGCCACGCCCTGAAAGAACGGCCAATTGAACGCATCTGCAAACTGAAAAAAATAGACCCGCGCAAACATAACCTGTCCATTATTTGTTATGACCTAAGCAACATCAGCGAATATGCACGCGTCAACAACGCCACATTCAAACTGATGAAGCGCTGCCTTCCCGGCCCGTTCACCTTCATTCTGAATGCCGACAGCCGGTTGCCGAAAATCTTCCGCAACCGCAAGGAGGTAGGAATCCGGGTACCCGACAACAACATTATCCGTGAGATATGCCGCAGTCTGGACGCACCGATCCTTACAACTACCCTGCCGCGTGAAGAACATGAAGACATTGAATATGTGACCGATCCGGAACTGATTGACGAAAAGTTCGGAGAAGAAGTAGATCTGGTTATCGACGGAGGTATTGGAGGAATCGAACCGTCCACAGTGATTGACTGCTGTGACGACGAGCCCGAAATCATCCGTCAGGGGAAAGGAATACTGGAAGAATAAAATCATTAATCCAATAAAAATAAACCATTATGCTGTTAACATTACTTGATGCTGCAACCAAAGCATCTTCCATGGTCGATATTCCCAAGATTATCGACAAACTGGTTGAATGGGGAATCAACGTAGGAAAAGACCTCATCGGTGCCATTCTTATTTACATCATCGGACGCTTCATCATCCGGCAGATCAGCCGGCTGGTAGCCAAAATTCTTGAAAAGCGCAAGCTGGAAATCAGTGTACAGACTTTCCTGAAAAGCTTGCTGAGCATTCTGCTTAACCTGATTCTGGCCTTTGCCATCGTAAGTCGTCTGGGTGTTGAAACCACCAGCTTCGCTGCTATCCTGGCCTCTGCCGGTGTGGCAATCGGTATGGCTCTGTCCGGCAACCTCTCCAACTTTGCAGGAGGACTGATCATTCTGGTGTTCAAGCCCTTTAAGGTTGGTGACTATATTGACGGACAAGGCGCCAGCGGTACGGTAAAAGAAATTCAGATTTTCCACACCATTCTTTCTACCGTAGACAACCGGATCATTTATGTGCCCAACGGTTCCCTGAGCAGCAATGCCATTACTAATTACAGCAAGCAGGAAACCCGACGTGCCGAATGGGTATTCGGTGTGGAATACGGAGAAGATTACGAACGCGTCAAAGCCGTACTGGAACGCATCATTGCAGCCGACGAACGTATCCTGCAGACTCCGGCCCCGTTCATCGGTCTCGGATCTCTGTCTGCCAGCAGCGTTGACATCAAGGTACGTGTATGGACCAAGACTGCCGACTACTGGGATGTCATGTTCGATATGAACCGCATTGTCTACGCCACCTTCAACAAGGAAGGTATCGGCTTCCCGTTCCCGCAGCTTACTGTTCATCAGGCGCAAGACTAAATTCATCCGTCGGATCTTTCCAGTCCGATTCACTCTTCAAGTCCTGCCGGATCTATTTCCCGGCAGGACTTGACATTTTTAGTCTCCCTGCTTATCCTCTCATATATGGAAAAGAGACTCCACACCCCAAAATTTATTCATTCCGTTCCCTTGAATCTGAAAATTTTGAGTATTTTAGGAGCCGGATTATCCAAAACAATTCCGAGACTGAGACGTATGCATAAATTATATGCCTTTCTATTACTGATGTTCGTGCTTTCCCTGTCCGCCTTTTCCCAAGAACAGAAAATCAACCGGGAGATTAGCGGAAAAGTCGTCATGGACCCGGGAGACGGTAAACAGGAAAGCGTGGAATATGCCAATATTTCATTGCTGTCATTGCCCGATTCCACTTTCCTTGCCGGTACAACCAGCGACAAAGAAGGAAAATTCTCCCTGCGCCTGCACTGCGATCTGTCTCAGAAATACCTGCTGAAAACGTCGTTTACGGGATGCCTTCCTGTCTGGCAGGAAATATCAGGAACAGCCTATGCCATCCAGGCCGGCACAATCCGGCTGAAGGAAGACGTAAAAACACTGAATGAGGTGGTAGTGACAGCCCTCGTACAGCCCGTAGAACAGAAGAAAGATACGACCATATTCAATGCCGAAGCATACAAACTTCCCGAAGGAGCCTATCTGGAAGCACTGATCCGACGCATCCCCGGTTTAAGTTACGACCCGAAAACCAAGTCAATTGAATACAAAGGTGAAAAGATCAGTGAAATAACCGTCAACGGAAAAGAGTTTTTCAAGGGCAACACCCGTGTGCCTCTGGAGAACCTGCCCGCCAGTTTCGTCAGCCGCCTCAAGGTGTATGACAAGGCGACAGAGGAAGAAGAGATGACCGGAGTAAAAGGCAGTCAGAAAAATTATGTACTGGACCTTCAGACCAAAAAAGCCGTCAATGGCACGCTGATGGCAGGTCTGGAAGGAGGATACGGCAGCAAGAATAAATATGATGCCAGGGCACAAATATTCCAGTTCAAGGAAAACGGCGAGAACATCGGGCTGGTAGGCCGTTTCGGGAACCGCAACTTTACCTCAGTATACGACGGAAACAGAGCCGGAAATGTCGGTGGAAACATCTCCAGAAAAATAGGAGATGATATCCAGGTTTCAGCCAACATCGGCTACAATCATTCAAAGACCGGAGACCGGTCCACTTCACGCAATGAGCTGTATATGACTTCCCAGAACCAGTACGGAATTTCCGAACGGACACTGGAAAACCTTCAAAACGGTTTCTCTTCTTCCCTGAACCTGATGTGGAATCTCAACAAGCAGACCATGCTCCGTGTAGCAGGAGGCGGAAATATGAGCTGGTCGGAAAACACGTCAGACACCCATTCAGCCAAATTCAGCGAAAATCCCAACCTCGACCTGCTGCATCCGTTCCAGGGATTTGAACAGACCAGCCGCGACATCCGGATGAATGAAACCTGGCAAAAAAACTCCAATAAGTTGCAGAACAAGGCATATAACCTCTACGCCAGCATGATCCACCAGTTCAGCGAAGAAGGAAACAGCCTGGGAATCTCTTACTCACTGTATCGGAACAGACAGGACAACGATGCTTACAAAGCCTTCAGCACAACGTTCTATCAGTTGCAGGATATCAGCGGACGGGACTCCACAGACCTGCAACATCAATACCAGGACTCCCCCGGACAATCAGGCAACCATGAAATCAGAGCGGATTATACCTGGCGGATCACGAAAAAGAACAACCTGCAGTTCTCATACACATGGGGACTCCAGAATGAAAAAGAAATGCAGAGTACCTACGATTTATCCGGTAATGTACCTTTTCTGATTGACAGTCTGAGCAACCACCGCAACAGCCGCACGATCAAGCATGCTTTCTCCCTGAACTACTCTCATGACGGAGAAAACTGGAAAGCATACGGCGGACTGACCGGAACATTGCAGCGGAGAAGCCTGAACCAGGATGACGGGAAACAGATCATAGACACCACAGGATATTCTTTCGAGTGGATGCCCACCTTCTTTGTCCAATACAACAAGAATGATTACGACCTGAGCATCCGTTACAACGGAAGTACCCGGCAGCCGTCCCTGTATGACCTGATGGCTCCCACTGTGTATTACTCGGCTGTGTACATCAGCAGAAGCAATCCCAATCTGAAAGCAACCTACCAGCATTATCTGAACCTCTCGTTCAGCAATTATACGAAAGGAATTTCCGCTTATGTTACATGCAGTCAGGAACTGAACGGAATTACCCAGGCCACCCTGTACAATCCTCAGACGGGAGGTCAGGAAACCTACCCTGTCAACATCAACGGAAACTGGAATGTGATGGGCAACTCCAACTATGAACGGCGGATCGGTAACTTCAAGCTGGCAGGCCGGGCAGGAGGCAACTACAGTCATAATGTGGGACTGATCAACGAGGACGGCGGTAAAGAACTGAAAAAAAGCGTAACACATACTTCCGGCATCAATGCCTTCGTCGGGGTATCCTATCTGCCCTTGTGGGGAAACATTGACCTCAACGGCACATGGGACTTCCAGCATTTCAGGAACTCTCTGAACCCCCTGCAGGGAAGCAATACCTATACTCGTGACTATACCATCAATTCACTGGTCTCAGCCCAGCTTCCGCTTCATTTCCAACTGGATTCCGATTTCACCTACCTGATCCGCAGCGGAAGCTATGTGGACAGCAAAGAACAGAACGAAGCGTTATGGAACCTGACCCTGACCTGGAAGTTTGCCAAGGAACGGCGTGCAGAACTATCCGCAACCTGGACCGACATCCTGAACCAGCGCAAAAGCCTGCAACGCTCAGCAAGTTCCAGCGGCTTCTATGAAAGTTATGCCGAACAGTTGCGCAGTTATTTCCTGATCTCACTCAGATACAAGTTTAACCGGATGAACTGACAGGAACAGACAAACGCTTAATGAAAAGACGAACAGCGGGTGCATCGCTAAAAAAGATACACCCGCTGTCTGTATATCACGTCCTTTCCGGCAGTTCTTACTTGCGGTCAGCCTTCAGACGATCAGCCATAGCCTTGGCCAGTTCCTTAGCCTGAGCATAGTTGTCCTGCTTCATGGCCTGCTTCATTTCCACCGGATTGCCTACCAGTTCAAACTTCAGCTTCTCGGCAAACTCACCCAGTTTCTTCACGGCAGCGCTTGCCCAGGTATATGAACCGAAGTAACCCATCACACGATTCTTCATTTCACGGGCAGCCACCTTGCTGAGCAGTGACTCCATTTCCGGATACAGGTGCATGTTGTAAGTAGTACATCCCACAATCAGACCTTTGTATTTGAAGATATCAGCCAGGATATAAGAATGGTGCGTATGAGAAACATTGTGCAGCACGATGTTGCGGATGCCCTGTGCGCTCAGTTCTTCAGCAATGGCTTCAGCCAGTTCTTCCGTATTGCCGTACATGGTACCATAAGCAATCACCACTCCTTCTTCGCCTTCGTAACGGCTCAGCTTGTCATACATTTCCACTACCTGAGGAATCTTTTCTTCCCACACCGGTCCGTGAGTCGGACAGATGGTCTGGATGTCCAGTCCGCTGCATTTCTGCAAAGCCTTCTGTACCGGATTGCCGAACTTGCCCACGATATTTGCATAGTAACGGCGCATTTCGTTCCAGTAGATATCCGTATTGATGTTGCGGTCGATGCAGCCACCATTCAGCGCACCGAAGCAACCGAAGGCATCACCCGAGAACAGGATTTTCTCTGTTTCATCGTATGTCACCATCGTTTCCGGCCAGTGAACCATCGGAACCAGATAGAAGCGCAGGTTGTGATGGCCCAGTTTCAGGAAGTCTCCGTCACCGACTACATAACGTTCGCCCGTCACACCATAGTAACCTTCCACCATGTCGAAAGTCTTCTTGTTACCTACCAGCACGATTTCCGGATAATATTGTTTAATCAGCGCAATGGCTCCCGAATGGTCCGGTTCCATGTGATTGATGATCAGATAATCGATCTTGCGGTCACCGATCACGCTGCGAATCTTCTTCAGATACTGTTCAAAGAAAGCCACATCTACCGTGTCCACCAGCGCTACCATGTCATCATCTGCAATCAGATAAGAATTGTATGATACGCCGTACGGCAACGGCCACAGATTTTCGAACAACGCTTTTGTGCGGTCGTTCACACCTACATAATGTACTTTACCTTTAATTTCCATCTTTCTGTTTCTTTTATATATTGTTGTTGTTAACTAACTGTTTTTATACCCGTCCGCTTTCCGGTATGCCTTTCCCTGCCAGGCATCGCGTTCCTTCATGCGCTTCTTGACACGGTCGGTGAACTCATGGTTCTTCAGTCCCCAGTCAGGCGCAATCAGTAATTCCCTGGGCGACTGCGAAACGAAACGCTCCAGAATCAGATCCGGCCGGAGATGCTCTACATAATCGATAACCAGATCAATGTATTCATCAGCCGAAAACAGGTGAAATTCCTCCGGATGCAAGGCATACTCATGCGCCATGCGAGTTCCGCGAATGAGCTGAAGCTGGTGCATCTTCAGCGTTGTGAGCGGCAGTTCCGACAGACGTTCCGCCTGCTTTATGAGATCTTCCCGGCTCTCTCCCGGTAATCCCAGGATCACGTGTCCGCCCGTACGGATGCCCCTTGCAGCCGTTCTGCGCACCGCATCCTCCGTACATGCAAAGGAATGCCCGCGGTTGATCCGCTCCAGAGTCCGGTCGTCCGCACTCTCGATGCCATATTCCACCAGCAGGAACGTCCTGCGGTTCACTTCCTCCAGATAATCCAGCAAACTGTCGGGCATACAGTCGGGACGCGTCCCAATCACCAGTCCCACGACTCCTTCCACCGCCAGCGCCTCCTCATACATGCGCTTCAGCAGTTCCAGTTCGCCATAAGTATTGGTATATGCCTGAAAGTAGGCCAGGTATTTCATCTGCGGATATTTGCGTGCGAAGAAACGCTTTCCCTCTTCCAGCTGCATCGTAACGCTCCGGTCATCCCTGCAATAAGCCGGGTTGAAAGTCTGATTGTTGCAATACGTACACCCTCCAAAACCCTTCGTTCCGTCACGGTTGGGGCAGGTGAAACCGGCATTGACCGAAATCTTCTGTACCTTGAACGGGAACTCTCCGGCCAGGAAACCGGCAAAATCGTTATATCGCATGCTATTGTCCATCTTTCGTCAGATTATATCATTACAAAGATAGTTTTTTTCATGAAATCAGCAAAAAAGTAAGTTTACTTAAAATTCCATGTATCACAATCCATGGTGGAAATATTGATCTGCCTCAACCGACCGTATATTTCCACTTAACCGACTAAGGAAAGATCCGGCTTCGACGAAACAAAACATTGGTTTCAACGAAACGAAACAAGTGTTCTGACGAGTGGAAATAATTGTTCCACTGAGTGAAACTTTTTGTTCCACCTAGTGGAAACAAAAGTTTCATATAGAGAAAACAAAAGTTTCACCTAGTCGAAACAGAAGTTTTGTCAGCATAAAACTCTCTTATCGTCCGCAACCTGCGAAGGTAGCAGGCTGCCGGTTCAATCAAAACACCTGAATCTCATCAAAACGGTAACGGGACTGCTGGCCAGGTTTCAGGTGATCTTCCGGACACATACCCGCGTCCGTAGTCGTCACTTTCACATAACGCACAGCCTTACCTCCGGTAATCTGAAACGACAAGTCTTCAATGAAATTGCCTTCCTTAAAGATTTCCTGCTTTGTAAATGTCCGCGAAGCTGCCTTCGTGAAATGCTGCCCGTCGGCCGAAACCTCCACCGTAATGCCAGCCGGCTTGTGAACTCCCATCGCATAATGGGTAAGACAGCCCAGAACCACCCTGCTGACAGGCGAAGCTTTTCCCAGATCCACCGTAAACGAAGCATCCTCCGGCGTGTACCATTCCGTCCATTCAAAGTCAGACTGCTTCAGGCTTCCCCGCACTCCGTTGGTCAGCAATTTATCCGACACATTGGGCGAGATCACTTCCTTACCCGTAGCCAGGTTCCAGCCCATATCCAGCGTCAGCGTCTTGCCCATCTTCCCGGTTCCGTCAAATGTGGCACAGCGGATCTCTCCCCCGTGATCAACAATCAATGGAGCCGTATAGACAGGTGACGATATATCCGGCTCCATCCCGTCTGTCGTATAACGGATCGCCACATCCGGACGTTCGCATTCCAGCGTCACCTTCACCTTTCCATTCTCTGCAACCGCCTTATGCTGAATGTTGAACATCGCTTCAGAATAGCGGATTCCTTTTGAACGAAGCAAGTAGAGATAATTGTCCAGACTCTTGACAAAGCGGTACCAGTCCTTGTGTCCTTTGGGCGACCATGCCACTTCTGCCAGCGCAGCCAGTCGCGGGAACACCTGATAAGTGACATCTTCGGCAGAATTACAGAACTCCGTCCACATAGAAGCCTGCAAGCCCATCAGCAACGATTCATAATTTTCCTTCCAGTCCGCACCGACCGGTTCATACGAATAGACATCCTTCAGCGTATTATTTCCGAAATACGTCAGCGGCTCAAACCACTGGGGTCCCTGATAACGGATCAGATACATCAGCCGGGCAGGTGTCATCACGAAGCGGTGTCCCTGGGCTGCTGCCTTCAAGGCCGCATTACCCATGCCCTGCCAGCCAAAGATGATTGCCCCGTCGGGCAAGGTGCTGTTGGTCAGTTCGTCCCATCCCATCACCTGTTTGCCTTTGCTCTGCACATACTTGCTCATGCGGCGCATGAAATAACTCTGCAGTTCCTCGATATGCGTAATGCCTTCCTGCTTCATGCGGTCCGCACACCGAGGGCATTTCTTCCAGTATTCTTTCCAGGCCTCATCGCCTCCCAAATGAATGTAATGCGAAGGAAACAGTTCCGCAACCTCGTCAATCACCCCTTCCAGAAAACGGAACGTATCCTCATTTCCGGCACAGAAAATGATATTACCCGAGCCCTGTCCCATACCCGGAACTACACAAATGTGCTTGTCTACCGAAGGGCAAGCCAGCTCCGGATAAGCAGCCAGTGCCGCATTCGAATGTCCCGGCATATCAATTTCCGGAATAATCTCAATGCAACGGCCGGCAGCATAACGGATAATTTCCTTCATATCCTCCTGAGTATAATAGCCTCCTATAGGCGTCGGATCGCCCGGCTCCGGATTTCTGCGGTCCGGAAACGGACGGTCTGTCTGGTTCACTCTCCACGCTCCCACGGAAGTAAGCCGCGGATATTTCTTGATTTCCAGCCGCCATCCGTTATCATCCGTCAGATGCAGATGCAACTTGTTCAATTTAAGCACCGACATACAGTCGATGATCTTCATCAGTTCTTCCTTCTCGACAAAATATCTTGAAACGTCGACCATCAGTCCGCGATAGCCGAACCGCGGCTGGTCGGCCACGTACATCCGCGGAATTCCCGTCTTGTCCTGCGGCTGAATGGCCAGTCGCACCGACTGAAGAGCATAAAATGCACCTGCCGGTCCTCCGGCTTCTACACTCACACCGTCAGCATCCACCGTCAGCCGATAAGCCTCCGGTGACAGATCTTTACTGATTTTCAGACGGATATCTGCCTTCTTTCCATCCGTATCAACCTGTTTCAGTGTTACGCCGCTCATTTCCTTCATGGCTTCTGCAAAATAATCTGCCACCGGATGAAGTTCATCTTTTTCCGCACAGATGGTCATTCCGTCCGCAAGCCGGAAGTATCCTTCCTGCATTGTCATCTCTACCGGAGCAGGTAAAATAGTAGCAGTCTGCGCTCCCATCCACTCACACGAAGCCACGGCCAAGGCCAGCAGCAAAGTCTTTTTCCATCGGTCTAATCTTCTCATAGGCAATTTTTGTGTCATTCATTAAGTAAAAGTCGGGATAAAAATACGCTTTTACCGGGAAAAACTCACCATACTCTGCAAAAAAATCTACCCCGCAGTAGTCCGTCCGTTACTACGGGGTAACGCGACAACTACTGCGGGGTAGTTCAGTGATTACCTGGGGGCGGGTTAAAGACTTACTTTCAAGGCATTGTATTCCATGCTGTAAGTGATGACGTAAACTGTATTCATCTCCACAGTTTCACCTTCCGTATCTCCCCATGTACCAGTCAGATCAAATGATTCTGAATCTGTATTTGTAAGCTTCAGTTTGTAACTAAAAGGAGAACCGAGTGCAGAAACAGGGAAATAAACCGTATCACCATCTTGCAAAGTAACCGTCCGTGCACCAGATGTCACTTCAAATGTATAAGTCATCCATTTTTCAAAACCCTCCGGCAATGCCAGACTAACGGCATAATTACACATGGGAACCTGTACCTTCAAAGCCGTCGTTTCTCCCTCCTTCACTTGAAAAGGTTCCTCTTTATAATAAACGGGTTCTCCTGACATCTCATTTGTCCAGTTGACATCCTGTCCGTAATTTGCACTATACACCTTCAGCTTATAATCTGTCGCCGGCTCCAACTTTATTTTGCTCTGCATCTCTCCTGCAGTAAGAGTACGCACAAATTGTTCTCCTTTATACAGGTCAACGGTCAAATCTTCATCCACAGCACGCGAAGCCACATTTGTGATCTCTTGTGTCTGCACTTCGATTCCTGTCAAAGACAGAAATCCTTCACCAGAAGGAATTTCTTCCTGCTGGCAACTAGCCAGCAGGAAAAGTCCACATATTATATAAAAAATATTTAGTTTCATAAGTTTCTTTATTTGTCGTAAACTAAAGAGATATCGTCAATAGTCAAAACACTGCCTACATATGCCGGACTAAAAGTTAAAGAATTATTACCATTATCAATATAAAATGCCTGAGTTATTTCTCGATAAGGCATATTAGCTCCGGCATTTATTGTAGAACTAAATATTACATAAATATATTTACATTTCGCATAAATGACACTTTCATTATAATCTTCATTCCAAGTAACAATTGCTTCTGTCCAATCTCCTTTAGCTTCCGAAGAAGTAAAATCTTTTTGTACAATCACTTTTTTCGATTCATCTAGAAGCTCTATATGAACACTCCACGCATCTAAATTGTATGGTACATACTTATACCAAAATTTCAATGCTGTTGGACGATTGGAAAATAAAGCGCTCTTTTCACGCTCATAAGAATCGTTTCCATCTATATCATTACCTGTAATATTTACTTTACAATCACCTAAAAACAATTCTCCGGCAACTTTATTTTGATCTTTTTCCGAATGCTTCACACCACCAAGCCACTCAGGAAGTTCTGTTCTTGTATTCCCTCTACCATTTGCCGTACTACGTAATTCCGCTGCTAATCCTATATTTCCACGTCCTAAAACATAAGATACGGCATGAAATCCATTATAATTCACTTTAACCAAATCCGAACTATTATGTCTATGCCGTGTTGTATATAAATTATTAGTATCCCAATGACACTCCCCTTTATCCATCCAAGGATAAAAACAATAAAAACTCTTTGAATAATTTTCAGTATTCCACTCTTCCATTCCCGAATTAGGCAGTTGTTCCGGTGTTTCCAATGTTGCTTCAGCCTCGGCAGACGCAATCACACCTCTATATAATGCACGAACTTTATAGACTTTACTTGAAATCTCTTCAGCGCGTTGAATGAATTGTTGGGTTCGCCCTTTGACAGATTCACGCGTAGAGCACTCTTTCCAATCTGATCCATCAAAATACTGATAAACCAAATTCTTTTTTATTGTTTCCGCATCTCCCGCTGTTACATTGACTTCATTGATTGTAAACTCTCTTGACCAGCAGTTCTTATCTTCTACAACTACACTAAACTCCGGTTTGTTACATATCAAAGTAAATGCTTTATTCTGAGAATTCTGCTCTTCTATATCCATACTTTCACTACTCCAACGATTGTTTGCCTGTGCATCCAGTTCAATCACATTGCGAGTCGTCGCACCGGCATTCGTCTGCATTTTAGCAATCAGGTTACTGAAATCTATAGTTGCATCTGTTGCATTGACATCAGGAAGAGTGATACCTAAAGCATTCTCAAGAGCAGCTTTGTCTTTTGATAACAAATAGTCCTGATCATTCAACGATGCAAACTGAGCATCTTCAAAGTGGAATCGCATCTTCAATTCCTGTAAAGGAGAAGCAAGTTTCAGGTGAACGGAAGCTGCTTTCTTTTCCGTCTCCGCAAAGGTCAGTTCATTATTCGAGAAGCCTTCTGCTTCCAATTTCGGTTTCGGCATATATTCTACAGGAACAGTTTCGCCAACCGTAACCTTTTTCACCTCCACCTTCTCAACAGAAACACTCACACCAACCTCTATTGACAAATTCAATATAGCATGTTCTCCAGCCTCTAATGGAGCAGTCAGACCTTCATGCAGCAATTCGAATGTCCGTTCTTCACTTTCCCCTTTCGGAGTTCCATGAAACCAAACATTGACTACAGAACCTGCACGAAAATAAGCACTTTCATTATCTCTAATTTCCCTAGACTCCTCACCTACCTTAACAGTTACATAATAAGAATCATATACCTTAGCTATGCTTTCTCCATAAACCACAGAAAGCAAAGCATTAGCTACTTTGCAGGGAACAAGCACCTGAGCCGGTGTATCCTTTCTTACTTCTACTTCCGTAACAGTACCCTCATAATAAGGAGCATCTACTTCCAAAACAGGATTTGTTCCAAATGATGCAGTTACCTGGTAAAAACCAGCAGAAGCCTGAATCAAATCTTCTTTAAATTTACCGTCATACACCGTTTCTCCTGTAGAGGTACGAATTATTTTCAAATCAAAATCAGTATTTAAAGGATCTTCCAGTTCAGCCGGAGTAGAACGAGATTCTACACGGACATCATCTGTCAAAGTTACTAAAAAACCACTCTTACCAATATGACCTTCTTCCATATCAGCACGATTACAAGACAAAGTCAAAAGTGATAGCATCACTAGACATAACACAAAATTTTGCTTGATTTTTAGTATCTGCTTATTCATAAATCAATTCCATTTCATCTAACCATAACTGACTGCTAACCCCACCAGTAAACAAGTTACCATACTTGCTTGAACTACATACAATAATAATGTACTTCGGTGTTTCATTCCGATAATATTCTAACGGTATATCAACCTGTTTATACCCGTTCTGCTCATTACCACTCACATCCACATCCGATTCAAACTCTCCATAGGCAATAACCGGAGATGCTTTAGGATCAAATTCATCTTTTTGACGAGTCTTTATTTGCATTTTTTCTGAAGTCAACGCAATATACACATGGCAAATATCATTCTTTCCTTGTAAAGCCGCCATTTCAGGTAAAGTTTCATCTACTTTAGTTATTGGAGAAGTAGTATATTTACAATGAATTCGCAAAGCTGAAGGAAATGCAGAAAAATCTCTTCCCAACGTCAAAATGCCATGTGTACCATCCAATTCAAAATCACCCGTAAACAAATTTCCAGCTGCCAACCCTTTTAATACAACAGACTTGGAAGCCAATAAGGCAGCTTTTCCTGAACCATTACAAGTTTCGCTGGTTGGAGTTGTATTACTATCACCAATTGTAGTAGAACCCGCATTACCGGTATCCCAAAAAGCTGTACCTCCTGCTGCCCACGGATTCCATAATGTTCCGTTCGCTTTCTTTTCACTATTCCAGTCCTCCAAAGTACCATTTGTCAATGGAGTTGCCGGAGCAGTTGTAAATGATTGTTCTTCACCGACAACACCATCTATTGATACACGATATTGATAAGAAGTTCCTCCTTTTAATCCAGAAATAACCGCTGTATACTTCGTTCCGTTCACTGTTACAGCTGATTCCGATAAAGTAGTCCAAGTTGTAGCAGACTCTTCTTTATACTCCAAGACTGGAGTCTTACCACTTTGAATATTACCTGATAACATTGCTTTACTTGTCATTGGAAAGGCTGTTGCACCTGAAGCATTTTCCTCTTTCTGATAAACATAAACAGTCCACTCATGTGACGTTTCTTCCCAACCATGAGATACATAAAATTTCTGAGGTTGGGTAAAATCATGAATAGTGGTCGGATCAGGAGTAACCGTTCCTGACTTTCCACCCAAATTTAATGTATTTACCTGAATATTATCCAAAGATTGTTCTGAAGATACATAAATTATAGCAACCCTATTCTCAGTATCAATAACAGAACTCACCTGTCCCACAACATCAATCGAACGTTCTATGAGCTGAGTTACAGAAACTTTCCAAGCATAATCTTGATAGGTTTGTAGAATAAAAGTTATAGGAGAAGTAAAATCCAAACGTGTATCCGTATCATTAGCAGGTTGTTCAAATCCTTTATTGGGGAAATTAGAAACCTCTAAAGAAGAATCTTTCAATAAAATAGTAGCTTCCGATGAAACGGTAAATCTGGTAACACGTAACTGAGTCAGATCAACCGTATCATCGACATATAAAGTGACAGTACGATCAGTTGTATTTATCACCGCATTGGCATCTCCTCCCTCTGATGGAGCACACTGGCCTTCTACTTCAAATGCTTCAATATTTCCTTTAACGATAGGATAAGGAATATCATTTTCTATTTTACATGCATATAAAGCCATTATAACAGCTACTGCATAAATTATTCTTTTCACCATAAGCGATCTGTGCATGAACAATTACAAATAAAAGGTCATACCTATATTGATAGAAAATAGGTTTATTTTAAAATTACCTGAAGAAACCCGACGTTTCCCCTCCTCAACCTGATTGGTCTTTTGATCTGTCCACTTAAAATCAAACCCCATTACACCAACAGAAACTTCCACAGCTGACCAGTCTGTAATAAAAGCTGCCAATCCTGGAGCAAAACCAATTTCTAAATTATGCGCCGTCTCAAATGTTCCATCATATTTTTCTCCAGAACCAGTAGAGTTCTTTCCACGGGAATATCCATAAGTTAAACGACACTCATTAAACAAACCAAAAATCTTACTATTTCCTACAGGTATATAAGTACGCAGAAAACCTGCAACTTCATATTTGTGTTCCAGATAATAAACATCATCCAAACTGATATTAAAATCTTCACCTAAGTTCAATTCAAAGTTACCCATATCCAGATAGGTACGATTATAGGCCATACGCACACCAGCCGCCATATTATCACGGAAGAAATACCCTACATAAGGACTAACTTTAAAGTCATATCCCAATCCTTCCACATTTTTCAAAACTAGAAAGTTCAGATTTTCCTCATCATGTTCAGAGTAAGATACCGTACCTCCGGCCATCCACTGACCTTTAGGAATGAAAACTCGCTTCTGAATTTCCCGGTCTATACGAGTCATACGGGGACGCTTGGCTGAAACAGAAAGTATTCCTGCAAACAGCAACACAAACACAACAAATACTTTATTTTTCATTATTCATAAGGATAACCGAAAACGGAGAAGAATCTTTTTCTTCCCCATTTCCGGTTAAAGTTATAATATTATATTTCTATTTTATTCTTGTAGAGATGGCTCACCATCGTAAATCAGCTCGAAGTCGTCAACATACATTACGCTACCATCACCGCCAGTAAAATAATCACCATATTTACTAGAACTTGCGACCAAAATAATATACATATCCGAAGGACGTTCCAATGTCTTATAGTTCAATTTTATATTAAACTCTTTCCATTCTCCATTTGTTGAGACACACTCCTCGATAGGCAATTCGCCATAAGCGATAATATTATCATCGGTCAAAAACTGGATAAAAGTTCCGGTATTGGTATTATCAACCGTATATTGCTTCTTAGAAACAGCCATATAAATAGAGCAAATATCCATATTTCCTTCTGTCACAGTACCAGCAGGCTGGTCCCCCCCTACATAATTAATGGCAACAGGAGTGTATTGAAACCAGCCATGCAAAGCAATCGGACGAGATACAAACGGTTGTCCAAAATCTATTTTAGCCCCCTTTGTACCGACCAGACTATTAAAAGAACCGCTATATAAACTTGCAGCAGCAAATTTACCTATACCAAAGGCTGATGCGTATTGCGATTTTAGTTCAGCCGATTGACCTCCTGGAGTATGCACAATAGTAGAATTACCTTGAGTCGGATTTTTATTTACTAATGCACCAGCTCCTGTTGTTGTACCCGGATTACTTGAATCCCAGAATGAGCCACTACTAAAATCTGCTTCAGCTACGGCATACCAAGTTTTCCCACTCTTATACCAATTATCAAAGTTACCATTATACAAGGCTGTTGCAACTTCCGTAGTAAATTCAGCCACAGCACTTACATATTCCTCTTCACCATATACCATCCGACATTCATACTCAGTAGCCGGTGTCAGTCCTTCGGCTTTTGCCTTATACGTTTCGCCTTCCAAAGCAGTAGCCAGCGGAGTCCATTCTTCGGTATTTTTCGGACGGTACTGCATCACCATTTTAGCCGGTTCCAGGGTTTCCGTTGTCACTGCCGTTCCTTCCAAATAGGCAAATTTACTCCATGCATTGGCAGCAGCTGTCAATGTAGTTTTCGGCTGGGTAGAGATGGTGAAATTATAGGTATAGGTTCGTGTAGTCTCATCGATAGAGATACTTACATCCCCTCCGGTTATCTCACCTACTTTATAAGTCAAGATATAATGGTCGCGAGGCTGTACGCCTTCAATCACATCAGTCTGTGAATTGCTGACATCCTGCTGGTTAACCACACTGACTGTCGCTTTCAGATCGGTTACAGGAAAATAAGCCGACTTGTTTTCCAGCCCCATCACAAAATCGAGTGCATCAATACCTTCATCATCGGCATTATCATCGACAGTCACCTTTGCTTCCTTAAATGCATCCACAAAAGACGGATCGAATATCACCGTTACCTTTACATTGGCAAGCGTACAGGTTACCGTTTCATTGACTTCTTTATCTTTCTCGATATTGATTTCCGTGCTTCCTGCATAATACGGTTTATCAAAGCCGGAAGTCATTCCGTCGAAACCGGCAGACGACGCTTTCAGCGTATAAGTTCCTACCGGTAAAGCAATCTGCTGACCTTCCCATTCAGTCCAGTCATTGGTCTGCTTTACAATCTCTCCGTCTGCTGCCACAATCTGTACGGCAAGCTGTTTCGGATTATAAGGAGCTTCTTCCGTACGTGAAATAGCCGAAGTATTTACTCCTAAATCCAAACGGAGGTAACCTATATTTTCATTCGAAAAATTCTGTTCCTGCCGGCAAGAAACCATCAGACAAAAGAACAAAAGAACTATAATTATTAAATTTGTCTTTTTCATTTTCTTTATTCATTTATGGTTACTTTTACTTCATCAGAAACCTTATTCCCATTCATATCTTCCACTACGACTTGGAATACATGTGCATTAGGTGCCGTTGCGCCAAAACCATCCATTAAAACAAAAAACGCATATATAGGAAAATCATAAAAAGTTACTCCACTTTGAGGAGCAGCAAGTTCTTCTCCTCCAAAAGTTTGAAGAATTTGAGTAATTTTATCATTTGCAACCATTTCCACTCCAGAAGTCACAAAATCCAAGCCTTCCAAATCGCCAATAATACTACCAAAATCCTCATTTCCCGCAACAATCTTGACATTCATGGATTTCAGACCTTCAGGTGTATTAATTTTAATCATTGCATCAGCTGGAGCATCTCCTGCCGAAATTGAATAAGTTACATCCTGCTTTTCAATGGTTGGCAATTCACCTTCACCCGGTTCCGGCTCTGTTGTCGGCACATCTTCCACCGGTATTTCCACAGTTTCATCCCGTCCATCAAAAGTAATATCAACACTGACATCAAAACCAAGCTGCGGTTTCTGACCTGGTTCTGGATCAGGCTCTTCAATTGCCCCGATATTAATATTCAAAACATCTCCACCAGTAAAATCAGGATTATCATTCTCATAGTTTTCATCTGCATCAGCCTTAGTAAATTGCTTTTGGTCACGCACCTTTACACCATCTGTTGTAGTAGCTGTAATATCCATTGTTAAAGTTGCAACATGAGAATCAGCTCCTAAATACCAATATATAGTACTATTCTCATTTGCCTGCGTAAACGTCAGCACATGGCTATTCCCATCATTTAAAGTTATTGTCCATTCAGTAAAAGCAGACTTAAAATCATCTCCTAAATTCAAGGTAATTTTAGTATTCAGCATCTTACATATTACATCTAAAACAGACGTGATCTCCTTACTTATGGTCATTTCCTTTTCTCCTCCATAATAAGGTGATAACATAGTAGTTTCTATATCCCCAGGAGTATGTGAAGAAACAATATAAGTTCCTACCGGTAAACGCAAAGGTTTTTCCATGGCTTCATAGATCCCATTATAAACCTCTTCTTCTGTTTCTTTATTCATGACTACTACAGGATAATTACCAGGAGCCTCTGTATTTGCTCTAGATTCTGTAATTTCCTGAGGTACAGAAACAGATAATTCCAATGCTCCCATTTCCTGTTTTCCTCCCTTAGTTCCAGTCAGTTCATCCTTCAACTCACATGAAGACAATACTGCCAAACAGAACAAACTTGCTATGATTGCTATTTTTTTCATTTTTCTTTTTTTTAATCTAACTTATTTCCATTCACCAGGCACCGTTATGTCCATTTCATGGTCATTGGTTGTCTCATCTATATTAATAGTAATACCCAATTGCCCCTCATCTTGTGTGACAACTGGAGCAAGTTTCAATGTCATTGCCTGTTTGGGACTTAATTCATAAACCTTATCAATTTCAGATGAAGTTCCATCTGAAAGCTTTACTAAATTAATCTTTATTGAAACTGATTCTTTATCATTTACCTTCAGATAAACCGGATCAGTATCATTTTTTCCCCAAACAAAAGTTTCTTCTCCTAAAGCCTGAGTTTTAATGGTAACAGAATAATCACTAAAGTAAGTACCCATATCTTCTGCAAAAGTCACAATTAATTTTGCACAAACAGGTTTACATACAACCGAAAGAGTCTGAATACCTTCTTCTGCACCTGTAACATTTAAAGTTTCACTTACACCTTCCACATACATAGATTTAGTAGAAGCCGGAGAATCCTCCCCACAAAAAGCCTTCAATTGATAATTTCCCGCTGAAACTTTAATTGAAGATGGAATGTCTGTATACTTCCATACCCAATCAGCCTGAACTTCGCCATCTTTCAGCAACTGAACCGTATAATTGTTCAAATCACTATAACCAGACTCGTCTACAATTCGTGATTGAAAATCCGCATCTGTCTGTACTTTTAATGATACAAAACTCTCCCCTGAAGATTGCGGATCTTCACTTGACGAACAAGAAGTAATAAATAGCCCTGCCAATAGCAGACTACTCAAAAACAACATTTTCATTCTAAACATATTTAATAATATTTTCTGGCTGCAAAGTAACAGCTTTTTACATATCCTCACAAGGTCAATTTATTTTATTTTTGGTCTATTCTTTATCTTTGCCTTTTCAAGAAAGACATAACACACCGATTTTCTCTGTTTTATGTTATTTTATAGCATTACTTTATAGCCGATATTTCAAATTGGCTAACTTTGCAAATGAAATATTTTCAAACAAAAAGAGACATGGAAAAAGAATTGCCTAAAATAGATTTACCTGAACCCTGGCTGATCGGTACGGATATCAGCAAGGAACTGCTCAGCCTCTACACCAATTACCCGGTGAGACTGAAATGTGAAATCTTTGTGCTCTGCATGGACGGGGAAGTAGATGCCTCAGTGAACCTGAACCGTATTGAAGTACGCCCCAACGACATCATTACGCTTACTCCGGGAAGTATCTTCCAGATCTATCGTGTGGACGGGAATCTGAAAATCTATTTTCTGGGCTTTTCTTCCAAATACATTGAAGAAAGCAATCAGACCAGAGCAATGCTGGATTCCATTTATCTGACTTTGGGGCATCCTGTCCTCTCACTGAAACCGGAGGGAGCAAGTGTTATGCAGGATTACCTGAAACTGCTGATCCGAATGTATGAGACTTTTCCCGAGAAGATGAGAACGGAAATGGCTCCCAATCTGTATGCGGATATACATAAAGGTGTATCCATATTATATAAGAATAAGAATACAGACAAGAGTCCTGTTTCAAAGAGTGAACAAATCTGCCGGAACTTCGGACAGCTGGTTATGCAATACTATAACCAGACAAGAAACGTGGCTTGGTATGCCGAGAAACTGGGTATCACGCATGCTCACCTTTGCACGACTGTGAAGCAAGTTACCGGAAAGACATGTGTGGACATCATTTCATCCATGGTAATCATGGATGCCAAATCGCAGCTGAAATCTACCAATCTGTCCATACAGGACATATCAGATTCACTGAACTTTGCAAATATGTCATTCTTCGGAAAGTATTTCAAGCGGAACGTGGGTATGAGCCCACTGGAATATCGCAATAATGGATAAACAAAACCAATCAATAAATTTATATATGAAAAAAACGTATGTAACAACAGCCGGAACCTTCCTGCTGGGACTGACACTGAATTCCTGTATCCAGGAAGAGGCTCCCAATGCAGAAGCTGACATCACGGCCTGCTCGCTCTTGCCTGTGGACTGCCTGGCAAGTAATACTATTGAGGTGGGACAGCCTTACAGCGATGAGCTGAATGCCTATCCCATAGAAATAAAGGTGAAGGAAGGTACTGACCTTTCCAGCCTCGCACCGACTTTCGAACTGACTCCGGGGGCAACCATCAGCCCGGAAAGCGGAAGCATTCATGACTTCTCTTCTCCTGTGAGATATACCGTGACTTCGGAAGACAGACAATGGCACCGCACTTACAGTGTGTCAGTCACGGAACAGACTTCGACCAACATACCGACGGTATATCATTTTGAAAATGTCAAGACTTCGGGCAATTATTATGTATTCTATGAACAGCAGGGAGAGCATTCGCTTACCTGGGCCAGCGGAAACGGAGGATATGCTCTGGCGGTCAGCCAGGCTGCGGCTAAAGATTATCCGACTACACAGGATGATAACGGATGGAACGGAAAATGCCTGAAACTGGTTACGCGGAGTACAGGAAGCCTGGGAAGCCTTGTGGGCATGCCGATCGCAGCCGGAAACTTGTTTATCGGGCAGTTTGACCTGACAAACGCTCTGACCAATCCGCTCAAGGCAACCAAGTTCGGAATACCTTTCTACAGCAAACCGATCCGGCTGACAGGATATTATAAGTATAAGGCGGGCGAACAGTTCTTTGCCAATGGCGCATATACGGATCAGAAAGATGTTTTTGACATCTATGCGTTCTTCTTTGACAACAGCAACGGAACAAGCATGCTTGACGGAAGTTTACCGTCCAACGGATATACTCATCCGGATATGGTAGCTGTGGCACGCATCAAGGATGCTCACGAGACGGATGAATGGACCAGCTTCAGCCTCAACTTTGATTATGATTCCTTCGGAAAAGGAGTAGATGCACAGAAACTGGCCGAAGGGAAATACAGTCTGGGCATTGTCATGTCTTCCAGCAAAGACGGGGCTTCTTTTGAAGGTGCACCGGGAAGTACGCTGCTTATTGACGAGATGGAACTGATTTTTGAATAAACAAAAGGATCACTCAAGATCCATAAAACAGAATCTGATAAGAATATGAAAAGATATTTACTTGCACTGACAGCTGCCATAATTACTGCCGGAAGCAGTCTTTATGCCCAAAAGAACGAGAATCAGACGTTGCTGAATGCAGCCCTGCACGGATGGGAATACGAAGTCCGGGCAGGTATCAGTATCGGAGGAAGTTCTCCCCTGCCTTTGCCAGCTGAAATCAGAAGTATTGATTCGTATAATCCCACGCTTGCCATCATGCTGGAGGGAAATGCGATCAAATGGTTCGGGGCAGAAAAGAAATGGGGACTGACCACCGGACTGAGACTGGAAAACAAAAACATGACGACACGGGCTACGGTGAAAAACTACGGAATGGAGATCATCGGCAGCGACGGAAACCGGTTGAAAGGAAACTGGACCGGCGGTGTACGGACCAAATTAAGAAGTTCACTGGTAACCATTCCTTTACTGACCACCCACAAATTCGGCGAAAGATGGAGTGTCAAGCTGGGCCCTTATTTCTCGTATCTGATGGACGGAGATTTTTCCGGTGAAGTATATGAAGGCTATCTTCGGGAAGGAAACCCTACGGGACAGAAGATTGTATTCACGGACGGTGCCGTTGCAACATATGATTTCCATAATGATATGAATCATTTTCAATGGGGTGTACAGGCTGGCGCTGACTGGAAAGCATTCAAGCATCTGAAAGTTTTCGCCGACCTGACATGGGGACTGAATGATATTTTCCAGAAAGATTTCCAGACAATCTCATTCGCCATGTATCCCATTTATCTGAATTTCGGATTCGGATATGCTTTCTGAGCAGAAAGATCAGACACGTAAGAATACAAAAAAAAGACCGCAGCCTCTCCTCAAACGGAAACGGCTGCGGTCTTTTCTTATTGTTTTATTGAGCGGCCTGCATCTTGATACCAATCTGAATGGTTTCTGTTGAACCGATGATCTGCGGCATCGCAACCAGAGCCGGTTTCAGGAATACATCAACCATTCCGGCCATTTCACCAGCCTGAGCTTTCAACATAGAAAGAATCTGTTCCACTGCTGCTTCATCTTCGAAGAGCGGTGCTACGATCTTCAGAATCGGGAGCAGAGTTTCTGTATCCAGATAAGCTTTCAACACACCTTCTTCATCTTTTTCCAAAGTGATCAGAATTCCTTCGGAAAGCATCGGAGTAACAGCAGCCATCAGTTGTGAAAGAATATCCGTCATACCGGCACGGCTCTTACCGGAAGCTGTTGCTGCAATTTGTGCCGGATTCAGGAACAAACGGATCTTATTGGGTTCAGGAACAGTATAAGTGGCCAGATTCAAAGGTGAAGTCTTCCACTCTGATGCATTCAGCGAATCCTTGTATTCAGCCTGAACATTTCCGTCAGAAAGGAAGGTTACCTTATTTAATACTCCACAAAGCATTTTAGGAATGGTGTTTCCTTCAATTTGAGTCATACTAATAGCCAAAGTAATCAATGACTGAATTTCATAAGGAGATCCCATAAAGTCAAATGGCTCTGCATCCCATATTACATGAATAGGCTGCATCGGATCACCACTAAACGGAGACTCTGAAGCTGGAAGCAATTGCCAGGAAGTATTGGTCCAGGCAGTTTCAACAAAAGTCACATTCAAGGCCAGATTCAAAGAAGCATCGGTAGCTGATCCCTGATATTTCAAAGTATATCCTCCCCTGTTTTCTTCTCCGGCAAAGGTTACCGTATCGTTTTTAATTGTCAGGTCTACATCAATGGTAGTACTTACTTCGCCCGGAATGACACCTGCCGTAGCCAGACCGGAAGCATTATCACTCAACGGAGAAGTTGTCTGAGCACCTGATAAAGTCAACGTTGCCTTGGTAATGTCATTTGCGTCCGGTGTAAAGACAACCTGCTTGCCCAGCATAGGAGCACCGCTATATGTAAGAGTCAGCCCGCTGGCATCCGCATAAGTTTTAGTTTGTGTGATCGGAGATACGACAGATGAATCATCATCGTTGCTGCAGGAAGTCAGCACACCTCCGGCTAAAGCAATAGAAAATAAGCCAATAAATAATGTTTTTTTCATGATGAAATAATGTTTAATAATTAATATAGTTATTCCTTTTCAAATCGGGTGCAAAATAAGAGGGAAATAAATACATCTACAAGGTCTATTCTTGCGACTTTTGTTCTATTTTTCACATCATATAAAAAAAAGACAAAAAATCACGGATACTTTTCGATCTTTTTTTCTTATTTTAAAAAATTATTCCAAATACACTTTTTCACGGTGCCTGTTCCCCTTCGGGCTTTTTAAAAAACGTCGAATTCTTTTCCTTCGAACGCCGAAACGTTTTATTGTATTCGTCGAAGTCTTTTTTTAAAAGCCCGAGGCGGGCAAACATCCACCGACATTTGCCCGCCTCCTTATTATATAACAGCTTCTTTCGTTCTTATTCTTCTTCCGGCAGTACCACGACTCCCAGTTTCTTGCGACCGTCCATCTTCACAGACAGCGGATGGTCAAAATGTACCCAGCGCAGGAACTTCGTTTCCTCCACGGCCGACATGGAGTTCAGCAGTTCCTGATTGTAAATACCTTCATTCATATAGGCATTAATAGTGAAATACCCCACTCCAAATGAAGTCAGATTCTGGAAGAAGTGAGTTCCCTGACTGGGATCTACCCGATAATTGGTCAGTCCGGCTTCCACAATGACACGGGCCGCTGAGATATGCGGCCATTTGACCGGTACCCCCAGCCACGTATCGCTGCTGCCCCACCGGCCGGGTCCTACCAGCACATAATGCTTCCCTTCATCCAGGAAACGGCGGTTCAGCTTCTCTATATCATAAGCAATCAACTGGTTATTGGAAGCCGAATAGCCTTCCGTCTTCACGTAGATCACATCGCTGATATCTTCCATAATACCATGTCCCAGGGCATTTTCACTCTTCAGCAGCAACTGGTCATCAGGTATCTGGGTAAGATCTTCATCAAGTCCGGCCTTCACATCGACCATCGGACGAATCTGAAGCAGATAGAAGACACCGCTCTTGGTACGCGCATCGAAGTTAACAGCAAACTCAATCTCTACAGGACGCCTCATTTCTGCCTGTCCGTATTGCTGGGCAAGCTGAAGAATGCGTGCCAGAGGAAAGACATCATGCTGAAGGATATTGGCAAAAGTAATCAGCTTACGGCCACCCGGATAGATTCCGTCACGGATCACCATATCATACGGATCGTAAGTGGAAGCAATATAATCGAGGGCACCGTCATTTTCGGCATCCTTTACGGTAAGCTTCAGGAGATTAAATCCGTCATCAAGCGAGAAGTTATGTCCGTTGTTCTTCAAGTCAAGCGCATAGAAACGGGTCTGCGTTTCGCGCAGGGCTATTTCCATTTCACTGGTCTGAAGCACCTTATCCGGATGATACGGACAGACACGCAAAGTCAGTCCGCCGTCAACGATATACTTGCCGAGTCCCAGTGCCAGACTGACGGTACCTTCTTCAGCCGTTTCGTCATTGATCGGATAATAGTTGATGGAACGGGCCACTCCCGATATGGCCGGATAATAACGGTCGCCATACTGGGTTCCGACTACCTCCTGCAAAATAACGGCCATCTTTTCCTGATCGATGACGTTACTGGTGGCCTGCATGTAGGCCTTGCTGTCACGATAATAAACCGAAGCATACACACCTTTTATCGCATCACTCAGCATACGGAGCATTTCATATTTGTCTTCCAGATAAGGAATCATATAGGTGGAATAGATACCGGCAAACGGCTGGTAATGCGAATCCTCAAGAAGACTGGACGAACGGATGGCTATCGGAGCTTTCACTACATCGAAGAAAGCAAAGAAGTCTTCCACCAGACGGTCGGGAAGTTTTGCTTTCAGAAAGGCTCTCAGAATGGTATCATCATCGGCATCGCTCAAAGCCAGCTGATAAAGAAGATTCGTATCCATGAACTCATCAAAGATATCGGTACACAGCACCACGGTCTTGGGAATAACTACTGAAGCATTCTCAAACTCCGAAAATTCAGGATGACGCTTCACCATGTTGTCGATGAAAGCCAGACCACGTCCCTTTCCTCCCAGCGATCCGTCACCAATGCGTGCAAAGTGAGAATAGCGGTCGAAACGGTCGCGCTGGAACACAGCCACCACTCCCTGATTTTTCATCTTGCGGTATTTCACGATGGCTTCGAAAATAATCTTCCGGTGAGCGTCGATATCCTGCAGACCTTCCCAACGAATCTGCTTCAGGAATTCGGCCACAGGGAAAATAGCCCGGGAATAAAGCCAGCGGGATACATGGTTGCGTATAATATGGTATTGCAGGGACTCTGCCGGAACAGAGAATATAACGTTCTGCAATTCCTTCAGATTATGAACGCGGGCTACTTCCTCCATCGTACGCGGATTAATGAAAATAAAATCGCCGAAACCGAAATTCCGCGAAACAGCATCCCGCAAATCGATATTCATTTTCTTGGAATTCTTATCGATGAAAGAAGCTTCAAGCCGGGAAGCATAGGCACGGTTGCTCTCCTCTGCCGACTGAAGAATCAGCGGCATGTAAGGATCACTCTTGCGAATCTCTCCCAACAGTTTAATGCCGGCCAGCGGATCAACGGCCCCTTCACGGGGGAAACGGGCATCGGAAATAATTCCCAGAATATTGTTCTTGAATCTTTCATAGAGGTCCATTGCTTCTTCATACGAACGGGCAAGTACAATCTTGGGACGGCCGCGCATTCGCAACGTCCGCTGATGTTCGTTCAGAGCTTCCGTGGCAAACTCCTGACTCTGGGTGAGGACAAACTTATAAAGATTCGGCAAGACAGAAGAATAGAAACGGATGGAATCTTCCACCAGCAGGATCATCTGAACGCCAACTTCATTGATATCATGCTCCAGATTCATCTTATCCTCGATCAGCTTGATGATGGACAAGAGCAGATCCGTATTTCCCAGCCAGCAAAATACATATTCAAATATACTCAGATCCTCATGTTCCATACGCGCCCGGATGCCATGGGAAAAAGGAGTCAGAACGACCAGTGGAATATGCGGATATTTCTCCTTGATCTGACGTCCGATATCAAACGTATCGCTGTTGTCGGATCCGGGCATACAGATTACCAGATCAAACATTGTATTTCCCAGTTGTCTCCAGGTATCTTCTTCCGTAGAAACCTGCGTGAAACGCGGCGGATAACGCAGGCTGAGGTTCATATATTCAATAAAGATCTTTTCGTCTATCCGACCGTCATCCTCCAGCATAAATGCATCGTACGGATTGGCAACCAACAAGACATTAAAGATACGTTTCGTCATCAGATTGGCGAATTGGGTATCTTTGAAGCGGTTCAATTTTAATTTTGTGAGCATATAGCAGGATTTAAGCTTATTCTATGCAAAGAACGGAAATTCCCGTGAGTTTTGCAATACCGAAATGAGAGACTATACATTTTATCATTATTTAGCACAAAAACCAGCCGAAACATTTTGTCATGCGACGAAAAAGCATAACTTTGCAGATACAAAAGATTTCATTTTGTTAAACCTTATAACATTACGACGTATGAACATCAGTCAAATCATGGCTTCCCTGGAAGCCAAACATCCAGGTGAATCGGAATATTTGCAAGCCGTAAAGGAAGTTCTGCTCTCCATCGAGCCTGTTTACAACCAGCATCCGGAATTCGAAAAGGCAAAAATCATTGAACGCCTGGTAGAACCGGACCGTATCTTTACATTCCGTGTGACATGGGTAGACGACAAAGGTGAAGTACAAACAAATCTAGGTTATCGCGTACAATTCAACAACGCCATAGGCCCTTATAAAGGAGGTATCCGTTTCCACGCTTCCGTCAATCTTTCTATCCTGAAATTCCTCGGATTTGAACAGACTTTCAAGAATGCACTGACCACTCTGCCGATGGGTGGCGGAAAAGGCGGTTCAGACTTCTCTCCACGTGGAAAGAGCAATGCGGAAATCATGCGTTTCTGCCAGGCATTCATGCTGGAACTTTGGCGTCATGTAGGTCCTGATATGGATGTTCCTGCCGGTGACATCGGCGTTGGAGGCCGTGAAGTTGGTTATATGTTCGGAATGTATAAGAAGCTGACCCGCGAATTCACCGGAACCTTCACAGGCAAGGGACTGGAATTCGGAGGCTCTCTGATCCGCCCGGAAGCTACGGGATTCGGAGGACTCTATTTCGTGAAACATATGCTTGACGAAAAGGGTATTGACATCAAAGGCAAGACGGTGGCAATCTCCGGTTTCGGTAACGTAGCATGGGGAGCTGCAACGAAAGCAACCCAGCTGGGAGCCAAAGTGGTTACTATTTCAGGACCTGACGGATACATTTATGATCCGGATGGTATCAGCGGTGAAAAGATTGACTATATGCTGGAACTGCGTGCTTCGGGCAATGATATCGTAGCTCCGTATGCAGAAAAGTTCCCGGGTGCTACTTTTGTTGCCGGAAAACGTCCTTGGGAAGTTAAAGTAGATATCGCTCTTCCGTGTGCAACTCAAAATGAATTGAACGGAGAAGACGCTGTTCAGCTGATTCAGAACAAAGTATTGTGCGTAGGCGAAATTTCCAACATGGGATGTACGCCGGAAGCTATCGACGCATTCATCGAACACAAGATGATGTATGCACCGGGCAAGGCAGTCAATGCAGGTGGTGTAGCAACCTCCGGACTGGAAATGAGCCAGAACGCCATGCATCTGAGCTGGACGGCAGAAGAAGTTGATCAGAAATTACATCAGATCATGCATAATATCCACGAGCAATGCGTTAAATACGGTACAGAGCCTGACGGCTACATCAACTATGTAAAAGGTGCAAATATCGCAGGCTTCATGAAAGTTGCTCATGCAATGATGGCTCAGGGTATTGTATAATCCTTTCTATTTAATATAGTTTAGAAGATTCTCGTTTAGTTGTATTTGTATTAATCATAGACGTTGCCTGGCTGTGAGAGCCCGGCAACGTTTTTTTTAGCCTGAAAGGTATCTTTGAATAAGGCTTTGCGTTTTTAAAAGAAAAACGCCTTATGACATGCCCTAGAAGTTACTTTCCCATAAAACCCTCCTGCCTTTTCTGCCTGTTTCTGCTTTCATTGGTTTTCGGATGCTCCAGTGATGAAAGTTTCACTCCGTCGCCATCCATTCTCATTTCGGGCAACCAATACTCCGGCTTCCTGGAATCACGAACCTCCGCCGCAACACTTCCTGCAGGCAGCAGGCTTTCCCTGTTCAGCACCGGAGGGATGGAAGCCGACAACGTTCTCATGACTTACAACGGTACATTCTGGGAAGGAGAGCTGCCCGACGTCTGGAATGAAAATGGAAATGCAGCCGAACTTACCGTTTATACACCTTATATCGACACGGATCCTCAACTTTTTTATGACGGAAAAGGACAGCTGCAAGATATCCTGTACGACCGGCAAAGTTGCCGGAAAGGTGACCGGATCAACCTGACGTTTAAACATCTTTTTGCCTGTATCACCTTTCATGTAGCAGCAGGAATCAACCAAACCCTGCAAAGCATTACGTTCCGTCCCTCAGTTCTCATAACCGGTCTGAACCATCGGACGGGAGCATTGAGTATGGAAACAACAGAAAATCCGCAGTCGGTCACACTGGACAAAGCCGACGACGGAAACTATTCACTGATCATTCCTCCCTCAGAACATCTGAAAATAGACATCTGCATACAAACAACTGATGGAAAAAGCTATGAAACATTCATGCCCGAAAGCCATTTCGCCGCAGGTACGTCGTATTCCTGTCGCATTCTTTCGAATGCTGACACACAAGGGATTCATACGGCTGCAGATTTCATCGCCTTTACCCATCTCATCAACGGAGAAGCTTACGAAGGACGTAGTCTGGATGAATTCCGGACCGAAGAAAACGGAAGAAACATCTACAGGCTGTGTGCAGATATCGAATTTACTCCGGAAGAATGCAGTCAGCTGATGGAAATTGGAATATACCATAACTCTTACAGCGAAAGAACAAACTTTAATGACATCTTCGACGGACAAGGACATACCTTAACCAACTTAACTTTACAAACGCCAGAAAACCGAATCAGATATGGGCTATTCGGCTATATTGAAGAAAAAGGTATAATCAGGAATTTACATATACGAAACTCTACGCTTACCGTAAACCAGGCAACAGAAGCCGGCATATTAGCAGGTGTAAACTTTGGAATAATTACGGATTGCAGTGTTAAAAATTCACAGATCATTGGAACAAGTTTAGCAAAAGAAAAATATGTAGGAGGATTGTTGGCCAACAATAGCGGATATGTCACCAATTGTGCCGCAGAAAATATACTGATAGAAAGTTCCGTTTCATATGTCGGAGGACTAATCGGCATCAACCAAAAATATTTACTTAACAGCTATGCAGCCAATTGTGATCTCAGAAGCAAGACACAAGGTATGCTTTGCTATTCATGCAATTCTGGTCAAATACATAATTGCTATACTTCGGGAGTACCTGCCAATTGCTACTCACTTTGTTATACCGCCATTAATACTTTTAAAGTTTACTATTGTTATTATCCCCAAAACACAATTTGGAGAAAAAACGACAAACCGACAAGTAACGTAAAAGCTATTGAAGCTATCAATTTTGAAGATCCTTCTTCTCAAGAGTATCTTATTACAAAGCTAAATAACTGGATTCCCGAACAAGGAGCATCTCTCTTTCCCAAATTGGATTTCCAATCCTGGCAATCCAATGATTCTCCTCCAGCTGTTCTGGTTATTTCCGGAACAAAACACTAACCGCCATCGTTCTGACCATCTAAAAGTTTAACTAACAGTTGATCCATCTCTCAAACCCTCGAACGGATCAGGTCCGAACATGAGATAAAGTTTATCGAACATTCTTCATCTTTTTATCGACTTCCATATGGAAGTCGATAAATCTCCTAATGAAAGTTGATTGATTGCCTGATGGAAATCAATCAACTTTCTCATGTCAGCCGATCAGAATATCCTTAATTTTCAGGCGAAATATACGCAAAACTGCTTTGTACAATTGGGACAAAACAACACCGGCCCAAGGTATCCGGCAAGAAAACGACAGCACGGCGGAGGGCCCGGTTCTGCTTCCAATTTTAACCGGCGGAAGCTTAGAACGTTTTTAATCTGAAGGTTTTATTCGTTTATTCAATGATTTATTGTATTTTTGCCAAAAATCATAGCATTCATACAATATGGACAAAAACAAAAAACTGATTATAGTTATTATCATTCTGGCGGTAATTGCTGGTGGAGTTTCGTTCTTTGCTGTACATGAAGCACAGAAAAATAAGGAAATGAGCGAGTTGTTTGCTGTAGAAAAAGAGGAAATGGAGAATGAATACAGCACCTTTGCCACCCAATACGACGAGCTGCAGATTCAGATCAACAATGACTCTTTGCGGGAAAAACTGGAAAGTGAAAAACTGAAGACCCAACGTCTGCTGGAAGAATTACGTCAGGTCAAGAGCAGCAATGCCGCTGAAATCATGCGTCTGAAAAAGGAATTGAAAACAGTACGTGCCGTATTGCGTACTTATGTCATACAGATCGACTCTCTGAACCGCTTGAATGCAGAACTGACCAAAGAAAATCAGGAAGTCAAGAATAAATATTCGGCAGCAACAGCACAGATCAGCACACTTTCAAAGGAAAAGAAAAGTCTGAACGAAAAAGTTTCGCTTGCAGCACAGCTGGATGCTACCAATATTATCGTCAATCCGATGAACAAACGGGGCAAGACTGCCAGAAAAGTGAAAGACGTCAAAAAGATCTCCATCCAGTTTACAATCGTAAAGAATATTACGGCTGAAACAGGAAACAAGACATTGTATATCCGGATCGCCAAACCGGACAATGATATTCTGACCAAGAGCGAAGCCAATACTTTTGCTTATGAAGACAGAAACATCGGCTACTCCATCAAAAAATACATCGAATATACCGGAGAAGAACAAACCGTTACGGTATACTGGAATGTGGAAGAATTCCTTCCCTCTGGAAATTACAGAGTATACATCTTTGCCGACGGAAATATGATCGGTCAAGGTTCATTCAGCATGAAATAAGATTTCGTATGAAAAGAACTGCTTTTTACCGTCTGATCTATGGAACGGTTATCTCCCTGACATTAATGGCATGTGGAGAAGACCGCTCGGGAGAATATTATGCATTGATTGCCAGCAAAACATGGATTTACGAAACCATGCAGCAGAATTATCTCTTTTATGAAGATATTCCTGCTGAAGAGAGCCTCGACTTTTTCCAGACTCCGGAGAACTTCCTGAAAAATGCAGCCTCCAGCAGGGATCAGAAAAACGGTACGTTGTTTTCTCACATTGACTCGGTGAATGTTTCCCGCGCCTTAAGCAGCAGCCCTACATTCGGATATGAAGCAGCCCTGATACGGACAGGAAGCGGAGACTACGCCATACGGGTGCTTTACACCCAGCCGGGATCTCCCGCTGAAGAAGCCGGATTAAAACGAGGAGACTGGATCATTGCAGCCAACAACAAAAAGATAGGAAGCGGAGATTACAGCAAATATGTATCTGCACCGACTCAATCATATACCTTCACTTTAGGCAACTATAACGGAGAAGGATTCGACACACTGGGAGTTACTGAAATCCCGGCTCCCCGGTATATCGAAGAAACCAACCTGATGAAGACCAGCTTTATCACGGCCGGAAACCGGACTGCTGCCTATATTCTTTACAACAGTTTCGGCGCAGATGATACCGAAACATTGCAGAATATGTTCGTTGAGATAGCTGCCCGCCAGCCCAATGACATCATTCTTGATTTGCGTTACAATCCGGGCGGATATGTCAGCACATCTCAATTGCTGAGTACCTTGCTTGCTCCCCAGAATGCCATGGGACAGACTTTTCTGAACATGACTTACAATGACAAAATTGCAAAAACGGAAAGTTATCTTTTCGAACCTTCGCTCATCCCCGGAGGAACACCTCTCGCCTACGAGAATCTATACATCATAACTTCAAACAATACGGCTTCGGCCTCTGAAATAGTCATAAACTGTCTGCGTCCTTACCTGAAAGAAAGACTTTTGCAGGTTGGTACAGCAACTTTCGGCAAGAATGTGGCACAAAGTTTATTTACCGATGAACAGAGCCCGCAACTGGAGCTGTGGCTGACAACTGCGTATCTCAGCAATGCCGAAGGATTCCAGGATTATTTTGACAACGGGCTGCAACCGGACTATGAACTCGCCGAGAACTATGCAGGAGAACTTGGAGAGCTGGGTACGGCAGAAGACATGTTGCTGGCACCTGTATTCACAAGAATGGCAACAGGAAGCTTCCCTGCCGGAGAAGATACAGCCACAGAGACAACACGTTCCAATCCGAATGTAGAGGTAACCCATTGTTCAATCAGTAAAAAGCCGAAACTGGCAAAGAATAATTTCCATTAAATTTTGGTTGCATTGACACTCTTTTCAACAAAATGCTTGGGAAGTTTGTTAGAATGTCATACATTTGCACTGTTGCATAAGCAACCAAAAGAACACAAAGACCCAATTGGCCATGAAACGAATCTTAAGCCTCATCGTTTTTACTGGCATAGCTATCGGAAGCTATGCACAGCAAGTATTGACTCTTGACAGCTGCAGAACGCTGGCCCTTGCCAACAACAAGGAATTACGCATCTCACAGGAAAAGATCAATGCAGCCCGCTATCAGAAGAAAGCGGCATTCACCAATTTTCTGCCCAAGATTGATGTCATGGGAGCGTATATGCGTACGCAGAAAGAAATCTCTCTGTTAAGTGACGAACAGAAACAGACAATCAGCAACATAGGAACAGCTACCGGAGCACAGCTGCAAGAGGCCTTGCAGCAACTGGGGGCTTCAAACCCGATGCTGGGATCTCTGCTCCAGCCTCTTGCAGGAATGATCCCCGGACTCAGCGCCGGACTTAATGGCATAGGACAAGGTATCGTGGATGCTTTTCGAACGGATACCCGAAACATGACATTAGGAACCGCTACACTGACGCAGCCGCTGTTCATGGGAGGAAAGATCATCGCCTACAACAAGATCACCAAATATGCAGAACAGCTGGCTCAATCACAACATGCCACAGGCATGCAGGATCTGATTCTAAACACGGATCAGGCTTATTGGCAGGTCATTTCTCTGGTCAATAAGAAAAAACTGGCTGAGAGTTACGTTGAACTGGTCCGCAAGCTGGATTCAGATGTAGAAAAGATGGTGGCAGAAGGAGTTGCAACCCAGGCGGACGGACTGAGCGTCAAAGTAAAAGTCAATGAAGCAGAAATGACTCTGACACAGGTGGAAAACGGCCTGAGTCTTTCCAAAATGGTGCTTTGCCAGTTATGCGGTCTGCCCTTAGACAGTGAAATAAGACTGGCAGATGAACAAATGGAGAACCTCAGCCTGCCCAACGTATATACGGAGAGCAATGTAAATACGGCCCTGGCCAACCGGGAAGAATTGCGCAGCCTGGAACTGGCTTCACAGATCTACCGGCAAAAGGTCAATGTAGTCAGAGCAGACTTTCTTCCGTCTGTTGCATTCACCGCCAATTATCTGGTCACCAATCCTTCATTAATAAACGGATTTGAAAACAAGTTCCGCGGAATGTGGGCTGCCGGAGTTGTTGTCAAGATTCCGGTATTCCACTGGGGAGAAGGTATCTATAAGGTAAGAGCAGCCAAAGCCGAAGCCAACATTGCCCGCTATCAGCTGGAAGACGTCAGAGAGAAAGTCGAGCTTCAGGTTACTCAAAGTTCATACAAAGTAAACGAAGCGTCCAAACGTCTGATTATGGCCGAGAAAAACATGGATAAAGCCAATGAGAACCTGCGTTACGCCAATCTCGGCTTCAAGGAAGGAGTAATTTCCACCAGTAACGTACTGGAAGCACAAACAGCTTGGCTGTCAGCTCAATCAGGAAAGATTGATGCTCAGATCGATTTAAAAATGAGTGAAGTATATTTAAACAAATCAATGGGAACTTTAAAATAACAAACAGATATGGCTGAAAAAACTCAACGCAACAATGTTTTGCTGGCTTTCATTACTTTAGTGGCCGTAGTTGCCGTAGTCAGCGCAATAGGCTTCTTTACGTTAGGAACTGAACCGGAAGTCATCCAGGGCCAGGCAGAAGCGACTGAATACCGGGTATCCAGTAAAGTACCGGGCCGGATCTTAAAATATTTCGTATCGGAAGGCGACCAGGTGAAAGCCGGTGACACGCTGGCTATTCTGGAAGCTCCGGACGTCATGGCTAAACTTTCGCAGGCACAAGCTGCGGAACAGGCAGCACAGGCACTTAACGAAAAAGCAATCAGAGGCACACGTGCCGAACAGTTGCAGGCAGCCTTTGAAATGTGGCAAAAGGCCAAAGCTGGTCTGGAGATTGCTGAAAAATCCTACAACCGCGTCAACCGTCTGTTTGAACAGGGAGTCATGACTGCCCAGAAACGCGATGAAGCCAAGGCACAATATGATGCCATGGCGGCAACCGAACGTGCAGCTCATGCTCAATACACAATGGCCAAGAATGGAGCACAACGGGAAGATAAAGCCATGGCGGCAGCACAGGTGGAACGCGCCAAAGGAGCCGTTGCCGAAGTGGCTTCCTATATTGCCGAAACCTATCTGCTGGCTTCTGCTGATGGAGAAGTAACCGAAGTGTTTCCCAAAGAAGGAGAACTGGTGGGAACCGGAGCTCCGATTATGAATATAGCCCGCCTGAACGAAATGTGGGTTACATTTAATGTACGTGAAGATTTCCTGAAGCAATTCTCCGTCGGAGGTGAAATCAAGGCCTATATCCCTGCCCTGGAAAAAGAAGCAACCTTTAAGGTTACTTATATGAAAGATCTGGGAACGTATGCTGCCTGGAAGGCAACCAAGACAACCGGACAGTATGATCTGAAAACATTCGAAGTGAAAGCCAAGCCCGTACAAACTGTTGAAAACCTGAGACCTGGTATGTCAGCAATCTGCACGATCAATAAATAAACAGGAAATTATGTGTCTGCTCAATATTGCCAAACGAGAAGTTCTGCGCATCGCCGTCCGGCCGCTGTATCTGTTTTGCATGATTATTGCGCCGGTATTCTGTTATCTGTTCTTCACCACCCTGATGGCGAACGGACTGCCGACAGACCTGCCTGCCGGTGTTGTGGATCTGGACAATACTTCTACCACGCGAAATATTATCCGGAATCTGGATGCCTTTCAGCAGACACATATCGTAGCACACTATCCCAGTGTCATGGAAGCCCGAAAAGCTATCCAGCGGGGTGAAATTTATTCTTTTTATTATATTCCCGAAGGAACTACAGAAGCAACACTGGCCAGCCGGCAGCCTAAAGTTTCCTTTTATGTCAATTATTCCTATCTGATTGCCGGCTCGTTGCTTTACAAGGATCAGCGGACCATTTCCGAACTGGCAGCCGGAGCTGTCGGACGGGCAACCTTGTATGCAAAGGGAGCTACGGAAGACCAGGCCATGGCCTTTCTGCAACCGATTGTCATAGATACTCACGCGCTGAATAATCCATGGCTTAACTATTCGGTTTATCTCTGCAACACGCTATTTCCAGGTATTTTAATGTTACTTATATTCCTGACCACCATTTATACCCTGGGAGAAGAAGTGAAAAACGGAACAGGCAGAGAACTGATGCGTTTAGCTGATAATTCGATCACCAAAGTACTGATCGGGAAGCTGCTCCCACATACCCTTGTTTTCTTTGTCATTGCAGTATTCTATAATGTATATCTATATGGATATTTACATTATCCCTGCCACAGCGGAATCTTTCCGATGTTATTGGCCGGACTTTTACTGGTACTCTCCTCACAGGCTTTCGGTGTATTCCTTTTCGGCCTGATCGGATCTTTCCGTCTGGCCTTGAGTGCTGCCTCTTTATGGGGAGTCATTTCGTTCTCCATTTCCGGATTTACATTTCCGGTTATGGCCATGCATCCGACCCTGCAGGCATTGTGTGTCCTGTTCCCTCTGCGGCATTATTACCTGCTTTATGTCAATTTTGCTTTGAACGGCTATCCGCTGATCTACGCATGGCAGGCAGTAGCAGCCTTACTTGTATTCCTGCTTCTTCCTTTCCTGGTATTAAAGAAACTGCGGACTATTCTGCTGCAATATGTTTATGTCCCCTAATAACACGATAACCTCATGAAAGAACGTTCATTCTCAGATATTATCCGAAACGGCCTGGCTGGATTATTCCACATCTTTGCCAAAGAACTGAAAGCCACGGTACGCGATGAAGGAGTACTTATCTTTTTCCTGCTGGTACCTCTAGCCTATCCGCTGGTGTATGCTTTCATTTATACCAACGAAGTGGTACGTGAAGTTCCTGCTGCAGTTGTGGATGACAACAATTCTACACTCAGCCGGAAATATTTACGGTTAATGGATGCAAGTGCCGATGTACAGCTCCAGTCTTATTGCGCAGACATGGAAGAAGCTAAAAGTCTGATGAAAGAAAAAAAGGTATATGGTGTTATCCATATTCCAGAGAGTTTCAGCCGGGACATATCTCAAGGTCGTCAGACTCAGGTCAATATTTATTGTGATATGAGTGGTATGCTTTATTACAAAGCCATTCTGCTATCAGCGACCAATGCTTCTTTAACGGTCAATGAACAAATAAAAATCCAACGGATGGGAAATACAACCCAGCGGCAGGATGAGGTCAGCACAGCTCCCATTGAATATGAAGATATCTCTCTATTCAATCCACAGGACGGGTTTGCCAGCTTTCTGATTCCGGCCGTACTGATGCTGATTCTGCAACAGACTTTGCTGTTGGGAATCGGTATGTCTGCCGGAACGGCCCGGGAAACCAACCGCTTCAAAGATCTGGTACCGATCGGACGCCATTATGAAGGAACATTACGTATTGTATTTGGCAAGTCTATGGCCTACTTACTGATATACATTGCGATCTCAGCATATGTTTTATGTGCTGTGCCGCAAATGTTCAGTCTGGTACAAATTGCCCAGTCTTCGACTTTGATGGCTTTCATCTTCCCTTATCTGCTGGCCTGCATTTTCTTTGCCATGACCTGCTCGATTTTCATCCATCACCGGGAAGCCTGTATGCTGGTCTATGTTTTCACGTCTATCCCGTTACTGTTTATTTCGGGTATTTCCTGGCCGGGAGCAGCAGTTCCTTCATTCTGGAAAGTATTTTCCTGGCTGTTTCCCTCAACCTTCGGAATCAATGGATTCGTACAAATCAACAATATGGGGGCGACCTTGCAGGAAGTCTTGCCGGAGTATCGGGCCTTATGGATACAAGCCGGAGTTTATTTTCTGACAACCTGTCTGGTTTATCGCCGGCAAGTCATGCTCAGCCGCCGGCATGCCCTGGAACGTCTCCAGAAGTTAAGAAGCGGAAACGTCAGCCGTCGTTTCATCTTGCCTGTAATGATCAGCATGATCTGTATCGGTATTCAGGCTGCTGTTCCGGGTCCTGCCCAGAACGGCAAGACCGATTATCGCATTACGGTCAAAAAGTCGAACGGTGATCCACAGCTCGGAGTCTTTTTGAGAATTATGGGACGCACTCAGGAATATACCGGAAATGCTCAGGGAATCATTTCTTTTCAGGAAGAAAGCAGCAACAATTTCTTCCGTACGGCAAATATTTTTTTCACCGATGATAAAAAGACTCCGGTACTGAGCTTCCGGCTGAACGAAGCAGCTCAAGATACCATTATCTATCTGGACAGTCCGGAAGACCGCAGACTGTTCAAACAAAGCGGACAACTGTATCCAATTGAAGGATATGTACTGGACAACCTGGGAAAACCCATTACAGGTGCGGTAGTCAGCATTCAGGGTACTGGAAGAAAAGCCCTGACCGATGAAATCGGACTGTTCCGTCTTGATGCGGATTTCAGTCATCCCATAACGATACGTGCCGACGGTATGGAGAACCAGTCTCTTTCTATACAGCCTTTCTTACAGAATACTTCCGAACCTTATCCGATTCGTCTGCAACCTAAAGGCTCAAACCGCATTTACACAAGCGTAGAAGAAATGCCGGAATATCCCGGAGGCATGAAAGCTTTTCAGGAATATCTGGACCGGAAAATAACCTATCCGGAAGCTCTCAAGAAAAACAAGACGGAAGGTATTGTCATCATTCAGTTTGTCGTGGAAAAAGACGGAAGTATCTCAACTCCTCACGTAGTCCGTCCGCTGGAAGCAACACTGGATACCCTGGCGCTGAAAGCAATTCAGGAAATGCCCCGGTGGGCTGCCGGCAAAGATCATGGTACTACGGTTAGATGCCGCTATTCTCTGCCTGTATCGTTCAAGGTTCCGGAAGAGAAAGTTGTTGCAACTCCGTCTTCACGGCGTAGACGACCGGACACGGCTGACAAACCTCAACCGGTACGCCCCGTGTTCAAATTAGGATGGTTAAAGCCTCAGCCCCTGTTTATTCCTCCCCGGCCTGCCGTTATCCCGGAAAAGCTCCCTTTGAAATAAGGCAACAACATGTAATTTACCCGCATTTAAAGACATAACATGTCGTTGCTCTCATTTTATTGTCGTATCTTTGTCCGAGTATAACTGATAAAACCAAACAAAACCATGAAACGATTTTTCACCTTGCTGTTGTTGGCCATCTTTGTCACAGGCATACAGGCACAACAAAAAGTAACATTGCGGGACATCGCTCAGGGAACTTACCGGGCACAGGGTATCAGCGGACTGAAACCCATGCTGGACGGCGAGCATTACACCCAGATCAGCAGCGATCACAAACGAATTGTCAAATACTCGTTCAAGACCGGAGAAGAAGTCGGAACCCTTTTCGATGTGACCACGGCACGCGACTGCGACCTGAAGTCCTTCGATGATTATATTCTTTCTCCCGACGAAAAACTGATTCTGATCCAGACAGAAACCAAACCTATTTACCGCCATTCCTTCACTGCGGTATATTATATCTACAATGTCAAGAACAACAAGATGGAACCGCTGTCCAACAATGGTCCTCAGCAAGTTCCTCTTTTCTCTCCGGACGGTAACCAGATTGCCTTTGTACGCAACAACAACATCTATCTGGTGAAACTGCTTTTCGGCAACAGTGAATCACAAGTCACCAAAGACGGAGAATACAATCATGTACTGAATGGTATTCCAGACTGGGTGTACGAAGAAGAATTCAGCTTCAACCGGGCTTTCGACTTTAGCGCAGACAGCAAAATGATTGCTTACGTACGCTTTGATGAAAGTGCCGTTCCTATGTTCTCTTTCCCCTGGTATAAGGGACTCGCACCGGAAAAGACTTCCTATGCCACTTATCCGGGAGCATACGAATACAAATATCCGAAAGCCGGCGAAGTAAACTCCAAAGTCAGCGTACATACTTATGATATCAAGAGTCACGTTACCCGCAAAATGGATTTGCAGATAGACAGCGACGGCTATATTCCCCGCATCAAGTTTACATCTGATCCGGAAAAACTGGCAATCATGACTTTGAACCGCCATCAGAACCGTCTGGATCTGTACATGGCCAACCCACGCAGCGGCCTTTGCAAGGTAGCGATCCGTGATGAAGCAGAACAGTATATCAAAGAAAGTGCTTATTCAAACATTAAATTCTATCCGGAACACATCGTCATGATGAGCGAGAAAGACGGATACAACCATCTTTATCTGTACACCATTGCCGGAAATCTTGTAAAACAGATCACAAAAGGACAATTTGAGGTTACCTCTTTCCTGGGATGGGATCAGAAAGCCAATGTCTTTTATTATGCCAGCAACGAAGGAAGCCCGCTCCGTACTGCAATCTATAAAATAGACGGAAAAGGTAAAAAGACTAAATTGTCTACCCGTACCGGAAGCAACAGTGCAATCTTCAGCACGAACCAGAAGTATTACATCAATACGTTCTCCGATATCAGCACACCGACACTGATTACCTTAAATGACAATCGGGGTAAAGAACTGACAACTTTGCTGGATAACAGCAAACTGAAAGCACAGACAGCCCAGCTGAATATGCCGCAGAAGGAATTCTTTACCTTCCGTACAAGCAGTGGCGTGGAATTGAACGGATGGATGATGAAACCTGCCAACTTTAATGCTAACAAAAAATATCCGGTCATCCTGCATCAATACAGCGGACCGGGGTCTCAGCAGGTTATTGACCGCTGGGGAATCGGAAGCTTCGGCGACGGAGGCTTGTTTGAAGCTTATATGTGCGATAAAGGATACATCATGGTTTGCGTAGACGGCCGTGGAACCGGAGGAAGAGGAGCTGCTTTCGAAAAATGTACTTACCTGCAACTGGGTGTCAAAGAAGCCGAAGATCAGGTGGAAACTGCACGCTATCTGGGTACACTGCCCTACATTGACGGTAAACGAATCGGAATCTGGGGATGGAGCTTCGGAGGATATAATACACTTATGTCAATGAGTGACGGAAGCGGTGCCTTCAAGGCCGGAGTAGCTATCGCAGCACCCAGCGACTGGCGCTTCTACGATACTGTATATACAGAACGTTTCATGCGCACTCCGAAAGAAAATGCTGAAGGCTACGACGCTGGATCTGCCATCAAACGTGCTCCGCAACTGAAAGGAAGCCTGTTGCTGATCCATGGTACAGCCGATGACAATGTACATTATCAGAATTGTGCTGAATACAGTGAGGCGCTGGTACAGGCAGGTATCCAGTTTGACATGCAGGTGTACACGAACCGTAATCATGGTATCTTCGGCGGAAAAACCCGAGAACACCTGATGAACCGGGTAGCCAACTTCTTCATCCAGAATCTTTAAACCTCTTTATTCTGAAAGGCATGGAACACGTTAAGAAACCGGAATGGCTGAAGATCAGCATTGGTACCAACGAACGGTATACGGAAACCAAGAAAGTTGTAGACACCCATAAACTGCATACAATCTGCAGCAGCGGACGTTGCCCGAATCTTGGAGAATGCTGGGGAAAAGGAACCGCCACATTTATGATTGGTGGAGAAATCTGCACCCGGTCCTGCAAGTTCTGTAACACCCGGAGTGGAAAACCTCTGCCACTGGATCCGCAGGAACCAGAAAGAGTGGCTGATTCCATCCGGCTTATGAAACTGAATCATGCCGTAGTTACTTCCGTAGACCGGGATGACCTGGAAGATCTGGGTGCTTCCCATTGGGCACGTACTATTGCCGCCATCAAACAAACCAATCCGGACACAACACTGGAAGCACTGATCCCCGACTTTCAGGGAAGAGCGGAACTGATCAGACTGGTTACAGATGCCCGGCCGAATATTCTTTCGCACAACATGGAAACTGTGCGAAGAATCAGCCCGCTGGTACGAAGTGCAGCCCGTTATGATACAAGCCTGGAAGTAATCCGACAGATTGCCGAAAGTGGCATCACAGCCAAATCAGGAATTATGGTCGGACTTGGAGAAACGGTTGAGGAAGTAGAAGAAACCATGGATGATCTGCTGGCAAACGGTTGCAAGATCCTGACTATCGGCCAATATCTGCAACCCAGCCGGAACCATTATCCGGTGGCGGAATATGTCACTCCGGAACAGTTCCAGGCCTATAAAGAAACAGGACTCTCTAAAGGATTTGAAGTTGTGGAAAGCGGTCCTCTGGTCCGTTCTTCCTATCATGCAGAGAAACATTTCCTGAAGATCAACAAATAGTGTCTGCAAAATCGGACACTTCTGACAACAGATTCGGATAATCCGGAAAGCAGCCTTCCAACTGCAAAATTTCCAGATTATCCGAATTGTTTTTATCACTTTTCATAAACAAACAAGCTTTTCCTGTTGTTACATTCATAAAAGGAAAAACGAATGGAATTTTTATTGAAGCATAAAGACAAAATCGTATCTTTTGGCCTGTTGCCAACCATCATAACGCTGATCGGTCTGCATTTTTTCCCTACAACAGAAATGCTGGGAGTCGGACTGGTTATCAGTATTACAGCTCTTCTATACGATATTTTTCACCTGAAAGGATTGAATTTCTTTTTGCTTCAAGGAACCATCGGTATCGGCTTATGCTTCTTCTTAAGAGTATTTTATGGCTATCAGTACGTTCCTCTGAATGGAATAACTCCTGCATTGGAATTCATGCTACTGATCTTTGCCTTCATTCACGTCATTGCCCCCGATATCTATTTTTTCTTGCTCAAGAAACTACGGCTGACTTCCCGGTTCTCATACATACTGGAAGCCAGAATCATATTCGCGTTGTCTGCCATCCATCTGATTATTCTGCAAATCATGATCTCCCGTCATGCACCACTCAGTGAAAACTGGAGATTCTTTATGGGAAATGTAATTCCTGTATCTATTTATATTCTCTGCCTGATTGCAAATATTACCGGTATCCGGATGGCTGCCAAATACGATATACTGAAGATTGTCATTCGCATCGCACCTTTATGCTGTGACAAACTGCTTTTGGTACGCCGTGAAGACAATAAATGGGACCTGCCAGTGATCCGTACTTATAACGGAGCTTTAAGAAAGGCTGATTCGTTTGCAGAACAATTAGTGGAAGACTTTCTGCATTACAAAAAAAGAATCCCCCTGATGATGGTCCAGTCGTACACGGCACCTCATCCCAATCCCGACTGTTTTCCATTAAAGACACAGCTGTATATCCTGCCGGTAGAGAATATTTCCGACGTCACGGTTCCCGGAGGAGAATATATTCCGATTGATAAAATAATGGAAGAAAGTTTTCCCAAGGCAGAACGCCTCTACAAAGAACTGCTTCAGATCTGGATGGTCAGCGACGTCTGGAAAGAAATGGGCACCCCACCGGTGATAAAGAAAAAACTACGCTGATCCGATTCCGGTAAACCATTTTTTCTGCATTACCGGAATCCTGACTTCTGCTCTCCCTTATTTGTATAACAAAAAGATACAAGGAATCTTGCTCAGATCAGGCAAAGCTGTACCCTTCCATTCCTTGACCGTACGCGTCTTGATATACTCTCCCTCACAAGTTATATTGGCTGCGATACACAATTTGGTCTGTGGTCGGCAAGCCTTCAGTATATCATCCAGCATCTTATGATTCCGGTAAGGAGTTTCAATGAAAAGCTGCGTCTGATGTTCCGAATAAATCCGCCCTTCAAGTTCTTTCAGGCGCTTGGAACGTTCATTCGGTTCAATTGGCAGATAACCGTGAAAAGCAAAACTCTGTCCGTTGAATCCCGAAGCCATTACGGAAAGAATGATGGAAGAAGGCCCTACCAGCGGAACAACCTTCAGATTCCTGCGCTGGGCAATAGCCACAACATCTGCTCCCGGATCAGCTACGGCCGGACAACCAGCTTCTGAAATCACGCCCATGGAATGACCTTCCGCCAAAGGATTCAGATATCCCGAAATATCTTCCGGTGAAGTATGCTTGTTCAGCGGATAAAAAGAAAGAGTATCAATGTCAATTTCCCGATCTACCTTTTTCAGAAAACGACGTGCCGAACGGACATCTTCCACAATAAAATGCTTGATTTCACGAATGATACCGGCATTATAAGCCGGCAAGACTTTGTCAATGGCCGTATCGCCCAGTGTCACGGGCAACAAATATAAGGCTGTTTCCATAAAGAATTCTTTAGACTATGTTTAATCAGGGATTAAAATCCATTTCCTGCAACAAGGTGTGGCAGTCTTTCCGCTGAAGCAACTGCTGCACAGTTACCTCCTTATGCTGCGACATATAAGCATCCACCAGCTGTACTCCCATCCATGTTCCCAGGAACGGAGGAACTTTCTTTCCGCCAAAAATCACACTCGGATCAGGATGTGTATAAGCACGGATCAGCATGGGATCAGTAGAAGACAAATGATTCCGTTCCTTCATCCATTCCCAGATACTGGAAATATTCTTCTGACACCATTCCGTTTCTTTTGCCGTATAGTTCAGCAACTTTCCGCTTTCCGTATCATAATTCAGAATCTTATCCATCACCCAGGCCACTTTGCCATGGTAAATCATGATATCAAACAATGTGCGATTACCTTCTTCCCAGGGAAAGGGATATTGGCTGTAAAGATAGGACATCAGACAATCGGGCACAATACAATCAGGATTCATCGCCCGAAGCTGATAATTGTAATAATAACGTTTGTAAAGGGGATAATCCGCTCCCATATACTTGTCGATGCTGAAGCCCAGCAGACTGTCGCCTACCACCACCGACTGATTTAAAGCCGAAACTTGCGAATATACCTGAGGAATCACGAGATCAGGCAGTTCTTTCTTCAACTTCCGAAAGCCTTCGGTCAGTCCTTTCTCGATATCCTTCATATCCTTGAACTTCACAAGTGTGGCATCTTCCATGATCCGTTGCAGGATGGAATCAGAATAATATGCACACAACCGCTCGTTGATATCCGTATCTTTTGCTCTTCCGATGTCAAGCACTCTTTCAATCAGCAGCTTGGTGGCCTGCGGACATTCGGTACTCATTTTCTGCAAGGCCGAGAAACTGTTCAAGGCAAAAGCTTCATACTGCAGGCGGTCGTAACGGATCACCTTGATATCCACATCAGACAAAGCATCGTCTTTCTGCCCGCCGGAATGGCAGGCAGAAAGTGTCAGAATGCTTATCAATATGAATATCCATCTACGCATGAATACGCTGATTATCCGTAGATGATGTTACCGTTTTCGTCTTTGTATTCATCCAGTCCCTTTTCATAAGTTGCCATGGCACGCAAGCTCATACCAACGCTGGAGAAACCTCCGTCGTGGAACAGGTTCTGCATGGTCACCTTACGGGTCAGGTCAGAGAACATCACGATACAGTAGTCTGCACATTCGTCAGCAGAAGCATTACCCAGCGGAGACATACGGTTGGCAAAGTCAAACAGCTTGTCCATACCCTTTACTCCTGAACCGGCAGTGGTCATGGTCGGTGACTGAGAAATCGTATTGATACGAACATGATGTTCACGTCCGTAAATATATCCGAAGCTACGTGCAATAGATTCCAGCAAAGCCTTTGCATCAGCCATATCGTTATAACCATAGAATGTACGCTGTGCAGCAACATAGCTCAAAGCAACGATAGAACCGTATTCATTGATTGCATCCAGCTTCTTGGCTGACTGGATCATTTTATGGAATGAAACAGCAGAAATATCCAAAGTTTTGCTCAACATGTCATAATCCAGGTTGTCATAAGTACGTTTCTTACGAACGTTCGGAGACATACCGATTGAGTGCAGAACGAAGTCAATCTTTCCTCCCAGCACTTCCATTGAACGCTTAAATACATTTTCCAGATCTTCCACAGAAGTAGCATCAGCCGGAATCACTTCGCAGTTCAGCTTCTCTGCCAATGCAGAAACCTCACCCATACGTACTGCCACAGGGGTATTGGACAATGTAATCATGGCACCTTCTTCAACAGCTTTTTCGGCCACTTTCCAAGCAATTGACTGTTCGTTCAATGCACCAAAAACAATACCTCTTTTACCTTTTAGCAAATTATAACTCATACTTATTTTAATTATATATTCGCCACAAAGATACAAACAAATCCTTAAACACAGGCTTTTTCTTCCATGAAATATTTTGAACTCCATCAAAATGAGAGAGTAAAAAAAGAATTCGGCGTTTGCATGAAAACGTCGAAGTCTTTTCATGCAAACGCCGAATTCTTTTTAAAAAAGCCCGAGGCCTTTTTATCCCAGGAATGAGATCAGCACACCGGCAGCCACGGCTGATCCGATGACACCCGAAATGTTGCTTGCCATACAATACTGGAGCACATGGTTCTTCGGGTCGTATTTCAAGGCAATCTCATTAGCCACGCGGCTGGCCATCGGCACAGCGCTCAAGCCTGTTGCACCGATCAGCGGATTGATCTTCTTCTTTGTAAAGAGATTGAATATCTTGACAAACAGAATACCGCCGGAAATAGACAGTGCAAATGCCAGGAAACCGCCGATCACGATACCGATGGTTGTCCAGTTCAGGAAAGCATCAGTCGTCATGGTTGCACCGACAGAGATGCCCAGGAAAATCGTTGCTGCATTCATAATGCTGTTGGAGGCCGCATCAAACAGGCGGGAAGTATTGGATCCGATTTCTTTCACCAGATTACCGAACATCAGCATACCGATCAAAGGCACGGCGCTCGGTACGAACAGAGCGACAATGGTAGTCACGACAATCGGGAACAGAATCTTCAGCACCCGCAGATTCTTAATCTCAGTTGTTGAAGGATATTTCTTTTCCTGCTCCTTCATATTGATGGAAAGTTCCTTTTTGGTACACCAGAGACGGACAACCAGCGGAATGATAACCGGCACCAGAGCCATGTACGAATAAGCTGCAATGGCGATCGGGCCCAGCAGATGAGGAGCCAGCTTGATGGTAGTAAAGATCGCAGTCGGGCCGTCGGCACCACCGATAATACCCAGTGAAGCTGCTTCCTTGGGAGTGAATCCCATCAGAATGGCCACGAGCAATACGGCGAAAATACCCAGCTGGGCTGCCGCACCGAAAATAGAAAGGCGGAGATTGCGGAGCATCGGACCGAAATCTGTCAGTGCACCGACTCCCATAAAGATAATAGGCGGAAGGAATCCCGTCTTGATCAGCATGTAATAAATGAAGTTCATCAGTCCCAGTTCGTGGGCAATTTCATGCAACGGCATTTCCCAGACGTTCTTCATCACACCGTTAACCATCACCATGCCGTTCTCGTCAGCCTGTATCACGCCCATGTCACCGCCGGGGAAGTTGGCCAGCAACACGCCGAAAGCAATCGGTACAAGCAACAGAGGCTCGTATTGCTTCTTGATTCCCAGATACAGCAAAATAAACGCAATGGCATACATGATGAGGAACCGCGGATCGGCAACAATGTTGCTGAACGCAGTCATATCATATAATCTTGCAAATATATCTTCCATTATAATATTTTCATTAAAACGTCATCTTCTGATACGGCATCGCCGGAATTCACACAAATGGCGGTCACTGTTCCGCTAAACTCAGCCCGAACGGCATTGTAGGTCTTCATGGCTTCCACATAGCAAAGCACATCACCCTGATTGACTTTGTCGCCGACCTTCAGCGGAGTTTCCTGAGCCCCCTTGGTCAGGAAGAACTTGCCTTCCAGCGGAGAAAGCACTTCTTTTCCTTCGCCTGAAGCTACCGGTGCAGCCGACTGGGCCGGAGTTGCTCCCTGAGCTGTTGCCAGAGTAACCGGATTGACATCGCCAAATGCAACCGTCACGCGGTATGCCTGACCGTTCACGTCAACCGTAAGCACCTTAGTCGTATCGTTAGCCATATGGACTTCTTCCTTGGCAGCACGGCGCTTCTGTACATCTTCCAGGAAGTCAGCCTTCGCCTTTCCACTCTTGTAAGCCTCATACTGTGCCGGATGCATGGCATATTCGAAGAGTTCTTCGTCATCCTGTCCGGTTTCCCATTTCTTCTCCCACATCATCTGACGATACTTTTCCAACTGGTCAGGATAGTTGTCCTGAGGATTGCCGGTGAAGAACTTGCGGCCTTCGCGTTCTGCCTTTTCCACGATTTCCGGAGCCAGTTTGCCCGGCAGCTGACCGGCCTTGCCCAGAATCATATCCCAGATATCATCGGCAATCATTCCCCAGCGTTCCTTACCCTTTTCCATCTGGATGACATTCATCATGGCCAGGTTCTTCACATACTGGCTGAACGGAGTAACCAGGCAGGGATAACCAACCCGCGGCCATACGTAAGCTACCTCATCGAACAGCTTGATCAACAGTTCATCCTGTGTCATGAACGGCAGGTTACGTTTAGCCTTGTACTTATTGATAGATTCCAGATTCGTTTCCAGATCGGCCATCAGACTACCCATCATACCGCCCGGAAGTCCCGGTCCGATCAGCAGAGAGTTCATCAGACGGTTTTTCGGACTGATATACAATCCCAGGAAGTCGTCCATAAATTCCTGAATCATGGAGCGTACCTTCATGTAAGCCTGCATGTTGATTTCAGGCACTTTGAAGCCTGCATCCTTCAGCATGGCCTGCACGCTGATCACGTCTGCATGTCCGGTTCCCCATGACAGCGGTTCCATACCTACATCCACGTAGTCGCAACCTGCCTTGCATACTTCCAGAATGGAAGCCATATTGAAACCGGGACCGGCATGAGAGTGATACTGGATGACAATGTCCTTTTTCAGTTGTTTGATGCCAGCCACAATCTTGCCCAGGAACACCGGACGTCCTATTCCGGCCATATCCTTGATACAGATTTCATCACAGCCGGCTTCAATCAGCTGTTTGGCCATATTCAGATAATATTCAACAGTATGGATCGGTGAATAAGTGATGCAAAGACAGCACTGGGAAATCATTCCGGCATCATGCGCATAACCGATAGAAGGAATAATGTTACGGACATCGTTCAGTCCGCAGAATGTACGGGTAATGTCTGTACCCTGGGCTTTCTTGACTTTATAGAACAGTTTACGGACGTCGGCCGGAACCGGGCTCATACGCAGACCGTTCAGTGCACGGTCAAGCATGTGCGTCTGAATTCCTGCTTCGTGAAAAGGTTTGGTCCACTCACGCACCGCACGGTTCGGATTTTCCCCGAATAAAAGATTAACTTGTTCAAAACCACCCCCGTTTGTTTCTACACGGGCAAAACAGCCCATTTCAATAATGGCCGGAGCCACTTTTACCAGCTGGTCTACACGAGGAACATACTTTCCGGCACTCTGCCACATGTCACGAAAGACCAGGCTAAACTTTACTTCTTTTTCCATTGTAGTAAGTAATGTGTTTTTCTAATTTTCAGAATTGTTATAATTTCTCGATCTTGATAACCTGGCCCTTGCCTGCCGTAAGAATATTCACAGCCGACTTGATGGCATCCATTGCTCCGGCATCCGTAGAAGGACCGCTGGCAGCAGGTTTCTTTTTCACTTCTTCTTCAGGGGCAATCTTATTGACCACCTTAATCAGAAACTGACTCAACCAGATTACAATAAGGAGAATCACAAAGACAGTAGCCATACCGACCACCATCAGCATCAATCCTGTTCCAATGTTTTCCATGTTATTATATGCTATAATTCAGTTCAAAACTAAAAAATCGCCCAAAATTAAAGAATTCGAACTATATTTTGTTATAATTCGCGTTAAAAAAGAAATATTTCATCACAGAAAGAGTTCTGCCGGAACTTTCCGTTTCTTCTCTGCCACAGACGGGTCGGCCGGATAGCCCAGAGGAATCAAAGCTACAGGTTCAAGGTTTTCAGGCAACTGCATCACTTCCCGACAACGGGGGACATCAAAGTTACAAACCCAGCAGGTGCCGAGTCCCTGTTCCGCTGCTGCCAGGCAAAGATGTTCGACGGCTATGCCCAGATCGATGTCAGCATGATCTTTTCCATCCGATTTCCGGTGCCACGATTCCTCATGGTTGGCACAAGCCACAATGATACACGGAGCTGTCTGCATCCATTCGCGGGGATAGGCTGTTTTCAAAGCTGCCAGACGTTCCGGATCGGTAACAACGGCAAATCGCCAGGGTTGATAATTGACGGCAGAAGGAGCCATACGGACACATTCAAATATATAATCCAACTTTTCCGGTTCAACCAACCGGTCTGTGTAATTGCGTACGGAATAACGTGCGCGGGTTAATTCAAGGAAATTCATACGTAAAAGTTTTAGATTCGCCTGCAAAAGTAACAAAGTTTGTTATACCTTTGCGGTCACAAAAACAGAATTTTATGAAGAAGCTTGTGATATTCGATCTGGATGGTACGCTGCTGAATACCATCGCCGACCTGGCTGCCGCCACCAACCACGCCCTGCAACATTACGGCTATCCTACCCACGACACCGATGCTTACCGCTATTTCGTAGGCAACGGCATCAACAAACTGTTCGAACGCGCCCTGCCCGAAACAGAACGGACAGAAGCCAATGTTCTGAAGATCCGTTCGCAGTTTATACCTTATTATAATATACACAATGCAGACCTCAGCCGGCCTTATCCGGGAATTGAGCAGGTGCTGCACACCTTACAGGCAAACCAGATTCTGATCGGAGTGGCTTCCAACAAATACCAGGCAGCTACCAGCAAACTGATTGCACAATATTTCCCGGACATCCAGTTCGTTGAAGTGCTGGGCCAGCGGGAAGGAGTTCCAGCCAAACCGGATCCGCAGGCCGTACTGGAAATTATGGAAAAAGCCGATGTGTCCCGGAAAGACGTAGCCTACATCGGTGATTCCTGCGTGGACATGGAAACCGGAAAGAATGCCGGAGTAACAACCATTGGAGCAAGCTGGGGATTCCGTCCGCGTACCGAACTGGAAGCATACAACCCCGACTTCATCGCTGACGAAGCCTGTGACATTCTCCGTTTTCTGGGAATACCTGAGGAATAAATGCATTGCAACAGGTTGAATTTAACAATTTATTACGCAGTATTTCATTCAAATTCCATTTACTAGACAAAGAATGAAGTTTAATGATAAATAACGTGACGTATGAAAACCTGTTCTAAACTAACTCAATGGATCGTCGGGCTAACCGCATGCTGCTGTGCTTTCGGCTTTCAGTCATGCAAAGAAGACAATTACTCGTATTATGTATTACCATATCCCAATGCACTGGTAACGGTCAAGCCTCAGCAAGACAATTCCTTCTACCTGCAACTGGATGACAGCACCACGTTGCTTCCTACCAATCTGGCCACTTCCCCATTCGGAGAAAAGGAAGTGCGGGCACTGGTCAACTATGTTGAGACCGACGAGGCACACGGCAATTACAGCAAGGCCGTACACATCAACTGGATAGACAGTATCCTGACCAAACCGATCGCTCCCCTGCTGGGTTCAGACAACGATGCCGTATATGGAACCGACCCGGTAGAAATAGTCAACGACTGGGTTACTTTGGCAGAAGACGGCTATTTAACCCTCCGTTTCCGTACTCTGAGAAGCGACATGGGAAAGGCACACTTTGTCAATCTGCTCCACGTTCCGGAAGCTGACAATCCGTATGTCGTAGAATTCCGTCATAATGCCTATGGCGATGTATACGGCAGAGAAGCAGATGCTTTGGTAGCCTTCAACCTGGACCGCCTGCCGGACACCGAAGGAAAGACCGTGAAACTGACATTAAAATGGAACTCTTTCAGCGGGGAAAAATCAGCAGAATTTGATTATTGCACACGCAAGTCGGTATCGGCTTCTTCCAGTTCTGCAGCAGCAGTAAGAAGCAGTATTCCCTTAAAATAAATTCAAGAGATTTTCCGGATTTGTCCGGGAAGTAAACTCCGTTGTTTCAACAAGGCTGTTTCCGCTCAGGTGGAAGCAGCCTTCTTCGCAAACAGGCAGGCACACCACCCTCACAACTTCCGCAAAGGAATCCGGGAGTCTTTGGAAAGTGTTTTCACAATGTCCGTTTAACGGGCCGGAAACGACCGCACGATCCGGCTCAATCGACCGCTCGATCAGGCTTCAACGACCGCACGATTCGGACTCAACGAACGCACGATGCAGCCTGTTGAAAATCAAGGCTGTTCGCAACGACCTGTCAAATAATCACTGACACGTGATGGGCTAACCCAAGAAGTTCTGAAAGTTTCGCCTGGATGTTCTGTATAGTATTCAACAACCTTGCTTCTTGCTATGATTCTCATAACTGATTGAGTTTGTAAATATATATATATTATTGGATCAACGTAAAAACCTGAGGAGTAATTCTGAAAAATTGTATCTTTGCCTACAAGAATAAAAAAAGAATACAATGGAAACAAACGGTTATCGTCTCCTTCTTCCGGAAGGAACT